>Ga0068864_100005390_pt1 | contig 10481 bp, 13 predicted proteins | sample KBSSwiS72_FD_66586 | JGI IMG/M metagenome (GOLD analysis project Ga0068864, IMG submission 66586) | Switchgrass rhizosphere microbial communities from Kellogg Biological Station, Michigan, USA - KBS Switchgrass S7-2 | ecosystem: Host-associated > Plants > Roots > Rhizosphere > Soil ...
CACAACATCTCCGACCAGGAGCTGGATTCGGTGGCCCGGCAGATGAGCGTCTACACGGGCCTGTCGGTGCAATTCCTCAAGGAGGCCAACCTTCGCGTCGACCTCGCCAGGTTTCGCAAGGAGCTGCTGCGCGACCAGCGCCGGACCATCGGCCGCTATGACTCCCGCTTCACCGGCATCGACGCCGACGCGGCGGGGGAGGCCAGCGAGTACGACCCCTCCGACACTGGCATCCACGGCGCCTACGTGGCCGCCCTGCACGATTATCTCGAGCGCGACCTGGGCTACACGACCGAGCTCAACTACTGGCCGTCCGGCCCGGGCATCAACCGCGCCTGGGACTGGAAGCACAAGGCGCCCGGCGCGCAGTTCGCCTCGCAGGTCGCCGACACCGCCCAGGATCTGGGCCTGGCCATGCGCCAGAACCCGCACCTGAAGCTCTATTCGCTGAACGGCATCTACGACATGGCCACGCCATTCGCCGGGACCGAATACGATATCTCCCACATGTGGCTAGACCCCAGCGTGCGCGGCAACATCCGCTTCGCCTACTATCCTTCAGGGCACATGGTCTACCTGAACCCCGACGCCCTGAAGCAGATGAAGGCCGACGTGGCGAAGTTCTACGACGACGCCCGATAAGGGAAATCCTCAGTAGACTTGCATTCCCGGGCGACGCAGCGCGACCATCCCTGAAGACGCAGGAATCGGGGAGGATGCCTATGCGTGGAGTGCTTATGGCCGCGGGGCTCGTAGCCCTGCTGGGCCTTTCAGCGTGCGAATCGAAGACGGAAACCACAGAGGCTGTTGTGACGCCTGTGGCTGAGAAATCACTCGGCCGCCAGCAACAGTTCTACGCCGGCCAGGAACAACTCCAGAGCGTGACCTCGGCGTCGATCTCGGTCGACAAGTCGGGCGCGTTGGCGATGACCGCGAACGCCTCGGCGCCCGGCGCCGGCTACACCAACCTGGGCTTCCTGAGGCGCATCTACGCGGGACCGCCCAAGGACGGCATCTATGAGCTGGATGTCGTGGGCGACAAGCCGGCTGCAGGCGCGCAGGTCGTCACGCCGGTCGAGGTCAAGGGCGCCTGGGACAGCTACCCCAAGCAGTACCTCAAGGGTGTACGCCTGATGACCAAGACCAACAGCGTCGTGGCCATGCTGCCGCCAGCCTAGCCGGCCTAGTCAGGCTCAAGGCGCGAGAAAACCGGGCAAGGCGGCGGCCTGTCTCACCCAGGTCGCCATCTGCGCCTCGTCGAGTTCGTCGCCTTCGCGGATGTCGATGTAGCGCGTGTCCTTGCCCTTGCTGGCGCCGGGCGGAACCGGTCGCAGCGACGCCCCGCGGAAGAAGGCCACCTTGACGTAGTGCGTGAAGGTGTGGAGCCCCAGGAACCAACCCTGTCCCTCAACGCCGTACAAGGGCGAGTTCCACTTCACGGCCTTGCGCACTCCAGGCACGGTGCGGACGATCAGCGCATCGAGCCGCTGGCCCAGGTCGCCCTTCCAGCCCGGCATCGCAGCGATGTAGGCCTGCACCGGAGCGTCGCCGTCTCCCTTGGCAATGCGCGGGTTGCCGCCCGAGAGGAGGACAGGGGCCGTCTCACCCGCTCGCCTGGTGGCGTCCGGCGCGCGCTTCATGGTCCCTACTTTGGTGATTTCGCTCGAGCGGCCGCGGGCGCCTTCTTCTTCGCCTTGGCCTGGTTGAACTCGACGGCGGCGCGGACGAGGTTTTTGAGAGCGCGCTCATCGATCTGGTCGCCTTCGAAGAGATCGATCGCCCGCCGCTGATTGCCTTCGAGGCCGGCGTTGAAGAGGTTGTCCGGATCCGGGAGCCTCGCCCCGTAGTCAAAGGTGAGCTTCACTTTTCCCTTGTGGGGGTTGCCGACCGCGATAATGCCGTCGCGCGACCAAACCGGGCTGCCCATCCACTTCCATTCCTCGACGATCTGAGGGTCGGCCTCAAGGATGGCCTTGCGGAGGCCCGCCAGCGTCCGGCCACGCCAGTCGTCGGTTTCCGCGATCAGCTGATCGATGCGTTCTGATGCCGTCATGGGATCCTTATGCCTCAAACGCGGCGCCGTCGGCGAGGATGCCTCCACTCTAGCCCGGGAATATCCGCAGGAAATTGCCGCCCATCACCTTGGCCGTCTCGGCCTCGCTCAGGCCCCGCGCCAACAACGCCGCGGGGATTACGCCCCAGTCGCGGTAGTCGGTGAAGACCGGCCTGTAGTTGGCGTCCATGTCCGTGCCAATCGCAACGTGGTCGACGCCCACCGCATCGATGAGCCGCAGGATCGAGGCGATCCAGTCGCTGACGGTGGTCTGGCCGATGCCTGACGGCACCGAGCCCACCAGCCCGCCGTGGCTGGTCACCAGCCGCGCGTGCTCCACGCTGACCAGGCGCGGGTGGTCGAGGTCCGCGCGCTTAAGGTTGGTGTGCGAGATCATCATCGGCTTGTCGGAGACAGCGACGGCGTCCCTGGTCACGCCATAGGAGGCATGCGCGAGGTCAACGACGATCCCCGCCCGGTTCATTTCCCTGACGATCTTGCGCCCGGTCGGCGTCAGGCCGGGCGTGCGCGGCGGCTCGGTCTGGGGGTCGCCGATCTGGTTGGGGTGATAATGGACGATGGTGATCGCGCGGACGCCGTCGGCATGGGCCAGATGGACCCGGTCCATCCGGTCCTCGATGAAATCACCACCCTCGACGGCGAAAATCGCGGCCGTCTTGCGCGCCTTCAGCGCCTTGGCGACGTCGCGACCGTTCAGCCCCGGGGCGACATCGCCGCGCGCCGCCATCGCCCTCAGCAGTGCGATCTGGCGCTGGTACTCGGCCCAAGCCTCGCCAGGCCGGAAGTCGCGGACGGGCGCGAGGCCGCCGGCTGGCGTGAAGCCCAGCAGGGTGGCGTCCGAGACGCAATTGAAGAGGGCAGCCGTGACCTTGCCCGCCGCCATGTCGGTCAGCGCCTGGGCCTCGGCCGGTGCGCCGAGCCGGTCGGACGCGTCCGTGCGCGCGACGTCGCGCAAGAAGAAGCGGCCCGGGTGGGCGTGGACATCCACCGACGGATAGCGATCGAGGAACGCCACACCGGCCTGCAGCTGCGCCTCGGTCAGGCTGAGCCCGGTGGCAGCGAACGACCGGCCCGCGAGGCCGGCGGCCAGCCCCCCGCTCAGGAAAGCCAGGGCGCATCGGCGCGAGATCATGGAAGTGCTCATCCGGCAGAGCTTGGCGGCTTCCAGGCCGCTCGGCTAGTGCGTGCGGCGATCGATCCGATCAGATCCTGAGCCAGCGAAAGGCGCGGGCGACAAAGGCCCGAGCGTCGTCCTCGATGGGTGCGCCGTGGGCCATGAGCACCTTGCTGGGCGGCCATCCGAGGATCCGCCTGACGGCCGTGCGCGCGGCCTTGCGGTCGAAGAAGGCTGCGCGAAACTTTCTCGGCACTGACGCCTCGGTCGCCACCATCAAGTCCAGCCGCGCCACCAGGGCGCGCCAGCCGGTGAACCAGCCGGGCCGGAATTGCTGAATGAGGTCGGTGAACAGCACCGAGCCGCTCCGGCGGTGGAAGAACACCACCTCGGTCGTGATCGCATTGCCCCGCACGACGACCTGATCGGAGGTCCGTGGCCCACTCCGGCGGCGGCATATCGCCCAGGTCGTCATCGAAATCGAGATCGACCCGCTGCTGGCGCAAGCCCGGGGCCGTAGAGTCTTGCCTGCGGGTAGGTCTGCCGCCACTCGCTCAGGAATAGGTGGTGAAGCGAATTGGGCGCTACGAGATAGTGCACCTCGCCCAGCGCCTCGACCTCCTCCCTGAGGCGCGCTGAGAGCGCAACCGGCGACCAGACGAAAAGGCTGCCCCCGGTCAGCCGGATGACGACCATGCGGGTGGGATAGCGAAAGCCGGCCACGTCGGCTTCCGACCCGTCGGCCGCCCAGATCTCCGGCCCGAATGACTGCAGCTTGGGTGTGCTCAACGGATCGCCCCCGACGTCAGCGGTTCCCGACACCTCCTAACCTTGTCCGCTCGCGGCGTCAGCGCCGCCGCCCGCTACGGCTCCGAGGGTCCGCGCCCAAGTGCGTGCGTCGGCGCGCGGGCGCTGATAAAGCACCGGCCTTCGAAGGTCGGCGTCGAGGAGTCGCTAAGTTGAAGGTCGTCATCCTGAGCGCTGGCCAGGGCAAGCGGTTGTCGCCGCTCACCGACGATCGGCCGAAGTGCCTCGTCGAGCTCTCTGGCCGCACCGTGCTGCACTGGCAGTTGGCCAACCTGGCGAGCGTCGGCGTCACCGAGGCGGTGGTGGTCACTGGCTTCCGCGCCGACCGGGTCGACGAGGAGGTCGCGCGCCTGGACTTGCCGGGCATGAGCGTCCGCACGCTCTTCAACCCGTTCTATGCGCTCAGCGACAACCTCGCGACCTGCTGGCTGGCCCGGGCCGAGTTCGCCGGCGGCTCGCTGCTCCTGAACGGCGACAGCCTGATCGAGCCGGCGATCGCCGAGCGGCTGATGGCGGCGCCGGCCGCCGACATCACCGTCACCATCGATCGCAAGTCAGGCTACGACGCCGACGACATGAAGGTGCTGACCGAGGGCGACGCGCTGAAGGCCATCGGCAAGACCATCACCGAGTACGACGCTGAATCCATCGGCTTCCTGCGGTTCTCCGGCGAGGGCGCGGCGCTCTTCACCCGTTACGTCGAGGCGATCATCCGCCGACCGGAAGGCCTGAAGCGCTGGTATCTCAGCGTGATCAACGAAATCGCCCAGGAGACCGGCGAGGTGCGCGTGCAGTCGATCCAGGGCCTCGACTGGGCCGAGATGGACTTCCCGGAAGACCTCCCCGGCAATCAAGCGCTCGCTCGCAAATGGGCCGCGGCCACGGTCAGCTAGGTTCGACGAGGCTGCGCACCAGGTCGAGGTCGGACGGCTTGTCCACGTCGACGGCCGCCAGCCCGTAGGGTGTACGAACCGCCGCGGCCTTCACGCCGGCGCGACGTCCAATCAGGGCGATGGCGCCATCCAGCGTCAGCAGGCCGAGCGCGTATCCCAACAGCATCTGTGGCCCGAGCAACAGGGCGACCCGCCACGGCTGCTTTCGATGCGCCTCGACACGCCGCCAGAGGTCGACGGCGGCGAGCGACTTCGCGGTGCGCAGCAGGAAGAGATTGCAGCTGGAGTAGCGGCCATCGCGGAACTTCAGATAGGTCCGCTTCGTCTGCGGCGCGGCCTCGCGGACCACGGCCTCCGGCGCAAGCAGGACGGCGATGTCGGCGTCGGCTGGCGTATGGTCAATGAACTGCCGCACCCACTCCGGCTGCAGCAGGGCGTGGTCGACCGTGGTGACCAGGAGCGGCGTTCCCATCGACAGGGCGCCTTCGCGCACGCTCAGGCTGGGGCTAACGGTGGACGCGATCCTCTGGACGCCGCCGCCCAGCTGGCCGGCCAACGTCTCGTCGTTGGTGGAGACGCCGATCCGCGTCGCGCCCGCGCCCCGCAACGCCTTCAGCACCCGAGCCAGCAGGGTCTCGCCGCCGAGTACGATCAGGCCCTTGTGGCTAACCCCGGCGTAGTCGGCGACCGGGTCGATCCCACCGCGCGACCCCGCCAGGACGAGGGCGGTGAAGCCGGTCAAGCCAGGGCCTTCTCGTAGATCCGATAGGTCTTGTAGCGCGCGCCGCCGGTCATCTCGCTAATTCGGCGCATGGGCATGTTGTCCTCCAGGATCCAGGAGAACTCGCACCACTCGTAGCCCATCTTGCGGGCCTCGACGGTCGCGGCGCTCATCATCTGGAAGGGCAGGAGCTTGGCGCGCGCGGAGCTCGCGAAAGCCTTGCGCACCCCCATCAGCGGCACGCGGGTGGACTTCACCCGTTTGACCTTCAGGCGCCAGAGAAGCTGCGCCCAGCCGAACGGCAGCAGCTTACCGTCCAGCCCGGCGATCGCCTCGTTAAGATTGGGGATCATCACGCAGACCCCGGCCGACTGGCCGTCGATCTCGGCGAACCAGACCAGCTTCGGATCGATCAGCGGCCGCATCGAGGTGGCCAGGTGCTTGGTCTCGGCTTCGGTGGTGGGCGTGAAGCCCCAGTTGTCGCGCCAGGCGTCGTTGAGGATCTCGGTCAGGGTCGCGACCTCTTCGGCGTAGCGCTTCATATCGAGCTTGCGGAGCACCACGCCCGGCGAGGGCTGGCGGTCGACGCGCTTGAAGAGCCGATCGATCGGGTTGTCCGGCGCGAACGAGACCAGATAGGCGTAGACGTCCTTCACCTTGACGTAGCCTTGTGCCTCGATCTGGACGCCGGTGTATCGGGGATCGTGGCCCATCATCACCATCGGCGGCGCATCGAAGCCGTCGACGAGCAGGCCCACCTCCTCGTTGACCGACAGGTTGAAGGGGCCCTGGATCGCGGCCATCCCCTTCGTCTTCAGCCAGGCCTCGGCGGTCGCGAACAACGCCTTGAAGATCTCTGAATCGTTCTCGGCGGCGATCAATCCAAAGGAACCGGTGGGTCGGGCCGGGTCCTGCGGCGCCAGATGGTCTATCTGGGCGCTGATGCGGCCCACATCGACGCCATCGCGAACGGCCAGCCAGAATTGCACATCGGCGTGGGCGAAGAACGGATTGACCTTGGCCGACAGCGCCTCCTGCCGTTCCATGATCAGCGGCGCGACATAGTTCGGATCGTCGGCGTTCAGCCGCATCGGCACCCGGATGAATCGATTGAGCTCCGCCGGCGTCGTTACGGGCACGATGCTGAGGTTGGCCACTAACCCTCCAGCCTCAGAAGGGCGGTGGCGCCCAGGGCGGAGAAGACCACCGGCGCGGTCCAGGCCGCCAGGGTTGGGGCCAGCGCGCCGCCTTCGCCCAACGCCGCCAAGAACCCGTCGAGCACGATGAACAGAAGGCCTGCCGCCAGGCTGCCGGCGACGAACACCGCGCCCTTGCTGGAGCGGAAGCTGGCGACGGCGATGGGCACGGTCAGGAGCAGCATGACCAGCGATCCGATGGGTGCGGCGATCGCCCGTTGGATCCGGGTCGCATAGTAGCTCGGGGGACGCTGGCCGCCGCCGCCACTGAGCGCGCGCCGGGCGGAGGCCGCCGACACCGTGTCGTCGCCAAAGAACAAGGCCTGCACGTCGGCCGGCTCGAAATTGGAAGCCCAGGTCATCTGCGCCGCCTGGCCGGCGTGGGCGCCGGCCGCGTCAAATCGGACGAAGTTCGGCGCATTGAGCCGCCAGCCCTGCGGTCCATAGGTAGCACTGGCCGCCTCGATCCGTTCGGTTTGGCGGCCGGCGGCGTCGCGCCGGTAGATCTTCACGTCGCGAAGGGTGCGGCCGCTGAGGTCGTCGGTGGTGGCGAGCGCCAGGTCGGCGCCGACGCGGAAGGCCTTGGGCTTGGGTGCGACCTTCTTGGCTGGCGGGGCGGTGGATTGCCACCAGGTCTGCAGCATCGGATCCGTGCGCGGAGCCACGACCTCCACAGCCACGAAATTGATCGCCATCATGGCGATGCCGGCCGGCAGCGCCATGCCGAGCAGCCGGTAGACCGAGACCCCGGAGGCCCGCATGGCGACGATCTCGCTATCCCCCGCCAGTTTCATGAAGGCGAAGATCGAGCCGGCGAGGACGCCCAGGGGAGCCGCCTGGCTGATCAGCTGGGGCAGGCGCAGGGCCGCATAGTGGACGATGCCTGCAAAGCCCAGTCCGCGCGAGATGATGTCGGGGGTCACCTCGAGGAGGTCGAGGATCTGCAGAACGGCCAGCAGGACCGCCGTGGCGCCGGCAATCCGCACGCTCACCGCACGAAGGACATAGCCCGAAAGCTTCATGCCGGCATCCTGCGGCGGGGCCGAAGGCGCTTGCGGATGCGGTCGATGACGTAGGCCACATGGCCCACGAACCGTCCGATGGGGGTCTCCCCTGGCCGTTTGCGGCTGCCCGCGAACATCCAGACAGCGAAGCCGGTGAACAGGAAGAAGGGAACGCCCACGCCGACCTCCGCCGAAACCTTGCCGGCGGCGGCCAGGCCCTGCCCGAACTGCAGCCCGTGCTGGAACGCCAAGAGGAGCGCGCCGGCGAAGAGCAGGCCCGCCGTACGCCGCTTGCGCTTGGCGGCCAGGCCCAGCGGCAGGGCGATCAGCGGCAGGAACGGCAGCACCATCGAGCGCGCCAGGCGTGCGTAGAACTCGGCCATGAGGGTGTCGCGCGAGATCACTGGGTTGGGCAGGGCGGCATGCTGGACGAGTTCGCCCAGGGTCAGCTCGCGCTCGTCGCCCCCGCGGGCGCGAAGCAGCGAGGCGGCGCCCTCCAGGCTCGATTGCATGACGAAGGTGTCGAACCGCAGGGTGTCGAATCCGCGGTCCTTCGACTGGCTGATCCGCGTGCCGTTCTGCAGTGTGAGGGTGACGTTCTTGCGGTCCTTGTCCGGCGTCAGCTGCGCGGTCTTGGCGGTGATGACCTCTTCGCCGCCGGTCGGCGTCGCGCGCCGGATGAAGATTCGCTGCAGCTGGCGGCCCGCCAGGTTCGCGCCGTCCGCGGTCATGATGCTGTCGCCGTCGTTGACGAAGGCCCCGCCGTCCAGGCGACCGTTCCAGCCGGCGTTCACCGCTGAATAGAGCACCGCGCGATAGGCGTAGCGGCTATAGGGCTGGGCATAGCCGAACACGAACAGGCTGATCGACATCAGGACGAGACCCAGCCCCACATAGGGCGCCGCCATGCGGGTCAGCGGAATGCCGCTCGCCAGGAACGCCTCGACCTCGGAACCGTCGTCGAGCTGGGTGATGACGATGAAGAGCGCCACGAAGAACGCCACCGGCAGGGCCAGGCCCAGATAGTGCGGCAACAGGTTGGCGGTGAGCTCGGCTACCGAGCCGAACCGCGAACTGGAGTTCGAAAGCATGTCCAGCAGGCGCAGCGTCCGCTCGAGCAGCAGCGAGATCACCGTGACGCCCAGGCAGCCAAGCATCGGCCACGCCGTCATGCGCAGCACGTAGCGGTCGATGAGCGCCAGGCGGAATCTACCCGCCGGCTCGGTGGTGACGGTTGTCGTGCTCAAGCTTGTGGCCATTCCCGGCGCAGCCAGTCCGCCAGTTTTGAGGCGCCTTCAGGGCCAAGGTCCACCGCCGCGCCGAGATTGGGCGCGGCGGGCCACCCTGCGTCGGGGAAGCTCACGCCCTCATGGACGCGCTCGCCCGCGTAGCGCGGGATCACGTGGAAGTGGACGTCCCTGTCGACCATCATCAGCATCAGATAGTTGATCTTCTCGTAGCTCACGAGCCTGCGCAGCATCGCCTCGATTCCGGCCACAGCATTCTGCAGGTCCGCGAAGGCCTCCGCGCTCAGGTCGGAGAAGGCCTGCGTCTCTTCCTTGCAAATCAGCACCAGGGACCCAAATGTCGGCTGTTTGGGGCGCACCAGCACAAGCCAACACCGTGTTTCCGCCACCTTTGTGTCGGGGTATCCAAAACTGACGGCGGTCGCGTTTGTCATTGGGGCGTCTCAGCGGCCGGCTCAGTCAGCGTTTCTGTTGAGCGTTTGATACATCGAGAGGCTCTTCGATCACCATGAAATCAGCAAGCGCGGCGGCGCTTATTGCGCTGGCGGTCACCCTCGGCTCGGCGACGTGCGCGTCCGCCGCCACTGCGGACGATTGCGAGGGCCATGAGAGCCAGACGAAACTCACCGTCCAGGTGGCAGGCGTGCGCGCCGCCAAGGGCGAGGTGGCGATCACGCTCTACCCGGACGACGCGAAGCGTTTCCTGGCCCCGCACCAGAAAATGGCACGGGTCCGGGCAGTCGCCCAGGCGCCGGTGACGACCGCCTGTTTCTGGTTGCCGGCGCCGGGCTACTACGCGCTTGCCATCTATCACGACGAGAACGGCAATCGGGCCTTCGACCGCACGATCGTAGGCCTGCCGGCGGAGGGCTTCGCCTTCTCCAACGACCCGCCGACGCCAACCGCCCTGCCGCCGTTCAAGGCGGTGCGATTCAAGGCGGGCGATGGCGAAACCAAGATCAAGGTCAAGCTGCGGTATCTGAAGTAGCCGCCACTTGTCGCAGGGCATGGCTTTTTCGCGGCAGAGCGGCGTAAGAGACTTGTCCTAACGACGCGACGAGGACGACAGAACTTGACCAACGGAGCCGCGAGCAAGCCCCTGGCCGTGACCGTCGGCGAGTCGCAGGTGCGGGTCTGGGGCATGACCTCCCAAGCGCGGCTCGCGCGAACCTATCAGCGCCTGGGCCTGGCCGCGGCCGACCTCGGCGCTCTCCCAGCCAACGCCCACGGCCTCATGATCGTCCACGCCGGATGGATCTATGACGAGGCGGTAATCCGCGCTCTGGCGCAGCGGCCGGGCGTGGTGCTGGTCGACGCCGCCGGCCGCCCCGTCGCCGCGCACGTGACGGGCGCCCAATCAGCTTCGGGCTCGGCCAGTCTGCTCGCCGGCGAAACGGTTCCGGGGCTCGAGACCGTCACGGCCGT
>Ga0068864_100005397_pt1 | contig 10477 bp, 7 predicted proteins | sample KBSSwiS72_FD_66586 | JGI IMG/M metagenome (GOLD analysis project Ga0068864, IMG submission 66586) | Switchgrass rhizosphere microbial communities from Kellogg Biological Station, Michigan, USA - KBS Switchgrass S7-2 | ecosystem: Host-associated > Plants > Roots > Rhizosphere > Soil ...
GGCCGCTTGCGAGGATCGGTCGCCACGCCGTCCGGGGCGTGGATCCGCACCAGCAGGTAGTTGACCGGCTTGGCGAGAGTGCGGCCGTCGAGCACCAGCTCGGCATCGAAGCTGAGCACGTGCGGCACCGCCTTGGCCTTCTGCTCGTAATACTGGGCGCTGCGCTGGCGCATCACGTCCCAGAAGAGGATCGTGCGCTGCATCGCATCGGTGACGTACTCGCCGACCGGTCCCCAGGCCTGCACGGCGGCGTTCATGCCATCGCCTTCGGCCGGCGCCGGCCGCGCAGAGGGGGCCTCGGTCTTTTGCTTCGCGGTTGCGCGGCGCGCGGTCGCGGTCTTTGCCATCTCATCTCTCCAGTTGCAATCAGCCCCGCCGCAAGGCAGCGAATTCGACTGGCGCCGTCTGCCGACGCAGCCCCATCCTAGGCCAGCGATGTGAATCCCTCTTGACCCATCTCAAGCGCCGATCTGTGGCAGAGAGATGCACCGTTCGTGCCACAGCCGGCTTCAGACGAGCCGTCCTTCCCGCGACGGTTTGCCGTCCTACCATTGGGTTCCACCGCAGCCCCGCCGAGACCCATGACGGCACCGCCCGCCGACGAACCCGTTTCCCCCCCGCGACGCCGAATCAGAAGCTATGTCGTCCGACCCGGCCGGATAGGCCCCGGCCAGGCCCGGGCCCTCGCCGAGCTCGGGCCGCGCTTCGTCCTGCCCTATCGCCCTGTGCCTACCGACTTCCGGCTCGCCTTCGGACGCCAGGCGCCGCTGGTGCTGGAGATCGGCTTCGGCATGGGCGATGCCACGGCGAAGATCGCCGCCGCCCGGCCGGAAATCGACTTTCTCGGCATCGAGGTGCACCCTCCCGGGGTCGGCGCGCTCCTGAAGCGGATCGGCGAGCTCGGCCTCGAAAACCTCCGGATCGTCCAGCACGACGCCGTCGAGGTGCTCGAACAGATGATCGCGCCGGAGTCGCTGGCCGGCGTGCACGTGTTCTTTCCCGACCCCTGGCACAAGCTGCGCCATCACAAGCGGCGGCTGGTGCAGCCCGGCTTCGTCCGCCTGCTCGCCAGCCGGCTCGCGCCGGACGCGACCTTGCACTGCGCGACCGATTGGGAAAACTACGCGGCGCAGATGCTCGAGGTGCTGTCGGCCGAACCGAGCCTGCGCAACACCGCCGCCGGCTACGCCGAGAGGCCGGCGCTCCGGCCGCTGACGAAATTCGAGCACCGCGGCCTCGGCCTCGGCCATGGCGTGTGGGATCTGGTCTTCGAGAAGCGCTGACCTGTGCAGGCTGCGGGACGGTCAGGCGTGCCAGTCCACCCAGCCGAACCAGGCGGTCGCCAGCACGACGATCCCGAAGGCGATCCGATACCAGGCGAACGGCACGAAGGTGTGGCTGCCGACGTAGCGGAGCAGCCAGCGCACGCACACCCAGGCGGCGAGGAACGAGAACAGCAGGCCGACGGCGAACAGCGGCAGGTCGGCGGCCGAGAGCAGCGCCCGCTCCTTCCACAGGCTGTAGGCGCCGGCGCCGATCAGGGTCGGGATCGCGAGGAAGAAGCTGAACTCGGTCGCGGCCTGGCGGCTGAGGCCGAACAGCATGCCGCCGATGATGGTCGCACCCGAGCGGCTGGTGCCCGGCACCAGCGCCAGGCACTGCGCCAGGCCGACGGCGAGGGCGTCGCGGGGTCGCATCTCGTCGATCGTCGCGATCCGGATCTTCGGCGTGCGCCGTTCCGCCCAGAGGATGATGAAGCCGCCGACGATGAAGGCCGTCGCCACCACCGCCGGGGTGAAGAGATGCTCCTTGACCGCCTTGCCGAACAAGAGGCCCAGCACCACCGCGGGCACGAAGGCGATGGCGACGTTGAGGGCGAAGCGGCGCGCCCGCGGCTCGCTGCCGAGGCCGGCGAGCGTTTCCGCGAGCCGCTGCCGGTAGATGATGATCACGGCGACGATCGCACCGGTCTGGATCGCGATGTCGAACACCTTGCCCTTGGCGTCGTCGAAGCCGAGCAGCGAGCCGGCGAGGATCAGGTGGCCGGTACTCGAGACCGGCAGGAATTCGGTCAGGCCCTCGACGATGCCCATCAGGGCGGCCCTGGCGAGCAGCATCAGTTCCAAAAGCGTCTCCGCATGGCAAAGGGCGGCATGTTAGCCGCGCCCTCTGTACCCGGAATGAACGGCGGCCTCAGCGCGCCACCGGCAGGAGCGTGATCTCGACCCCGCTGGCGGTGACGCGCAGGTCGCCGGGCCGAAGTCCCCTGCCCTCGAGCCCGGCCACGTCCTTCGGCCGCAGGGTGTAGAGCACCTGGTCCTCGAGCAGGCCGCGGGCGAGCGGCTTGCCGAGGCGGTCGATCTGGCGCTGCCAGCTCGCGGGCAGGCCGTCGATGACGAAGCGCTCCACCTGCACGTCGACCAGGCGGACGGTGTTGTCGCTCGGCTCGAAACGCAGGCCCTCGCTGACGAGCAGCGACCCGGAGAGTCGGGTCTGGATCGGGCCGCCGCCGTTGGCCCTGAGCGCCACCTCGACGCTGATCCGGTTGGCCTCCGGCTGCAGGCCGACCCGCGGCGAATCGAGGGTCAGGTCGATGACATCGAGCAGGCGCTTGTCGACCGGGAAGTGGCGCGCCACCAGCTCCTGCAGGCGGGCCTGCGGCAGCTCGACGGTGCGCGGGCCGAAGCCGCCGCAGCCGGGAATCGTCAGCGCGGCGCCGGCGATCGCACCGACGCAGAGCGCCCGCCGGCTGCGGTCGACGGCGCGGCGCGGGAGGCTCATGCGTCGGGCACCGTCTCGAGCTCGTTCAGCCAGACGGTTGCCTCCGAATCGCTGGGCGCACGCCAGTCGCCGCGCGGCGAGAGCGAGCCGCCCGAGCCGACCTTGGGCGCATTCGGCACGCAGGAGCGTTTGAACTGGCTGGTCTTGAAGAAGCGCTGCAGGAAGTTGCGCAGATGCCGCTTGATGTCGGCGAGCGAATACGTGTCCTGCCAGGCCGTCCAGGCGAGGAACGCGACCTTGCTCGGCGCGTAGCCGTAGCGCAGCACCTGGTAGAGGTGGAAGTCCTGCAGCTCGTACGGGCCGACGGCGTCTTCCGAGCTTTGCGACGGCTTCTCGCTGGCGTCGCCCGGCACCAGCTCGGGGCTGACCTCGGTGGCGGCGATCTCCTCGAGCACCCGGCTCGCTTCCGGCGAGAGCGAGCCGTTGCCGGCGACCCAGCGCACCAGGTGCTTGACCAGCGTCTTCGGCACGCTCGCGTTGACGTTGTAGTGCGACATGTGGTCGCCGACGCCGTAAGTGCTCCAGCCGAGCGCGAGCTCGCTCAGGTCGCCGGTGCCGACGACGATCGCCCGGTGCAGGTTGGCGAGCCGGAACAGGTGGCTGGTGCGCTCGCCGGCCTGCACGTTCTCGAAGGTGATGTCGTAGTCGGCTTTGCCCTCGGCATAGGGATGGCCGATGTCGGCCAGCATCTGCTTGCAACTCGGCCGGATGTCGATCTCGCCGGCGCTGCAGCCCACCGCCGCCATCAGCCGGCGCGCCTGGTCGAGGGTGCGCTTGCTGGTGGCGAAGCCGGGCATCGTCCAGGCGAGGATGTGGCTGCGCGGCAGGCCGAGCAGGTCCATCGCCCGGGCGCAGACGAGCAGCGCGTGGGTCGAGTCGAGCCCGCCCGAAATGCCGAGCACGACCTTGTCGATGCCGCTCGCCGAGAGCCGCTGCACCAGCGCCTGCACCTGGATGCTGTAGACCTCGGCGCAGCGCTCGTCGCGCCGTGCCGGATCGGCCGGCACGTAGGGGAAGCGCTCGACCTTGCGGCAGAGCGCCGTCGCCTCGCGCGCTGGCACCGGCAGCTCGAAGGCGATGCTGCGAAACCCCTGCAGCAGCGATTCCTTGAACCGGCCGACCGACTGGCCGAAGGTGTTCTGCCGCATGCGCTCGCGCGAGACCCGCTCGAGGTCGACGTCGGCGACGATGAAGTGCGCTCCGTTGACGAAGCGCTCGGATTCGGCGAGCAGGTCGCCGGCCTCGTAGATCAGCGCCTGGCCGTCCCAGGCCATGTCGGTCGTCGATTCGCCGACGCCCGAGGAGGTGTAGAGGCAGGCCGCCTGGCAGCGCGCCGACTGCTGGCCGACGAGCTGGTGCCGGTAGTCGGCCTTGCCGATCGTGATGTTCGACGCCGAGAGATTGACCAGCACGGTGGCGCCGGCCAGCGCGGCCAGGGTCGAGGGCGGGATCGGCACCCACAGGTCCTCGCAGATCTCGGCGTGCAGGCGCAGCAACGGCTGGTTCGTCGCCGTGAAGATCAGGTCGTTGCCGAACGGCACGGTGGCGCCGGCAAGCGTCACCTCGCGCGACAAGGCGTTGTCGGCGCCGCTGAACTGGCGCGCCTCGTAGAACTCGCCGTAGTTCGGCAGGTAGGTCTTGGGAATGACGCCGAGGATCTTCCCACCCGAGACGACGGCGGCGGCGTTGAACAGCAGGTGGTCGACGCGCACCGGCAGGCCGACGATGGCCATCACGGGAATCCGCGCCGTCGCCTCGGCCACTCGGGCCAGGGCCGCCTCGCAGCCGTCGAGCAGCGCCCGCTGGTGGAACAGGTCGTCCGAGGTGTAGGCCGCCAGGCCCAGCTCCGGCAGCGCGACCAGCGAGGCGCCGGCGGCGGCGACCTGCTCGAGCATCAGGACGGTCTGCTCGGCGTTGTGGGCCGGATCGGCAACCCGGATGCGCGGCACCGCGACGGCGACCCGGACGAAATCGTGGCGATAGGGATGGTGGAACGGCAGCGACTGCTTCACCGTGCGAGCGCCTCCTTGACTGGCGCATCATGGCATGCGCTGTGCCGGGGCGCAGCGGGCGATCGGCTACATTACTGACCAATCAGTCAGTACCTCACATCATGACCCTGCGCGCCTCTTCGCCCGCGACCGTTCCCGCCGCGCTCCGCCAGCGGCGCAAGGAAGCGCGGCCCAAGGAGCTCCTCGACGCCGCCCTCGACCTGTTCGTCGAGAAGGGCTTCGCCGCCACCCGCTCCGAGGAGGTCGCCTCGCGCGCCGGCGTGTCCAAGGGCACGCTCTACCTCTACTACCCGAGCAAGGAAGAGCTGCTCAAGGAAGTGATCCGGCACAACGTGGTGAACCAGATCGCCGAAGGCATGGAGATCGTCCGCGCCTTCGAGGGCAGCTCGTCCGAGCTGCTCGCCTACGTGCTCAGGCTCTGGTGGGAACGGGTCGGCGAGACCCGGGCCTCCGGAATCCTCAAGCTGATGATGTCGGAAGTTCGCAACTTCCCGGAGATCGCCCAGTTCTGGGTCGACGAGGTCACCTCGCCGGCCGACCGGATGATTGCCGAGATCGTGCAGCGCGGCATCGAAAGCGGCGAGTTCCGCCCGGTCAAGGACGTCGAGAACGCGGTTCATGCCCTGGTGGCGCCGCTGCTGTTCCTGGTGATGAACAAGCATTCGCTCGACGCTTGCCACGTCGGCACCACCTTCGACCCCAAGGCGGTGATCGAGGCCCAGGTCGACCTGGTGCTGCACGGGCTGCAGGCGGCCGCCGCCGCGACACCGGCTCGCCCGACGAAGGCCAAGGCGAAGGCAAAGGCGCCGGGCAAGAGCAACGGCGGACGGCGATGAAGCGCTGGCAAGGCTGGACGATCGGCGTCGTCGCCGTCCTCGCGCTCGGCGGCTTCGTCGCCCGCGCGCTGGTCGCCAAGAAGAGCGAGCAGGCGGCACAGACCGCGTCGGCGAAGGTGCCTGGCGGGCTCGATCTCGCGCCCGGCGACGTCCTGGTGGCGAGAACGATCGACCTGCCCCGCACCCTCGAGGTCTCGGGCGGGCTGAAGGCGGTCAACAGCGCCGTGATCCGGGCCCGCGTCGCCGCCGAGGTGAAGACGCTGACGGTGCGCGAGGGCGACCGGGTCAAGGCCGGCCAGGTGCTCGGCCAGCTCGACACCACCGAGCTCGAGCTGAAGGTGAAGCAGGCCGAGCAGACCGCCTCCTCGACCAAGTCGCAGCTCGACATCGCCATCCGCGCGCTGGAGAACAACCGGGCCCTGGTGGCGCAGGGCTTCATCTCGGCGACCGGCCTGGAGACCTCGATCTCCAACGAAGCCGGCGCGCGTTCCAGCTACGAGGCGGCGCTGTCCGCCGTCGCCCTGGCGCGCAAGAGCCGCAGCGACGCCACCCTGGTGGCGCCGATCTCCGGCCTGGTGTCGCAGCGCATGGCCCAGGCCGGCGAGCGGGTGGCGATCGACACCCGCCTGGTGGAGATCGTCGACCTGTCGCAGATCGAGGTCGAGTCGGCGCTCGCGCCCGAGGACGTGGCGGCGCTGACCATCGGCCGCAAGGCGACGCTCGAGGTCGACGGCATCGCCGGGCCGGTGGCGGCGGAGGTGGCGCGCATCAACCCCAGCGCCCAGGCCGGCACCCGGGCGATCATGGTCTACCTCGCGGTCGAGCCGCAGCCGGCGCTGCGCCAGGGGCTGTTCGCCCGCGGCACGATCGAACTCGGGCGCAAGCACACCCTCGCCCTGCCGCTTGCCGCGGTGCGCACCGACCAGGCCCGACCCTACGTGATGCTGGTCCACGAGGGGCGTGCCGTGGCGACGCCCGTGACCTTGGGAATTCGCGGCGCGATCGGCGGCGAGCCCTGGGTGGAGATCGTCGCCGGGCTGGGCGAAGGCGCGCAGGTGCTGGGCGGCACCACCGGCGTGATCCGCGACGGCACGCCGGTTCGCCTCCCGGTCCTGCCCGCGGCCGGGCCGGCATCGGCGTCGGCGGTCCTCGTTCCCGCTGTCGCCATTCCGGTCGCGGCCTCCGCGGTGCGCTGAGACGGATCATGTGGTTCACCCGCGTCTCGATCGGCAATCCGGTGCTGGCGACGATGGTGATGCTCGCCTTCGTCGTCCTCGGCCTGTTCAGCTACCAGCGCCTGGCGGTCGACCAGTTCCCCAATGTCGACTTCCCGACCGTCGTCGTCGTCATGGACTATCCCGGCGCCTCGCCCGAGATCGTCGAATCCGAGGTGACGAAGAAGATCGAGGAGGCGGTCAACACCGTCGCCGGCATCAACAGCCTCTACTCGCGCTCCTACGAGGGCACTTCGGTCGTCATCGTCGAGTTCAACCTCGACGTCGACGGCCGCAAGGCCGCGGACGACGTGCGCGAGAAGGTCTCGCTGATCCGGCCGATGCTGCGCGACGAGGTCAAGGAGCCGCGGATCTCGCGCTTCGATCCGCAGAGCGTGCCGGTCTTCAACGTCGCCGTGCTGTCCGAGGACGGCAAGCGCAGCGCCCAGGAGCTCACGACCTGGGCATCGCAGGTGCTGCAGAAGAAGCTCGAGAACGTGCGCGGCGTGGGCTCGGTATCGGTGGTCGGCGGCCTGGCGCGGCAGATCAACATCTACCTCAAGCCGGCGGCGATGGAGGCGCTCGGCATCGGCGCCGACCAGGTGGTCGCCGCGGTGCGCAGCGAGAACCAGGAGCTGCCGCTCGGCTCGATCCGCTCGAAGGAGCAGGAGCGGGTGGTGCAGATCAACGCCCGCGTCAAGCGCCCGGAGGACTTCCGCGACATCGTCGTCGCCCGCAAGAGCTTCGCCGGAAGCGGCAGCAACGGCGTCGTCGCCGGCTCCGGATCGACCGGCGCGCCCGTCCGGCTCTGGCAGGTGGCCGACATCGTCGACGGCCCGCAGGAGGTGCAGAGCCTGGCGCTCTACAACGGCCAGCGCACGGTGCTGCTCTCGGTGCAGAAGTCGCAGGGAGAGAACACGATCGAGGTGGTCGACGGCCTGTTCAAGGCGCTCGAGGCGGCCAAGCCGCTGATGCCGCCGGGCGTCAAGGTCGAGGTCAACCGCGACAACTCGCGCTCGATCCGCGTCTCGGTCGCCAACGTCAAGCGCACCCTCTTCGAGGGCGCGGCGCTGACGATCCTGATCGTCTTCCTGTTCCTCAATTCCTGGCGCTCGACCGTGATCACCGGGCTGACGCTGCCGATCGCGCTGATCGGCACCTTCCTGTTCATGTACATGTTCGGCTTCACGATCAACACCATCACGATGATGGCGCTCTCGCTCTGTGTGGGCCTCTTGATCGACGACGCGATCGTGGTGCGGGAGAACATCGTGCGCCACGTGCAGATGGGCAAGAGCGCCCACGATGCGGCACTGTCCGGCACCAACGAGATCGGCCTGGCGGTGTTGGCGACGACGCTCTCGATCGTCGCCGTGTTCCTGCCGATCGGCTTCATGGGCGGCATCGTCGGCAAGTTCTTCCACGAGTTCGGCGTGACCATCGTCGCCGCGGTGCTGATCTCGATGTTCGTGAGCTTCACCCTCGACCCGATGCTGTCGAGCGTCTGGCACGACCCGCAGGCCGAGCGCGGCCACGGCGCGTTCGGTGCCGACGGCCGGCGCACCCTCTACGACCGCACCATCGGCCGGGTCACCGGCCTGTTCGACCGGCTGACATTGACCCTCTCGGCCTGGTACCAGTCCATCCTCGGCTGGTCGCTGCGGCACCGCCTCGCCACCCTCGGCATCGCCCTGGCGAGCTTCGTCGCCAGCTTCTTCATCATCCCGATCCTCGGCGCCGAGTTCGTGCCGAAGGCCGACTTCTCCGAGACCCAGGTGAACTACTACACGCCGGTCGGCTCCTCGCTCGAGGTGACCGAGATGCGGGCGCGGCAGGTCGACGCGGTGCTGCGCGAGATGCCCGAGGTGCGCTACACGGTCACGACGATCAACAGCGGCCAGGCGGCGGGCAAGATCTACGCCGCGACCTACGTCCGCCTGGTCGACCGCAAGGACCGGAAGCGCGGCGCCGCCGAGATGGCCGTGCCGCTGCGCGAGCGGCTGGCGCGCATTCCGGGCATCACCGTCACCAACATCGGCCAGACCGACCTCGGCGGCGGCAAGAGCCTGCAGTTCTCGATCCAGGGCACCGACCTCGGCGAGCTCGAGCGGCTGTCGAGGACGATCACGGCGAAGCTGCAGCAGATTCCCGGCCTGGTCGACCTCGACACCACGCTCAAGCCCGACAAGCCGACGGTGGCGATCGAGGTGCGGCGCGACGCCGCCTCCGACGCCGGCCTGAACGTGAACATGCTCGCCAACACCCTGCGCACCCTGGTCGCCGGGACCACCGTCGGCAACTGGCGCGCGCCCGACGGCGAGAACTACGACGTCAACGTGCAGCTCGCGCCGGAGAGCCGCTACGCCATCGGCGACCTGCAGCGCATGCCGATCAACGTCGCCCCCGCCGCCGATGGCTCGCCGCGGGTGGTGCGGCTGTCGCAGGTGGCCGAGGTGGCGCCCTCGACCGGTCCGAACCAGATCAACCGCCGCGACCTCAACCGCGAGATCAACGTCGACGCCAATGCCTTCGGCCGCAGCTCCGGCGACGTCTCGGCCGACATCAAGAAGGTGCTCGACGAGATCAGCTGGCCGCCGGGCTACCGCTATTCGTTCGGCGGCTCGACCAAGAACATGACAGAGTCGTTCAACTACGCGCTCGGCGCGCTCGGCCTGGCCGTGGTCTTCATCTACATGATCCTGGCGAGCCAGTTCCGCAGCTTCATCCAGCCGCTGGCGCTGATGAGCTCGCTGCCGCTGACCCTGATCGGCGTCGTCCTCGCCCTGCTGATGTTCCGCTCCACCCTCAACATGTTCTCGATCATCGGTATCGTCATGCTGATGGGCCTGGTGACCAAGAACGCGATCCTGCTGATCGATTTCGCGATCCGCGCCCAGCGCGGGGAGGTCGGCGCCGAGGGCGGCGGCCTCGAGACGCGCGGCGAGGCGATGGACCGCGAGCCGGCGCTTCTCTATGCTGCCGAGGTCCGCCTGCGCCCGATCCTGATGACGACGCTGGCGATGGTGTTCGGCATGGTGCCGCTCGCCTTCGCCCTGTCCGAAGGCTCGGAGCAGCGCGCGCCCATGGGCCAGGCGGTGATCGGCGGCGTGATCACGTCCTCGCTGCTCACCCTCGTGGTCGTGCCCGTCGTCTACTGCTACCTCGACGACTTCGCCCGCTGGGTGAAGCACCGCATCTTCCGCCGCCCTGCGCCCGCCCTCTCGTCCCTGCCCGCCACGAGCCCGCCATGAACATCGAACAAGCCCGCTTCAACATGATCGAGCAGCAGATCCGCACCTGGGAAGTGCTGGACGACAGCGTCCTGTCGCTGCTTTCGGTGGTCAAGCGCGAGGAGTTCCTGCCCGCGGCCTACCGCTCGATGGCCTTCGTCGATACCGAGGTGCCGCTGCCGAACGGGCAGTCGATGCTCGCGCCCAAGGTCGAGGCCCGGTTGCTGCAGGAGCTGGCGGTGCAGCGACACGAGCGCGTGCTCGAGGTCGGCAGCGGCTCGGGCTACATGGCGGCGCTGCTGGCGCAGAAGGCGCAACACGTGACCACGCTCGAGATCGACCCCGAGCTCGCGGCCTTCGCCAGCGACAACCTGAAGCGTGCCTGGGTGATGAACACGACGGTG
>Ga0068864_100005400_pt1 | contig 10476 bp, 9 predicted proteins | sample KBSSwiS72_FD_66586 | JGI IMG/M metagenome (GOLD analysis project Ga0068864, IMG submission 66586) | Switchgrass rhizosphere microbial communities from Kellogg Biological Station, Michigan, USA - KBS Switchgrass S7-2 | ecosystem: Host-associated > Plants > Roots > Rhizosphere > Soil ...
GGCCAGCTCGTCCATCGCCGACTCGAGCGCGAACGATCCGGGCGCCTCCCCCGGCGCCCGCATCCAGCGCGGGGTCGGCACGTCGAGCTTCACGACCCGGTGTCCGGTGTGGAGGGTCTCGGCGTCGTACATGGTCCGCGACATCACCGCGGTCTGCTCGGTGAACTCCAGCACCGTCGAGGTCTGCATGTCGGCCAGGTGGTCCAGCGCCACGATGCGGCCGTCCGGGTCGGCACCGATCCGTACTCTTTGGACGGTCGGCGTCCGGTACCCGGTCAGGTAGTACATCTGCGCGCGGGTCATGACGACGCGCACCGGCTGGCCGAGCAGGCCGGCCGCCATCGCGGCCAGCACGCTGTGGGCGCGGATCGTCCCCTTGGCCCCGAAGCCGCCGCCGACGTGCTCGGAGACCACGTGCACGGTCGACCGGTCCTGCCCGAAGAGCGCCGCCAGCATCCCGGCGGCCAAGAACGCGCCCTGGCTCGCGTCGTAGACGGTGAGGTCGCCACCGTCCCAGACCGCGGTGGCCGCGTGCGGCTCCATCGGGTTGTTGTGCTGGGCCGCCGTACGGTAGAGCTGATCGACCACAATGGACGCGTCATCGAGGGCGGCGTCCACGTCGCCCTTGGTCGAGGACGGCGGATGGTTCGGGTTGACGAACTCCGGCACGTAGAAGCCCGGATGGTCGTCGAGGAAGCCCACGTCGTGCGGCTCGACCTCGTAGTCGACCGGCATCGTCTCGGCCGCTTCGCGGGCCTGCTCGGGCGTGGTCGCGACGACCACCGCGATCGCCTGGCCGCGGTGGTGAACGCGGTCGCTCTGCAGCAGCATCAGCGTCCGGTCACCGATGTCGTTGAGCGCGTACGCGTTGGTGTGTGTCACCACGCCGAGCACGCCCGGCTGGGCCATCGCGGCCTGGGTGTCGATCGCGACGACGCGTCCGTGCGCGATCGTCGAGGTGACGATCCACCCGTACGCCAACTGGTCGAGCGGGATGTCGCCCGAGTAGCGGGCCTGCCCGGCCACCTTCTCATGGCCCTCGAGGCGGGTCACCGAGCCGCCGACGCTGCGGCGGATGTCCACAGTGGTCATCGCGTGGCCACCTCGCGCAGCGTCGAGACGATGAGGTGGTGCAGGAGCTTCACCTTGTACGCGTTGTCGGGCAGGGGCGCGGCCGCGGCCAGCTCGGCGTCGGCGGCCTCGACGAACGTCTCCCGCACCGCCGGGGCGCCCGCCAGCAGCCGCTCCACGGCGTAGGCCCGCCACGGGTGGGACGCGGCGGCGCCGAGCGCGACCCGGGCCTGCGCGATCGTGCCGTCGCGAACCTCGACCGCGGCGGCCGCGGAACCGATCGCGAACGCGAACGACGCCCGCTCGCGCACCTTGCGGTAGGTCGAGCGCGCCGCGAACGCCGACGCCGGCAGCGTGAAGCCGGTGACAAGGCCGCCCGGCTGCAGCTCGAACTCCCGCTCCGGCGTGTCGGCCACCGGCCGGTAGAACTCGGCGAGCAGGGCCGTGCGCGGGCCATCCGACTCGTGCACGTGCACCTGCGCGTCGAGCGCGACCAGCGCGACCGCCATGTCGGACGGATGCGTGGCGATGCAGTGTTCGGAGGCGCCGAGCACGGCCAGGTTGTGGTGCTCCCCCCGGCGGGCGCCGCAGCCGGTACCGGGCGCGCGCTTGTTGCACGGCTGGGTGACGTCGGTGAAGTACATGCAGCGCGTGCGCTGCATGAGGTTGCCGCCGGCGGTGGCCATGTTGCGCAGCTGGCCGGACGCGCCGGCCAGGATCGCGCGAGCCAGCGCCGGGTAGCGTTCGCGGACGCGCCGGTCGGCCGCGATGTCGCTGTTGCTCACCAACGCTCCGATGTGGACACCACCGTCGGCCGTTTCGGTGATGTCGCGCAGCGGCAGGCCGGACACGTCGACCAGCAGCGACGGCCGCTCCACGCCGAGCTTCATCAGGTCGACGAGGTTGGTCCCGCCGGCCAGGTAGCGCGCGTCCGGGTTGGCCGCGACCAGCGCGACCGCCTCCCGCACGTCGGCCGCCCGGTGGTACTCGAACGGCTTCACCGCCCGCCTCCGGCCGAGCCGACGGCCGACCCGACACCAGCGCCTCCGGCCGAGGAGATCGCGGCGACGATGTTCACATACGCGCCGCACCGGCACAGGTTCCCGCTCATCCGTTCGCGGATCTCGCTCTCGTCCAGCGCGGGCTCGGCCGCGACGTCGTCGGTGACCGAACTGGCCCAGCCCGAACGGACCTCGTTCAGCATGGCGACGGCCGAACAGATCTGGCCGGGCGTGCAGTAGCCGCACTGGTACGCGTCATAGGCGACGAACGCGTCCTGGACCGGGTGCGGCCCGATCCCTTCGATGGTCGTCACCGTGCGGTCGGCCAGGGTGACCGCGAGGACCAGGCACGAGTTGACCCGCCGGCCGTCGAGCAGCACTGTGCAGGCACCGCACTGGCCGTGGTCGCAGCCCTTCTTGGTACCGGTGAGGTCGAGTCCGTCGCGCAGCAGGTCCAGCAGCGTGGTCCGGCTGTCGACCCGTACCGTGTGCGGCTCGCCGTTCACGGTCAGCGACAGGTCGTACGCATATTCGGCATTGGCGATGTCTGTCATGGCAGGGACAGCCTACGCGGTCGATCCGCCGGCGTGCACCGTGAGGTCTACCAGGCGACGGTCATCCGTCGTATGTGCCCCGCGTGGCCGCCAGCGGCGAGGCGACCCCGCTGGCCACCACAACGGAACCGGCCGCTGCCCTGTCCACGGTGGACCGACGTCAGTCGGCGGCAGCGAACTCCTCGACCCGGTCTCCATCTGCCCTCGCATCGATCGGCGAGACCTCGACCCGGGTGTCGTGGAACGTCGGCCCACCGCCGAGATCGGTGTCGCGTACCGAGGTGACCGCGTTGACGTTGGCCCGGTCCGGGCTCAACCGGGCCCAGTACGCCTTGTACGTGAAGGCGACGCCGGGCCGGGTCGCCTCGTCGACCGCCACCGCGGCCCGGAACGAGCCGCGGTCGTTGTGCACCCGCACGGCGTCACCGTCGGCGAGCCCACGCGCGGCCGCGTCCGACGGGTGCAGGTGAATCCTGGGTGGCCCCATCCGGCCGTGGTGCCACGGCGCCCCGGCGAACGTGGAGTTCATGAAGAACCGGGCGGCCGGTGCGATGAGTACCAGCCCCGTGCCGGGGTGCTCCGGGGGCGTGTAGCCGATGAGCGGGTCGACGCCCTGGCTGGTCAGCGCCGGGTCGACCAGCCGGGCCCGGCCGTCCGGGGTCGGGAATCCGCCCGCCGCGTACGGCGCGGTGCCGACCTCGACCCCGGTCGTGCGCGCGTATGTGGTTTCCCGAAGCTGCTCGAAGGTGACCGGTCCGCCGGCCAGCAACTGGCGGGCCAGGTCCTCGTCCGAGTCGTACAGCCGCTCGTGGGTGAGCCCCATCGCGACGGCGATCCGCCGGAAGATCTCCGTGTTCGGCAGCGCTTCGCCCGGTGCCCGTACGGCTGGCAGGTTGAGCGTCGTGTAGTGGTGGCCGTAGGACGTGTGCAGGTCGAGGTGCTCGGGCTGCATCGTGGCCGGCAGCACCACATCCGCGAAGTCGCACGTGTCGGTCCAGCGCTGCTCCAGCACGGTGGTGAACAGGTCGTCGCGGCGCAGCCCGGCGTGCACCCGGTTCTGGTCGGGTGCGGTGGCCGCCGGGTTGGCGTTGAACACCACCAGCGACGTGATGGCCGGATCGGCCTCGCCGGTCAGCGCCGCGCCGAGCCGGCTCATGTTGATCGAGCGGGCCGGCGGCGCGGGCATTCCGACCGGGCGCACCACCGCCTCCTCGTCGAGCGTGTAATGGCCGCCGGTCATGCACAGCGCTCCGCCACCGGGGTAGCGGAAGTCGCCGGTCACCAGCGGCAGCGCGCAGATGGCCCGGATCGCCTGCCCGGCACCGAAGTGGCGCTGCAGGCCCAGCCCGACCCGGATCGCGGTCGGTCGGCTCGCCGCGAGGCGGTCGCCCAGCCGCTCCACGACGGAGACGTCGAGTCCGCACTCGGCCGCGGCCCGCTCGACCGGCCACTCCCGCAGCCGGGCCTCGAGCTGGGGCCAGCCGACGGTGTGCGCGGCGAGGTAGGAGAGGTCGGCCGCGCCTCGGTCCATGACGCGGCGCATGAGCCCGAGCGCCAGCGCGGCGTCGGTGCCCGGCCGGGGCGCGATGTGCTCGTCGCACCGCGAAGCGGTGTCCGTCCGAAGTGGATCGATCGCGACCACGTACGCCCCGCGGGCCCGCGCCTCAGCCACGAACGGCCACTGGTGCAGGTTGGTGGAGACCAGGTTCGCGCCCCACAGGATGATCAACCGGGCGTCGACGATCGACTCCGGCTCGAACCCGACCGGGGCGCCGTAGACCGAGCCCAGCGCGGCCCTCGCCGCCGCCGTGCAGATCGTGGTGCGCAGGCGCGACGCGCCGAGGTGGGCGAACAGGCGCGGGCCCATCGTCCAGCCCTGGACGTGCCCCATCGTGCCGGCGAAGTAGTACGGCAGGATGGCCTGCGGCCCGTCGCGTTCGATCGTGGCGCGCAGCCCGGCCGCGACCCGACCGACCGCCTCCTCCCAACTGGCCCGCCGGTAGGACGACGGTCCGACGCCCTTGGGCCCGATCCGGACCATCGGGTACGTGAGGCGGTCGTCGCCGTTGACCAGGTCCAGGTAGCGGTTCACCTTGCCGCACAGCGCACCCCGGGTGAACGGGTGGTCGCGGTCGCCGGCGATCGCCACCGCCCGGCCGTCCTGCACCGTCAGCTGCCACGTACAGGTGTCCGGGCAGTCGAGCGGACAGGCACCCTTGTGTGTCGTACGGGTCATGTCCGGATGGTACGTCCCGTTCCAGCCGACCGTCAGCGGCGTTTCAGCACCGTCCGCGACTCTGCGTGCACAACCGCCCCTGCCGCCAGGCGCCCCGGGGTGGGACGCTGTGGGATGAAGGAGGCGTGAGATGACGGCGATGTCATATGCGAACGGCCCGGCCGGCGAGGCTCTGCTCGGGCAGACCATCGGCGAGAACCTGGCGGCGACGGTGGCCCTGTTCCCCGATCGGGACGCGCTGATCGACGCGCCCAGCGGCCGCCGCTGGACCTACGCCGAGCTGGCGGCCGACGTCGAGTCCGTCGCCAAGGGGCTGCTGGCGCTCGGCATCGCCAAGGGCGACCGGGTCGGCATCTGGGCCCCGAACGTACCGGAGTGGGTCCTCGTCCAGTTCGCGACGGCTCGCATCGGCGCGATCCTGGTCAACATCAACCCGGCGTACCGGAGCCACGAACTGTCCTATGTGCTCACTCAGGCCGGCATCCGTACGCTGATCTCGGCCGAGCGGTTCAAGACCTCCGACTACCGGGCGATGGTCGACGAGGTCCGCGGTCAGTGCCCGGACCTCGCCGAGGTCTTCTACATCGGTACCGACGACTGGAACACCCTCGTCGGGGGTGGAGCGACGGTCGGCGAGGAGGCGGTGCCGCAGCGGGAGGCCACGCTCACCTTCGACGACCCGATCAACATTCAGTACACGTCGGGGACGACCGGCTTCCCCAAGGGCGCCACCCTCTCGCACCACAACATCCTCAACAACGGGTACTTCGTCGCCCGGACGCAGGCGTGGACCGAGGCCGACCGGGTCTGCATCCCGGTGCCGTTCTACCACTGCTTCGGCATGGTGATGGGCAACCTCGGCGCGGTCACCCACGGCGCCTGCATGGTGATCCCGGGCCCCGGATTCGAGGCCGCGGCCACGCTGCGCGCCGTGGCGGAGCACCGCTGCACCGTGCTGTACGGCGTGCCGACGATGTTCATCGCCGAGCTCGCCGAGCCGGACTTCCCCTCCTACGACCTGTCCAGCCTGCGCACCGGCGTCATGGCCGGCTCGCCGTGCCCGGTCGAGGTGATGAAGCGGGTCATCGCCGAGATGGGGATGACCGAGGTGACGATCTGCTACGGCATGACCGAGACGTCGCCGGTCTCCACCCAGACCCGGCCCGACGACGACCTCGAGCGGCGGGTCGCCTCGGTCGGCACGGTCCACCCGCACCTCGAGGTGAAGGTGATCGACCCGGCGACCGGCCTCGTCGTGCCCCGCGGCACGCCGGGCGAGTTCTGCACCCGTGGCTACAGCGTCATGCTCGGCTACTGGAACATGCCCGACCGTACGGCCGAGTCCATCGACGCGGCGCGGTGGATGCACACCGGAGACCTCGCCGTCATGGACGACGACGGATACCTGTCCATTGTGGGCAGAATCAAGGACATGGTGATCCGGGGCGGGGAGAACGTGTACCCGCGCGAGGTCGAGGAGTTCCTCTACACCCACCCGGACATCGTGGACGCCCAGGCGATCGGGGTCCCGGATGCCCGCTTCGGTGAGGAGCTGATGGTGTGGGTGCGGCTGCGCGACGGCGCGCCACCGCTGACCATCGAGGCGCTGCGAGAGTTCTGCGCCGGCAAGCTGGCCCACTACAAGATCCCGCGGTACGTCAAGGTGGTGGACTCGTTCCCGATGACGGTGACCGGGAAGGTCCGCAAGGTCGAGATGCGCGAGGTCTCCATCGCGGAGCTCGGCCTCACCCCCTGACCTCCCGCGGGCCTCGCCCAAGATCGGCGAAATGGTGACGGGCACAAGCGACAGTCCACATCGGGCTAGTCGACGGTGCGGAGGATCTGCTCGATCGCGACGGTCCGGGACCGGAGCTCGGACAGGTCGGCCGCGACCCGCTGCTGGGCGTCGAGGCTGTTCTCCGCCATCTTCTCGTACCGGCTCACGAGCTGCCGCATGTCAGCGTCCTGTTTGGACATGACCTTGGCCTTGCGCATCTCGATGAACCCGGCCAGGATGCCGAACAGAAGCGTGAGGCCCAATCCGGCCAGACCCAGGATCAGGACCGTCTGCGACCAGGGCCAACTACTCGGAATCGCTTCCGCACTGAGGTACATCATTGCTCCTTCGGAGTGGGACCGCTCACCGGGTCCGGGCTGGTCAGGGTGCGGGCAGCTTCGGCCACCGTGGACGCGTCGAGGTGCACCGCGAAGTCGGTCACCTCGTAGTACTTCATCGCCTTGCCGTCGTCGGACAGCTCGAGCGTGCCGGCGATCAGCCCGGCTGACTCGAGCCGTTGCAGGTGCATGTGGAGCAGCGGCCGGCTGATCCCGATCTCGCGGGCCAGATGGCTCACGTAGTCGCGGCCCTCGGCCAACGTGGCGATGATGCGCAGCCGCAACGGGTTGGCCAGCGCGGAGAGCACCTCGACCAGCTCGTCGCCGCCAGGAAGCCCACCTGGAGACTTCCTTGGATGCGTCACAATGCTCCTTCACGTGTCAGGTTGTTCTGACAGGTGTCAGGTTAGCACGACGTGTCACCGTCAGCGCAAGGGCGTTCCGGTACGGTTGCCTGATGCTGCGAACCGACCGTCTGGTCATGCGGCGGTGGCAGGACGGCGATCGTGAGCCGTTCGCCGCCCTCAACGCCGATCCGGTGGTGATGGAGCATTTCCCGGCGCTGCTGAGCCGCGACCAGAGCGACACCATGATCGATGTGATCGAGGACGGCTTCGACCAGCACGGATTCGGGCTGTGGGCCCTGGAAATCGCGGGCACCGGCGAGTTCATCGGCTTCACCGGGCTGTCCGTGGTCCGCTTCGACGCCCCGTTCGCGCCGGCGGTCGAGGTCGGCTGGCGACTGGCCCAGCCGTACTGGGGCCACGGCTACGCGTCCGAGGCGGCCCGGGCGGCGATGGCGAACGGCTTCGACGACTACGGGTTGGCGGAGATCGTGTCCTTCACGTACGTGCACAACCTCCGGTCGCGGGCCGTGATGGAGCGCATCGGGATGACCCGCGACCCGGCCGACGACTTCGAGCATCCGCGGCTGCCGGCCGACAGCCGGCTCCGCCCGCACGTCCTCTACCGCCTGCGACGCGGAGGCGGGGCATAACCCCGCCCCCGGCCGCATGACTCAGGGCGCGGCGTAGGCGGCGACGTTCGCCGCCACGATGTGCTGGTGGAAGGTGAACACGTCGGGGTCGCGCGGGTCGATTGTCGCGCTGACCCAGTGGTTCTGGGCGCTGCCGAACGTCTGCACCCGGGTGAAGTTCTCGATCGTGTTGCCCGCCGCGTCCTTGAGCGGCTTGTCGATCTGCAGCACGTGGGTGTCGCCGTTGACCAGCACGACCTGGCCGCCGAAGGAGATGCTCAACCGGGCCAGCGCGGTCTTGGTGTCGGCGAAGTGGGCGGTCGGGTCGGCCGCGCTCCACATGTCGGCCTGCAGCACGACCATGACCGCGATCGAGTGGTTGGCCGTCGCGGCCGCGAAACCGTCGCTGAGCCAGGTCATGTTGGCCGCGTTGCGAGCGGTGTACTCCGCCAAATCCCCGTCGATCCGCTTGCCGGTCGCGTCGAACTGCGGCGCGTTGTTGTCGCTGCCCGGGACGTTCACCCCGATGTACGTGACCGGGCCGAGCTGCCAGCGCACGTTCTCCGGGTACCCGTCCTGGCGGAGCAGACCGATCGTGCGCCGCCCCAGCGAGTCCGGCGTGCTGGTGAACATCCGCCGGACCAGGGCGAGCCGCTCGTTCGGGTCGTAGCTGCCGTTGCTGGCCCGGTCGCAGTCGGTCCACTCGTTGTCGCCCGGGATGTAGACCAACGGGTCGTTGAACGAGTTGAAGTTGGCCAGAGCGGCGTCGTAGATCGGCTGGTCGCACCGCTCGCTGCCGTTCTTGATGTCGCCGTCGAACGTGGTGAACGCCAGCTTGTGCGCGTTGACGTCGGCGATCACATTGGGGAACTGGGCCCGGCCGGCGGGGCCGTAGGGCATGTCACCGATGAGCCCGATCTCGTACGGGTTGTTGCGGTTGTCGGCGGACTGGCTGTCGGCCGACGCCGCCACACCAATTCCGACCACTGTGGACAGTGCTACCGCGGTCACCACCGCGGCGACGATGTACGGCTTGCGCATGGGTCTCCTCTCGTGATCCTTGGCCGGAGTCCACCCGACACGGGTGGCGGTTGCGTGGCGGATACATGACCGCCGCTGGAACGGCCGTCGACCTCGCCCGGCGTTACACCCCACTACGGCGTGTCGGGACACAGCTCGGTGTCGACGGGCCCGGACGGGGCGTGGTACGAAGGTCCAGGCGGTCGCGCTGAGCACCCGGCGCGGGCTTCAGCCGGCCGCGCTCGAGTTGCTCGACCGGGCCTGCCTGGAGGCGGTCGAGGAGTGGAAGCACCTGGGCATCGAGCCGGACGCGGAGGCGATGCTGCTGGCCCGGGTCGACGCACCCGGCGCGGCCGGACTGGCCGAGGCGACGGCGATGGCGGAGGCGTTCCGCGAGGCCGGCGCGCGATGGACGGAGCACGCGACCGACGAGATCGAGGCCGAGGCGCTCTTCCAGGCCCGGCGGCTCGCCTACCCGGCGCTGGAGCGGCTCGGCCCGGTGCTCACCGAGGACGTCTGCGTGCCCCGTTCTGCGGTACCGGCGATGTTGGCGCGGATCGAGGAGATAGGCCGCCGCCATGGCGTGCGGATCGCCACCATCGCGCACGCCGGCGACGGCAACCTGCACCCGCTGCTGATCACCCCGCCCGGCGACGACGACCTGCGAAGGGCGGCCCAGGCCGCGTTCGACGAGCTCCTCGACGCGGCGATCGCGCTCGGCGGCACCGTGACGGGCGAGCACGGGGTCGGCCTGCTCAAGCGCGACGGCATGCGGCGCGAGCTCGGACCGTCGGTCGTCGCTGTGCAGCACGCCATCAAGCAGGCGCTGGACCCGCTGAACCTGTTCAACCCGGGCAAGGCCCTCTGACCTACACTCCCCCGGTGATCGACTGGAACGCCGTGATCTCCGACGACTGCGCGGTACCCGATGACCTCGGCGGGGCGGTCGCCGAGCTGGTGCTGATGCTCGCCGCGGCCGACCCAGTGGTGCGCGACGAGCAGGCGTACCGGGTGCTGGCCACCTGGATCCGGCGCGGCGTGCTCGACGGTCGGCTGGCGGCCCTCGGCGACACGATGGCCGAGCGGCTGCGCCATCCGGAGATCCAGGCGCGCACCTTCGCCCCGCTGATCCTCGCCGCCGCGCTCGAGCGAGACCTGCCCGTGGAACGCCGGTGGTTCGAGGAGTTCACCGCGTGGTGGCCGGCGGAGGAGGACACCCGCGGCTGGGACGAGCACCTCGGCTGGCTGCACGCCGTCGCCCACGGCGCGGACCTCGCCGGCTCGTTCGGCGCCCGGCTGCCCCCCGACGACCTGCCCGACCTGCTCGCGACGATCGCGCGACGGGTGGTGGCACCAACCTCTTACCGGTACGAGCAGATGGAGGAGGACCGGGTCGCGGAGGCCGCGGTCCGGATCCTGCGGCGGCCAGAGCTGACCGCGTCGGCGGCGACCGGCTGGCTCGAGACGGTGGACGAGCTGTTCGCGACCGGCGAACCAGGCCCG
>Ga0068864_100005402_pt1 | contig 10472 bp, 11 predicted proteins | sample KBSSwiS72_FD_66586 | JGI IMG/M metagenome (GOLD analysis project Ga0068864, IMG submission 66586) | Switchgrass rhizosphere microbial communities from Kellogg Biological Station, Michigan, USA - KBS Switchgrass S7-2 | ecosystem: Host-associated > Plants > Roots > Rhizosphere > Soil ...
CGCGGGCGAGTACGAGATCGACAACACGCCCGCGGCCCTGTCGCAGGTCGGGCGAGACGCGATGGCCTCCTCCGACATCCTGCAGACGGTGGGGTCGGGGTACGTCGCCATGGGCGCCTACCCGGACAACTCCCTGGGCGCGGGGCTCGAGCTGATCGCGCAGATCATCCACGCGGGCGTCGGTGCGCGCATCCTCTACGTCACCTACGGCGGCTTCGACAACCACGCGGGCGAGGATGCCGACCACGACCCGCTGCTGACCGACGTGTCGGACTCGATCAAGGCGTTCTTCGACGATCTCGACGGCCACGGAAACGCGAGCGACGTTCTCCTCATGACCTGGTCGGAGTTCGGCCGGCGCGCCCAGGACAACGGCTCCAACGGGACCGACCACGGAACCTCCGCTCCGCACTTCGTCGTCGGCGACGCGGTCGTGTCGGGCGTCCACGGCGGGCCTCCGGACCTCGCGCACCTGGACTCCAACGGGAACCTGGCGATCGAGAACGACTTCCGGAGCTACTACGGGACGATCCTGTCCGACTGGCTCGGGGCCGACGCCGCCGCGGTGCTCGGCGCGGAGTGGCCGAACCTGGGATTCGTGAATCGCTCGTTCTCGGCGGGATCGGGCGCCGCGCGACGTATTAGCCGCGGCTAATACGTCCGTTCCCGCGGGGAGCACCGCCGGCTACGTCGCCGGCGCACCCGTGTTCGTCAGCGTCTCGATCAAGGTCCGCAGGTCGTCGGCGTGCTCCTCCTCCTTGGCGAGGATCTCCTCCAGCATGCGGCGCGTCGTCGGGTCGTTCCCGCCGAGGTAGCGGACGATCTCGGAGTACGAGTCGATCGCGATGCGCTCCGCGACGAGGTCCTCCTTGATCATGTCGAGCAGGTTTGCGCCCTCGACGTACTCGGAGTGGCTGCGGGTGAGCATCCCCTCGGGGCTGAAGTTCGGCTCTCCGCCGAGCTGCACGATCCGCTGCGCGATCTGGTCCGCGTGCACCTGCTCTTCGTTGGCGTGCTCGAGGAACTCGGCCGCGACGGCCTGGGCGTGGATGCCGTCCGCCATGAAGTGGTGCCGCTTGTACCGGAGCACGCACACGATCTCGGTCGCGAGCGCCTCGTTGAGAACGCGGATCACGGTCTCGCGGTCCGCCCGGTAGCCCTCGGTCACCGCGCCTTGTTCCATGTGCTCCCGGGCGCGGCGGCGGAGGGTCTGGATGTCGGACAGGAAGGGCTTGCTGGAATCAGTCATCGTCGGTCTTCCTCCGAGTGGGAATCTATCCCGCTCGAAGGACGACCGTGCAACGCGACCGGCCCTCGAGCCGTCAGCGGTTCGGCCAGTGCAGCCCGAGCGCCTTGGAGAGGAAGATGGCCATCTGGCGCCGCGTCAGCGTCGCGTCGGGACAGTAGCCGCCGTTCCCGCACCCGGCGGTGATCCCGGACGCCACGAGCGCCTCGATGAACTGGAACCCTGGATCGGTCGTCGGGACGTCGTTGAACGTGGCGGCGGCGGGGGCAGGACTGACCTGCCGGTGCCAGACCACGCGCACTCCCTTGAAGGCCACCTGAAAGTCCGTCGGCATCACGACGTAGAAGGAGTAGAAGTCGGCCGCCTCCGCGCGGGTGACGCCCCCGCTCGACGGTTCGCGGAGATCGATCGTGAGGTTCTCGACCTGATGGTGGTTGTTGTAGCCGGGGGTTCCGCTGGACGTGAACACGCCGAACCCCTGGTTGCCGGGTGTCGGATTCGCGGTCGTGTCGTCGAGCCACTTGACCAGGCCGATGGTGAAATTGTTCGTGCCGCTCCCGTCGTAGAAGAAGGCGCGCCAGGAATCGAGAAGCGCCCCCTGCGGAAGCGGGACCACCGCGTGATAGCTCGCCTCGGAGGTGGAGTAGAAGTACCCGAACGCGGGCCCCTCGATCCACCCTGCGGGCCCCGTGAACGAAGACGCCGGTATCCAGAGATCGATGCCGTCGGTGGTGCCGAAGTTGTCCGAACCGTCCGATGTTTGGGCAGCGAGCGTTGAGCTGATCGAGCAGAAAACCGCGAAGCAGGAGACGATCCACGCCTTCCGGACGCGCATGATTCCCTCCGTTCTGATCGGTGTTTGTAAATGATACGCCTTCCCCTCTGATACCTTCCCGCGCGTGATTTCCGGACGCGCGACGGGTGAGGGGACGCGGCGATTCGCGGAGCGGTCGGCCGCGGCGGAGGGGCACTTCCGCGACGCGGCCGGGCTGCTGCTCTCGTCGATCGGGCTCGGCACCTACCTCGGTCCGGAGACCGACGCCGCCGATGCGGGGTACGAGGGGTCCGTCGGCCAGGCGCTCTCCTCCGGCGTCAACGTGTTCGACACGGCCGTCAACTACCGCGGACAGAAGAGCGAGCGAGCCGTCGGCCGCGCCCTGGCGGCGGCGTTCACCTCCGGTGCCGCGGCGCGCGACGAGGTCTTCGTCTCGACGAAGGGCGGGTACCTGCCCCACGACGCCGACGACTCCCGGCAGCCGCGCCGCTACGTGAAGGAGACGTTCCTCGACACCGGCCTCGCTCCCGCCTCGGAGATCGCGCAGGGCTGCCACTGCATCGCGCCCGCGTACCTGCGGGACCAGATCGAGCGCAGCCGCGTGAACCTCGGCCTCGAGACGATCGACCTCTACTATCTCCACAACGTCGAGACGCAGCTCTCCGCGGGGGATCGGACGCAGTTCACCGACAGGCTGCGTCGAGCCGCGGAGACCCTGGAGGACGAGGCGTCGCGCGGGACGATCGCGTCCTGGGGGCTCGCGACGTGGGACGGCCTGCGCGTGCCGCCGGAGCACCCTGACCACATCGGGCTCGAGCAGGTCCGGGGGATCGCCGAGGAGATCGCCGGCGAGTCGCATCACTTCCGCGCCGTGCAACTCCCGGTGAACCTCGCGATGCCGCAGGCGGTGGCGTTCCGGAGCCAGCCCGCGGCCGGGCGCCGCCTGCCCGCTCTCGCCGCGGCGAGCTCGTTGGGCCTCGCCGCGTTCGGATCCGCGTCGATCCTGCAGGGCCGCCTGGCGGCGGCCGACCTGGCCCCCGGGGTGGAGGAGGCGTTCCCGGGGCTCGAGACGCCAGCGCAGCGGGCGCTCCAGTTTTCCCGGTCGGCGCCGGGAGGGATCTGCGCGCTCGTCGGGGCCTCGAGTCCGGAGCACGCCCGCGAGGATTTCGCCCTGTCGCGGGTGGCGCCCGCCTCGGAGGAGGCGGTCATGGGACTGTTTCGTTGAGCGCCCGGGGCGGTTTCGCCCGTGGCGGCGGGGGCGTTCGAAACCCCCTTCCCGGCGCGGTCTTCGCGCGGGTCGCATTCCGGGGTGCTTTCGTCGTAGAATGTGTCGTTCCCGCCCGGACCTAGAGTCAGCGCGGCGGGGGTTTGGGAGTCCATGTCCGAAGATCCCTTGACCCCGGGCAATCATTCGTCCGTCTCTGTTCCGACCGAAGCGAACCCGCGCGCCGACGGAAATCCGCCCGGCGACGGTAACCCGCGCGGCAACCGGCGCCGGCGCCGGCGCCGCCGTCGCGGTGGCCGCGGCGGCGGACCGCAGGGCGCGAGCGGAGGCGGCGGCTTCGAGCGGCCGGAGGAGCTCTCCGCGAGCGGTCCCGAGCGCCCGGCCGAGGGCGTTCTCTTCATCCCTCCTCGCGACAACGCATCCGGAGTCCTCGTCTCCGCGCGCGCGAACTACCTCCCGTCCCCGAAGGACCCGCTCGTGCCGCGGGATCTCATCCAGCGCGAGCGGCTCGAGGCCGGCGCCCTGATCGCCGGCGTGGTCGCGGACGGCGGCCGTCCCGTCCTCCGCCGCATCGACACCATAGAGGGGATGGATCCGGGCGCGTTCCGGCAGCGGCCGGCGTTCCAGGAGCTCATCTCGATCGACCCGAACTCGCTGCTCACGCTCGAGACGACTCCGGACGAGATGTGCGGCCGCGTCGTCGATCTGCTCGCGCCGATCGGGCGAGGTCAGCGCTGTCTCATCGTGGCGCCTCCGAAGGCCGGCAAGACGACTCTCCTGAAGCGGATGGCGCACGCCGTCGAGGTCAACGATCCGGACGTCCACGTGATCGTCCTCCTCATCGACGAGCGACCGGAGGAGATCACCGACTTCCGCCGCAGCGTCACGCGAGGAGAGGTGATCGCCTCGTCCGCCGACCTCTCGGCCGAGAACCACATCGCGGTCGCCGAGATCGTCGCGGAGCGCGCGCGCCGCCTCATCGAGTGCGGCAAGCACGTGATCATCTTCCTCGACTCGATCACCCGCATGGCGCGCGCCTACAACCAGATGCAGAAAGGCGGGGGCAAGATCCTTTCCGGAGGCATCGACGCGCGCACGATGGAGAAGCCCCGCCGGTTCTTCGGCGCCGCCCGCAACGCGGAAGGCGGCGGGTCACTGACCATCATCGCGACGGCCCTCATCGACACGGGCTCGCGGATGGACGAGATCATCTTCCAGGAGTTCAAGGGCACCGGCAACACGGAGATCCTGCTCGACCGCGACCTCTTCAACCGCCGGATCTTCCCGTGCATCAACATCCCGCAGTCGGGGACGCGCAAGGAAGAGAAGCTCTACGGCCCGGAGGACCTCCCGAAGATCGTCAAGCTCCGCCGCGCGCTCGCGGCCGTCGACAAGATCCAGGCGATGGAGCTGGTTCTCGGCCGTCTCGGAAAGTTCCGCACCAACGCCGAGTTCCTCAAGAGCTTCTAGGCGCCGGCGGCGCATCAGCCGCCGACCGCCGCTCCCTTCCCCGGTCGGTCAAGAACGATCGCCTCGACGTTCTCGTCCAACAGCTCGCGGCGCGAATAGTCTCCGACCGAAGGGAGGAGGAGGTTCGCGCCGCGGGAGCCGGAGCGAGCGACGGAAGGGCTTCCCCTAACGAGACTCTTCTAGAGCGAGTGCAGGCGACGTGAAGGTTCGCGCCGCGGGAGCCGGAGCGAGCGACGGAAGGGCTTCCCCTAACGAGCCTCTTCTAGAGCGAGTGCAGGCGACGTGAACGCGACGTTCTATCGTCTTCGGCTCTTGCGCTTCGTGCGGCCGTAGTCCGGCTCGGACGCCGGCTTCTGCGCCGGCGCGGACGCCGGGCGCCGGGTGTCCGGGCGGGATCGGAAGCCCGCATGGGCGCGCGGCGCCTGGGCGATGCGGCCCTGGCGATACAGGTCCTCCGGCGGCCACTCGACCGGGATCTTCCGGCCCATCCGTTTCTCGATCGCGTCGAGCGAGAACACGTAGTCGTCGCACGCGAAGGACACGGCCGTGCCCTCGGCGCCCGCGCGGCCCGTGCGGCCGATCCGGTGCACGTAGTCCTCGGAATCCTGCGGCAGGTCGTAGTTGATGACGTGCGAGACGCCCTCGATGTGGAGGCCCCGTGAGGCGACGTCGGTCGCGACGAGGACGGCGAGCTTGCCGTCCTTGAAGTCCTGCAGCATGCGGATCCGGCGTTCCTGTGGGACGTTGCCCGCCAGGGCGCGCGTCGGGTAGCCGTTCGACGACAACCCGCGAACCAGGTCCGCGGCGGTCGTCCGGCGGTTGACGAAGATCAGGACCCGGCTTCCGCCCTCCCTCTCCAGCAGCCCGAGGAGGAGACGGAACTTCTCGCTCGACGATACGTGGTACAGCACCTGGGTGATGCCGTGCGCGAGGACGCGCTCCGGCTCGACCTCGACCTTCTGGGCATTGTTCGTGTGCTCGTACGCGAGCTCCATGACACGGTGCGACAGGGTCGCGGAGAAGAGCATCGTCTGCCGCCGGTGGTAGGGAGGGCATCGTCGGAGGATCCGGCGCAGGTCCCGGATGAAGCCCATGTCGAACATCCGGTCCGCCTCGTCGATCACGAGGATCTCGACGTCCGAGAACGTGACCGCGCCCTGCTGCTCGTAGTCGAGCAGGCGCCCCGGCGTGCCCACGAGCAGGTCGGGAACCGCGCGCACGGCGTCGCGCTGCGCGTGGTAGTCGATCCCGCCGAAAACGGCCAGCGTCGTGAGGCCCGTGTGGCCCCCCAGCGACTCCGCGTCCGCCCGGATCTGGGCGACGAGCTCCCGCGTCGGGGCGACGACCAGGGCGCGCGGCCCCTTGGGACGCCGCTCGGGGCGGCGGGCGAGGAGGCGCGTGAAGATCGTGATCAGGAACGCCGCCGTCTTGCCGGTTCCCGTCTGCGCCTGGCCCGCGATGTCCTTGCCCGCCAGTGCCTCGGGCAGGGTCTTCGCCTGGATGGGCGTCGCGAAGACGAAGCCCGCGTCCGCCAGGCCCCAGCGGACCTCGTCCGGAAGGGAGTAGCTCGAGAGGAGGGTCTCCGTGAGGTGATTTTCGGTCGAGGCCGTAGTCATTCGGTCGATCCCATACTAACAGTCCGTTCTCGGAGCGCGGGGCGAGGGTCCCTCGGGTTTCGAGCTCCGATTTCCGAGTCTCCGGCCCGCGGCGGGTCGTCGGATGGCGACCCCTCCGTGACCGCGAGAGACGCGTAACTCCTTGAACGTCGAGCCGTTGCCGTCTAATCCAGCCGCTTTCCGAAATCGGCGACGAGCGGTTTCCCCGTGGCGAGCGCGAGGGCGAGGCCGATGCGCCGTTTCTCGCGAGGCCCGGCGGCTCCGGCGAGCGGATGGAACCGGCCGCCCGCCCTCGCGGCGAGCCGCTTGACCGCCCACGTCCACCACGGCGGAAGCGGCAGGCTCGTCTCGCGCCAGCACTCCAGGTCGCCGCGCGCGACGCGGACCGTCCGGGTCCGCTCCCACGCGGTCGTGTCGATGCGGATCTCCTCGGGCGAGACGACGATCCTCTCCTCGGAGAACGCGAGCGCGGCGATGCCGGCGAGCGCCAGGGGGGTCGAGACGACGATCGAGAGGGAGAGCAGGACCAGTACCGGCAGGGGGAGGTCGGAGAAGTCCCCGCGCTTGAGCCCGTTCTCCCACGCGCCCGCGAGTCTCATCGAGCCGAACAGCGCCGCGGCCGCGATGACGCCGGCGAGGACGGCCATGCGCCAGCGCCAGGACCGTCGGCCGGCGAGAGGCGAGATGCGGATCTCGATGCCGCCCGGCGTGGGCGTGATCACGACGCGATCCTCGTCTCGCCTCGACAACAACCGGATTGTATGATCCGGCCCTCCGGCGGAACCGGCAGAGGAGGATCGCAGTGGCCAAGAAAAAGACGGCAAAAAAGAAACCGGCTAAGGCGAAAAAGAAGCCCGCATCCAGGAAGACCGCGCGAGCGAGCGCACGGCCGAAGGCCGCGCGGAAGACCGCGAAGCGAAGCCCCCGTGGCGGGTCGAGTCGCTCCGCGGCGAAGAAAACGGCCTCGAAGAAAACGACTTTGAAGAAAACGGGCACGAAGAGGATCAGCGCCGCGAGCACGGCGAAGAAGCCGGCCGGAAAGAAATCCGGCTCCGTGGCGAAGAAGACTTCGGTCTCCGCGGTGTCCTCCGCGCGCGAATCGTCGCCGCGACCGCGACAGGCGTCGTCCCGCGGCACGGGTGCGGGGCTCCCGATGGCCGCCGCGGCCGGCGGCAGCGCAAGAGCGCGCGAGACGTCGCCGGGCGAGGTCTACGGCGAGGAGAGCTGGCGCGAAGGCGAGCTCTCCGCCGGAGAGATCGGGGCGGAGGCCCCGGAGCTCGAAGACATCGAATCGGACGCCGATCTCGATCAGCCGGAGATCGGCGACGGGGACGCGGACGAAGAAGGGGAGTGGTGAGCCGGGCTCGCGCCCGCGGGCAGCGGCGGGCACGGAACTAGCATCGTCAGCTCACATTGCCGGGCTTTTGCCCGGCTGGCGCGCAAGCGCGAGAAGGTCCCGAGGAATCGGGACCTTCGCATTTAGGGGGGTCAGCTCTTCTGTCGGATCGGCATCGGCCGCCGGTTCTTGTCGAGATTGACGTACGTGACCTCCGCCTCGGTGACCCTCACGCGATTCCCGATCCCTTCGCCGGGCTGCGAGAAGACCTCCACGGCGATCGTGATCGAGGTGCGCCCGACCTTCACGAGGCGCGTGTAGAAGGACACGAGGTCGCCGACGTACACCGGTTCGTGGAACACGACTTCGCGCATCGCGATCGTGACGATGAATTCGGCGCCGTGGCGCTTGGCCTCCACCGCTCCGGCCTGGTCGATGAACGAGAGGATCACGCCGCCGAAGATGGTGCCGTAGGCGTTCGTGTCCTTCGGCATCATGATCACGCGAATCGAGGGCTCGGGCGAGAACGCGGACTTCGCCGCGGCGGCTTCGTCCGGCGGCGGCGTCATCGGCGGCGCGCGGTCAATGGGGGCGTGCGGACGTGGGGATCTTCGGCGGATGAAAGTCCGCGGACGCGCGCTGGACGAGCCCATCCGTGAGGTTCAGCAGCAGCGTGCCGTCGGCGAAGTAGTAAGTCCAGATCTCGTGGCGCGAGACGCCGTCGGTAGCGACGGAAAGCGCGGGCTTGCCGATGGCGGCGACCACCGCGTCGCTCTGCATGCCGTTCTTCACTTTGTCGCGCGCGTCGGCGAGCTTCCCCTGCGAGATGTTCGCCTCCACGCCGGCGATCGACTCGATCTGCCGGTACTCGCGCGCCTCCCACCAGCGGGGCAGCCACAGAAAGGCGGCCAGCAGGATCGGCACGAACGCGATCGCGACGATCAGACCCTTCCGACGCTCACGCTCGCCCATCAGCTGAACGGGCGGTCTTCGCCGCCCAGCTGAATTCCGACGCCGCGGGACAGCTCTCGCGCGCGGTCGGCGAGCCCCTCGTAGGACGGCGCCTTCGCCGTCTCCGCGCGGGCCGCGAGCCAGCCCAGCGCCGCGGACGCTCCCGCCGCCTCGGACTCCTTCTCCCCGGAGGTCTCGGCGGAGAGAGCGCCGGCGATGCGAGCGGGGACGGAGACGGCAGCGCGCCGGATCTCTCCGGCCGCGTTTGGATCGGCCGCGCGGATCGCGTCGGCGAGGCCGTACGCGTCGTGCGCGAGACGGATCGCCGCCTCCCAGAGCGGATGACTCTTGTAGTGCGGTCGGCTCTCGGCCACGGCGACATTGTAGCCGACGGCCGGCGGTTTCCCGCGGGGTAGAATCCGCGCCGCATGAAGACAAAGGTCACGGTCGTCGGCGCGGGCAACGTCGGCGCCACCGCCGCGCAGCGCATCGTGGAGAAGGAGCTGGCCGACGTCGCGCTCATCGACATCGTCCCGGGCGTCCCCCAGGGCAAGTCGCTCGACATGATGGAGTCGGCGCCGGTCGAGAAGTTCGACTCGAAGGTGATCGGATCCAACGCATACGACGCCACGGCCGGTTCCGAGGTCGTCGTCATCACGGCCGGCCTGCCGCGCAAGCCCGGTATGTCGCGCGACGATCTCGTCGCCACCAACGAGGGCATCGTCGCCGACGTCGTGCGCAAGGTCATGCCGGGGTCGCCGAACGCGATCCTGATCGTCGTCTCGAACCCTCTCGACGCGATGTGCGAGGTCGCCCGGCGAGTCTCCGGCCTGCCGCGCGAAAGAGTCTTCGGCATGGCGGGCGTGCTCGACTCCGCCCGGATGCGCTGGTTCATCGCGGAGGCGCTCGACGTCTCGGTCGAGAACACGCACGCGTTCGTGCTCGGAGGCCACGGCGACACGATGGTGCCGCTGCCGCGCTTCTCGACGGTGGCGGGCATTCCGCTGCCGCAGCTGCTGTCCGCCGAGAAGATCGAAGCGATCGTGAAGCGGACGCGGGACGGCGGCGCGGAGATCGTCAACCTGCTGAAGACGTCCGCGTGGTACGCCCCCGCCTCGGCCGTGGTCGAGATGGTCGACGCGGTTCTGCGCGACAAGAAGAAGATCCTGCCCTGCGCCGCATACCTGCAGGGCGAGTACGGAATGCGGGACGTGTACCTGGGCGTGCCGGTGAAGCTCGGCGCCCGCGGCGTCGAGCAGGTCATCGAGATCGAGCTCACCCCCGAGGAGAAGACGGCCCTGCAGAAGTCGGCGGACGCCGTTCGCGAGCTCTTCGGCATCCTCAAGGTCTGACCGTCCTCCCGTGGAGGCCCGCTCGCGGCTGCGCCGCCTGCACTCGATCACGGGCCTCGTTCCCGCCGGCGGCTTCCTCGCGTTCCACCTCTGGACGAACCTCGCCGCGGCGCGCGGGGCCGACGCCTATGACGCGGCGGCTCGCCGTCTCCAGGAGATGCCGTTCTCGCTGGTGGCGGAGATCCTCTTGATCGCCCTGCCCCTCGCGTTCCACGGCGTGTACGGCCTCTACATCATGGCCACGGAGAGCGCGGGCGCATCGGTCCCGCCTTCGACTGCGGCTCCGACTCCGTTGAGGCGCGGGCTCTCCCGCCTGCAGCGCGCGACGGGCGTGTTCGTCTTCGCGTTCCTCTTCTTCCACCTGTGGACGACGCGGCTCGTGCAGGTCCGGGACCACGCCAGCGTCGATCTGTTCCGGATCGTCCAGGCGGCGCTCGGCAGCCGGTGGATCGAAGCGGCCTACTTCGCCGGCGTCCTCGCCGCGATCCTCCACGTGTCCGC
>Ga0068864_100005407_pt1 | contig 10467 bp, 14 predicted proteins | sample KBSSwiS72_FD_66586 | JGI IMG/M metagenome (GOLD analysis project Ga0068864, IMG submission 66586) | Switchgrass rhizosphere microbial communities from Kellogg Biological Station, Michigan, USA - KBS Switchgrass S7-2 | ecosystem: Host-associated > Plants > Roots > Rhizosphere > Soil ...
GCGCGATCTCGTCCGTGCTGAGCCCGCCCAGAGTGCGCAGGGTGAGCGCGACCTGCGCCTCGACCGCGAGCGCCGGATGACAGCAGGTGAAGATGAGCTCCAGGCGCTCGTCCGGAAACGGGGTGGACTCCATCGGCACCTCAACCCGGTCTTCGGCGTCGGCGACGAGCAGGCCCAACTTGGTCGCGAGGGCCCGGTCGCGACGGATGCGGTCCGTCGCCCGGTTGCGTGCCGTCCTCATCAGCCAGGCGCGCGGGTTGTCGGGGACGCCGTCGCGCGACCATCGGTCGGCGGCCGTCGCGAACGCCTCCTGCGCGGCTTCCTCGGCGAGGTCGAAGTCGCCGAGGAAGCCGATCAGGGTGGCCAGAACGCGGCCCCACTCCTCGCGGAAGACCTGCTCGAGCGCGGTTACCAATACACTTCCGAGGGCCGGATCTCGACGGCGCCGCCATAGCGGGCCGCCGGGACGCGGGCGGCCACCTCGATGGCCGCGTCCAGGTCGTCGGCCTCGAGGATGAACAGACCGCCGACGGCCTCCTTCATCCCGACGAACGGTCCGTCGGTGATCAGGGTCTTGCCGCCCTCGACCCGCACGGTGGTCCCGTTCTCGGGCAGGCCCATCGGCAGCCCAGGGGTGACGCCCGGCGTCTGATTGATCCCCTGGTAGTCGGCGTAGACCTGCTTCTGCTCGTCCTCGGGGAGCGCGGCCTGTCGCTCGAGCGCGTCGCCTTGGTAGATCAACATGATGTACTTCATGGCTTCCTCCTCATCACCACCCGATGGTCACGCAATGAGACGAACAACGGTCCGCGAAATCGACACCTCGACGCCGGAATCTTTCCTCAGCCGTCGCTCGCGAGCCGGCCTAGCCATTTCAGCGTCTTCTTGTCGCAGCTCACCAGACCCACCGTGGGGTGTCGGGCAGCTGTGGGCCGCTGCCGGCCAGGTCCAACGCGGAGCGCGCCGCCCGCTGCCGGGTCTCGACGTCGCCCAGGCTGACCGCGACGCGCGCCGCCGCCACATTCCATCGGAACAGGTCGTTGTTGAACATCAACCCGCGAGCGAGACGGCTGTCCAGGAGTTGGAGCGCCTCGGCGTTCGCCGACTCCCCGCCGACCCAGCGCGGGGCGCGGCTACAGACCGTTGGTCCATGCGTACGTGTGGGGTGGGTTCTGCTGTTGTGCGTCGGTGCCGTACACGATGGCGATCTCGTCGTGCGCCGCTAGGACGGTGGCCGCCGGGTCGCCGTCGCGGAGGCTGCCATTGACGTACAGCTTGAGGTGGTGAGTGCTGTCGGCGACGAACCCGCCGATGTGGTCCGAAGGTCCTGAGTCAGACTCTGGACCAAGGGGTGACGCTGTCCACGATGGACAGTGACGACGTCAGGCGTCGTCCTTCGCGATGAACCGGCCGTGCCACGAGTGGTACCACACCTGGCCGGTGGTGGCGTTGACTGAGAGCATCCCGTTGATGGTGCCATCGGTGCCGGTCGTCTCCACCGTGTAGTACCCGGGATAGGCGTCGGGCGGCTGGGCCGTGCGGCCGGGCAGGTTCGTGTTCAACCATTCAGTGGCGATGCGCTGCGCCCGCTCGGCGCTGACGGAAGCGCTGCCGCCGCCAGTGGAGCCGTGCATTCCGTAGCGGGTGTTCCACATCCTCGCCGGCCCAGGTTCGGTGAACACGGTGCCGCTCGCCGGGTCGACGATCACCTCGGTGGCCGGGCCACCGGCAGTGTCCTTGAGCTCGACGTAGAACCCGTTGTCGAACCAGATGACTTCGCCCGGGCGCAGCCCGGCCGGTGCCGCGGCGGCCGATACTCGGTCGCGCGCGGCGGGGATCGAGTCCACCGGGGCGCCGTTGCCGGCCAGCCACACGCTTCCCGTCATCCTGGCGCCACCCATCATTGCCGGACCGGGTCCCCGGCCCACGTGGGTCGCGTTGGCGACCAGCGCTATGGAGGCGGCAAGGGACCCGATCGCGGCCACCAGTCCGAGCATCAACCACCGGCGGGGCACCCGGCTCACCGTCTCGGTCCGCGGGTGTTGGCCAGCATGGCCCGCGCAGCCGCGTACGTCGGCTCGTCTATCTCACCGCGTGCGAATCGACGGTCCAGAATCTCCTCGGGCGAGTCGTGCCCGCCCTGGACCCGCCGGCTGCCCGGGGACCACAGCTGTATCAGCAGCCACACGATCAAGACCAGCAGCGCCAGCCAGAACAAGCCCATGAACAGCCACATGCCAGTGCCCACGCCCCCGCCGTACCAGCCCATCATCTGTCCCACCTCATTCGCCGTCCGGTCCTGTTGTCAGGATCGCCGGGCCCGATCCACCTTCCAGGCTCGACCGGGATACCCCCGTTGGGTAGGGTCGGTCGGCTCCCTGATGGTCGGACCTCGGTCCCGGTCACCGTTCCCCGATCGGCACGTAGGGCCGCTGCGGGGCGCCGACGTAGATCTGGCGGGGCCGTCCGATCCGCGTCGTCGGGTCGTTGATCATCTCGCGCCACTGAGCGATCCATCCCGGCAGCCGACCCAGTGCGAACAGCGCCGTGAACATCTCGGTGGGGAACCCCATCGCCTTGTAGATCAGACCGGTGTAGAAGTCCACGTTCGGGTACAGCTTGCGCTCCACGAAGTAGCTGTCGGCGAGTGCGATCTCCTCCAGCCGCATCGCGATATCCAGCAGCGGGTCGTGAATTCCGACGCGGCCGAGCACCTCCTGCGCGGTGGCCTTCACGATGGCCGCGCGCGGGTCGTAGTTGCGGTAGACCCGGTGTCCGAACCCCATGAGGCGCACACCCTCGTCCTTGGACTTCACCTTGCGTACGAACGCCTCCGCGTCGTCGCCCGCGGCGTGGATGTGTTCGAGCATCTCCAGCACCGCCTGGTTGGCGCCACCGTGCAGCGGGCCGAACAGGGCGTTGACGCCGGCGCTCACCGACGCGAACAGGTTCGCGTGGCTGGAACCGACCAGCCGCACCGTCGAGGTGGAGCAGTTCTGCTCGTGGTCGGCGTGCAGAATGAACAGCAGCTCCAGCGCGCGGGCCAGGACCGGGTCGACCTCGTACGGCGCGGAGGGAACTCCGAACGTCATGCGCAGGAAGTCCTCGACGTAGCCCAGCGAGTTGTCCGGATACAGCAGTGGCTGCCCGACCGCGGTCTTGTGCGCGTACGAGGCGATGGTGGGCAGCTTCGCCAGCAACCGGACGGTCGAGATCTCAACATGCGCCTCGTCGAACGGGTCCAGGCTGTCCTGGTAGAACGTCGACAGCGCGCTGACCGCGGAGGAGAGCACTGCCATCGGGTGGGCGTCGCGAGGGAAACCCTCGAAGAAGCGCCGCAACTCCTCGCGCAACAGAGTGTGCGTCTTGATCTGGGCGGTGAAGTCGCTCAACTGCTGAGCGCTGGGAAGTTCACCGTAGATGAGCAGATACGTCACTTCGAGAAAGGTCGATCGCTGGGCCAGCTCCTCGATCGGGTACCCGCGGTACCGCAAGATTCCGGCATCGCCGTCGATGTAGGTGATCGCCGACTTGCAGGACGCCGTGTTCATGAATCCCACGTCCAGGGTCACCGCACCGGTGTGGCTGAGGAGGCCGTTGATGTCCAGGCCCAACGCGCCCTCGGTGGCCACGTGCTGGGCCAGCATCAACACCTGGCCGTCGTACTGCAACTGGTAGTTCGCGTCAACGGCTCGCGCATCGCCATCGGCGACGGGAGCCCTCGTGCCGGCTGTCATCTGTGCCTCCTCGTGGTGGGCCACCGCGATCGCGCCTCGACTGGCGGAACCGATGGGCCGGTCCCTTAACGCTGGAGCGGTCTGGCCGCTGCGGTTAGGGCCGTTGGACCCGGGGTGGCGGGCACACCGTCGCGATCGGCCCGACCCCGGCCGTTGGGACCGGCGACCCGACCCGCCCGGGACGTACGACCCTGCCGTGCCCGTCCGCTCGCGTCTACCGTCCCCATATGGGTACGACGCTTCGAAATTCGATAATGCGGGTGCTGCGCCTGGGTCGCCCGGTCAGCTTCGTGACGCGAGGCCGCGTCTACTGCCCCTACAGCCGCAGCGACGTGGACGTCGATCAATGCTATGACTGTCCGTCATGTGAGGGACTGTTCGACAACGTCGCCGGCGGCACCTGGGTGCGGTGCGGGGCGCCGTACGCCCGGCTCTAGCCTCAGTCCAGGACGGCCGCCGCGACCGGGCGGGAGAGCGCCTCGTTCGTCATGCGGAGGGTGTTCGCGGTTACCGCGCGGAGGCGGTCGACCTGCACCGCGGTGAGTACATCGCAGACCCAGTCCCAGTGCATGCTGACCACGTCGCCGGGGCGTACGGTCGGTGCCAGGCGGCCGTGGTCGGTCGCGCAGAGCACATGTTCGGCCCGGACAGGGCCGAGCTGCAGCGAGAAACCGTTCCACAGCAACGGCTGGGACGACACCTCGGCGATGCCGGCCGCGACCGCGCGGACCCGTCCCCACCGGACGCGGCAGGCGTCGAGGACGCGCAACGGTTCGCTCGTCGTGCCGGCTCGGAGCATGCCCACCCACGGATAGACGGCGAACACGTGGAAGTTGTGGTGGGCCACGGCGCCGAGATGGGCGAGCGTGGTCAGGTCGGACAGACCGCGTCCGGCCCGCGCCTCGAACCGGTCGGCCAGGTGGGCGGCGAACACCGAAGGATCCACAGTGGACAGCAGGCGGTTGCCGAGCCAGTACGCCTCGACAACGGCCGCGTCGAGCGGATCGGCCCGGCCGGCGCTGGCCGCGATCAGTTGCAGGTACGGCCAGGCGCCGGCGAACTGGCGGGCCAGCACGACCAGGTCCGGGCCGGACTCGCCGGCGCTCGTGTGGCCGATCAGGGCCTGTGCGTCGTCTGGCCCGCAGTAGCCCAGCGCGTTGGGCGGGTAGGCGTACCGCGCGAACAGCAGCGGTCCGGGCACGCTCATGCCGGCGCCCGGACCGGTGCGCGCCGCCGGGCGGCGAGGATCGCCAGCGTCGTACCGGCGACGACCGCCGTGAGCCCGACGCCGGTGGTCACGCCGATCGCCGTTCCCTTCACAGCGGCGTTGAGCGCGCCCGTGATGACCGCCGCGACCACCAGGACCGCGGTGACGTCGACGGCCGGGGCCAACGCGAGCGCGGTGAACCAGAGCGCGACGTAGACGGCGAGGATGAGGCCGGTGAGCCCGGCCCACGTCCAGGCGGTAGGCGTCATCGAGGAGAGGGTGTGCCAGCGGCCGCTCAACGCCACCCAGCCGAGCAGCAGCACCACTCCACCGCCCATTCGGGCGACCGCTACCAGGTCCGCCGGCAGGTCGCGCAGCAGCCGCCGGGCGATCACCACCTCGACCGCCCACAGCAGGGTCGCCGCCAGCACGAGCCACTCGCCGGTGCCGAACCGCAGCCCGTCGATACCGCCGGCGAGCACCACCTGCCCGACCATCAGGGTTCCGATCGCGGCGAAATGCAGCGGCCCCAACCGCTCCCCGAGCAAGGGTACGGCCAGCAGCGCGACCCACACGACGAGCGTCTTCTGGATGAACGCGGTCTGGCTGGAGCTGGCCCGCGCCAGTCCCTCGAAGAACAGCACGAAAGGAATGCTGCCGCCGATCACGGCCACCGCCGCCAGTCCGGCGACGGATATCGCCGACAGCCGCGGCAGCCGGCGCAGCCGCGCGTCGCCGGCGAACAGTCCTATGAGGATGGTCGCGGCGACGAGGTTCTTCGCCGTGGTGTACACGCCTGCGTCGGGAACCGCCCGCACGCCGTAGGCGTTGACGAACACCGCGACCCCACTGACGATCGCTGCGGCGAGGGCCAACCACAGACCGGTACGGGTATGACCCGTCTTCTCAAGCATGGGCTTCTCCCTGATGTCGGATCGCGTTGACCTCGGCCGCCTCGGTGGCGGAGATGCGGGCCACGGCGAGCCCGGTGTGCAGCAGCAGCCAGTCGCCCGGCCTCACGACCTCGCCGGCGAAGGTGAGCAGCACCAGCGGTACGCGCCGGTGCACGCCTCGAAGGTCGACGACGGCCGAGTCGCCATCGACCTCGACCACGCACGCGGCCTCAGACAGGCACATCGCGGGCGTCCTTCAGTCGGTCCAGGATGGCGACCGCGATTTCCTCAGCGGCCGCCTCGACGGGCGGCGTGAGCCCGGGCCCGAACGAGACGTCGTCGACCTCGACCCCGTACATGACCAGCGTTACCGGCATGCGGTCGACCGCCCGCGCGAGCGCGACGGCGTCGCCCAGGTCCACCCGATGGGAGCTGGTGGCGGATCCGACCGGTGTTGTCCCACCCAGCTGCAACCGGTCGATCCGGCCCGGCCGACCGTCCACAGTGCGCACCGCGTCGACCACGATGGCGAGATCCGCCCCCGACCACAGCTCCAGCAGTTGGCTCGGCTCGCCGTCGGACTCCTCGAGCCGGACACCGGCCGGGGCGCGGCGGCGCAGGCGGTCGATGACGGCCGGACCGACACCGTCATCGCGACGGTACGGGTTCCCGACTCCGATGACGACCAGGTGCGATCCCGGAGCACTCATGACGACGGCTCCGGCACCCGGTCGATGGTCAGGTCGAGGAAGTGCGTCGCGCAGGAGATGCACGGGTCGTAGTTGCGGATGGCCCGTTCACACTCGTGGGTGAGCGTGTGGTCGTCGTGGTCGAGCCGCGCCTGCACGAAGCGCCGCAGGTCGTCCTCGATCGCGCCCTGGTTCTGCGACGTCGGTGGCACGATCCGGGCCGACGTCACGGTCCCGTCACCGGCGAGCACGTACCGGTGGAACAGTGTTCCCCGCGGCGCCTCGCTCGCGCCGACACCGGCACCGGCCCGCGGGGGCACGGGAACCGAAGGCGGCTCGGGCGGCTCGTACTCCTCGACCAGGCGCCGTGCCTCGGTGGCCGCGTAGAGCAGCTCGACCGCGCGCACCACGATGCTGCGGAACGGGTTGCGGCACACGGTTCCCAGCCCGGCCCGGTCGGCCGCATCGCGCGCTGGCGCGGTGAGCCACGCTCCGGACAGCGCGTACCGGGCGAGCGGGCCCGTGATGTAGCTCCCACGACCGGCCAGGTGTCCGTGCAAGGCGGTCGAGTGTGGGACGTGCTCCTCGAGAACGTACGAGTCGAGGTCCCGCAGGTCGAAGGTGAAGCCCCGGTCGGTCCGCGGGATGCCGGACTCGATGGCGTACCGTCCCGGTTCGACCAGGGCCAGCAGCTCGTGGTCGTGGGTGAAGTCGGGCACGTCGAACCCGGCGACCCAGTCCACCGTGGCGACGGCGTCATCCACCGCGCGGTCGAGCGCGGCCCGCAGCTCGCCCAGTTCCGTTCGGGTCGGCGCGCGGTAGAAGCCGCCGACGCGGACGTTCACCGGGTGGATCGCCCGGCCGCCGATCAGTTCGAGGATCGCGTTGCCGGCCTTCTTCAACGCCAGCCCGCGCTCGACGACCGCGCGGTGGTCGCGCGCCATCTCGACGACGCCGGGGTAGCCGAGGAAGTCCGGCGCGTGCAGCAGGTAGATGTGCAGCGCGTGGCTGGACATCCACTCTCCACAGTAGAGCAACCGGCGCAGGTCGGCGATCGGCCCGGCGACCACCACGCCGCACGCGTCCTCGATGGCCAGGCAGGCGCTCGTCTGGTACGCGACCGGGCAGATGCCGCAAATGCGGGCCGTGATGTCCGGCGGCTCGGTGTGCGCCCGGCCGCGCAGGAACGCCTCGAAGAAGCGGGGCGGCTCGTAGATCCGCAGCCGGGCGTCGACGACCCGGTCGCCCTCCACCCGTACGTGCAGGCCTCCCTCGCCCTCGACCCGGGCGAGCGCGTTGACGGACAGGGCGCGGTCATGGCGATGTGACATCGGGGCTCCCGGTCGCGTCGGCGAAGCCCTCGGCCGCCGTGTTGAACGTGTGGTAGACCCGATCGAGTGCGATGCCGGTCATTCCGGCCGCCCGCAGCGCGGGCTCGAGCCCGGCGGTGTTGGCCCCCGGCATCGGGCCGAAGCAGCCGTAGCAGCCGCGCCCATACGCCGGGCAGATCGCCCCGCAGCCGGCCTGTGTCACCGGGCCCAGGCACGGTGTGCCGCGCGCGACCAGCACGCAGGCCGTGCCGCGCAGCTTGCACTCCTGGCACACGCTGTGCACCGGGATGCCGGGACGGCGCCTGGCCAGCAGCGCGCCGAGCAGCTCGAGCAGTTGGCGGCGGTCGATGGGGCAACCGCGCAGCTCGTGGTCCACCCGGACGTGGGCGGCGATCGGCGTGGAGGTGGGCAGTGTCCGGACGTACTCCGGGCTGGCATAGACCAGCGCACGATATTCGTCCACATCGGACACATTGCGCAACGCCTGGACACCGCCGGCCGTGGCGCACGCGCCGATTGTGACGAGGACACGCGAGCGATCCCGGACCGACCGGATGCGCTCGACATCCTCCTCAGTCGTGATGGACCCCTCGACGAGCGACACGTCGTACGGTCCCTCGACCACCGCACTGGTCGCCTCGAGGAAGTGTGCGATGTGGACGGTCTCGGCGAGCTGCAGCAGCTCGTCCTCGCAGTCCAGGACGGTGAGCTGGCACCCGTCGCACGAGGCGAACTTCCATACCGCGAGGCTGGGTCCGGCCATCACAACTCGCTCACGCCGAAGAGTCGCTCCGCCACGTCGTACCCGACGACGGGTCCGTCGCGGCAGACCAGGACGGGGCCGAGCTGGCAGTGGCCGCACACCGCGACGCCACACCGCATGTTGCGCTCCAGCGACACCGACACAGCGCCCGGTGGCAGGCCCCGCTCGACCAGCGCCAGCGCCGAGAACCGCATCATCAGCTCGGGACCGCAGACGTAGCCGACCGCCTGGCCCGGCTCGAACGAGGCGACCGGCAGCAGCGCGGTGACGAGGCCGACCCGACCCGGCCACCCGGCCTCCGCCCGGTCGACGGTGACCAGAACCTCGGCGCCGGCCTCGCGCCACCGCTCGAGCTCGCCGGTGAAGACCAGGTCCGCCGGGGTGCGGGCGCCGATGAGCACGGAGACCCGGCCCGGCCGGGCCAGCGCGGCCCTGATGACCGGGCGCAGCGGGGCGAGCCCGATGCCGCCGGCGACCACGACCACGTCAGCGCCGTCCGGCGGGGCCGGCCATCCGACGCCGTACGGCCCGCGCAGGCCGAGCACCGCGCCGACCTCGGCCCGGCACAGGGCCCGGCTGACCGCGCCGACGGCCCGCACCGTGTGGTGGATCCGACCGGGCTCCCCTCCGCTGACGGAGAGCGGGATCTCGCCGACGCCGAACGCGTAGACCATGGTGAACTGGCCCGGCCGCCAGTCGGCCATCGGGTCACCGACGGCGGACAACGTGAGGGTCACCGTGTCGGCCGTCTCATCGCGCCGATCCACGACGCGGTACGGCAGCGGTGTCATCAGGTCGGCGGTCATGGCTGGCCGTACAGGTCGAGCAGCCGGACGCGGGTCGACTGGAGCCGGTCCACCACCACCGCGACGAACCGGCGCAGCAGTTCGTAGCCGAGCGCCGGGTCGTCGTCGCAGGCCCGGCGCACCTGCTCGGCGTCGAACTCGATCGCGCTCGTGTTCCCGACGGCTGTCGCGCCGAACTGCCAGGTGTACGGAGGGAACAGCCACGACCAGCCGAGCACGGACGCCGGCGGCAGCGACTCGATGATCACCGAGCCGCGACCGGGTATCCGCGCGTCGAGCTGAACGTGTCCGTTCAGCAGCAACCAGAACCGGTCGGCCGGGCCACCCTCGGAGAAGATCCGGGTGCCGGCATGGAACTGTACGGCTCGGGCGGCCCGTTCGAGCACTGCCGCGTGCTCGGGCGTCAGGCCCTCGAGGAAGGGGTGCCCGCTGACATCGGTGTGGATGCTCATGTCGAGTCCGTCCAAACGCTGGCCAACGCCGTCGCCTCCTCCGTGATGTCGATGCCGACCGGACACCACACGATGCACCGGCCGCAGCCCACACAGCCGGACTCGCCGAACTGGTCGTGCCACGTACCGAGCTTGTGCGTGAGCCACTGCCGGTAACGGCTGCGGATCGTGGGCCGCACCGGCCCGCCGTGCAGGTACGAGTAGTCCGTCTCGTAACAGGAAGCCCAGTGCTGCCAACGCTCCGCGTGGTCGCCGGTGAGGTCGGTGGTGTCGGTGACCGAGGTACAGAAGCATGTCGGGCAGGCCATGGTGCAGTTGCCGCAGGCGAGGCAGCGCGCCGCCACATCGTTCCAACGGTCAGCCTCCAATGTGGACTCCAGCATCACGCGCAGGTCCACCTCGGGCAGAGCCCGGCCCATCCGCCCGGCCGCGGCGCTCACCAGCTCGCCCGCCAGGGCCTCGAGCCCGGCGTCGGCGCTCTCGTGCGGAAGCTCGTCGAGCACCCGCTGGCCGGCCGGCGATCCGGCCGAGGCCACGTATCGGGGATCGGAGTCCGGCTCGGTGAGCTCGGTGAGCACCAGGTCAAAAC
>Ga0068864_100005409_pt1 | contig 10467 bp, 9 predicted proteins | sample KBSSwiS72_FD_66586 | JGI IMG/M metagenome (GOLD analysis project Ga0068864, IMG submission 66586) | Switchgrass rhizosphere microbial communities from Kellogg Biological Station, Michigan, USA - KBS Switchgrass S7-2 | ecosystem: Host-associated > Plants > Roots > Rhizosphere > Soil ...
CCTGAATTGGCAAAACCTGCATTGAACCTGTATTTGGGTGTATTAAAATACGATTTGAAACCCCCTGGTACATCTGTGATCACATCTGAATAAGCATTTCCGAATACTGAGAAGTTATTGCCCATTCGGTAATCGATACCCAAACCATATCCATGAGTCTTTATTTTGGTAGCACTGTTGGTCACTATCGAAAATGCTTCGCCCGTTACAGGCTGATATAAACCAATTCTGCCAATAAAGTCTTCATACTTTCCGAAATAAGCGTAAGCATCGATCAGCAATTTTTTATTAATAAGACTTTTGTAACCTATTTCAAAAGAATTCATTGTTTCAGGTTTGAACTCCTTGTACACATAGGGTGTCGATTCAATAGTTCCGTCAGGGTGAATAAGATGAACAGAATTTTTTGACGCATTCATATAATCCATCACCCATGGCAGACCACCAAGCAATAAATAATCACCTCCAACATCTAAACGTATCCACTGAGATAAATTACCGGGGAAACGATAAGCGGTTTGATAAGACATACGAAGGTTATGATCTTTAGCAACATTGATGACTGCAGCAAAACGTGGTGTGAATTGTGCCTTGAAGTTTTCATTTTTATCCATTCTGCCTGATGCGGTCAACGTGAGTTTTTCATTAAATAGCTTACGTGTCACCTGTGCATAGGCGCCCGTCTCATTAATAGAAATTGGTTTTAAAGTATCAATGAATAATGTACCACCGCTGTTAAGAATATATCGTTTGTAACTTCCACCAATAATGATCTCTGCAGATCTGGTAGCGTCGCCAAAACTGTATTGACCTTCTGTCATCCACAGTTGTGATTTTTCTTTGAGCAGACCACCATTTGGAAGAGGAACGTTCCTTACTGAATCAAACAACTGGCGAAATCTTCCTGATCCTGCAACTGGGCGTCCCTGGTCAGCATAATCTCTTGCCATATTATGTGCAGCAGCCGGACTTGCGCCGCCACTTATCGCGCCAACATACATCCCTACATATTCAGGATACCATTGCTGGCTCTTTTTCCAGGCTTCATTGAAATATTGAGTAGCAACTGTAGCACTATACGCTTCACCTGCATCCTCCTGTGTTGTATAGCTTCTTAAAAACCAATTTCGGCTTTTTAATTCAAACTTATATTGCCCGATTTTGATCCCTTTTAATGCATACCGGTTATCATCAGTATATACTGTATTACCTGTAGCCCAATTAGCCATTAATTGTGCTTCTAATTTATCTGTGATCTTATAATGTAAGGAACCATACAATTTTATATTTCGCGTTTCCGGATCGATTATATCTTTTTCCGCATATCCTGTTCTTGAAACATTTTGATCAGGTATGATCCCCGCTTGTTTACCTAAATAAAAAGGTTGTGTTTGAGGATTAGCAGACAGGAATCCATTTATTTGTGCTTGTGTGGGGTCGGTTCCATACACTTGCCTGAAACCAGAAATGAATTGCTGCGTTGCAAAAGCCAAAACACCATCAGTAACATCAAGCATATTGACAGATGTTTCATCACCATACACATTCACACCATCATAATTAGGATCCGTACGACGGTTACCTCCGACCAGCTTTCCTGAAGTACCGCTTCGTAAATAATTTGTTGAATCGTTGGCTAACCAATCCGTGGCATTTATGAATTGTGCACCTACTTTGAAAGCAAACTTGTCGTTGAAATTTTTTGCATAACGAAATGAATAATCATGATAAGCGGATGTTTTACCACGGGGGCTGTTACCCACATTCATAATACCCGGCTTTACGATCACACTTAAGCCAGGATACTTAAATGGACTTTTACTGTTGATCAAGACCGTTCCGTTCATACCACCGGGACCATACAGAGCTGATGAAGCACCGGGTAATAATTCAATATTTTCGACATCCAGGTCAGAAAGACCAGCGAAATTTCCCACAAAGAAATTCAAGCCGGGCGCCTGGTTATCCATACCATCAACGATCTGGTTGACACGGGTACTGCCGCTTCCATTAAAGCCACGGGTGCTGGGTGTTTTGAAAGTAAGGCTTGAAGTAGTTACACTCACTCCTTTTTTAGCAGCCAGCAGATCATGTGGCGGCAAAGGCGAATTGCCAATTTCTTTGTTAGAAATGATTTCAATAGAACCAGGATAGCTGATGGCTTTCCCGCTAAATCGTTTATCGCCGGCAGCAATGATGTGCAGTTCATCCAACCTGTTTTCTGCAGGCTGCAGCATGACAGAGATTGCATCATTACCGTTAACAGTTATCTCTTGCTGATCAAACCCACTATAGGAAATAATGAGCGTAACGGGCAAAGAAGCAACGGAAAGGCGAAAGTTTCCTTTGTCATCACAAAGTGTTCCCCTGTTCCCGTTTTTGATTTTTACAGATGCTTTTTCCAGGGGCTCACTTTTATCGCCGGTTATTTTACCCGATACGATAATGGCGGCATTTTGTGAAACCACTGAAGAAAAAACCCAGCCGGCAAATAAAAACAATAGAAGTTTTCTTTTCATAACATAGTTTTTGAGGTTAAAAAATTAGTTATTGACGAATTGTGTTGTGATTTACCATTTGATCAATTCAGTTTTCATTCATGGCTAATAAAAAGTAATAAGGATCCAACGTGGTTTCCCGTTCTACTTCCCATGCATAGGTCCCCATATTGATCTTTAAAAAATGAAGACCATTTGTTATTCGCCAGATGAATTGTTTTTTAAAACTGCTGTCGTCCATTAATTCGGGCAATATTTCCCAAAGCAGTCCCGCCCAACAGGCTTTCTCCAATTCTTCCAGGGGAGGGTTATTCCTGTTGATATTGTTTTCCTTTTCCTTAGTGCAGAATTCCTGTTTAGAAAAATTGGTATTGGCAAAGAGTAGTATTTCCCGGTAGTTGGCTTCCGTTTTCATAACCTTTAATTTTATGAAGCCAAACTACTACCCGTGAGAGGCGGTTTATAATTGAATTTTGCATTAGCATTTTATTGATTTGCATTTTCTGCAATTGATTTTGCCGGCTATAATCCAAAAGGAGTAGTGAGATATAAAACGAGACCTACTGTTAAATTCTCTTGCATTTTCTGCAACTATTTGCCAGGAAGGGCTAATTTTCTATTGCAAATAGCTTAACTTTCATAAGTCTGATTGCAATTACTGCAAAAACCACCAACCAATCACCAACCAGCTATGCCCAACTACCAATCACAGGAATTTCTATTTCAGAAAATAAAGGAGCTTTTGCCCCCTCATGCTTCCCTGGTGGATACAGTTGCGGAGGTATTACATCTTAGCAGCGATAGTGCTTACCGGCGCATCCGGGGTGAAACGCCCCTGGTGTTGGATGAGGCACGGGAACTTTGTAACCATTACCAGCTTTCCTTAGACCAAATATTAAATGCTCAAAGTGGCTCTACCCTTTTTCAGAACGTACGTATTGACGTCAAAAGTTATAGTTATGAACAGTATTTGAAAGGGCTGTCTCAACAATTGCAATATGTAAGCAGTTTTATTCATAAAGAAATTATCTATTGTGCGAAAGACATACCCATCTTCCACAACTTTTATTATCATCCACTAATTGCATTCCGGTATTTTTTCTGGATGAAAACAATTATCGAGCATCCTGATTTTACTAATAAAGGCTTTGAGCTGAACTGTATTTCCCCTGAAATTGAAAAACTGAGCCGGCAGCTTAGTCTTGAATACAATAAACTTCCTTCGACTGAAATTTGGAATACCGAGTGTATCAATGCGCTTATTTCGCAGGTGGAATTCTATAAGGATTCCGGTTATTTTTCTTCTGCGTCTGATATAAAGGCTGTTTATGATGCCATAGAAGAAACTTTTGTTCACCTGAAAAATCAGGTAGAGCATGGAAGCAAATATTTACCGGAAGAAAATCCTGAATCCAAAAAAAAGAATTTCAGGTTTTTTTTCAACCGTGTAGTACTGGGCGACAATGTTATCCTGGTTGTAACCGATCGAATAAAGACTGTATTTATTAATTATAATGCATTGAATTATATTACAAGCAGGGATGAATTATTTTGTAACTTTTATTATGGCGATTTGCAAAACCTGATGAAGAAAGGAACGATCATCAGTGAAACAAGTGAGAAGCAGCGAAATATTTTTTTTAATATTATGCTAAATAAGATCAGTGAGAGAAAAAAATATCTTTAAATAAAGCAACAGCTATGAACTCTCTTGAAATTCAACAGCAGCTTTTCCAGATCATAAAAAGAAAATTACCTGCAGAAGCCTCGGTTGCCGATGAGGTTGCCAAAATACTTGATATCAGCAGCGATAGTGCTTACCGCCGAATGCGGGGTGAAAAGGCAATAACATTTGATGAACTATATACCCTTGCCACGAATTATAAAATTTCACTTGACCAGTTGATGAACATAGAAACCGGGGGATTTATGTTCCAGGGAGGTTTGTTAAACAACAAAACTTTCCGTTTTGATTCCTATCTCACTAACCTGATGAACACCCTGGCTTATTTCAATAGTTTCAAGCAAAAGGAGCTTTTTTACCTGTGTAAAGAAACACCGATCTTTCATTATTTTCATTTAAGGGAGCTGGCAGCTTTTAAATATTTTTTTTGGATGGGAACACTGATCTTTTTTCCTGAATTCAAAAATAAAAAAATAAACTTTGATGAATTCCCCGAGAACTTATTTGAGATCGGAAGCAAGGTTATCAGACTCTATAACCAGATCGATTCAAGCGAGATCTGGACGATTGAAAGCTGGAACAGCACGCTGCACCAAATTGATTATTATCTCGACAATCAGCTATTCAGATCTGATGGAGATGCATTAAAAGTTTACCTGGCCATGGAAAAATTACTCACTCACCTGGAAGAACAAGCGAAGCGAGGCTATAAGTTTAATATTGATGATCCCGAAAAAAAGCCGCTGGGTAAATTCAATATGTATTTTAATGAAATTGTGTTACTGGATAATAGCACATTGACACTAACCGACAATACCAAGATGGCCTCCGTATCGCATTCAGCCATTAATTTTATGGTAACAAGAGACGTCAACTATTGTGAAAATTATAATACTTATGTACAAAATTTGGTTCGGCGGTCAACGCTGATCAGTGAAGTAAGCGAAAAAGAAAGATCAAGATACTTTCGCCGGATGCGGGAGCGTATTGATAAAAGAAAAGGAAGTCTTAAAGTATAACAATAAGTGAAAGAACGACCGGGGTTTTTGCGTATTATCCCGAAAGAAAACAGTCTCTCCTGTTATAATTTTTAAAATATAGCGGGTATTGTGGTTCCGGCAAATATTTTGAGATAATTTGCAGAAAAATCTCCATGAAGAAACTTATATCCTCCCTGTTGGTAATCGTCTCTGTAATTTTTGTTTCCTGCGATACCCTTTCGCAGCTTCCCATAAAAACCGGTAATGGTGTTACTGAAGCTGAAGCCGGGCAAGGTATTAAAGAGGCCCTGAGCCAGGGCCTTGTCAATGCAGTGTTGCGTCTGAATAAAGAAGATGGCTTTTTTAAGGATGCCCTATACAAAGTATTGTTGCCACCTGATGCAAAAAAAATGGAAAACACATTGCGCAATCTTGGCTTTGGTAGTATGGTTGACAAGGCTATTCTTCAAATAAACCGGGCAGCTGAAGATGCAGCAGGAACTGCCAAACCAATATTTATAGATGCAGTAAAAAGTATGAGCATCAGTGATGCCATTGGTCTTATAAAAAATGGAGATACAAGTGCAACGCATTTTTTCAGAACTAAAACAACAAACCAGTTGATTGCTGCATTTTTACCTGTCATTAAAGCATCATTGGATAAAGTGGATGCAACAAAATATTATGGAGAAATGGTTTCAAAATACAATAGTCTTCCTCTTGTAAAAAAACTAAACCCTGATTTACCGGGATATGTTACTGACAGAGCAACTTTTGCTTTGTTTGACCTTGTGTCAAAAGAAGAAAAGAATATCCGGCAGAACGCAGCAGCCCGAACAACAGATATTTTGAAAAAAGTATTTGGTGCGAAGTGGTAAGGAATTAAAGGGCGCCATTTCTCAATAGCGCCCTTTTGTTTTATCAATGCTTGCTTATGCTATTTTTCCAACCGGGTTATTTTAATTTACTCAACATAAACCTGATTTTAATACTAAAATAATGGTTTTTGTTTTTGGTGAATTTAAATTACCTGGTAATCAATCTCTTCATTAAGTCGCCCTGGAGGTCACGATAGGTTTCTTTTTTACCACCGATGATAAATTTCTTTTTTGCTATTTTACCAATGATAAACCCGGTCAATGCACCGGTCAGCCCGAATGTGAGACCACCCGTAAGTGCTTTTTCTCCTGCCGTCATAGCAAGTGAATTATTAAGGGCAATAAAAAAGTCTTCAAAGGGGTTCCCTGTATAAGGCTCGATAGGATCATCACCGCTGGCGAACCCAATTACCACACCTGTAACAACTCCTGCACCTAAGCCGATAAGTGTTCCTTTTAATGCTGAATTTTTCTTTTGTAAAGAGATGGAATTCACCTTCGATACCGGATAGGCATAATTATTTTTATTGATGTCGGCATTCAAAAATGCCGACCGTGACATTTTTTTACCGGTTGGTAATAAGTAGATAGAATCATCATTGATCCTGTAAAACCAGCCCTTTATTTTTTTGCCATCCATTGTGTGAATGATAGCTAAACTGGGTACCTGTCTGCTTTGTTTTGACATTGTGTCTGTCTGTCCCATAGATGAGACTGCCAAACATATTAAGAAGAGAATAAAAAGTTGATGTTTCATGATAGCTTGTTTTAATAGTATAAATTATTTTACAGTAGCGGTAATGCGTTGCAAATTTTATCGTTTGGTTAATGTTACCCGGCTGCTCCGTCCACCTGAGAAATTTTGTTTTAAGCGTAGTGTTGTATTACTCAGCTCAAGCAGATCATAAGTATCGCTATCCAATACCAGGCTATTTTCATTATTGGTAAACGTCCAGGTAGTTGTTTCTGTCTGAGGATCCATAACATCGCATTTGGTAGGGCCTTCATCATATTCCGCCTGTCCATTAGTTTTAAAAGTGAAAAAGTTGTCCTTATAACACGCCGGAAAGAATGCGAAATCATCTGTTTCATAGGTGCCATTGCCATCATCGTCTGATTCTGCCCCGGTCAATTTCCAGGTTCCTGTGGTCAATAATTCTGTTTTCGACACAACCTTATCTTTTTTATTACAGGCAAATAAAAAAAGGATAAGGCTAATGGTGATTAGAGAATGTAGAGGTTTCATGGTAAATAATTTTTAAGTGTTATATAGAATAATTTCAATGTCAACTTAGGCTTAGGGCAGATTTACTCCTAATTGATTTTTGCAATGACCGTAACCATTTTATTGATAAATACTATAAAACAGGTTCAGGTTTTATTTTGTGACATTTTTTTTTTGCAGATAATCTTCTTATCTCATCCTGATTATTAATTTTTACTAAAACGCCTTTTAGAGAAAGTGTTTTAAACAAGTACACCTATGATTTTATAATGTTTTAACAGCTTAATCATTCTGGTATAAAAAAGCCAGATTATAATTTCCGTTTTTTAATCGTTGCATTTTCTTTATCCATTTCAATTTATTTTTTTCAAAGGCGAGGTAGTTTACTTTTTTTGTCGAGATTTTTCCATTCGGCTGAAGTGAAACAGTTACAGGTTCTTCAAGCTTTTTTTTCTTACCGGAATAACAGTTCCATTCGCCGAGCTTTTCCCATACAGGTGCATATACCTGGTCTTTGAATTTCCTTCGCCATGGATTTCCCGCAAATGCATAGGAGCCTCTTAAGATACCCGGCCCTGTCAAAACAAAACTTTCGCAGCCATATACTGTTGCATTATTTAGCAACTCGCTTAACTCGATCATCAGGGAATCGCCATTCATTCTTTGTGCAGGAAACTCTTCAATTGCCGGCAATGTATATGTAGCTCCGCCATAACAAGAACCAATACCTGCATTTGTATTGGTATCACAATAAGCTGCAAGTTTTTTTAAATGCATGGTAAAACAAGTATCCCGTATGGACTGAAAATTAAATTCCTCAGTACCTATTTCAAACAAGGACCTCCGACGGGTAAAATGTCCATGACTATCGAACCATATATTACCGATCATTGCATTTCTTTTTTCAAGAATTGCAGTTATTTGTTTCACCATATCTTCAGACGATTTGGCGACTATAACATATATCTCTTTTCTATGAAAAAGTTCTACAAGTTTTGCCTGCAGCTGAAAACTGAGAGGAGCTGCGTCAAATTTTTCCTGTTTGGGTGAGATAAGAAAATTCAAACGCAGGCTGCTATTAGCATCAGATGCTTCGCTGTTAGCTGCTATTAAATAAACAAGACAGAGCGTCAAACAAATCTTTCTCATAAAACTTGTTTTTGAAATTTATAGAATAAAGATCCTGTTCCATTGATCATAAAAGTTCTTTGTGCGGATACTCCTACTATCGCTCCTGTGACGATGCCTACCGGGACCGTTAATTCGGTTAACTGTGTTATTCCCGATTTGTCATCTTTAAACCCTTTTGATAATGCGGGTAACATACCGATAACAGCACCAACAGATATCCCCTTCAATACCCTGTTGTTTTTTTTGATCGTTACCTTTTTGATTCTTGAAAAGCCAAATACAACGGCATTGTATTTTTTCCCTTTATTCCATTGTTTATGATTGCCGGGGTAAACAGCAACCACAGAGTCTTTGGTAAGGATCAACAAGCCTTTCATTTTATTTTCATTCATGGTGGTGACATGAATGGTGCAAATGGGTTTGATCTTTTCTTCTGTTTCCTGTGCATGCAACTTGCCACATAAAAAGATCAGGAGGAGAGCAATTGGTGGTTTCATAAATCAGGAGTTTTGAGTGAATGGTGGCTTGTTTAAAAGCTTAATTCATACAAGCTACTTACGCAATTGCCATTTGGGAAGAGAGATTTGGCGAAGGGTGGAGTTGGATTGATTACGGGTTGCGTATATAAAACCAATCATTTTATGTCATAAATAGAACCATTCGCCAAATCAATTTGCATAGTTATCAATCCTTGCTTCATAGTAATCATGATGGTATAGTTAGGATTGAATTAATTCTTGTTTGAATACCAGTTTATATTCCAATTATTTGATAAGAAAATTGCTTTTTATACCCATTGTACAATTCCTTTCATAAAATCATTCATCCGCAATTGCATATCTTCTTTACTCCAAAGTTCATTTTGTTTTCCCCGTACCGAATATTCAACATACCAAATAGTTCCTTTACCAGATATTTCCGAATAAGTGTAAAAGATAATATTCAGGCTCCTTGTTTCCAGAAAAGGTTCGGATCCTTTTACCGGGGTTGTATGATCTTCAATCACGCAGTAATTAGCTACCGTCCAGTTCCCTGGACTTGTGGATATAACGGGTTCATAAATAATTAGCTTATCTCCTTTAGCAGTAAGCTCCTTGCCTCCCTTAAATTTTTTGTCGACCAACTCTTTTAAAGCTGTTTCACTTTCAATTTTTTTGAATTCAACCGCGGTCAATTTTACATACTCTGAATACGTCTTACTAATTGGCAGGTTAGTATATACAAAATAGTCAGCAGACGGATGTCTTAAAAAACATTGAAGCCATTCCGGATAACGGTATCTTAGATTCATTCGGTACACAGAATCATCCCGAAAAAACCCTTTTGAATAAGAGTGAATATCCTTTTTAGTAAGTACCAGATCTACGTCCAGTTGCTGCGGGTAGTCATGTATATAGCTATGCAGACCAGACGTTTCAAATTCTTTTTTCCCCTCTTCTTCACTCATTTGAACAAAACTGGTAACCGCATCTTTCTTTCCTTCTGCATAGGTTATTACAGATGCTTTGAAATAATAATGTGCGTTGGCTTGCGGAGAAGGAATTTGAATATCAGTTTCCCGGGCATAGGATAGCTTAATTGTCAATGGCATTACTGCAAAACGAATGGTGTATTTACAACTGTCAGAAATTTTTGCTACAAATGCATTATTAATGTACAATCCATACCACCAGTTTTTCTGTGTTTCATTTTGTCGTATAACATGTATATAAACAAAAGAATAGTCGTCAATATTTTTAGGTCCTGGTTTTTTCAGTTGTTCGGATAACTGGCCGTGTACATCAACGGCACCGATAAAAAAAGCTACAATTAAAATAAACAGTGGTTTCATTTATAAATTCAATTTTATAGTAAGTGATGGTATAGCCCGGTAAACAAAATTGTTGTTTTTCATTTGTGGTATCTTCTGACTATCTAAAGTCATACTCATTGCTTTCTTTTTGTTTTTGGAAGAGGCAATAAAAAGTGGAATACTAGTCGCTGCTATCACAAGACCCGAATATCCGAGCACCTCCCCAACTGTTCCATCATTATTCGGTTCAGGCTGGCTGGGATCAAAAAGACCATTGAG
>Ga0068864_100005410_pt1 | contig 10466 bp, 7 predicted proteins | sample KBSSwiS72_FD_66586 | JGI IMG/M metagenome (GOLD analysis project Ga0068864, IMG submission 66586) | Switchgrass rhizosphere microbial communities from Kellogg Biological Station, Michigan, USA - KBS Switchgrass S7-2 | ecosystem: Host-associated > Plants > Roots > Rhizosphere > Soil ...
TCGGTGAGCGCTTTCTTGCACTCCATCATGCCGGCGCCGGAGCGCTCGCGCAGCTCCTTGACCATGCTTGCGGTGATTTCCATCGTGAACCTCTTGCGTTGTGACGCGCCGATATGCGGGCGCGTCGTGTGATTTTCAAATGATCATGCCGTCATGCGACAGCGGCATGACGGCTCGCGGTGCGCCTTACTCGGCGGCTTCCGCGGCGTCGGCTTTCTTCGCGGCCGGGGCCGGCTTGCGAGCCGGAGCGGCCTTCTTCGGTGCGGGCTTGCGCGGTGCCGGCTTGCGGCGGTCGTCACGGTCACGCTCGCGCGCTTCCTTGGCGACTGGATTGCCGGCGGCGTCGAGTTCGACGAACTCGTCCTTCGAGGCGGCAACCATCGGAGCGGCGGCCTTGCCTTCGAGCACGGAGTCGGCGATGGCGCGTGTATACAGCTGCACGGCACGGATCGCGTCGTCGTTGCCCGGGATCGCGTAATCGACCAAGGTCGGATCGTAGTTCGTATCGACCACGGCGATCACCGGGATGCCGAGTTTTTTCGCTTCTTTCACGGCGATGTCTTCGTGGCCGATATCGATGACGAACAGAGCGTCCGGCAGCGCCTGCATGTTCTTGATGCCGCCGAGTGATTTGTCGAGCTTTTCCTTTTCGCGGAGCAGGCCCATCACTTCATGCTTGACCAGCTTGTCGAAACTGCCGTCGGTCGACATCGTCTCGATTTCCTTCAGACGCGACACCGACTGCTTGACCGTGCGGAAATTCGTCAGCATGCCGCCGAGCCAGCGCATCGAGATGTACGGCATGCCGCAACGCACGGCTTCTTCCTTGATCGCGTCGCGCGCGGAGCGCTTGGTGCCGACGAACAGGATCGTGCCGCGCTTCTGCGCCAGACCCGAGACGAAGTTCGTCGCGTCGGTGAACAGCGGCAGGGTCTTTTCGAGATTGATGATGTGGATCTTGCCGCGCGCGCCGAAGATGTACGGCGCCATGCGTGGATTCCAGTAACGGGTTTGGTGGCCAAAATGCACGCCAGCTTCGAGCATCTGGCGCATGGTGACGGAAGGCATGTGTAAAACTCCAAATAAGGGACGCAGCCGCTGTCGTTTTGAGCGGTGAGTCCGGGGTTGAGACCTCCACAAGTCCAGCGTTGGCGACCTCTCATGCAAGCGGCGTAGCGCCTGCCAGAAGCACCCCGACAACGGTATCGACCTGTGTGCGGATTTGTTCCCCAACGAGGGAACCGCGGAATTATAGCCCGATCAGCGGTTTGCGTGCAAATGGACGCTGTGGGAGATCTTGTATCTAGGCCCTTCTGGCCACAGTTAGCTACACTTGTTCTTCAGTCCTTGGTTACCAGTCCCGGAATGGCCGTCACCGTCAAAACCCCCGAACAGATCGAGCAGATGCGCATTGCCGGGCGGCTCGCCGCCGAGGTGCTGGAACTGCTCGTGCCCCACGTCAAGCCCGGCGTGACGACCGAGGAGCTTGATCAGATCGCGTACGACCATATCGTCAACGTGCAGAAGGCGGTTCCGGCGAACGTCGGCTACAAGGGCTTTCCGAAGACGGTGTGCACGTCGGTCAACAATGTCATCTGTCACGGCATTCCGAGCGCGGGCAAGGTGCTCAAGGACGGCGACATCGTCAACATCGACGTCACCGTTATCAAGGATGGCTGGCACGGCGACACGAGTCGCATGTACTACGTCGGCGAACCTTCGGTGCTGGCCAAGCGCCTGTGCACGACGGCGTACGAAGCCATGCTCAAAGGCATCGAGCAGGTGCGTCCGGGCGCTACGCTCGGCGACATCGGCCACGCGATCCAGCAGCATGTCGAGGCGCAGCGCTTCTCGGTCGTGCGCGAATACTGCGGCCACGGCATCGGCACGATTTATCACGAAGATCCGCAAGTGCTGCATTATGGCCACCGCGGCGTCGGCCTGCGGCTGGAAAAAGGCATGACGTTCACCGTCGAGCCGATGATCAATGCAGGCAAGCCGCAAACGCGCCTGCTGCCGGACGGCTGGACTGTGGTCACGCGCGATCATTCGCTATCGGCGCAATGGGAGCACACGGTGGCGGTTACCGACAAGGGTTTCGAGATCCTGACGCCCTGGCCCAAGGCGGCGTGATTTCGCGATGAACGCTGCAACCGCCGCGTTCGCCGTCAGTCTGCCGCGTCTGCCCGCGGCGATTCCGCGCAGCGGCGTTTCCGCGGAAGCGCGCCTGGCCTTGCGCCAGTTGCTCGGCGACACCGATCGGCAGCTCGCGGACGCGTTCCGCAATGGCGTAGCGGTTGAAGTCCTCGTGCGTGTGCGTGCGGACGCAGTCGAGCGCATCGTCGCGCACGCGTGGAGCGCGTGCGTGGGCGAATCGCGTGAGCTCGCGCTGTTTGCGGCCGGTGGTTTCGGCCGCGCGGAACTGTTTCCCCATTCAGACGTCGACCTGCTCGCGTTGAGCGAGCGCCCGCCATCGCCGCCGGCTCAGCGTGCGCTGGAGTCGTTTTTCACCTGCCTGTGGGATGCGGGTCTGAAACCGGGCCACGCACTGCGCACGCTGGCCGAGTGCAGCACGATCGCCGCCGCCGACGCGACCGTCTACACGAACCTGCTCGATGCGCGCCGCATCGCGGGCGTGCCCACGCTCGATACCGGTTTCGCGGCCATTCTCGCCGATGCAGCCGTCTGGCCGGCCTGCAATTATCTCGCGGCAAAAGTCGAGGATCGGCAGACGCGCCACGCGCGCTTCAACGACACGGCCTACAACCTCGAACCGAATCTCAAGGACGGCCCCGGCGGCCTGCGCGCGCTGCAGCTCGTGCGCTGGCTCGGCCGTCGCTTGTTCAATGCGCCTACGTTTCCAGCGTTGGTAGAGCGCGGCATTCTGTCCGCTCGCGAAGCGGCGACTGCGGAGCAAGGCGAGGCGACGCTGTCGCGCATTCGCTTCGCGCTGCATCTGGTTGCCGCGCGCGCGGAAGAGCGACTGCTGTTCGATTTCCAGCGCACCTTGGCCGCGCAGTTCGGGTTTGCCGACGAGCACAAGCAAAACCTGGCCGTCGAACAGTTCATGCAAGGCTACTACCGTGCAGCGATCGCGAACGAGCGCCTGACCGAGCGCTTCCTGCAGCGTTGCGAAGAAGCACTCGACTCGCAGACGCCGCGGACGGAGCGCCTGAGTCTGGATTTCGTCGCGATCGGCGGACGCCTGGACTGCGATCCGCCGGAACTCCTGCGCGAGCGTCCGGCGGCGCTGGTCGACCTGTTCCGAGTCTGGGCGGAGCATGCGCAGGTCAAGGACCTGCGCGCCGATTGTGCGCGGCGCCTGGATGAGGCGCTCGAGCAGACCGGCGCCGAGCTGGCGCTGGATGCGGACGTCAACGCAGCGTTCCTGCGCCTGCTGCGCAAAGGCGCACTGGCCGTGGAGGCGCTGGCACGCATGAACCGCTACGGCGTGCTCGCGCGTTACCTGCCGGGGTTCGCGCGCGTGGTCGGGCGCATGCAGTACGACCTTTTTCACATGTATACCGTCGACGAACACACGATTCGCGTGCTGCGCAACATCGCGCGCTTCGCCGATGCGGGGGCCAGCCGCGAGTTCGCGCACGCGCATGAGTTGTGGTCGCGGCTGCCGAAGCCCGAGCTGTTGCTGCTCGCTGCATTGTTCCATGACATCGCCAAGGGCCGTGGCGGCGATCATTCGGAACTGGGCGAGGCCGACGCGCGCGAATTCTGCACCCGGCTCGGGCTGATAGAGGCCGACGTCGAGTTGGTGTGCTGGCTGGTGCGACAGCACCTGCTGATGAGCGTGACGGCACAACGCCAGGACATCACCGATGCCGAGGTCGTGCACCGCTTCGCCGCGCACGTCGGCGAATGGGAACGCCTCGCATACCTGTATCTGCTCACCGTCGCCGACATCGCGGGCACCAGCGCGAAACTGTGGAATTCGTGGCGCGACCGGTTGCTCGCGGATTTGTACGTCAGCGCGCGCTACGTGCTGCGGGCGGGCCTTGAGCCGCCGCCACATGCCGCCGAGCGCGTGCGCGAATGCCAGGTTCAGGCGCGCGACCTGCTGCACGCGCAAGCCATCGACGACGCGCAGGTCACGCGCATTTGGGGTGACGTTCCCGACGAGGCATTCCTGCGTTTTTCGTCGGCGCAGATTGCGTGGCAGACCGCCGGCATCGCGCGTGTGCACGAGGTGTCGGCGCCGCTCGTGCTGATCGATCCGCTCGGGCAGCGCGGCGGCAGCGAAGTGTTCGTCTACGCGCCGGATCGTGACGGACTGTTCGCGATGGTCACTGCGGTGTTCGACCGCCTGCGCCTTTCCGTGCACGAGGCGCGCATTTTCACGACGCGCGGCGGCCGTTGCTGGGATTCGTTCCTTGTGCTCGACGCCGAAGGTCACGTACTTACCGACGCAGCGCGCGTCGAGCGTCTGCGCCGCGCGTTGAGCGAGGCGCTGGCGCAGACGCAATATCATTTCGAATGGCAGGCGCGTGCGTTGCCGCGCTCATTGCGGCATTTCCAGATCGCACCGCGCGTCACGTTCGACGCCGCCGGTGCGACGCGGACCCAGCTCGCGCTGGTCTGTTCGGATCGCCCGGGATTGCTGGCCGACGTCGCCAAGGTCTTCCGCGAATGCCGGGTGCGCGTGCATGATGCGCGCATCGCCACGTTTGGCGAGCGCGTCGAAGACTTCTTCCTGCTCAGTGACGAACGTGACCAGGCGCTGGACGAAACGACGCGTACCGCATTGCACGATGTGCTGCGGCAACGTCTGGAACCGGAAACAGCCAAGGAAAAGCATGCGTCTTGAGGATCAGATCGACTCGGCATGGGAACGCCGCGCGGAACTCGGTGCCGCGGAAATCGGGGCGCTCAAGCCCGCGTTGGATGAAGCACTCGATTCCCTGGAAAGCGGCGGGCGCCGCGTCGCGGAACCGGACGGCACGGGCGGCTGGCGCTTGCATCAGTGGCTGAAGAAAGCGGTGCTGCTGTACTTCCGTGCGAATGGCAACCGCGTGATGGACGCCGCGCCAGCGCCGTATTTTGACAAGGTGCCGCTGCGGTTTGAGGGCTTCGATGAGGCGCGTTTCCGCGAGCTCGGCGCGCGCGCGGTGCCTGGTGCGATCGTGCGCCGCGGTGCGCACATCGCGCGCGATGTCGTGCTGATGCCGAGCTTCGTCAACATCGGCGCCTACGTCGGCGCCGGCACGATGGTCGATACCTGGGCCACCGTCGGCTCATGTGCGCAAATCGGCAAAAACGTGCACTTGTCCGGCGGCGCCGGTATAGGCGGCGTGCTCGAGCCGTTGCAGGCCGGACCGACGATCATCGAAGACGACTGCTTCATCGGCGCGCGCTCGGAAGTCGTCGAAGGCGTCGTCGTCGAACAAGGCAGCGTGATCGGCATGGGTGTGTTTCTCGGCCAATCGACGCGCATCTATGATCGTGCGAGCGGGCAGGTACACTATGGCCGCGTCCCGGCCGGCAGCGTCGTCGTCGCCGGCAGCTTGCCGGCGACGGACGGCACGCATAGCCTGTACGCTGCCGTTATCGTCAAGCGCGTCGACGCCAAGACCCGGGCCAAGACCTCGCTCAACGAACTGCTGCGGGACTGAGTATCGTCGGCTGGGGAGCTGGGGATGGATGTGAAGAAAACGCGCGTCGCCGCACCGATTTTCATCGTCGGTTCGCCGCGTTCTGGCACCAGCATTCTCACCTGGTGTCTGGGGCAGCACCCGAACATCCTGCCGACCGAAGAATCCGATTGGCTCGGACCGTTCGCGGAGCAGGTTGGCGCGCACTTCGAACTGGGTAGCGCGCGCGGCGAGCGCTCGCAGCTCAGCGCGTTGGGTGTCGAACGCAATGCGTTCTTTGAAGCGTTCGGCGCTGCGATCGATGCGCTGATTCTCGGACAGCGCAGGCGCTTGGAAGAACTGAGTCACACTCTGGCGCAACACGATCCAAGCCAGATCAGTGTGGAATTCGCCGTGTCGCGCGACACAGCGGAACCCAAGGCGCGCTGGGTCGACGGTACGCCGGAGTATTCGTTCCACGTATGCGGCCTGCACAAGCTGTTTCCGGCCGCCCGTTTCGTGCACATCCTGCGCGACGCAGACGAGGTCGCCACTTCGATGTTGGCTTTCCGCGACGGTGCTGGCCACGCGCTGGTCGCAAATGCCGACGAAGCCTATACGTACTGGCGGCGCACCACCGAAGCGTGCGTGGCTGCAGAGCACGCACTCGGCGCAGGCGTCGTGCACCGCTTGCGCCATGCCGATCTGGTCGCGCAGCCGGAACCGGTGTTGCGCGAGCTGTTCGCATTCCTAGGCGAGTCGCTCACGCCCGCATGCCTGGCGCCGTTGGCCAAACGCATCAACAGTTCATTCGCCGACGATGCGCATCCTCACGGCGCGCCCCAAGCAACTTCGGAGACGATCGAGCAGGCACGGCAGTTGAGTGCGCGTTTGCGCGATTCAAGTGTCGCCTTGCCGACGGCCGAGGCGCGCACACAATGGGAAGCGCAGTTTCAGGAACGTGTTTCGTTCGCACGCAATCTGCGCGCGGATTATCGGCGCGCGCTGGACGCGTTGCGGCAGTCGGAGGCTGGACGCCGGATTTACGAGCAGAGCGAGCAGATAAGCCGACTGCAAATAATCCTGACGGAAAAGCAGACGCAACTGGCAAAATCGCAACGCGCGTTGAATCTGTGCGCCATACTATTGCTGCTGCCGTTTTTCGCTGCGTTGGCTGCTTTTGCGCAAGGCAGCGATCATGCCGGCTTGTACGCGGGGCTTGCGAGCGCCGCGTTGCTGGCTTATGCGTGGTTGCGCAGAGCCGGTCTGCGCCGATTGTTCAAGTCGGCGCGGACGGCCGCAACCCGCGTTTCAAATTCGACCGAGGCGATTCGATGACCGTGACTCTGTACGGCCTGGAAAAATGCGAAACCTGCAAGAAGGCGCGCGGCTGGCTGGATCGCCACAAGACCGTGCACGCGTTCGTTGATTACCGCGAGCACCGCCCCGAGCCGGCCGTGCTCAAGGCCTGGGCGAAGGCGGCGGGCGGCTGGGAACAGCTCGTCAACCGCAGCGGCATGACCTGGCGCAATCTGCCGTCCGCGCGCAAAACGCCGGGCTCCGATCCGGAATGGCTGCTGCTGATCAAGGAATATCCGGCGCTCGTACGGCGGCCGGTGGTTGTGCTGGAGGACGACAGCATCCACTTCGGATTCACCGACAAATTGTTTGCGCGGTTGTTCGCTGCGTGAGCGACATTCTCGAACTCACCAGCGATTTGATCCGTCGCCGTTCGCTCACACCCGACGACGCCGGCTGCCAGGCATTGATCGCGCAGCGTCTGCGGGGTATGGGGTTTGCAGTCGAGGTCTTGCGTTATGGCGATGTCGACAATCTCTGGGCTACGCACGGCCAGGGCGATCCGGTGTTCGTGTTTCTGGGCCATACCGATGTAGTGCCGAGCGGGCCGGAAGGCAACTGGTCGAGCCCACCGTTCGAGCCGAGGGTCCGCGATGGACGCCTATACGGCCGCGGCGCGGCGGACATGAAATCCGGTGCGGCGGCGATGACGCTAGCGCTCGAAGCGTTTGTCGCGGAACACCCCGACCACCCGGGCACGCTGGCTCTGCTGCTGACCAGCGACGAGGAAGGTCCGCTCAATCGTGATGGTGTCAAACGCGTTGCTGAGGAATTCCGCCGCCGCGGTCAGCGTATCGATTGGTGCGTGGTCGGCGAACCGTCGTCGGCGCAACGGCTCGGCGATGTCGTGCGCGTGGGCCGGCGCGGTTCGTTGTCGGGCCGGCTCGTCGTGCACGGCGTGCAGGGTCATGTCGCGTACCCGGACAAGGTGCGCAACCCGATTCACCTGGTTGCGCCCGCGCTGGCGGAATTGGCGACGACGGGCTGGGACGAGGGCAACGCCGAGTTTCCGCCGACGTCGTTCCAGATTTCGAACGTGCACAGCGGTACCGGTGCGCTCAACGTCGTTCCGGGCGCGCTCGAGGCCTGTTTCAATTTTCGCTACTGCACCGCGAGCACGGCGCAAAGCCTGCGCGAACGTACCGAGACGATCCTGCGCAAACACGGATTGCAATTCGATCTGGATTGGGACTTGTCGGGCGAACCATTCCTCACGCGCGCCGGCGCGCTGCGCAGCGCGGTGACGGTCACGATCGAGGAAGTCTGTGGTATCACGCCCAAGGCCGACACCGGCGGCGGCACTTCGGACGCGCGCTTCATTGCGCCGCTGGGTGCGGAAGTCGTGGAAGTCGGCCCGATCAATGCAACGATCCACAAGGTGGATGAGCACATTGCAGTGGACGAGTTGGAAACTTTGCCGCGGTTGTATCAGCGAATTATCGAAAAGCTGCTTGCGTAGGACGCGTCTCGGACGCGTCACAAATCCCGCGGTGCGCCCAAGGCACACCCTAATGCGGACTGAGGGTCAAAGTATACTTTGCCGCACCCGGCAGGAAAGACGTCGCCTTGCCCGCGGCCCAGTCCGCCTCGCCGGCGCCGTAGAACGGCGACAGGGGGTTGTCGCTCTGCCCGCCGGGCATATGGAAATAGCCGTACTCCTCGTGGCCCGGTTCCACCGCGAAGCGCTCCGAAGCGCCGAACGTCGGCGCGGCCACGCGCGGCACGTTGCTGTCGCCCGGCAGTGCCACGGACGGCATGTCGAGCAGCTTGCGCAGTCCCGGCAGCGCACCGCTTAGCGGATGCCGGACCTGCGCGGCATTCGCTTCGCCCCAGCTGCGCGCCGCGATGCCGCCCGACAATGCGCTGAGGCGTTGGCCCACTCGTTCGGCGCATTTTTGCAGCAACTCGTTCCAGTTGGCGTAACCCGGCGGCAGCAGATGGGGCGGGCGTTGCAAGAGGATCGCATCGACCATCGCCTCGGCCTGCGGCAGATTCGGCAGCTTGAAATCGGGGTACTTTGCGCGCACCGCGGCGGCGAAGCCGTCGAGCACCGTGTCGAGCACCTCCTTGCGGAACTCCCGCACCACGCGATACGCAACGGATGCCGGATCGGCGTGTCCGTTCCAGTCGACCAAGTGCGCTTTCATGTCGGCGAAAGGCGCGCCGTCGCCCGCCCCCTTGAGTACGTTCTTGAGCAGGTCATTCCAGTTTTCGAACAACCGGTTATGGTCATCGAGCTGGATTGTCAGCATATCGTCGGGCGTGAAATGCTCCTTCGCCATCAGATCATCGCGAATCGCCCGTGCTCGCGCGCCGAGATCGAAGCCGCCATCGCCGAGCTTGGCGAAATCCGCGCTTTCGAAATCCAGCGTGCGTGCGTTGGCTGTCCACAGGCGCTGTTTCGGCGGATTCGGCAGGCGCGGATAGTCCTTGACGTCGAGCCAGCCGTCCCAACCCACGCCGGGCTGGCTCCAGTCCGCCGGCAGCAGGGGATCGAAACCGCCAATGCGCTTGGGAATGCGTCCGGCAATCGTCCAGCCGATGTTGCCGGCTCGGTCGCCGACTACGAAGTTCTGGCCGGGCAGGCAGCTGGCGTTGGCAACGTCCATCGCCTCGTCGACGCTTTCGGCAGTGTCCATCTGGATGAAGCTGAAATTCAGCCCGCCCGGTTGCAGTACCGTCCACGCCAGCGCCAGCGGCGTGCCGTCGGCATCCTGCGCCAGGATCGGCCCCCATTGCGTGTCGCGTACGGTGAGTTTCAGATCCGGACCGTTGTGTACTTTGATGACTTCTTCACTTTGTTGCAGCCCTTGCAGACCGCTGACAGTGTGGTAGCGCAGGGGGTCGGCCGTATCGAACTTGACGCGCACCCAGTCGACCCAGTCGCCGTAGCCGTTCGTCAGCCCCCAGGCGACGTGGCGGTTGCTCCCAGCAATCAGGCCTGGGATGCCGGCGATCGTGACGCCAATCAGGTCCACGCTGGCTCCGGCGCGACGGGTGCTTGGGTAGATCATGCGTGTGCGGAACCAGATGCTCGGTACGCGATAGTGCAGGTGCATGTCGTTCGCCACGAGCGCGGCGTGCGTCGACGTCAGCGCACCGTTGACCGCGAAGCTGTTGCTGCCCAGGGTCGCCGCGCGCTCAACGGGTGGCGGGGGCATTTGCAGCAGTTTTGGATCGAGCTTGCTCAGATCGACGTCGGTGGGAGCGGGCGGCGCCGGGTACTTCATCTCCGGTCCGAGCAGCGGCGCATCCCACGGGCCGCCGCTCGCGGCCAGAAACTTGTATACATTTTCACCGAGCGCGGTCTTGATCTTGCTGAAAGCCAGCTCGCGCGCGTTGCCTGGATCGTGCAGGTCGATGTACATCGCAGCGCCAGCGAGCAGGCTGTCGGCCTCGCGCCAAGGCGCCGGCGGCGAGCCGAGCAGCCAATATTCCCAGGGCCGCGACGCGAGTGCGGCGATCCCGGCGTTGATGCCATCGCGATAGGCGACGAGCGTTGCGCGTTCTGCGGGCGCCATCGTG
>Ga0068864_100005416_pt1 | contig 10459 bp, 15 predicted proteins | sample KBSSwiS72_FD_66586 | JGI IMG/M metagenome (GOLD analysis project Ga0068864, IMG submission 66586) | Switchgrass rhizosphere microbial communities from Kellogg Biological Station, Michigan, USA - KBS Switchgrass S7-2 | ecosystem: Host-associated > Plants > Roots > Rhizosphere > Soil ...
AAAAAACTCTTCCTGCCCGGCCGGCGAGCACAGACATAGCAGTCGCGCCGATTGCCCTCTCTTGTTTTGGAATTGGTGAGGTGCGCACGCTGGAATGTTGATGGTTTCGCCAGCTCGAATGACGGTCTTTTTTCCTCGGAAAGTAGCCTCGATTTCGCCCTCTAGGACAGAGAACATCTCTTCGAAATCATGGCGATGAGGTGGAGGGCCGCCGCCAGGTGGAATGTGCATGTCGATGAGACAGTAGCGGCCGGGCGGTGTCTTTGCCGGCCACAAGGATTGTGTACGTGTCTCCCACCAACCCAATGTGAGGCAAGTCCGCGTTATCTGACCGCGCAAGCGTGAAATTCCTTGCGGGGTCATCCGCCGGGATCGTCGTGGCCGCTTGGGGCGAGGAATGGGTCATTATAGTTCCTTCCATGCTGAATGTTTCCAGGAACCTGTTGATCGGGCCTGGTGCGTTCATATCGTTCACATTTGCTTAGATGCGACGCTGTCGACCTCAAGAGGCGTGGCGCAGGTGGCGAGGACGAAAGCGCCTTTAAAGGTTGTTTCGACGTTTGACACAAAGCGGGGAGCGCTGCTCCCCGAGATTTCACGCGCTGCAAAAATCGCTGGCAGGGGTTAAGATGCCGGCCATGCTGCAAGTAACTCAGCGCGAAAGCGGCGGGATGAGCAGCTCCCACACAACAACAATGGCCTGGATAATTCTTGCTGCGTGCTCCTTGTGCCTATCTATATTTCCTTCTAGGGCCGAGACCGCGGAGGGAGCATGGCAGCGCATGATTGGGGTTCAGGCAAAGCTTAAACCGCTAAGCGACGCATGGGTGAATTGTACACTGCGACAGGCCGATACTTTTGCGCTCCAGCCCGAACCAATAGAAACAATCATTCCGGCCATCTTTGCTGCGTGCTCAGGCTTTGAGCAAATGATGATAAAGGTTTTGGCTGAGAACGGTATGGCCTCCCAAGTGGATTATTTCCTTCGGCAAACGCAAGCGACGGCCACGCAGGAGATCACCTTAGAAATTCTGAAAAAGCGCGGAAAGTAATTCGGCCTAGGCGGCCTTTCGCTCGACGTGTTCGCAGCGTGATGTAGACTTCACCCCATGAGCGACGACGACGTCACAGGAACGACGGGCAATCTTGCGCGCCTCTTGTGCGTGACGCTTAAGACGGTCGCCGAGCTTGCCAAGGACGGCATCTTCGAGCGAGCAGCTCGACCACTGGGTTCGTAAACGAGCACATCGATACGCGCGTTGATCGCCGCTTCCGCGCGAGCCACCGCTTCGTCGAAGAGCCGCCGCGCGCTTGCCCGTGGTTTCCGAGCTGCGAACCCTCGTGCCTTGATGCGAACCGGCGCGTGCGGCCATGCGTTGGCGAACTCACGAAAGCGGCGCGCGCCTGTCGACAAAGCTGCCGCAGATCGAAGCCGAGATCATCAAGCGTCAGCTAGGCCGTGTACTCATAAATCGAGATTGGTAAGCAGGGGTTGGTCAAATGTCCGGTTTGCTCCCAAAAGCGGACATTTGTCAGCGCATTGAGCATGTCTGCTATGTGCCATAGGCGGACATCGGCCCCACGGAACCAGTCAAAGTTTCGGCCAACTTCCGTGATCAGCGTTGCCCGCGCCACCAACCATGCTTTGGCTCGGCTTCAGGGGTCTCACATCTCATGCGCACATCAACTGCGGCAATTGCAGCGGCCATTGCCGCGCTTGTTACGCTTCAATCCGACATTTTCGCCAAGGCTCAGGGCGCTAGTGCAACTGGGGCCGGAACGGACATCGGCACATTTTACAAGGACGAGGAAGCGCCGCTCTATAAGGCGCCGGGATACTCACCTTATGCAGGCCGTAACTACCCCACGCGCGTGCTTTGGGGCGACACCCACCTTCATACTGCTAACTCTCTCGACGCTGCCGCCTTCGGCAACACGTTGGGGCCCGAGGAGGCCTATAGGTTCGCACGGGGAGAGGAGGTCCTCTCTGCTACCGATCAGCGGGTAAAGCTGAGCCGGCCACTCGACTTTCTGGTCGTTGCCGACCACGCCGAGGCACTGGGGGCGACGGTAGAGCTTAAGAATGGCAATCCGCTTCTCATGGCTGATCCGACACTGAAGCGCTGGCATGACATGATGGCGAGCGGGCAGGGTGTGGACGCTGCGCTGGAGATCATCAGATCGGTCGGAACCGGCACGACCCCGAAAGCGATGTTCGATCCCCGATTGGCCAAGTCGGTTTGGCAGGCCTACACCGGCACGGCAGAGCGCTACAACGACCCCGGACGGTTCACTGCCTTGATTGGCTACGAGTGGACTTCGAACAAGTCCGGCAACAACCTGCACCGCGTGGTCATTTTCCGGGATGGGAAGGACAAGGCCGATCTGATTGTTCCCTTCTCGGCAGCGGACAGCGAGAATCCTGCAAAACTTTGGGATTTCCTCGATTCGTACCAAGACAAGACTGGGGGATCTATCCTTGCCATCCCTCACAACGGCAATCTCTCCAACGGACGAATGTTCGCGTTGGTTGATTTTGACGGGCGCGGCTTGACACGCGAATATGCCGAGACACGCGCACGACTCGAACCCGTCTACGAGGTAACGCAGATAAAGGGTGATGGAGAGTCGCATCCCTTTCTGTCGCCCAACGACGAATTCGCCGGCTACGAGCTCTGGGATAAGGGCAACCTCGATCTCACGGAGCTCAAGAAGCCGGAGATGTTGCAATACGAATATGCCCGCCAGGGTCTGGAGCTGGGGCTGAAGCTCGAGAAGGAGCTCGGCGTCAACCCGTTCAAATTCGGAATGATCGGCTCCACTGACTCGCACACATCTCTGGCAACCGCCGAGGAGAACAATTTCTTCGGCAAGCACTCCGGTGCAGAGCCAAGCCCGGAGCGCGCACTCCATCCCTTCATGCAGTCGGCCGACAAATCGGTGACGCTGTTCGGCTGGGAGATGACTGCTTCGGGTTACGCGGGCGTTTGGGCCACAGACAATACGCGGGAAGCGATCTTCGATGCGCTCATGCGGAAAGAAGTCTATGCCACCACAGGTCCGCGTATGATCGTACGCTTCTTCGGGGGCTGGGATTTTAACCCGGCCGACGCAATGACACGCAGCCCAGCTGAAGTCGGCTACTCAAAAGGCGTGCCGATGGGCGGCGACTTGACGGCCGCACCCGACGGCAAGGCGCCTACCTTCCTGGTCGCCGCCCTCAAGGATCCTATTGGCGCCAATCTCGACCGCATCCAGGTCGTGAAAGGATGGCAGGACGCGGAAGGGGGGCTCAAGGACAAGGTCTACGATGTGGTGTGGGGAAATGCCGACAAGCGAAAGCTCGGTGCTGACGGCAAGTTGCCTCCAGTCGGCAGCACTGTTGACGTTCCGAACGCGACCTGGACCAACACCATAGGCGATCCCGAACTCATCACCGAGTGGACCGATCCAGACTTCGACCCGAAGCTCCGCGCTTTCTATTATGTTCGGGTGATAGAGATTCCCACTCCGCGTTGGACGGCGTACGACGCGAAGAAATTCGGCGTGTCCATGCCGAAGGAAGTGCCGATGACCACGCAAGAGCGGGCTTACACGTCGCCAATCTGGTATACGCCCAAGAGCTGAAGGAGCACCGCGATGCTTGGACGGCTCCTCCGCGAACCACTTTTGCATTTCCTCCTGCTGGGCGCGGTGCTGTTCGTCATCTTCGGCCGAGGCGGCCCAGAGCCGTCTGCAGGCGGCACGGAAATCGTTGTGACCACCACTGATATTCAGCGGATCGCCGCCGGATTCAGTGCGACATGGCAACGACCACCGTCCGAAAACGAGCTTCAGGGGGCAATCAACGATTACATCCGCGAGGAAGTCCTTTATCGGACCGGGCTTTCTCTCGGTCTCGACAAGGACGACACGATCGTCCGTCGTCGCATCCGCCAGAAGATGGATTTCTTCTTGGAGGACACGGTCAGGGAGCCTGACGGGTCAGAGTTACGCGCCTTCTTCGACGCGAATGCCAACAAGTTTCGGGTCGAGCCTCGCATCTCCTTCCGTCAAGTTTTTCTAAGCTCAAAGCGTAGCAACCCGAAGGCCGATGCCGAGGCCTTGCTGCCGCAACTGGTCGCCTCTGGGCCCAATGTTGAAGGCGGTAGCGATCCACTGCTTTTGCCCGAGACCTTCGGTCTTACGCCCCTGAGTCAGATAAATGCTCAGTTTGGCGAAGGCTTCGCTGGTGAACTCTCAAAAGTCGAGTCCGGACATTGGGCGGGGCCGCTAAAGTCGGCTTACGGATTTCATCTGGTCTTGGTGACGGCGATAGAGCCGTCGCAACTTCCGCCCTTCGAAGAAGTTCGCGACGCGGTTCAACGCGAATGGTTTGCAGCCCGGAGGGCGGCTGTTCGCGACGAGCAATACCAGAAACTGCGGGCCAACTATCACGTGCGCGTGGAAGGCCTGAATGGCGTCCGGGCGGGACAATGAAGCGTCTTTCCCCAATCCTTTTGGTGCTGCTCTTCCTACCTTCCTTGGCCTACGCGCACGAAGTTCGGCCGGGGTATCTGGAGCTCCGCGAGAGCGAGTCGGGCGTGTTCTCGACGACATGGAAGGTGCCAGCGCGCGGCGACTATCGCCTCGCCATCCAGCCGTCTTATCCTGAGTTCTGTCGCCAGATCGGGGAACCGATGACCACGCAAGCGGATAGCGCCTTCATCGAGCGAGGACGGATTCGTTGCGACAGACCCCTTGCGGGATCGAGAATTCTCATTCGCGGGTTGGAAGCGACTCAGACCGATGTTCTGGTGCGGGTCGAGGGGGCAGATGGTGCGGTCGAGACCGAACGTCTGACCCCCGCTCAACCCGGCTTCAATGTACCCGCCAGGCCCAGTCGTCTTGCTGTCCTTTGGACTTATTTCCAGCTCGGCGTGGAGCACATCTTGACCGGCGTCGATCACCTTCTTTTTGTGCTCTGCCTGGTGCTGCTCGTGAGAGACGTTCGCATGCTCCTGGCCACTGTCACTGCCTTCACCGTCGCCCATTCCATCACTCTCGCGGCGGCCACGCTTGGCTTGGTCATTGTGCGGTCAGCCCCGGTCGAGGCAACGATTGCCCTTAGCATCGTATTCCTCGCAAGCGAACTGCTGCGCGACCCAGCCCAACGAAGCGACATAACGCAATATTATCCTTGGCTGGTAGCGTTCAGCTTTGGACTCCTGCACGGCCTCGGTTTCGCCGGCGCCCTCTCTGAAGTGGGCCTCCCGCATGGCGAAATCCCGCTGGCGCTATTTTCCTTCAATGTGGGAGTCGAGTGCGGGCAACTAGCCTTTATCGCAACCGCTCTTTCTGTGATCTACCTGGGCCGGTGTGCGCTCCAGAACAGCCCGGTATGGGCCCCCCGCGTCGCTGCCTACGCCGTAGGCTGCATCGCTTCGTACTGGGTCTTCGAGCGTCTGGCTGCGGCCTAACGAGAGGAATGGACTGCGGGCTGAGATTTGGCGTGGTCACTGTATGTCCGCTATGGGTCATTAGCGGACATAAGGGCCCGTTCGTCTCATGTCCGCTTGACCGCCCAAAGCGGACATTCGTCTGAGCGAGTGGGATGTCCGAAAAGTGCCGCGGACATGCACTACGCTATTCGAGATCGCCGGAACGTACCAACCCTCCCGCAGCGCTCAAGGGCGCTGGAGGGACTCAGCCCTCCTGCTCCATCGTCACTGCGACGTCGCCGTTCGCCGAGAGGCGAACCTTGTTGCCTTCCACGTCGGCCCTGGGAAAGTTGCGAAATTCCGTGAAATGGACGGTTCTCCGCTCATACAAATTGACCATTATGGTGAGGCCTAGCCCACGTATACAATCTTCGATTCTGATGAGCATCTTCAGGGCAGGTGCCTCCCTGCCTCGCTCCCACTGGGATTGATGTAGTTGCCTTGCCACTGATCGGATATGGCGCGATACACGTGCGAGTGATGACCGGAAATAAGGGAAAGCCAAATGGATTTCAATGATTGGACACCACGCGCTCTATCGGTCCTGAGGATTGTGACTGGGTTGCTATTCCTTGAACATGGCACGGGGAAGCTACTTGATTTTCCGCCCTCTGATCATGCCGCTCCGACGCTATTCTCACTAATCGGCGTTCAAGGTGCGCTTGAACTTGTCGGTGGCTTTCTAATTCTCATTGGGTTCTTCACCCGACCAGTCGCCTTTATCCTCGCTGGTGATATGGCCGTGGCTTACTTCATGGCCCATGCGCCGAAGAGCTTCTTCCCGACGATCAACGGCGGTCAACTCGCCATATTGTTCTGCTTTGTCTTTTTGTTCTTGGTATTTGCAGGTGGCGGGGTTTGGAGTGCGGACGAACAGTTAAGACACTCGCGCACACGCTGACCGCTCAGGACTTCAACAGCGTCGTCTCTCGCAGCGCTTGTAGACTTCGGGCCGACAGCATATCTCCAACTCCACTTTTACTGGCCAGAGGTTCAGTATGGATGCGTGGAATAGAGCTCCCGCCCTGAGCTTTCAAGAGCACGAGCGAACCGTAAAGCGGGATTTTTGGACCGCGCTCAAGCAGTTCGCTGGACGCTTGCCCTTTGTCGAGGATTTAGTTGCGGCTTACTACTGCGCACTCGATCCGGCGACACCTATGCGAGTACGTGGTGTCCTGCTCGCCGCGCTTGCCTATTTCATCTTTAGATGGCGCTATCGACCGCTGACATTACTCTGGCGTGGCCTTGCATTTACCGATGATGCAGCCGTGCTCACTGCCTTATTCGGGCTCACCTCACACATCAAGCCTGTCCATCGTGCGGCAGCAGCGAGAGCGCTAGGCAGGGACATAACAAAGAATGGAGAATAGGCAGTCTCTGGCTAAGGTTTGGAGCTTCTCTTCTCGCGCTTGCTTGCTCTGCTAGTTGACTTTGCAGGACCTTTCGAGGCAGCCTTCGTCTTGCCCTTTCCGGCTTCGACTGCTGCCTGCCGCGTTTCCGCTTTGAGTGTTAGCGCCGCCAGCCGTGCCTTATGTGCCGCTCTGCGCTGGCTTGCTCGACGCTTCATCTCCTTCGCTTTGTGCGCACCCCGCATAGGGCCCTCCATAGAGCATCGGCGTTTATAAGCGGAGCACTCTCTCTACTGCACGCTTGAAGCCGGTCATAGTGCTCTAAATAACTTCTATTAAAGAGGTCGATGTCTGTGCCACTCTCCGTATCAGGCTTCCGTTCCTGCATTTACCCAAATGCCAAATGCAGAGGCTGCCTATCAAGCCGTCCTGACCCTCAAATCAAAGCGAAAGGCTGATCGGGAGGCGGAACAAACAGGCGCAGATATGCAGCGGTTCGCCTTTATCGTTGAGTCATCAAACGACGCAATCGTCAGCAAGAGCCTCGACGGAACCATCACCAGCTGGAACAAGGGAGCCGAACACGTCTTCGGATACACCGCCGAGGAGATCATCGGCAAACACATTACAACCCTAATGACGCCTGACCGCTATGAAGAGGAACAATCGATCCTTCAGCGTTTAAGACGAGGCGAACGCCTCGAGCCCTTCGAGACCATTCGCCGGCGCAAGGATGGAAGTTTGATCCATGTGTCGGTCACCATCTCCCCGATCAAGAATGTGGAGGGCAGAATTATCGGGGCGTCAAAAATTGAGCGTGACATTACCAAAGGGAAACAGGCGCAGGAGACGCAGGCCCTTCTTATCGGCGAGATGCGACACCGCGTTAACAACCCTTTCGCGATAACCAATGCCTTGGTAGGCATGAGAGCCCATGGATTGGCAGGCTCCCCTCGATGGGAGCGATCACCTATCTGGATGCGAAATCCAAAGGACTAGCGTCTTGTCTCTCAAGGCAGATTCACCTGGTGCGTAGGGGGCCCGATTAATTGGAGCGAGGATTAGCGCCCTTAGCTTATCCAGCTTTCTTCTTGAATTCTTCGAGGGGTTCGAGGAGCGAGTGAATGGTCTCAAGCTCGGCTGCAAGAACTGCCCAACGTTGGGCGGCGTCGAGAAGGCTCTCTTTTAAGACGGGATTGGTAATTTCCGACGCCAAGGCCCAGCAACGCTTGGCGTGCTCGCGACATCGTTTGGGATCGCCTGGCATGTGACCCACTCCCGGACACACACCCCCGTGCTCAAATTGATTCCAAAGTCAGATGTCTTGGTCAAGAAGGTCGTCGTGCGGCGCAATATCGCGCTCGCAAAAGAAACGGCCCCAGGAGGCTCGTCCTGAGGCCGTTAGGGCGGTGAGGAAACCCTACATCTTCTTCTCAGAGCACTTCTTGGCCGTGTCGTCCCACGTGCCGCCAGCTTTATCGCAACTAGCCTTGTCGGTTGCTTTCGTCACGTCTCCGGCAAAGGCAGGGCCTGTGAAGACTAGAGCTAGGGCCACTGCGAGCGTCGAAATGAGAGTTTTCATGACGTTTCTCCCTCTACGCATACAACACTGCTGAAATTGCAGCCTGAGAAGAACGTCAGGACTTTGCTTGTGTTCCCGTCTCCAACAAGAAGCCCGGCAGCTTGCGGGCACCGGGCGGGGACAGGGCTTCGCTGCAATGAGGCGGGTTAGGTCGTTGGCCTTTGCCATAACAAGTCCAAAGCATAACACCGTGGCAGTCGTCCTAGGCCCATCCGCGTGCTTTGATCCAGCCGACCTCTCTCGCCTTGTTATTTGCGAGCTTCCACGCTTTCGCTAGGAACTCAGCCCCGGTCATCGGAATGCGCGGATCGTCTTTATCCGAGATGCGCTTTGCGAGAAGCTGGTTAGAGTTTTTCGGCTTGTAATACGTCACCGCGTAATGCGACTGGGGCAGTGTTACCAGAATCTCGTCGCCAATCATCTCGACCCGGAGATCTGACCCCCAACTTGTCATTTCGACTTACCCTCCACCCCTCCATCGGTAAGTTTATAAGCTCGCAGGGCGCAAAGGGAGACCAATATGACCACCCGGAGCCAGCCCGGCCTTTTGCCGGGCTTTCTCTTAATGCGCGTGCGTCGCCAAAAAATTGGGGCGTCCCGGGATCTCCCCCCTCAATCCTACAACGCCGCTCTGCCTGCGGGCCGCTCCGCCACAGAGGTTTTAGTACGATCCTAAAGCACGTATGCGGGGGCATGCTGCCAGGCAGCATTGCCCGGGTGCCTACTGGCTCGCCGGCACTACGTGCTATCACCAAGCATGTCGAGTTTCGGATTGAACACCGCGGCTGACCTCTTGCAAAAGCTTCGGCACGAAAGGGCGGAATTCATTCAGAGCAATTGCATTGACCAGCGGCATGCGCTCAATGCTGTAATGACGGCGTATCATCTTTGTGAATGGGTGTTCCCCGAACTATCCGGTCGCCCCAACTTTCCACACAGTAATCTGAGTGACTTCCGCGAAGCTCTTAAGGACATGGCCGACTCGCCTATCGCTGACGCGGGCCGCATCACGAACGGCACAAAGCATTTTAAGCAAGACAGGATCAGAACCGGCGAACACAAAGGTGTTTTCCAACGCAATATGGTCCAGCCCGACGTATTCGATGTCTCCTATCTTTGGCTCGAGAGAGAGGGCGGTCGGCGGCAGCAACTCGAAGAGTTCGTCGATGAGCTGGTCCAGTTTTGGGATCACTACTTTAAGGACCATGGACTGCCTCAATACGCTGAGGAGATCAGTCCAAAAGGTCGCAAACATTGTCCATGTGGCAAGGAGCTAATTGACATCAACAGTCGCGGCGAAATCCTAAGCGGCTGTTCGCGATGCAATGTTTGGTGGCAGCCCAACAAGCCACCTGTCCGGCTTAGCGAGGAAGACCTTCTCGCGCTTCATACGCGCGGTGCTGAGAGACTGCAGAAAGGCCCCGAGGCCGAGCCGAGCGGCGACTACGAATATTGAGTTCCGTGAGCGGGGCTGCCTAATCCATCAGGTCGTCGAGATGACTTTGAAGCGAAGAAACATTGTTTTGGGCTTTTTCGAGATCAGTTTGGAGTGTTTTCAGCCGATGCTACTGCTGTGGGTTGGGGTTGTCGGCTACCCCCGACGAACTCCGACAGCTGAGTCTCAAGTTGTCGTTTCCAAGCCCGGTATTGTTCAAGAGAAGACCTCAATTCACGCGTTCGGTGCATTGCAGCTAACCTTGTACGTTGTCGCCTCCTTTCCGTGTCACCCCCGAACGCGAACTAGACGAAATAAATTCATTTGGCAAGGTGCGGCACCCATTGAGAGCACTGAGCCTAGCAGCTGCAATTTCCTGCTGTCCCTTTTAGCTGATCTGCCCACCCAGCCTTGTGATCTGGGCATTCTGCCCACGAGGTTTGCGAGCCGCCGGTGGCCACTCTGCCCACTCTCGATCGACTAACCATGTGGTCAACCCTCACTCACCTACGCGTGGGCACCATGGCCCACATGGTCAGCCTCACCGACGCCGCCACGGTGCCGATGATTGTCGTCCTGCTGGTTGCGATCTTGCCTGAGCAATCAAAGTTCG
>Ga0068864_100005423_pt1 | contig 10455 bp, 12 predicted proteins | sample KBSSwiS72_FD_66586 | JGI IMG/M metagenome (GOLD analysis project Ga0068864, IMG submission 66586) | Switchgrass rhizosphere microbial communities from Kellogg Biological Station, Michigan, USA - KBS Switchgrass S7-2 | ecosystem: Host-associated > Plants > Roots > Rhizosphere > Soil ...
CACCTGGGCCGAGCCTCGATTGGCTGAGAGCAGAGAGAAAAACGTCATCACGACGAGGCCGAGCAGGCCGATCAGCGCCATCGCGATCAGGACGCGCTGCTGCTCCGCAATCGGGCGCTGGCCGATGATCGGCAAGCCGGTGCCCGCGGCGATCGCCGCCTGGTGCTCTTGCAAACGCGTCTCGGAGAAGTCGGCCATCTCGGACGGCGCCGCCTCGGTGATGATCGACGTATCGCTCGCGGGTTGCTGCTCGGTCGGCAGGTCGTGGCTCGGGGCCTCCACCGGAGGCTGCTCGGTGGCGGCATGCAGGTCGTCGAACGTTGCCGCTGCTCCGCCCGCCATCACCGCTTCTTCTTTCTGGCCCCAACCCTTCAACTTGTTCAGGAAGCTCATATGGCCCTCTTGCGTGCTTGTCTTGTAAGGGGAGTCGCGGGCGGCGCGCTCAACCCACGATCTTCAGAAATGCCTCGTCGGCGGCGAGCGACGAAAGCAGCAGTTCTTGCCACAGCCGCCCCGACGCATCACGCAGCCGCATGCCGACGAATGCCGGCCGTGCCCGCCCTTCGTCCGGCTCGGCGGTGAGTTCGGTGTCGCTGCGCAGTCCGGAGAGCTTGTCCACGAGCAGCACGCAGTTCAGATCAAGTGTCTGGTTGAAACCGACGAGACGCGACTGATCACGCCCGGTATCGGACGACTTCACACCCAGAAATGCCGCCAGGTCGACCACGCCATGCAGGTGGCCGCGCAAGTTGGCCACGCCGAGAAACCAGGGGTGGCTGTACGGTACCGACAGGATCGGTGCGAGCGCGAAGATCTCACCCGCCTCCCGCAGCGGCAACAAGAAGCCGCGCCCGCTGCACTCCACCGCAAGCCAGGATTGGCCGCGCACCTGCGTGCGCGCCGCCTGCAGCCGATCGGCCAGACGGGTTTGGAGCTCGCGCAGGGCTTGCTTGTTGGCCATTCAGTCGCGTGGAGTCAGTCGAACGCGTGGATCTTCGCCACCAGCTCGTCGGCGTTCACCGGCTTGACGATGTAGTCACGCGCGCCCTGGCGCATGCCCCACACCTTGTCGGTCTCTTGGTTCTTGCTCGTGCACATGATCACCGGGACGTTGGCAAAACGGGGGTCGCGCGTGATCGCACGGGTGAGCTGAAAGCCGTTCTGCCCCGGCATCACCACGTCCATCAGGATCAGGTCAGGCTTTTCCTCGCCGAGACGGCGCATCGCCTCCTCGCCGTTCTCCGCGGTGCGCACTGTATAGCCGCGCTTGCCGAGCAGGTCCGACAGGTAATGCAACTCCGTCTTCGAGTCATCGACAAGCAGGATTTTTCGGATCGTCATGTTTGAATGTTCCTTGGCCGCGCGAGGCTCACGCGATCAGGTCGCGCGCCGGTGCTGTGCCACCGCCTGGAGGAGTTGGTCCTTGGTGAAGGGCTTCGTGAGATAGGCCTCGGAGCCGACCATGCGGCCACGCGCCTTGTCGAACAGGCCGTCCTTGGACGACAGCATGATCACCGGCACGCCTGAGAACTTGGCATTGCGCTTGATGATCGCGCACGTCTGATATCCGTCCAGGCGCGGCATCAGGATGTCGCAGAAGATCAGATCCGGCGAGAGGTCGTTGACCTTGGAGAGCGCGTCGAAGCCGTCCTCGGCGAGCAGCACGTCGTGGCCGCCCTGCTTCAGGAAGATTTCCGCGCTGCGGCGGATGGTGTTGCTGTCATCGATGACCAGCACCTTGATGCCTGCGGCGTCGGCGGGGGCCTGATTGCTCAACCAGCATTCTCCTTAGGCGGCAACGATGCAGCGCGTCAGCGCGCCTGTCCTGTGACGGTGACGATCCGCGCGGCCCGGCCGCTCAGATCTGCACCATCTCGAAATCTTCCTTGCGCGCACCACACTCCGGACATGTCCAATTCATCGGCACGGCCTCCCAAGGAGTCCCTGGAGCGATGCCATGCTCTGCATCGCCCGCCGCTTCGTCATAAATCCAGCCGCAAATCAGGCACATCCAGGTCTTGGGTTCGCTCACTTTGTCCTGCGTTCTTGCAAGGTGCCGCCAGCGACGCCTCGCTTCACTACAATGCAGACAGATTGTAGCCACGCGGTCCGTTAAAAACTCAAGTTCCTGTAGGCACATACGCAACATTCTTCACATTCGCCTAGAGGTTTGGCCGCGAGCTTCCGAGCGGCCGCTTCGGGCCTCTTTCGATGACCACCGACCCCACCCCGACCGACGCCGAAGGCGGCGAAGAGCAGCCCGCGCCCGCCTGCGTCATGAGCTTCAACGCCAGCGACCCGAGCGGGGCCAGCGGGTTGGCGGGCGACGTGGCGACGATCGCCGCGATGGGCGCGCACGCACTGCCGGTGGTCACCAGCATCGTGATGCGCGACACCGCCGAGGTCTTCGACCACCATGAGATCGATGCCGACGTCATCGCCGAGCAGGCTCGCAGCATCCTCGAGGACGTCACGATCTCCGGCTGGAAGGTCGGCTTCCTCGGCTCGGCCGAGGGCGTCAGCACCGTCGCGGAGATCTTGTCGGATTACCCGGATGTTCCGCTCGTCGCCTACATGCCCAACCTGTCGTGGCTGGAGGACGACCCGCAGCAGAGCTACCTCGACGCCTTCCGCGAGCTGGTGCTGCCACAGACCGAGGTTCTGGTCGGCAGCCATCAGGCGCTGACCGACTTCCTGTTGCCGGAGTGGGAGAACGAGCGCCCTGCCTCGCCTCGCGAACTGGCGGTCGCCGCCGGCGAGCACGGTACGCGTTTCGTGCTGGTGACGAGCGTGCTGATTCCCGGCTCGAAGCCGAACGACCAGTACATGGACAACGTGCTCGCGTCGCCGCAGGGCGCGATCACCGGCGAGAAGTTCGAGCGCTTCGAGGCGGCGTTCGTCGGCGCGGGCGACACGCTCGCCGCCGCGCTGGCCGCGCTGCTGGCTTCGGGTGCGGAGCTCACCGCCGCTGTCGGCGAGGCATTGACCTTCCTGGACCAATCCCTGGACGCGGGCTTCCGCCCGGGCATGGGCAACGTGGTCCCGGACCGCTTCTTCTGGGCGCTTCCGGCCGAAGGCGAGGAAGGCGGCGAGCCGGCGGCAGACAGCCCGGCCGACGACAGCCCGACACCGAAGAATCCTCGCCATGTCCACTGAGCACAGCCCGAGCAACGCCGATCTGTTCGAGCGCGCCCAGAAGGTCATCCCGGGCGGCGTGAATTCCCCGGTGCGGGCCTTCCGTGCCGTCGGCGGCACGCCGCGCTTCATCGCGCGCGCGCAAGGCCCGTTCCTCTTCGATGCCGAAGGTCAGCGCTACATCGACTACATCGGCTCATGGGGCCCGATGATCCTCGGTCACGGCCACCCGGCCGTGCTGGAAGCGGTGCAGCAGGCGGCCACTGCGGGCCTGTCGTTCGGCGCACCGACCGAACGTGAAATCGAGCTGGCCGAGGAGATCCTGCGCCACGTGCCGAGCATGGAGCAGATCCGGCTCGTCAGTTCGGGCACCGAGGCGGCGATGAGCGCGTTGCGGCTGGCGCGCGGCGCAACCGGCCGCAGCAAGATCGTCAAGTTCGAAGGCTGTTACCACGGTCATGCGGATGCGCTGCTGGTGAAGGCCGGCTCGGGCCTGGCGACCTTCGGCCACCCGACGAGCGCCGGCGTCCCGCCCGAGGTCGTGCAGCACACGCTGGTCCTCGAATACAACCACGTCGAGCAGCTCGAGGAAGCGTTCAAGACCCAAGGCGACACGATCGCTTGCGTCGTGATCGAGCCGATCGCCGGCAACATGAACTTCGTGCGCGCGAGCGTGCCGTTCATGAAGCGCATCCGCGAGTTGTGCACGCAACACGGCGCGCTGTTGATCCTCGACGAGGTGATGACGGGCTTTCGCGTCGCGCTCGGCAGCGCCCAGAGCCTCTACGCCGCGGCGATCCCCGGCTTCGAGCCGGACATCAGCGTGTTCGGCAAGGTCATCGGCGGCGGCATGCCGCTTGCAGCCTTCGGCGCCAAACGCGCGGTGATGCAGCAGCTCGCACCACTCGGGCCGGTGTACCAGGCCGGCACCTTGTCGGGCAACCCGGTCGCCACCGCCTGCGGTCTCGCGACGCTGCGGGAGATCGCCAGGCCGGGCTACTTCGAAGCGCTCGCAGCAAGCACGCGCCGCCTCGTCGACGGCCTGCTCGGCGCGGCACGGGAGGCCGGTGTTTCGATGGTCGGCGACTGCGAGGGCGGGATGTTCGGATTCTTCTTCGCATCCGCATTGCCGCACAACTACGGCCAGGTGATGGCGACCGACAAGGAGCGCTTCAACCGCTTCTTCCACGCGATGCTGGAGCGTGGCGTGTACTTCGCTCCGGCGATGTACGAGGCCGGCTTCGTGAGCAGCGCGCACGGCGGCGCCGAGATCGAGGCCACGGTCGCCGCGGCGCGCGCAGCGCTGCGCGTCTGAGCGCGGCATGCGATCGTCGCAGCCCGCCTACACGGCGGTGGTCTTCGACATGGACGGCCTGCTGCTCGATTCCGAACGACCGATCCGCGACGCTTGGCTGCGCGTGGCCGCCACGCTCGGCGTGCGACTCGACGAGGCGGACTACCTCGGCGTCGTCGGCCTGAACCATCCCGACAGCTGGGCTCGCATGCTCGCGCTGTTCGGGCGCGACGAGACGCTGCTCGCGACCGCGCAGCGCCGCGTCGACGACCTGCTCGCCGCCGGCCCGCCGTTCGCGGCCAAGCCGGGCGCCGCACGGCTCCTGCAGGCTTTGCGAGAAGCCGGCATCGCATGTGGGGTCGCTTCGTCGACCCATCGCGCCGAAGTGCGCCGCCGGCTCTCGCGCGCCGATCTGCCCCTCGAGCATTTCGACGCGATCTGTGGCGGCGACGAGGTGCAGCACGGCAAGCCGAGCCCCGATCTCTACCTGCTTGCACTGCAGCGCCTCGGCGTGGCGCCAGCCTCTGCAATCGCCTTCGAAGACTCCAGCCACGGCGTGCAGGCCGCGCTCGCCGCCGGGCTGGCGACCGTGGCCGTGCCCGACCTGAAAGCCCCGCCGGCCGAATGGTTGTCGCACTGCCTGGCGGTACTTCCCTCCCTCGACGCTGCCTGCGCACACTGTCAAGAGTGGTTTGGCGCGATTTGTGCTGATTGATCGGAGCGTCAGTCGCGCTATAACCCTCGAGGTCCAGGGACCAGACACCACATGCACATCCACATCCTCGGCATCTGCGGCACCTTCATGGGCGGACTGGCCGCACTGGCCCGCGAAGAAGGACACACCGTCACCGGTTGCGACGCGAACGTCTACCCGCCGATGAGCGACCAGCTGCGCGCGCTCGGCATCGAACTGATCGAAGGCTTCGGCGCCGAGCAGCTGTCGATCAAGCCGGATCTCTACGTCGTCGGCAACGTCGTGACGCGCGGCAATCCGCTGATGGAAGCGATCCTCGACGCCGGCGCGCCGTACACCAGCGGCCCGCAATGGCTCGCCGACCACGTGCTGCAGGGCCGCCACGTGCTCGCCGTGGCCGGCACGCACGGCAAGACGACGACGACCTCGATGCTCGCGTGGATCCTCGAGCACGCCGATCTGAAGCCCGGTTTCCTCGTCGGCGGCGTGCCGCTGAACTTCGGCGTGTCCGCTCGCCTCGGCACCGGCCCGTTCGTGATCGAGGCCGACGAATACGACACCGCGTTCTTCGACAAGCGCAGCAAGTTCGTGCACTACCGGCCGCGCACCGCGGTGCTGAACAACCTCGAATACGACCACGCCGACATCTTCGACGACCTCGCGGCGATCGAGCGCCAGTTCCATCACCTGGTGCGCACCGTGCCGGCCCGGGGCCGGCTCGTCGTGAACGCGCGCGAAGAAAGCCTGAAGCGCGTGCTCGCGATGGGCTGCTGGAGCGAAGTCGCGCGTTTCGGCGCGCGCAAGGAGGAGCCGGGCGCGCTGCGGGCGCGCGGCGAGCCGCATGCCTTCGACGTGCTGCGCGGCAGCCTGAAGATCGCGCGCGTCGAGTGGGCGCTGCTGGGCGAGCACAACCAGCTCAACGCGCTCGCCGCGATCGCCGCGGCCGAGCACGCGGGCGTCGCGCCCGAAGTGGCGGGCAAGGCGCTCGCGAGTTTCGTCAACGTGCGCCGGCGCCTGGAGCTGCGCGGCGAGGCCGGCGGCGTGAAGCTGTACGACGACTTCGCGCACCACCCGACAGCGATCCGCACCACGGTGAACGGCCTGAGACGCAAGGTCGGGATGCAGCGCATCCTCGCCGTCTTCGAGCCCCGCTCCAACACGATGAAGCTCGGCGCGATGAAGGCCCAGCTGCCGTGGTCGCTCGAGGAAGCCGACCTCGCGTTCTGCTACAGCGGCGGGCTGACCTGGGACGCGCACGAAGCGCTGGCGCCGATGGGCCGGCTGGCCTTCGTCAGCGACAAGCTCGACGAGCTGGTGCAACGCGTCGTGGCGGCGGCGCAGCCGGGCGATCATGTGCTGTGCATGAGCAATGGCGGCTTCGGCGGAATCCACGGCAAGCTGCTCGACGCGCTGGCGACAAAGCGCCCGTGATGGCCGAACGCAGCCCGAGCGCCGGGCCGCCCCAAGCCGGGCTGCGTCCCCTCGGGGGACCGGCTGCGGTACTCCGCGGACGAGGGGCACCGATCACGCACCTGCTGTACCTGCACGGCTTTCGCTCGTCACCGCAATCGACGAAGGCCAGGCAGGTCGCCGCCTGGATGCGGACGCATCGGCCCGACGTGCAATGGTGGTGTCCGCAACTGCCGCCCTCTCCGCGCGAGGCGATGGCGATGATTGCCGAGGGCACCGCAAGCTGGCCCGCCGCAAGCAGCGCGGTGATCGGCAGCTCCCTCGGCGGCTTCTACGCCACGGCGCTGGCCGAACAGGCCGGCTGGCGTGCGGTGCTGCTCAACCCTGCCGTCGACCCGGCGCGCGACCTCGCCCGCTATGTCGGCGAGATCACCGCGTGGCACAGCGACGAGCGCTTTTACTTCCGCGCCGAATTCATCGACGAGCTGAGAGCGATCGCGCCGCCGGCGCTGACACGTCCGGCGCGCTACCTCGCGATCATCGCCAAGGGCGACGAGGTGCTGAGCTGGGAGGAGATGAGTGCGCGCTACCGCGGTTGCAACGTCAAGCTGCTCGAAGGCAGCGACCACGCGATCAGCGACTTCGAAGCGCACTGGCCCGACGTCGTCGATTTCCTCGGCCTGCGCGTCGACGCGTGAATCAGGTCCAGTGGACCAGCGTGTAGACCACACGCCCCCAGACCTCGACGTTGAACCAGAACAGCGCGGCCATGTAGGCACCCCGGCGCAGCGATCGCGCACGCTCGATCCAGACGTCGATGTCCAGCATCATGAACAGCACGAAGCAAAGCACGGAGCCGCCCGCGGTGATCGCGAACAGCACGCCCATGATCCAGCGGAAGATGGTCATCAAGCTCCCTTCTTGTTGTTGTCTTCTCGTTCGTTGTCGTCGTCACATCATCGTCGCGAGCCGCTCGAGGATCAGCACCGCGAAAAACCCGAGCCCCGCGATCAGCGTCCATTTGATGATGCGGATGCTGAGCGTGCGATAGCGCCGCTGCCCGGTGCCGACGTACATCGCGAGGCTGACGAGCCCTGCGACCAGCAACAGCAAGACAACCCACCGAAAGAACAGCATCGCGTGTAGCGGTCACCACGCCGGGGCCAGCTCTGCCAGGCCGGCGGGCGCCTTCGCGGCATCGTCGAACGTGACGGTCTCGAACGACGCCGGATCCGCCAGCACCGCCCGCAGCAGCTTGTTGTTCAGCTCATGACCGGAACGGTAGGCGCTGTACGCGCCGATCAGCGGACGGCCGAGCACCAGCATGTCGCCGATCGCGTCGAGGATCTTGTGCTTGGCGATCTCGTCGTCGTAGCGCAGGCCGTCGTCGTTCAGGACCTTGTAGTCGCCGATCACGATCGCGTTGTCCATGCTGCCGCCCAGCGCGAGACCGCGGGCACGCATCATCTCCACGTCCTTCGTGAAGCCCAGGGTGCGGGCGCGTGCGATCTCCTGCTTGTAGCGGCCCGAGCCCATGTCGAACGTGACGCGCTGGCCGGTCTGGTTCACGGCCGGGTGGTCGAAGTCGATCTCGAACGTGAGGCGATAGCCCTCGTACGGCTCCAGGCGCGCCCACTTCAGCGCCTGGCCCTCGCCTTCGCGTATCTCGACCGCCTTGAGGATGCGCATGAAACGCTTGGGCTGGTTCTGCAGCTCGATCCCCGCGCTCTGCAGCAGGAATACGAAGCTCGCCGCCGCGCCGTCCAGGATCGGCACCTCTTCGCCGTTGATGTCGATGATCAGGTTGTCCAGGCCGAGGCCGGCACACGCCGACAACAGGTGCTCGATCGTGCGTACCTTCGGCGCCCCCGGATCGCCGCCGGCCGACAGCGTGGTGTTCATCCGCGTGTCGGTGATCCACAGCGGGTTGACATGGATGTCCACCGGCTGCGCCAGATCGACGCGGCGGAAGACGATCCCGGTATCGGCCGGCGCCGGCCGCAGGGTCAGCTCGACGCGCTGCCCGCCATGCAGCCCCACGCCAACGGCGCGGGTCATTGACTTGAGAGTGCGTTGAGCGAGCATGGGGCGACATTGTCGCGGAAAAGCGAACACAGGCGTCGCCCTGCCCGTGTTCGCCCCTGAGAGCAGCCGCCTCAGTCCGCTTGCTTCCGCAGGAACGCCGGGATCTCGATCTCGTCCATCCCGTTGCTCGCCAGCGCGTCGACCTTCGCCGCCGCGGTGCGCCCGTTGCGCCAGACGCTGGGCGTGGTCAGCGCGCTGTAGTCGTGCGCTGGAGCCGCGCTCTGCGGCGCCGTGCTCATCGCGTTCTGCAGGATCGGCAGGTCGTTCGTGCCGGTGCGCGCCATCGGCTGGCTGTGCACGACCGTGATCGGCGTCTGGTTGCGCCTGGACGCCGGGCTGAGGCCGGTGGCGATGACCGTCACGCGCAGCTGGTCGCCGAGCGTTTCGTCGTAGGCGGTGCCGTAGATCACGTGCGCGTCGTCGGCCGCGTAGCGACGAATCGTGTTCATCGCATTGCGGCTTTCGGCCAGCTTGAAGGTGTTGCGGTTCGCCGCGATCAGCACCAGCACGCCCCGCGCGCCCGAGAGATCGATCCCCTCGAGCAGCGGGCAGGCCACGGCCGCTTCGGCGGCCTTGGTCGCGCGGTCCGGGCCTTGGGCCTGGGCCGTGCCCATCATCGCCTTGCCGGGCTCGCTCATCACCGTCTTCACGTCCTCGAAGTCGACGTTGACGAGACCGGGCATGTGGATGATGTCGCTGATGCCGCCGACCGCGTTCTTCAGCACGTCGTTGGCGTGCGCGAAGGCCTGGTCCTGCGTCACGTCGTCGCCGAGCACTTCGAGCAGCTTCTCGTTCAGGATCACGATCAGCGAGTCGACGTTCGCCTCGAGTTCGGCCACACCCAGGTCCGCGGACTTCATGCGGCGGTTGCCTTCGAACTCGAACGGCTTGGTCACGACGCCGACGGTCAGGATCCCCATCTCCTTGGCGACGCGCGCGATCACCGGCGCGGCGCCGGTGCCGGTGCCGCCTCCCATGCCCGCGGTGATGAACAGCATGTGCGAGCCGTCGATCGCCCCGCGGATGCGATCCACCGCTTCTTCCGCCGCGGCCTTGCCGGCCTCCGGCTTCGCACCCGCGCCCAGCCCGGTCGTGCCGAGCTGGATCAGGTCGTGCGCAGCCGAACGATTGAGGGCTTGCGCATCGGTGTTCGCGCAGACGAATTGAACGCCTTGCACGCCTTGCGCAATCATGTGCTCGACCGCGTTGCCGCCGCCGCCCCCGACGCCGATCACCTTGATCTGCGTGCCCATGCTGAACTCTTCAATCATTTCGATAGCCATACGTTTCTCCAATCAGTCATTCAGTGCAGTTGCCTTGTCAAACAGAAATCAGTTCTTGTTGTTCTCGCACTCAAGGGCTGGCGCATGGCGGTGCCAGCCCGTGGGCGGATTGCACGTGGAGCAGGCAGTGATGCTTCATCGTTCGCTTCCGCCTCTTGTTAGAAGTTGCCCAGGAACCAGTCTTTGGCGCGGCCGAACAGGGTCTTGACCGACCCCGCCTGCTGCGCCGCCCGCATGCCGCGGCTGCGCGCGATGCGCGCCTCCTCCAGCAGGCCCATCACCGTCGCGGACCTCGGGTTCGCGACCATGTCGTGCAGCGCGCCGGGATACGTCGGCACGCCCTTGCGCACGGGTTTGAGGAAGATGTCCTCGCCGAGCTCGACCATGCCCGGCATCACCGCCGCGCCGCCGGTGATCACGATGCCGCTGGACAGCAGCTCCTCGTAGCCGCTGTCGCGGATCACCTGGTGCACGAGCGAATAGATCTCCTCGATGCGCGGCTCGATCACGCCGGCCAGCGCCTGGCGGCTCAGCATGCGCGGCGCGCGGTCGCC
>Ga0068864_100005428_pt1 | contig 10450 bp, 6 predicted proteins | sample KBSSwiS72_FD_66586 | JGI IMG/M metagenome (GOLD analysis project Ga0068864, IMG submission 66586) | Switchgrass rhizosphere microbial communities from Kellogg Biological Station, Michigan, USA - KBS Switchgrass S7-2 | ecosystem: Host-associated > Plants > Roots > Rhizosphere > Soil ...
TCTCCCAGTCCACCTGACAATTTCCGCCCGTCGCCTGCGCTCCGCATTCGATGACGTGGCCGCCCACCACTCCCGCGGCCAAGCAGTTCCAGTCGTCGCGCTTCCACCCGAACTCATGAATGCTCGGCCCCAGTGATAACGCCACGTCGGAGCATCGCCCCGTCACCACGATCTGCGCGCCCTGGCCCAGAGCTTCGGCGATCGGAAACGCACCCAGATATACATTCGCGCTGCGCACCCGCTCCCGAACCGCGGCCAACGGCTCGCCCGTATCCATATTGCGAAGCTCAATGCCGCCCGCAACCAGATCGTCCAGACGATCGAGAATGTTGTCGCCCGTCACGATGCCAATCTTCATCCGCCCCTGGTAACCCGCGCGCGCCAGCGCGGCCGCCACCACTTCGCCGCACGTCTCCGGATTCACGCCGCCGGCGTTGGCCACCACCTTGACGCCACGCTGCACGATCTCCTTCGCTCCGCGCTCGATCATCTGCGGAAAATCCCGCGCATAGCCGGCCTGTGGATCGCGCGTGTATTGCTTTTGCAAGATCGACATCGTGACCTCAGCCAGATAGTCGAGCGTCAGATAGTCGATGGGGCCACCACGCAATTGTTCGAGCGGAGCGTCCAGCGAGTCCCCCCAGAAGCCCTGCGCGTTCGCAATGCGGATCATGGACCGAGTTTCCCACGGTGCGGGATCTCGCGACAATCCGCGCGCCCGCCGCCGGGGTCTGTTCATCGGTTTCGATCATTTCAGCAGTGGCCCAAATAACTGCGTGGTACTCTTTTGGGCGTCACCTCGCTTTAACTGCAGTGAGTTAGACTTTCCTTGAATCCTTGGACTTGCTCACAGCGAGCCCCGCCTAGCTGACTGTAACTGGCTTGCGGTCGCACATGACTACAAATCGATTCCTATTCCACCTTGTTTTTTGCGCGACCGCGCTTATGGCATCCGCGCAAGAGCAATCTCCGTCTTCACAGACTCCGCCGGTCGAACCCGAGCGTTGGAATCTGTTCTATCAGGCAACATCGATCGGGCAATATCACGGCACCTTTCGTTCCCCCTACTCGGGCCCATTCAGCCTTCAGGACCGTATGGAACGCGACGTGTCGTTAACGACCACCCTGTTCCTTGGCTTGCGCCTGGAGAAGAACACGGCGCTCTACTTCGATCCTGAAATCGCCGGCGGGCGCGGCTTTAGCGGCGTCGACGGCCTCGCCAACTCCTCGAATGGCGAACTACCGAGAGTCGCATCGGCCACGCCCAAGCCGTACGTGGCCCGGCTATACGTGTCGCACTATTTTGGCTTTGGCAATGTAACAGAGTCGATCGAAAGTGACGAGAACCAGCTTGCTGGCGAGCGTCCGATGAACCGCTACACAATCACCGCCGGACGCTTCACTCTGACGGACTTCTTCGACAACAACCGCTATTCGCACGATCCGCGAACGCAATTCATGGGATGGGCGGTCATGTTTAACGGCGCATGGGATTATCCGGCCGACGTCCGCGGCTACACCTGGGGATGGGTGCACGAATTTCATACCCGCAATTGGTCTGTGCGCTACGGCAGCGCCGCGATGCCTCGTGTCGCAAATGGGCTGCGCTTCGATCGCCGGCTATTTCGGAATCGTGGAGACGTCTTCGAAGGCGAATATCGATACACCATCAACAAGCACTCTGGCACAATCCGCGCGCTGCACTACCTCAATCACGCCAACGCCGGTAACTATGCCGAGGCAATCCGGCAGGCGGAGCTGACTGGCACGCCCGATGTCACCTCAACTCGCCGCAACGGAACCCTGAAGTATGGATTCGGATTGAATATGGAACAGGAACTGACCAAGAACATCGGTATCTTCGCGCGCCTTGGCTGGAACGATGGAAAGACCGAGAGCTTCGCCTTCACGGCCATCGATCGTCTGGCGACCGCTGGTATTTCGATCAGCGGCGAACGCTGGCGCCGTCCGTTCGACACGGTGGGCACGGAACTCACGGTCAGCGGGATTTCCGGCGTCCATGCACTGTACCTCGCGCGCGGCGGCTATGATTTTCTGATCGGCGATGGCCGCTTGCAGTATGGGCCGGAGTACATCTCGGAAACCTACTACAGTGCGCGGCTCTTCACTGGGTTCTTCGCGAGTTTCGATCTTCAGCACGTTGCGAATCCCGCCTATAACCAGCAGCGCGGACCGGTGTGGATCCCCTCCGTCAGGCTGCACCTTGAGCTTGGAAAGCATTAAAGCAGCGTCCCCCGGAGAATCACCGCGGCGAACGTGAAATAGATGATGAGGCCGGTTACATCGACCAATGTGGCGACAAATGGGGCCGAAGCGCTTGCGGGATCAAGTCCAGCGCGGCGCAAGATGAAGGGCAACATCGACCCGGCGATGGTTCCGAAGGTGACGACGCCGGTCAAGCTGCATGCGATTGTGAGCGCGAGCAAAAGATAGTGCACGCCATAGGCGCCGCTGATCTTCTGCCAGACTACGATTCGAATCAACCCGATCGCCGCGAGCACCGCGCCTAAAACTACACCCGCGAACAACTCACGCCGGATCACACGAAACCAGTCTCGAAGGCGCACTTCCCCGAGTGCCATGGCGCGAATCACCAGCGTCGTTGCTTGTGATCCGGAATTTCCTCCGCTGCTGATGATGAGCGGCAAAAAGAGCGCCAGGACCACCGCCTTCGCGATTTCCTCCTCGAAGTAGCCCATCGCGGTGGCCGTGAGCATCTCGCCGACGAACAGAATCGCCAGCCAGCCGGCTCGCTTCTTTACCATTTCGAGAAAGGAAACTTCCAGATACGGGCCGTCGAGAACTTCCGAGCCGCCCATTTTCTGAATGTCCTCGCTCGCCTCTTCTTGCAGAACCGAGACAATATCGTCGACGGTGATAATTCCTTTGATGTGCTGCGTACCATCCACCACCGGGATCGCCAGCAGGTGATGTTGCCGAAAGAGCTTGGCGACTTCTTCTTGATCCGCGTTCTCCGGCACGGAGACGAAGTTCGTCCGCATGACATCCTTGACGTGCTTCGTCCGGTCTGCAACAAACAGATCGCCCAGCGATACTACGCCCAGCAAATGTTGTTCGTCATCGACCGCGTAGGCATAGTAGATCGTTTCGACTTGCTTGGCCTGTCTGCGAAGGTACGCGATCGCCTCATCCACCGTCGATTCCGGTCGCAGGCGCGAAAACCGGGGGCTCATTCTGCCGCCGGCCATGTCCTCTTTGTAGGCCAAAAGACCACTGACTTCGCTGCGCGTGCTTTCGTCCAGATCGCCCAAAATTTCTGCGCGTTGGTCCGGCTCGAACTCTTGCAGCAGGTCCGCGGCGTCGTCGGGCGCGAGGAGGCGCAACCAAAGACGGCGCTCGCCGGGCGCCATCGCGCGGATCAGTTCCGCTTGATCTCGGGCTGGGATGTCCAGGAAGAAGTCGTCTGCTTCCTCATGGGGAAGAGCGTGAAATTGCCTTAGCCTCTCCTCGGTGCTGAGCGCGGGCCAATGGTTCAAAAGGTCTGAGTGCGTAGATGCAGCAGTCGTCATAGCTTTCCTTCAAGTTAACGTACCGACGCAGAGGAGCTGAGCGAGGGGCCTGCCAGGCGAGAAAGTTTTTCAGGCTTACGCGAGAATACTCTTCACGACGTTCCCCGACACGTCGGTGAGCCGGAAGTTTCTGCCCTGGAACTTGTAAGTCAGCTTAGTGTGGTCGATGCCCAGCGTGCGCAGGATGGTCGCGTGCAAATCGTGAACGTGGACCGGATCTTTCACGATGTTGTAGCAGTAGTCATCGGTCTCGCCCACGCTGACGCCGGGCTTGATGCCGCCGCCGGCGAGCCACATCGTGAAGCAGCGCGGATGATGATCGCGCCCATAATTGTCCGCGGTGAGCTTGCCCTGGCAGTAAACGGTGCGCCCAAACTCGCCGCCCCAGACAACCAGCGTGTCTTCTAATAACCCGCGCTCTTTCAAATCTTGCACAAGCGCGGCGGACGCCTGGTCGGTGTCGCGAGATTGTCCCTGAATCTGCTTGGGCAGTTCATTGTGCTGGTCCCAGCCGCGATGGAAAAGCTGAATGAAGCGTACGCCGCGCTCCGCCATGCGCCGGGCGAGCAAGCAATTGGCGGCAAATGTTCCGGGCTTGCGCGAATCCGGACCGTAAAGATCGAAGGTGTGCGCCGGCTCTTTCGAAAGATCCGTCAACTCCGGCACCGAGCTTTGCATTTTGTACGCCATCTCATACTGCGCGATGCGCGTGGCGATTTCCGGATCTCCGAATTGATCCAGCTCCACCTGATTGAGCTTCCCCAGATCGTCGATGAACCGCCGCCGCTCCGTCTGCGTGAAGCCGTCCGGATCGGAGAGATACAACACCGGATCGCCCAGCGATCGGAATTTCACTCCCTGATACTTGCTGGGCAAAAAGCCGCTGCCCCACTGACGCTCCGCCAGCGGCTGATCGTTCGGATTCCCGCTGCCCTGCGAGATCATCACCACGAACGCCGGCAGATCTTTGTTCTCGCTGCCCAGTCCGTAGGCCAGCCACGACCCGATCGACGGGCGGCCGGCAATCTGAAATCCCGTCTGGCAAAAAGTCACGCCGGGATCGTGATTGATAGCCTCGGTGTACATCGACTTGACGAAACACAAATCGTCGGACACTTTGGCGAGATTGGGCATCAGGCTGCTGACCCACGCCCCGGAATTTCCGTGTTGCTGGAATGGGAAGATGGAGGGCGCCACTGGAAAGCTAGTCTGCCCGGAGGTCATACCCGTGAGACGCTGCCCTCCTCGGATTGAATCCGGCAGCTCCGTCTTGGCGAGATCCCGCAGGCGCGGCTTGTAGTCGAACAGGTCCATCTGCGACGGCGCGCCGGATTGGAACAGGTAGATGACGCGCTTAGCCGTCGGAGGAAAGTGTGGAATCCCAGGCATAGCGCCGCCGGATTCGTCCGCTTGCAGCAAACTCGCGAGCGCGGCAGTACCAAGTCCGGCAGCGGCTTTCCCGAAGAAGTATCGGCGCGTGAGTTGGCGTTGGTCCATCGTTATTCCTTGGTTACGGTCGCATCCAGATTGAGCATCATGTTGGCCAGCGTGGCGTAGGCCGCCAGTTCACGTTCATCCAGCGAGGGATCGCGCGGCGCCTCACCTTGCGCCAGGTATTTCGACGCCGCCTTGGTATCGCTTTGGAATGCGTCGCGATAATAATTGAAGCTCGACTGCAGAATCTCGCTTTCGCGACGGTCAGGTTGCCGAGCCGTCGCCAGTTCAAATCCGTACGCGATGCGCTGCGCAGGATTCACGCCGCCTTCGCGCATCATCCGCTCCGCCATCTTGCGAGCCGCTTCCAGATACGTGACATCGTTCATCAGGTTGAGCGATTGCAGCGGCGTGTTGGTTCGCAGTTCCCGGACTACGCAAGCCTCGCGCCCAGCGGCGTCGAAGTTCATCATCATGGGCGGCGGTGCGGTACGCTTCCAATAAGTGTAGAGACTGCGGCGATGCAGCCCTTCGCCGGTGTCAGGCTTGTAATCCGCGCCACCCGAGAGGTCCTTCCACAAGCCAGCCGGTTGATACGGCTTCACCGATGGTCCGCCTATTTTGTCCACCAGGAGCCCGGAGACCGCCAGTGCCTGGTCGCGCACCATCTCGGCGGAAAGCCGCACGCGCGGGCCGCGGGCGAGCAGCCGGTTTTCAGGATCGCGCTGCTGCATTTCCTGTGTGGTCTTCGACGACTGGCGATACGTCGCGCTCATCACGATGGTTTTCTGGATCGCCTTCATGTCCCAACCGTCGCGCACAAATTCCGTGGCCAGCCAGTCGAGCAGGCTCAGATTTTCCGGCCACTCGCCCTGCGAACCGAAATCTTCCACCGTCTTGACCAGCCCGACTCCAAATGCGTTCTGCCAGAACCGGTTCACGGCGACGCGCGCGGTCAGCGGATTCGAGGGGTCGGTAATCCAGCGCGCTAAGCCCAGCCGATTCGCGGGCGCGTCTTTCGGAAGCGGCGTCAGAATCCCAGGGACGCCGGGGTCCACTTTATCGCCAGGCCGGTCGTAAGCCCCGCGCAGCAGGAGGTGTGTCTCACGCGGATCCGGCATGTCTTGCATCACCATTACGGTGGGGAAGGTGTCGATCATATGCGCGCGCTGTTGTTCCAAATCCAGAACCTGCTTGCGCGCGGCGCGCATCGCATCCGGAGCGTATTGATCGAGAAAGGCCTGCCGCAATTTACTCGCCTGGGCCGCACTTCGCTGGGCTGCAGGAACTTGCGCGATCTGGCTCACGGACTCCGGCACTGCGAGCGCTCCCACGTCTTCGTTCGTGAGCGCCGTGCGATAGATGCGAACCTGCGCGATACGTCCCTGGAACCGATTCGCCGGACCGAAGCCTGCCCCGATGCGCAACGGCTGTTTCACGTCGAACGGCTGATTCATATAGTCGAGCTCAACCTTGGTCTTGAGCTCTTTCCCGTTCAGATACAAGTGGACGCCGCTCGCCAGGCGCGACCCATCGTAAGTCAGCGCGACGTGCGACCACTGGTTCAAAGGAACGGTCTCTTCGGTCTCAACGCGAACGCCGTCATCCAGCCAGCGCAACACCAGATCACCGTGCAGATGCCCGTCCTGGAGCGAAAAAATCCAACCCCTGGCCTCCTGCTCATCCACCGCGCGACTGACGATGGACCCAGTGGCGGCTGCGGGATTGATCCACGCCGAGAGCGTGAACGAATCGTAGAAACCAAAGTTGCCGACATCACCTACGTCGACGAAGCGTTTGCCGTCGAACTCGGCCGCCTGTCCGCGACCTGCACCATAGAGCGCCGCGCCGTACAGCGCCGGACCATCTTTCCACTCCGCGTGCCCTGTGAAGGAGACCGCCTGCTGCAGCGGTCCGTTCTCCATCAGGTAGAGATACTTTTCTGAGCGTGGAGGATCGGGAGTGATGTCGCCTTCAAGGGTGTTATCCAGCGGAAGACGCACAGCAGCATCGCGCGCCGGCGCCCAGTCGATCGTAGCCGCCGCTCGCAGCGACGCCTCCCACGCGGTTTGCGCCTTGGCAATCGCGGGTTCCAGCGCCTCGAACTGCTGCTGCGCCGATGCCAACTGCCGGATTAAAGCGTTCAACCGCGTTTCCTGATCGGGCGTTGGCGCCGCCACCACGGGCGGAGAATTCCCGTACTTAAACGCGTTCCCCCGCTCCGGCACGCGATTGAAGTACGCGAACATCTGGTAATACTCTTTTTGCGTGATCGGGTCGAACTTATGGTTGTGGCAGCGTGCGCAGCCCACGGTCAGGCCCAGGAAAACGGTAGACGTCGTGTCCACGCGATCCACTACGTACTCGACCGCGTACTCTTCCGGAATAATGCCGCCCTCGCCGTTGCCGCGATGGTTGCGATTGAAGCCAGTAGCGATGATCTGATCGCGCGTGGCGTTCGGCAGCAGGTCGCCCGCGAGCTGCTCCGTTGCGAAACGATCGTACGGCATGTTGCGATTGAATGCGTCGATCACCCAGTCGCGCCAGCGGTACATGGAACGCTCGGCGTCGGTTTGATATCCGTTGGTGTCGGCATACCGCGCGGCGTCGAGCCAGCGCACCGCCATCCGCTCACCATAGCGCGGTGAGGCGAGCAGGCGATCCACTATCTTTTCGTAAGCCTTGGCCGAGGAGTCATCCAGGAACGCCTTCACGTCGCCGGGCGACGGCGGTAGGCCCGTCAAATCAAACGACACGCGTCGCAGCAGCGCGCGTTTGTCCGCCTCCGGCGACGGCCTCAACCCTTCGCGATCCAGCCGCGCCATCACGAAATTGTCGATCGGATTCTTCGGCCACGCACGGTCGCTGACCTGTGGAGGATCGGGACGCTGAGGCGGAATGAACGACCAGTGATTCTGCCACGAAGCGCCTTGCCCGATCCAGCGTGTCAGCAGTTCGATTTCGGAATCCTTCAGCTTCAGCGCGCCCGACCAGGCCGGCGGCATGCGGCGCGCGGTGTCGTTGGAGCTGACCCGGCGGATCATCTCGCTCGATCCAGGCTCACCGGGCACAACCGCGGCGTGGCCCCCGAGATCGCCCTTGGCGAACTTTTCCAGGTCGAGACGAAGTTTGCTTTGGCGCTTGGCATCGTCCGGGCCGTGGCAGGTAAAACAATGTTCGGAAAGGATCGGGCGGATGTCGCGGTTGAATTGGATCGGGTCGTCAGTAATGTCGTTGGGCGCGCCTGCGGCGCAGGCAACGCTCACCACCGCGCACAGCGACCAGCGTATCCACAAACCCTTCATTCGACATCGATTCTACACCACGCAGCGTCTGGTGTCGTGCGTCCTAGCGCGTGAACCGGTGGATGCCAGTCGGATCGTCCGGCGTGCCCGGCGGCGGACCGTCAGGTTTAGGTCGTTCGCCAAACATCCGCCGAGCCCGCTCCATGGCAAACGCCATATCGGTGATATAGCTCCGCCGCGCCCCAGTCCGCCAGCCCTGCATGCGGACAGCCTCCAGAATTTGCTCTCCATTCAGACAATCCGATGCCTGCATGTTGCGCACCGACTGTGGCGTGTCGATGTTGATCGCTTTCATGAATGCAGTCGTCGTGATGTCGATCATCCAGTGCGCAATGCCGCTCTCCTTTGAGGTTTCCGCGGCCAGCGCGTGCACCGTCGCGCCCGGCAGATACATCAGAAAGCCCTCCGTGATCATGAGCGCCGGGGCGGACCCCACTGCCGCGTAAATAGCGCGCCGTTGCACCCCGTCGTTCACGTCTCCTGAAATAAACTCCCTGCGGCACCTGGGAGTTTCGGACGACATCAGCGCGTTTTTGTAGTCCAGCATGTCCGCAAAATCGACTTCGATCCACCGCAGATCCGCCGGCACTTCGAGCCGCCACGGCCGCGTATCGAGGCCGCAGCCCAGGCTAAGAACCGTCGAAATCTTTTCCGATGCCAGCGCCTCCAGCACCAGCTCATCGATAAAACGGCTGCGCACGCCAATCCCGAAACGCATCATTTCGGGTTGCGGCAGGGCGCGGAGTATCGCCATTCCGCGCTCGCCCGCCAGACGCGCCGCGAATGGATCGCGCACGAAGCCATCCGGAGCGTCGAATTCGAGGGCCCGGCACGCCGCCACCATGAGGGCGGTGTCGCTGACGTGACCGATTTCGCCATGGGGTTGAGACATCGCATCTATTAAACCACTCCGGCGCGATTCCCAAGGTACAGCGTGCGAGCGCGCGTTTCGTATGAGAGGATGCCTACAGGGTTTGCAAGTAACCGCAGGTGAACCGGGAGGCTTGTGATGAACATTCGACGATTCGTGCCGTTATGCGCCTTGGCAATGGCAATCATGTTGCCGGCGCCGACCGGTGCCCAAAATCAACCCATCGCCAAGACATGGACCGCCCCGCTTACTCCCGACGGTCATCCTGATCTCGCAGGTACGTGGCTCGATAGTAGCGCCACTCCGTTGGAACGTCCGAAAGAACTGGCGGGGCGCCAGTTCCTCACCAACGCCGAAGTTCTGGAGTTAAAGAAAAGGGCGGATCGGCTCTTCAAATCGGACAAAGGAGACTACGCGGCGGGCGATAACGTGTTTCTCGCGGCGCTCGCGAATCCCGACCGATTCAGCAATCCCAATGCAACTTGCAAATCCGATGTCACGCCCGAGCGGGAGTTCGACAACCGAACTTCGCTGATTGTCGACCCGCCCGATGGCAAGATCCCGGCATTCACGCCCGAAGCACAACGCAAACAGTCCGCACTTCGCAACGCCACCGCGGCAGGGCTGAGTCCGCCCGCGGGCCCCGAAGACTTGAACGCCGCGATACGGTGCATCACGCCTGGGGTGCCGCGGCTCGGCGGCCGCTACGGCGCGGGAGACTACGGCTACTATCAGATTACGCAGACTCCGGAGCACGTCGTGCTCTTCAATGAGATCATGCACCAGACGCGGATCATCCCTCTCGACGGGAGGCCGCACCTCCCGCCAAGCATTCGTACTTGGGACGGCGATTCGCGTGGCCGATGGGATGGGAAGACTCTGGTGGTCGACACCACCAACTTCTCCGAAAAGAGCAATTTCATGGGGTCGTCTGAAAACCTTCACCTGACCGAGCGCTTCACCCGCGTCGCTGCGGATGAAATCCGCTATGAAGTCACCATGGACGATCCCACTGTCTGGACCCGACCCTGGACCGTCATGGTTCGCTTGAGGCGGACGAAGGAAATGCTTTACGAGAATGCCTGCCACGAAGGAAATCGCCCGCTCGAAGACATACTCACCGGGGCGCGCGCGCAAGAAAAGGCTGCGGAAGACGCAGCGGCGAAGCCGGAGAAGTAACTAAATCGTGAGAGGCCATAGCAGGGCGGGGCGAGGAATCATTGCAATCGCCACGATTGCTTTCATCCTGATCATTCTGCAGACCAAAAGCTCAGGCCAGTCGCCGCAGT
>Ga0068864_100005429_pt1 | contig 10449 bp, 6 predicted proteins | sample KBSSwiS72_FD_66586 | JGI IMG/M metagenome (GOLD analysis project Ga0068864, IMG submission 66586) | Switchgrass rhizosphere microbial communities from Kellogg Biological Station, Michigan, USA - KBS Switchgrass S7-2 | ecosystem: Host-associated > Plants > Roots > Rhizosphere > Soil ...
TTCTCCTTCTCCTTCTCCTTCTCCTTCTTCTCGCGGCGGTGACAGCGAGCGCCGCCGTTGACCACTACGGCCGCGTCGGCTTCGGCGGGGTGCCGGTGCCCGGCGCGAGCGTCACCGCGATCCAGGGCGATCAACGTCTGGAGACGGTCACCGATCAAGAAGGCGTGTTCCGATTCGCTGCGCTCGCGGACGGCACGTGGACCATTCGCGTAGAGATGATCGGCTTCGCTCCGCTGAGCCAGGAGATCAGGGTCCAGGCCGATGCGCCGCCGTCCACGTGGGAGCTGAAGCTGCTGCCGCTGGTAGAGCTGACACGGATCTCCGTAGGCCGGGTCCCTTCGGACCCGGCGCAGAATGGCGGGTCCGAAAGGACCCGCCCTGCATCAGGAGGAACGAGCGCCGGGTCCGAAAGGACCCGGCCTACACCAGATTCTCCACCGGCCGGATTTCAGCGCGCGCAGGTGAATGCGTCTGCCGGCGGCGCGGCGCTCGTGAGCGATCCGACGGCAGCCGGCGACGCCGACCGCGGCGCAGCCGACGGATTTCTGATCAACGGCAGCGTGAACAACGGCGCCGCCTCGCCGTTCGCGCAGCTGGCGGCCTTCGGCAACTACCGCCGCAACGCCCGGTCCCTCTACAACGGCGGCATCGGCCTGCTGCTCGGCAATTCCGCGCTCGACGCCAGGCCGTTTTCGTTCACCGGCCAGCAGACGTCGAAGCCGTCGTACAACGACGCGCAGATCGTGGGGTCGTTCGCCGGACCGCTGCGCATTCCGCACCTGCTGACGCGCAACGCGCCGAATCTGTTTCTCGGCTACCAGCGCACGGTCGATCACAACGCCAGTACCGAGTCCGCGCTGATGCCGACCGCGCTGGAGCGCGCCGGCGATTTCTCGCAATCACGCGATGCGCTGGGCCGGCCGCTCCAGGTGCTGGATCCGCTGAGCCGCCAGCCGTTCGCCGGTAACGTGATTCCGCTGGCCCTGATCAGCCCGCAGGCCCGGTCGTTGTTGCACTACTACCCGCTGCCGAATCTCGATGCCGCCGCCGGCTTCAACTACCAGACACCGGTGCTGCAGACGAAGCACCAGGACGCGGGCCAGGTGCGCTTCTCTCAATCCGTGCCCGGCGGAAAAAATCAGCTGTTCGGCAACCTCGCGCTGCAGCGGACGACGACCGACGCGGGAAATGTCTTCGGCTTCACCGACTCGACCCGTGCGTCGGGCATCGACACCACGGTCAACTGGTCGCATCGCTTCTCGCAGCTGCTGTCGGTCCGCCTGCGCTATCAGTTCACGCGGCTCACCAACGACGCGACGCCGTACTTCGCCAACCGCATCAACGTCTCCGGGGAAGCCGGCATCACGGGCAACGATCAGGATCCGATCAACTGGGGCGCGCCGCGACTGCTCTTCTCGAGCGGCGTCGCCGGCCTCGGCAGCGTGCAGGCCGCGTCCAACAGCAACCGGACGCACGGCGCCGGCGCCGAAATCCTCTCGTCGCGCGGCCGTCACAATCTGACCGTCGGCGGCGACGTTCGACATCAACGGTGGAACATCCTGTCGCAGCAGGACGCGCGCGGCACCTTCGCCTTTTCGGGGGGCGCCACCGGCTCGGACCTCGCCGACTTCATGCTTGGCCTGCCGCACGCCAGTTCCATCGCGTTCGGCAACCCCGACAAATACTTCGCGGCGCCGGCGTTCGACGCCTACATCACCGACGACTGGCGCGTGAGCGCGGTGCTGACCGTGAACGCCGGCGTGCGCTGGGAATACGAAGCGCCGATCGCCGAGCAGTTCGGCCGTCTCTCGAATCTGGACATCGCGCCCGGATTCACGTCGACCCGCGCGCGCGTCGGCAACGATCCGCTGCATCCCGATCGCGGCGGCGTCCAGCCGCGCATCGGCCTCGCGCTGCGCCCCGTCGCCGGATCGTCTCTCGTGATCCGCGCAGGTTACGGCATCTACCGCAACACCGCCGTGTACCAGCCGATCGCGATGCTGATGGCGCAGCAGCCGCCGCTCAGCAAGACGGTCAGCGTCGAGACGAGCGCGGCGAATCCGCTGACGCTGGCGAACGGATTCATCGCGGCGCCCGGCACGACGCCGAACACGTTCGCAGTCGATCCGGACTTCCGCGTCGGCTACGCGCACAACTGGCAGGTCCTCGCGCAGCGAGACCTTCCCGCATCGCTCACGATGACGGCGACTTACCTCGGCACCGCCGGCAGTCACCTGATGCAGGAGTTCCTGCCGAACACGTTTCCAGCCGGAGCGCCCGGGCCCGCCGGAGCTTCACCGGCGGCGGGCCCCGCGGGCTTCGTTTACCTGACCTCCAATGGACACTCGCACAAACACACCGGCCAGCTGCAACTGCGCCGCCGCCTGCGCAACGGCTTGACCGCGACGGCGCAGTACGCGCTCTCGACCGCGATGGACGATGCCGGCGCCTTCACGGGTGTCAACACGAGCGGCTCGGCGATCGCGCAGGACTGGCGCCACCCCGAGGCCGAGTGGGCACCGTCGAACTTCGATCAGCGCCACCTGCTCACCGCGCAGGTGCAGTACACCAGCGGCGCCGGAACGACCGGAGGCGGCCTGATGGACGGCGCGGTCGCGAAGTTCTTCAGAGGCTGGACGGTCACGGGGCAGCTGACGGCCGGCAGCGGCCTGCCGCTCACGCCGGTGTACCTGACGTCGGTTGCCGGTACCGGCGTCACCGGCAGCATCCGCGGCAGCGTCACTGGCGCTTCCACCGATGCGCCGGACGGCTACTATCTCAATCCTGCCGCCTACAGCGCGCCGGCTCCTGGACAATGGGGCAATGCCGGGCGCAACTCGATCACCGGTCCGCGCGTGTTCTCGCTCGACGCCGGCATCGGGCGGACGTTTCTGTGGGGCGATCGGCTCAACCTGGACTGGCGCATGAACGCCACCAACGTCCTCAACCGCGTCACCTATGCCGCGGTGAATGCATTCGTCGGGAGCCCGCAATTCGGTTTACCCACTGTGGCGAACCCCATGCGTAAGGTACAGACGAGCATCCGCGTGAGATTCTGATGCGGATGCGAACACAGCCAAGGACACAAAAGGGACAACGGACACAGAGGCGTCTCGCTCTCTTTGTGTCCGTTGTCTCCTTTGTGTCCTTGGCATCGGCGCCGACAGCGCAGCAAACGGCGCCACCGGTTTTCCGGAGCGGCGCACGCCTGATCGTCCAGACCGTGAGCGTGAAAGACAAGGACGGGCGACCGGTCGAAGGGCTCGCGGCCAGCGACTTCATCGTGTCCGAGGACGGCGAGCCGCAGACGGTCAGCTTCGTCGAGTTCCAACGTCTGCCCGATCGCCCGGTGGATGCGCGCGCGGAGACGCCGGCGCCGCGCTTTCCCGCTGCGGTCAGCGCGCCGTCGCCGACGCAAGGGCAGATCGTCATCCCGCCCCCCGGCGACACCCGGTACCGCGACCGCCGGCTGCTCGTGCTCTATTTCGATTTGACGGCGATGCCGCCCGCCGACCAGATGCGCGCCTACGCCGCGGCCCAGACGTTCATCGACACGCAGATGCAGCCGTCGGATCTGCTCGCGGTCATGACGTTCGGCGGCGGCGCGGTCCGCGTCAAACAGGATTTCACCGCCGATCGCGGCGCGCTGCGCGACGTGCTGCAGACGCTGATCTTCGGCGACGACAAGGACGGCGACGGCATCCCCGACAACACCGACATCGGCACCGCCTTCGGCCAGGACGATGCGGAGTTCAGCATCCTGAACACGGATCGTCAGCTGTCGGCGCTGCAGACGGCCGCGACGATGCTGCGCGCGCTTCCCGAACAGAAAGCGCTGATCTACTTCGCCAGCGGCCTGCGGCTCAACGGCGTCGACAACCAGGCGCAGCTGCGCGCGACGACCAACGCCGCGATCCGCGCCAACGTCGCACTGCATCCGATCGACGCCAGGGGTCTCGTCGCGCAGGCGCCGCTCGGCGACGCGTCGAGGCCATCACCCGGCGGCATCGGCATGTTCACCGGTCAGCTGGCGCAGGCGGCGGTGACGAACTTCCAGCGATCGCAGGACACGCTCTACTCGCTGGCGAAAGACACCGGCGGCCGAGCGATGTTCGACTACAACGATCTGACGCTCGGCATCAGGCAGGCGGCGCAGTCGATGACCAGCTACTACATGCTGGGCTACTACAGCACCCATCCGGCCAACGACGGCAAGTTCCACCGCATCCGTGTCTCGCTGCGGAGCGGCGTCGCCGGCGAGCTCGCCTACCGTCAGGGCTACTACAGCGACAAGGAGTTCGCGAAGTTCACCGCCGCCGACAAGGAGCGCCAGCTCGAAGAGGCGCTGATGCTCGACAACCCGGTGACCGACATCTCGATCGCGATGGAGGTCAACTACTTCCAGGTGAACAGCGCCGAGTATTTCGTGCCGGTGGCGGTCAAGATTCCCGGCAGCGAGCTCGCGCTCGCCCGCCGCCGCGGCGCGGCGAGAACGGTGATCGATTTCATCGGCGAGGTGAAGGACGACTACGGAATCACGGTGCAGAACGTCCGCGACAAGCTGGACATCAAGCTGAGCGACGAGGCGGCGACGCAGCTGGCGACGCGTCCGCTCCTGTACGAGACCGGCTTCACGCTGTTGCCGGGCAAATACGTGATCAAGCTGCTCGCGCGCGACGAAGAGACCGGCCGCATCGGCACGTATCAGGCGCCGTTCACGGTGCCGAATCTGAACAAGGAACTGCAGCGCGTGCCGCTCAGCACCGTCGTCCTGAGCACGCAGCGCGTGCCGCTCAGTGACGCGCTCTACAGCGTGAAACAGAAGGTGGCGGCCGAAGCGGCGAATCCGCTGGTCCACGACGGCCAGAAGCTGGTACCGAGCGTCACGCGCGTGTTCAGCAAGGGCCGCGAGCTGTTCGTCTTCGCCCAGGCCTACCAGCGCGGTGCAACCGCCACGCAGCCGCTCGTGGCCTTCGTCAGCTTCTATCGCGGCGACGTCAAGGCGTTCGAGACGGCGCCGATGCTCGTGGCCGAAGGACTCGATGCGAAGACGAAGGCGGTGCCGCTGCGTTTCAGCCTGCCGCTCGAGAGTCTCGCAACGGGACGCTACGACTGTCAGCTGACGGTGATCGATCCCACCGGTGAGAAGATCGCCTTCTGGCGCGCGCCGATCGTCATCGTGCGATAGATCGTCCGCGGATTACGCGGATTTCGCGGATTAAGAAGCGAACGGTTCCGCCGCTGCCCGAATGGTCCCGCCCACATCCGAGGGCAGTCGACGGCCGGAGCCGGACGTCTTCCGACTCAATCCTGTCATCCGTGTAATCCTGTAATCCGCGGACACGCTGGGCGGGACTTCTACTGAACCAGCACCGGATACCAGTTCGCGTCGCGCACTTCGATCTTCTCGCCCTTCAGCGCATCCTTGAACGCCTGGAGGCTCTGCGCGACCGTCAGGCCGCCGACGGGGCCTTCGGAGGTCGCGCGCGGATTGGCGTAGCGCGCGGTCTGCAGTTGATCGTAGTGGTACGGGTAGACAATCTTCGGTGCGATTGTCTTCACGCACTCGGCCGCGGCAGCCGGCGTCATGCGGCCGAGCGGGATGTTCACCGGGATGAACGCGACGTCGATGTTCTTGACGGCCCGCACCTCCGCGACGCACTCGGTCACGCCGGCGACGTAGATCCGCGTGCCGCCGAGGGTGATCACGTAGCCGTTGGACTTGCCCTTGGGGTGCTCGGGCGCGCCCTGGATGATGTCGTACGCCGGGATCGCCTCGACGGTGACGCCCCCCTCGCTCGCCCGCTCGCCGTTGGCCATGATGATGCCGTCGGGGAACTTGCTCTTGCCCACCTCGGGAATGATCACCGGCGCATTCGCCTTGCGCAGCGCCGCGATCGCCTTGACGTCGAGGTGATGGACCGGATCGTCGGTGATCAGGATCAGATCGGCCTTCTTGTACCGCGCGAGGTCGAGCATGCTCCACGGATCGACCTGAATGACCTTGCCTGCGTGCTCGATCTGGATGCTCGAGTGGATGAGCGGCGTGATCGTGATGTCGCCGCCGGCGGCCGGCACCTTGTCCGCAGGGCTGCCGCCTGCGCGCTCACCGCCCGTCGGCGAGCCAGGGACGGCGAGCGCCACGCATGCAAGCAGCAGGATGACGCGCGTCACAGCAGCGCCTTGATCTGTTTTTCGAAGACGTCTTTGACCGTCTTTTCGTCCGGGCTTGTCGTCGCCGTCGCGCCGGGCAGGCCGAGATGCTTCTGGCAGATCTTTCCGTCGCGCGAGATGACGAACGACATCGGCAGGCCGAACAGCGGCCCATACGCATCGTCGATCTTGTCCTGTTGCGGGTCGCCGTCGAGCACGGGATAGTTCATCTTCATGGTCGCCGCGAATGGCTTCGCGTTTTCGAACTTGTCCAGAAGCACGACGCTGACGACTTCGAAGCCCTGGGATTTGTACTTGTCGTACAACGCGATGAAACCGGGGATCTCGATCTTGCACGGCCCGCACCACGTCGCCCAGAAATCGAGCAGCAGCACCTTGCCTTTGTAGTCGGCAAGCCGCACCTCTTTGCCGGCGGTGTCCTTCAGCGTGAAGTTGAGGTTCGCCGGCTTGGCGTCGGCCGGACACGCCGCCGCATCAGGGACCTTCGCGGCGCGCGATCCGCAAGCGACCGCAGTCGCGAGAACGACGAGGACAACGACTGCTATCAGCTTGCGCATCGACTTCATCATATCGGCGAACTTCCTTCGAGGAAATACTCACGCGAGAAAGCGTTCCATCGACAGCGACGCCTCGGGAAACGCCTTCAAGACGGCCTTGTCCTCAGTCACCAGCGACACCGACAGCTCTTTCGCAAGCGCGACGAACTCGGCGCCGTAGGCCGACAATCGCGTGGCCTCGATCACTTTGAGTACGGCGTCGCTCGCCACCAGATGTTCGCAGCCAGCGAGGGCCTCCTCGACGTGCCGCATCACACCGCGTACCTCAGTGGACGAGAGGCTGCCGTCCCGAAGATAGCCGGCGAGGATGCTGCGCATCTCGGACCGCCAGAGCAGGGGGACGCGCCAGTCCGGATCGGTGACGCGCACACGCTGGGCCAGTGCGGTTTTCGGACCGTTGAGCCAGCGGTACGCAATCACGTTGCTGTCGACGACGATCACGCGCGGCCCTGGCGCTTGTAGCGGGTCACGCGCTGGTGGGACACGCGTGGCAATCGCGTGGCGAAGGCGCGGAGCGTCGCCGCGTGTGCGACAGGATCGAGCACGGGGCGACTGATGTCCTGCTCGAGCCGGACCAGAATCTCGCTGTTCAAGCTCCGGCGATTGCTCTCCGCACTCTTCTTGAGCCGCCCGTGCAGATCCTTTGGGACGTTCTTGAGCGTCAGCGTCGGTATGAACACCATTATGGAACCGAAACGGTTCCATGTCATGCACGACCGATGGGCTGCCGGGTGTTCGTGCCGTCAGCCTGATCGTTACGACTCGCGCAGAGCGACGGTGGGCGCGACGCGGGTCGCACGGCGCGCCGGCAGGTAGCAGGCGGCGAGCGCCACGCCGAGCAGGAGGGTCGTCACGCCGGCGTAGACGGAGGGGTCGTACGACCCGACGCCGAAGAGCAGGCTCTGGAGATATCGCGTCAGCGCGAGCGCGCCGGCCAGCCCCAGCACGACGCCGATCCCGGCCGTCCGCATGCCCTGTCCGAGCACGAGCGTGAGAATCGTTCGCGGGTCGGCGCCCAGCGCCTGGCGGATGCCGAACTCGCGCGCGCGTTGCGCGACGCCGAAGGCGAGCACGCCGTAGATCCCGATCGCCGAGAGCGTCAGCGCCACGGCGCCGAACAGCGCGAGCAGCAGCATCGGCGCGCGCCGGCCTTCCAGCGACCGCGCCATCCACTCGTCCAGCGTCCTCACGTCGGCCATCGGCTGTTCGGGATCGATCGCGGCCACCGCCGACCGGACCTGCGCCACCATCGTGCGCGGATCGATCCGCGTTTTCACGATCAGCCCCATGCCCGCATTCGCCTGCTGCGTCACCGGATAATAGAGGCGCTCCTTCGTGACCGGCTCGCCGAGATCGATGCTGTTGATCGTGCCGACGACGCCGACGATGGTGTACGTCGGGCTGGTCGGACCGCCGAAGCGGGTCTGCTGCCCGAGCGGACTCTTGTCCGCGAAATACCGCTTCACCAGGTACTCATCGATGATCACGACCAGCGGGCGGTCGGCGGTGTCGGCGTCGGTGAACAGGCGGCCGGCGACGAGCGGGATCTGCATCGCGCGGAAGTAGTCTCCGCCGACGATCTCCTGCCGGCCGTGCGGCTGCGCCTGTCCCGGCGGCGGGGTGTAGCCGACGATCGAATAGGAGCCGGAGCCGACCATGCCGTTGAACGGCACGTTCGACGTCAGGCCGACCGCGGTCACGCCGGACAACGGGCGCACGGCGTCGATGAGCCGCGCCCAGAACGCGCGCCGGGCGGCCTCGTTGGGATACCGCGTCGCCGGCAGCGCGAGTTGCGCGGTGAGGACGTTGTCCGGCGAGAATCCCGGGTTCACGTCCTGCAGCCGCGCAAAGCTCTTGATGAGCAGCCCGGCGCCGACCAGCAGCACGAGCGCCAGCGCCGTCTCGGCGATGACGAGCGTGGCGCGCGTGAAACCGGTGCGCTTCCCCGCCGAGCCGCGCGCCGTATCGTCTTTCAGCAACGTGTTCGTGTTCCCGCGCATCACGGCCAGCGCCGGCACGAGGCCGAACACCAGGCCGGTGACCAGCGCGAGCGCCATCGTGAACGCGAGCACCGCCGGGTTGAGCGACGCCTCCGCCATGCCCGGAACCTGGCGCGTGCTGAGCGCAATCAGGCCGCGCACGCCGGCGAGACCCAGCGCGAGGCCGCCAGCCGCGCCCAGCACCGCGAGCACGACTCCCTCAGTGAGCAATTGGCGGACGAGGCGCCATTGCCCGGCGCCGAGCGTGGTGCGGATCGCCAGTTCGCGCGCGCGTCCTGTCGCGCGCATCAGCAGCAGGCTGGCCACGTTGACACACGCAATCAGCAGCACGACGAGGACGCCCGCCTGCAGGACCAACAGCGGCGCGCGGGTGTCGCCCACCAGCTGATCGCGCAGCGGGATCGCGTACCCGCTGAACCCGCTCGACGTCCAGAACGGACGCGACGCCGGGAGCCGTTCGCTGTTGCGCGCGACAATGGCCTTCATCTGTCCGTTCGCCTGCTCGATGGTGGCGCCGGGCCTGAGCCGCGCGATCATCGAGCTGAACTCGTTGCCGCGTCCGGTGTCGCTCATCTGCGCCGGCGTAAACGAGAACGGCACGAGCATCGCGATCCCGACCGCCGGCAGCTCCAGGTCGGCCGGCAGCACGCCGACGACCTGATATGGCTCGCCGTTGACGCGGATGTCGCGTCCCACTATTGAGCGGTCCGCGCCGAAATGCGTCGTCCACGTGCCGTAGGTCAGGACGGCGAACTTGTCGGCGGCCGGCTTCGCGTCCTCATCCCGGAACACACGCCCGATGAACGCCTGACGCCCGAGCGTCGTGAAGAAGGAGGGCGTCACCGCGAGTCCCCGCAACTGCTCCGGCTGCCCCTGCGTGTTGAGGCTCAGTGGGCGGATGGTGAACAGCGTGGCATCCTCGATCGCCGGCGCCTGGCTTCTGCGGTCCAGATAGTCCGGAATCGAAACGCTCGCCTGCGGCAATCCCATCAACGGATAGCTGTTCCAGACGAACACGAGGCGATCGGCCGCGGCGTACGGCAGCGGGCGCAGGAGCACCTGGTAGAGGAGGCTGAAGATCGCAGTGTTCGCGCCGATGCCCAGCGTGAGCGTCAAGACCGCGACGAGCGCGAAGATCGGCTGCTTACGGAGGGAGCGCAGCGCGTAGCGGATGTCCTGCATGGCAAGCAGTTGGACGGGACAAGCGGACGAAGAGTTGTCAGTCGCTACTCAGGGCGATCGGCGAGCGCATAGATGCGCCGCACCGCCGCCGGGTCGATACCGGCGGCGCGAATCTGGGGAAAGTCGGTCGCGAACGCGCGCATGTCAATCCGCTGCGCGGCCAGATCCGCCGGTACGCCAGCGCTCTTCAGCTCGCGCGCCTGTTTCAGTGCGTCCCGTAAATAGCGCTGAAACGCCTCGATGTGTCCCTTGCCCTTGAACACGACGCCGTGTCCTGGCATCACCGTATCGAAGTCGAGCGTCATCAGCCGGTCGAGCGTGGCCGGCCACTCCTCGAGATAGGCATCGCCCATGTACGAGATCACCGATTCCATCAGGTCGCCGGTGCAGACGATCCGTTCCTTCGGCAGGTAGACGACGACGTCGGTGTCGGTGTGGCCGCGACCGAGCCAGAGCACCTGAATCTCGCGTCCGCCGCGGAACAGGGTCATCTTGCGATCCAACGTCACGTTGGGCGGCGTGACTTTCGTCTCCTT
>Ga0068864_100005454_pt1 | contig 10427 bp, 4 predicted proteins | sample KBSSwiS72_FD_66586 | JGI IMG/M metagenome (GOLD analysis project Ga0068864, IMG submission 66586) | Switchgrass rhizosphere microbial communities from Kellogg Biological Station, Michigan, USA - KBS Switchgrass S7-2 | ecosystem: Host-associated > Plants > Roots > Rhizosphere > Soil ...
GATGGAGTCGTCAATGACTCTGGCCAACGTGAGGGAAACGGATCGCGCAACGTTCGAAACAACGACGTCTCGGTAGATTTTACAGTTCATGTACCTTCGCAAGTCGGTTTCGTCGGTAAGACAGTGAATGGTGGTATCAGTGTGTCGTCACTCAGCGGTAACGTCGTCACACGTACTGTCAACGGTAGTATCAAGATCTCAACCACGGGTTATGCCGAGGCGGCTACTGTAAATGGGGAGATCAACGCCAGATTTCTCAACGGTGCGTGGCCAAAAGAACTGTCCTTTAAAACAGTCAACGGTGAGATCAACTTGGACCTGCCCGCAAACCTGAGCGCCACCATCGACGCGAAGACTTTCAATGGAGCCATCAACTCTGATTTTCCTTTGAATGTCACAGAGGAGAAGGGGCGAAAAGCGCTGAGAGGCACGATTGGATCGGGCGGTCGTGAACTAAATTTAAAAACACTGAACGGAAGTATCAATCTGCGTATTGCTGGTTAGTTTTTGTGTTGCTTGGATACTAAAGACTAGGATTAGAAGAGAGAATAGAGAAGCATGTTGAAGAAGGCCCTCATTACATCAACCTTGTTACTGGCTGCGCTGGCAAGCAATGGAGCTCGTCCGGCATCGGCAGTTAGTTTTTTGACGCAGGACTCGCGGCCACTACCGTTGGTGCCGTCCACACTTGATTCGTCGGCTGTCCCTGGTGATCCTGGGGAAGAGTTTCGCGAAGAGTTTCATCAAACATATCCATTATCAGCAACTGGTCGGGTTGGTTTGGAAAACATCAATGGCGGCGTTCAGATCAAGGTTTGGGATCGAGCTGCGGTTCAAGTCGACGCTTTGAAGAAGGCAAATCGCAAAGAGCGGTTGGCTGAGGTAAAGATCGAAGTAAATTCAACCGAAGACAATCTCAGCATCAAGACTGAGTACCCGGATTGGAATCAAACTTTCAGAGGGAATGGGTACGATAATCCGGCAACAGTTGAGTACACCTTGACCGTTCCTCGTAAAGCCGCTCTCGAATCAATAGAGCTTGTGAATGGATCCCTTGATATTGACGGCGCGGAAGGTAGCGTCAAGGCGTCGTCAATTAACGGACGAGTGACTGCGACTAACTTGTTGGCTGACGTCAAGCTTTCAACGATTAATGGTCAGTTGAAGGCGATGTTCACTAAGCTTGATGAGGCAAACCCGATTGAACTTGGTTCAGTCAACGGAAGCGTAACTCTGATCATTCCATCGGACACGAATGCTTCTGTAAGAGCAGGAACCGTACATGGTGGCATTAGTAATGATTTCGGTTTGGTCGTGAAACACGGCGAGTACGTGGGCCACAGCCTTGATGGTCAGATCGGAGCCGGTGGTCCGAAGATCAAGCTGGCAAATGTTAACGGTGGGATAACGATTACTCACGCTCAAGATGGGCGCACGGTGAGTCCTGCCGTGTCACTCGGTGGCGATAAGCAAAAAGACAAAGACAAAGACAAGGACGATGACAGCGAAGCGATGGAGGCTGATATTCAACGGACGGTTGAGCAGGCGACGGCAACCGCAACGTCGGTCAAGATACAACTGAAAATGGAAAAGGTCGCCCGCGAAGCTCAAATTGAGGCGCAGCGCCAGGTGGATATCGCCATCCGCGATGCTCAACGCGACATTGAGCGGGCTCAAGTTGAAGTCCAGCGCGATAACGCTCGGCAGATCCGCGACCAGGTCCGTATGAATCGCGGCAGAGGCGCTGGAAGTGGCAGCGGTTCTGGAACTGGTGGAGGTGACAATCGGGCGACTTCTCAGGAGTCGAAAACTTTCACTGTTAGCGGTTCACCCCGTGTGAATGTATCTACGTTTGACGGGTCCGTTCAGGTACATGGATGGGACAAATCAGAAGTAATGTACACGGCAACGACGCGTGGTGATGAAGAAGAAGATTTGAAAAAGGTCGCAATTCAAACCGAGCAGACAGGATCTTCGATCTCTTTTGTCGCTACAACTGACAACGACAGAAGTGCCAGTGTGCAATTCGAAGTTTGGGTGCCGCGGCAGTCAAGTATCCATGTCTCATCTGATGATGGCTCGCTCAAGCTCGACGGAGTTTCCGGCGACATCACACTCCGCACCGGCGACGGCTCCATAGAAGTTAACGATGGCGGGGGCGTGCTTCAGTTAAATACGGGCGACGGCCATATCCAGGTAGTAAAGTTTGACGGGCAACTCGATGCAAGAACCGGCGACGGTTCAATCAGATTAGACGGTAACTTTAATGCGCTGTCGGCGCGAACCGGCGATGGCTCGATCTCACTTACCGTTCCCTCAAGTTCCAATTTTACAGTCGAAACTAATGCGGAAGGCGACGTTACGAACGAAGGCCTGAGTCTCAGCGAAGACATTGCTCCCTCGAAGCGCGTAAAACGTTGGCGCGTTGGTACTGGTGGCAAAGTGTTTGTTCTGAATACGGGTGACGGACGTATCACACTGCGCTCAAGGTAAAGGGTAACTACCTGGCCTGTGCTCTTCGCATTGAACTGCTACAGCTACGCAACGGCGGAGACTGAAGTTAGTTCTATCTAAGTGACCTATCTCGTGCTCGGGAAGATTCTGCGGACGGCCTACGTCCAATGGAGCGGGAAGCTTTCGAGCAGCATTCGAAACGGTTATTGACGGTTTCAACTGCGGCTAAAGGAAACGTCTTAATGAAGGCTGCTTTGCTCAGCATTATTCTGTTAGCTCTGTGTTTTAGTAGCGTCAATGCACAAACAAGCACGAGTGCATCAACCAGCACCTCGCCGGCTCAGGAAAAGGTCGCCGCGAAGACTGACGGCAGTGCAACACCGTCGGCGGTGCCAGCGGGCCTCAAAATCGGTAAAGACGCTCTATCTCTTCCTCCCGAAAAAGCAAATCCGGTAAAGATCACTCTCTTTGCGAAGCCCCCGACCATAGATGGAAAGCTGGATGATGATGTTTGGCAGAGCGCCGCACTGTTGAAAGATTTCTACCAGATCCAGCCGGGCGATAATCTCGTTCCTCAAAATCGTACTGAGGTGAGGATTGGTTACGACCCGAAGTTTCTTTACATCGCGTTCCACTGTTATGACGACCCCACTAAAGTACGCGCGAACGTGCCGAAGCGGGATCAGATTTGGGACGATGATTACGTCGGCATCCTCTTCGACACGTTCAACGATCAGCGTCGCGCATACGAGTTCGACTTCAATCCCCTTGGTGTCCAGGCCGATGGAATCTGGACGGAAGGTCAGGGTGAGGATTTCAGTTTAGATCTCGTCATGGAGTCGAAGGGTCTTGTGACTGAAGACGGTTACACGATCGAAGTAGCAATCCCGTTTAAGTCACTCCGATATGTTGCAGGCAAAGACAAGCTTTGGGGAGTTCACTTTTGGCGCCGCACCAAGAGACTTAACGGCGAGCTCGATATGTGGATTCCGATGGATCGCGACAAGAGTAGTTGGTTAGCACAAGCGGGACACCTCACGGGTTTTGATGGTCTATCCACGGAACGTACTCTCGAGTTGATTCCCAGTATGACTGTCTCTCAGACAAGCCGAAGGACGCGTACCTACGGAGTGTTTCCTGACTCACCTTTAGCTATAACCGATCGAGGGCGCATGTTGAATGAGCCCGTTAAATTAGATCTTGGGTTAACCGGCAAATACACATTGACGCCAACGGTCACGCTCGACTTTGCGCTCAATCCCGACTTCGCACAGGTTGAAGCTGACCAGCTCGTGGTGACAGCTAACCAGCGATTCCCAATATTCTTTCCAGAGAAGCGTCCGTTCTTCCTTGAGGGAATCGATATCTTCAACACACAAATCGCCGCAGTTCATACCCGGACCATAGTGGATCCGGACTTCGCCGTGAAGGCAACCGGAAAACTTGGTCGGAATACGTTTGGATTAATGCTCGCGAGCGACAACAGCCCCGGCAACTTAAGTGAAGACGAACGGGGCGCACTGAATAGCTGTCTTCAGCGTAGGACAATTGACGGCTCGGTAATTTGCGACGCAGCTCGGATTATCGATAAGAATGCAAACATAGGTGTGTTACGACTCAAGCGTGACATAGGAAAGTCTGACTCGTTTGTTGGTGTCCTCGGCACATACCGTAAGTTTGTAGACACGTACAACGAACTCGGTGGCGTTGATGGAAGATTTCGTTTAGATAAACAGACTACGTTCAGTTGGCAAGTACTGGGCACACATTCGCGGAATATTTTCTTCTATCCGGATGAAGGTGTGGCGCGCGACAGTGTTGAGAATGGTTTTATCTACAATGTCGACTACAACCAAAGCGGCAGGCACTTTGGTCAGGAGTTCTCGATGGTTGGTCGTACCAGATACTATCGAGCGGACGTTGGTTTTAATCGCCGAACCAATACCAACAATCCTAACTGGTTCGTTCGTTACAACTCGGAACCAAAGCCAAAAGCGACGTTGATTTCATGGCGCGTCTACAACGCAGTCAATTCAAACTTCGACTGGCAAGGTCACTCCCAAAATTTCAATAACGAGAGTCAACTCCAATTGCGATTGATTAAGGATACCTTTCTGGGCGTAGGTGTCGATGTCGGCTATGAACGTATCTTTGAAAGTGAGTTCGGTGCGGCTCGTAAGCCTGACAGCGACTGTGTGATTAAGAACACGTGTACCTTTGCCGGGGAAGACAATGAGCGCTCTACGCCGAGCAAGGGCATCTACTTCTATGCTCAATCTACGCCAAGCAAGAAGTACAACTTCAATGTCTTCATGGGTCGCTTTTTCGGAACAATGGACTACGATTTTGGCGCCGGCCCGAACTACCCGAGAGTGAGTCCACCGGCACTTGCCCGAGATGCCAACATCAAAGCCGGTCTTTGTACAACCATACCTCTGCCTTCGACTTGTCTCGCACCACAAGATCCGGGTCCTGGAGACAACTGGCACGTCGACGCGGGTTTCACATACCAGCCAACCGCAGCCCTGAACGCAAATTTTACTTACACAAAGGATCGGCTACGTCGCTACGATACGGATCGGCTCGCCTACGATGAAAACATTCTTTCAATGCGGACTACCTATCAGTTCACACGGTTTATTTTCGCACGCGGTCGTGTTGACTACGACACTCTCGGTACAACAGTGAAGGGACAGTTCCTCTTCGGCTGGACGCCTAATCCAGGTACAGCGTTCTATGCCGGGTACAATGATGATCTGAACCGCAATGGCTTCAATCCTTTCACAAGCCAACTGGAACCGGGCTTTCGTCGCAACGGTAGGACATTCTTTATCAAACTCTCATACCTGTTCCGCCATAGCTACTAAAAACAAGTTCTGTTAAGCGGGTTACTGGTTCAGTTTGGTATTGACGCGTACCGTCGGATGAATTTAGCCCGGCGTTTGAACGCCGGGGAAACTCGCCACCACAAGGTTGTTCCGTCGCACTAGCGACGGCTGAGTATCGCGCTGATTCAAGCGTCGCTAACGCGACGCGGCGCTTTCGAACCGTCCTTTCCCGACTTTGAAAAGCCGGGCTAAATTCATCTGACGCTACGCGTCAATACCAAACTGAACCACTATCTTCAGCGGGTGTCTCAGGTCTTTAGCCTCAGATACGGTTTTCGCGCTTGAGTTAATTCCGATCTGACCAAAAGCCCCAGGACCCAAGTCAAAGACCCACCACTTATAAACGTTTGAGCTCTTGAATTCGGTATCGGTACCGCTTCTTTCTACCCCCGCTCCGCCTTCCGCCGTGACCGTGCTAAACTGCTCCTCTGAATATGGTTGAACCGGTAACTCCCGACGCGACACGATTAAAAGCAGTAGTCTCCCTGGCAGCTTTACTAGCCCTCCTTCTTCTGACTTCGTGCAAGAGTGACTATCCAGCATCCGCCAGACAGTCTCCGGGCGGATCGAAGTCAGTTCGCCAGGTGAAGACCACTCAAGTTGTTGAGTCTCCCTTTGGCGAGACCGTTACAGCCAACGGCACCCTCGCGGCGTTTGATCAGACAACCGTTAGTGTCAAAGTCCCTGGTCGATTGAAGGCAATTGGAGTCGATCTGGGGACTGTAGTTTCGCAGGGGCAGGTAATAGCGCAGGTCGAATCTGACGACTACAAACTTCGTGTACAACAAGCTGAAGCATCGCTGGCACAAGCTCGAGCACGACTTGGTCTGGCTCCTGATGGAACTGATGACTTAGTGGATCCTGAGAAGACAGCGACTGTGCGACAGGCGCGCGCAGTGCTCGATGAAGCTCGATTCAATCGCGATCGTGCACAGAAACTTGTCGATCAAGGCATTATTGCCAAAGCGGAGTTTGACACTGCCAATTCAACGTTCAAAGTTGCGGAAGGCAGGTACCAGGATGCATACGAGGAAATTCGAAATCGTCAGGGAATCCTGGCTCAACGTAGATCAGAATTGGCTCTTGCGCGGCAGCAGTTAAAGGACACGGCAGTCGTCGCGCCGCTGGACGGCATCATTCAGGAGAAGCGCGCGAGCACTGGTGAGTATCTGGCTGCCGGGGCACCTGTAGTCAATATTGTTCGCATGGATCCATTGCGATTGCGTGCTGAAATCCCTGAACGCGAATCACACACGGTGCGTCCCGGTCAAAGTGTTCGGGTTACTGTCGAAGGCGACACAAACATTTACGTTGGTAAGATAATGAGATTAAGCCCGGTCATCGCCGAGCAAACCAGAATACTGATGGTCGAAGCAGACGTGCGCAACAATGGAAAGTTGCGACCCGGCTCCTTCGCGCGTGCGGAGATTGTGACCAACGATGCGAAAATGGCTGTGACCGTTCCGAATAACGCAATTGTCACCTTTGCCGGTATTGAAAAGGTTTTGGTGGTGCAGAACGGCAAGGCGCTCGAGAAACCGATCACTACCGGCCGTCGCAATAACGAGTTCACAGAAATTGTTGCCGGAGTAAATGTTGGCGAGAAGGTGATCCTGGAACCTGGGAATTTACAGACCGGGCAGGATGTGCAGGTAATTGATTAGTGTTGGTAGAGCTTTTGAGCTTTGCACTTTGTGCTTTGAGCTTTGAAGTTTATTTCTCTGGAACAAGATAACTAAGCACAAAGGACAAAACACAAAGCGCCAAGTTCGGATTTTCCTGAATGCAAAAACTCGCTGAAATATGTATCCGCCGTCCGGTTTTTGCGACCATGATCGTGTTGTCGTTGGTCGTCGTGGGCGCGGCGGGTTTTTTCAAACTCGGAGTGGACCGGTTTCCTTCGGTCGACTTGCCGACGGTTAGTGTGCGCACCCAATTACCCGGAGCAGCTCCTGAAGAAGTTGAAGCACTCGTTACTCAGCAAGTTGAAGAAGTCATCAACACCGTAGACGGAATTAGTGAACTCAGGTCGGTTTCTGGCCAGGGTACTTCAATTGTAATCGCCACCTTCAAACTTGATCGCAACCTGGAATCAGCCGCTCAGGATGTTCGCGATCGCGTCGCAACACTGGGTCGTCAACTTCCTGAAGATGCATTACCCCCGGTGGTGCAAAAGTTTGATAACGACAGTACACCTGTTATCTCGCTTGCACTCACAGCAGATCGTTCGCTACGTGAGTTGACGGAACTGGCAGACAAGACTGTACGCGTTCAGCTTGAACGAGTAAGCGGTGTCGGCGAAGTACAGGTGGTCGGCGGCCTGGATAGAGCGATCAATGTATGGATCGACGCTGACAGGCTTGCCGCCTATCAGATTCCTATCGCCACTGTTAGGTCGGCATTGGCGCGCCAAAATGCTGATGTTCCAGGCGGCAATGTAACGACTGGAAAAGAGGAACTAACTCTCAGGACACTCGGCCGTTTTACTGATCCACGTCAATTCGATGATCTCGTCATAGCGAATGTGAACGGAGCACCTGTTCGACTGCGTGACATCGGACATGCGGAGGATGGTACAAAGGAACAGCGCTCGTTATCGCGTCTGAATGGTGTTCCGACCGTAACTCTTGACATACGACGACAGTCAGGAGCGAACACCGTCGAAGTTATTAATGGTATTAAAGCGGTGCTACCACGCGTGAGTGCTCAACTCCCGCAAGACGTAAACGTCCAGGTAATCAGGGACCAGTCGCGTTACATCGAGTCTGCCCTTCACGAAATTCAAACACACCTAGTGCTTGGGAGTATCCTGGCAAGTTTGGTCGTGTTGGTGTTCATGCGTTCCTGGCGCTCAACACTAATTGCGGCGGTCGCTATTCCATGTTCAGTGATCTCAACGTTTGGCATGATGCGAGCGCTGAACTTCACATTGAACAGCGTGACCATGCTGGCGCTCGTGTTGATGGTTGGCGTTGTGATCGACGACGCGATTGTGGTGCTCGAAAATATTTTCCGTTTCATTGAAGAGAAGCGAATTGATCCGAAAGAGGCAGCGCGTGAAGCGACGAAGGACATCGGCCTCGCTGTACTCGCCACAACTCTATCCCTGGTCGTTATCTTCCTGCCCGTATCGTTCATGTCGTCTATTTCGGGACGCTTCCTTTATCAGTTCGGTATAACTGCAGCGGTCGCGATCATGGTCAGCTTGTTGGTGTCGTTCACACTTACACCAATGATGAGCTCTCGGTTGATCAAGGTCAGCGACGCAAAGGGCGGGCATGGTGCGCCAGCCTCTCGAGGCGGATTTTATCGCTGGATTGATGGTGGCTATTCGTGGTTGCTCAGTTTCGCGATGCGTCATCGCCTTGCTGTTGCCGCCATCGCCGTCGCTGTCGTTCTCTCGAGTGTTCCTCTTTATCGCTCGGTAAAACAGGAATTCATCCCGACGAATGTTGATGAAGCAGAGTTTGAGGTCAGTGTAAACGGGCCGGAAGGTACAAACCTCGCTGTGATGAACGAAACAATCAGCGCGATGGAGAAGGACATGCTTGCGACTCCTGGTGTTCGCCTTGTTTTGTCATCGGTAGGTGGAAGCTTTCTCGGTGGCGTAAACCAGGGCGGAGCTTACGTACGCATCGCTCCTCATGAAGAACGAACGTTTTCGTTGACAAAGCTCTGGAACGAAACAAAGAAGGGAAATCCACTCAACGCCTTCAAAGGAAATTACACGCAGCAGGATGTCATGACGGAGATACGCCGACGCCTACAGAAATATGCTCCGATGCGCATTGGCGTCAGAAACGCTCAATCTTTCAACTTCGGCGCGGGCGGTCGTACTGACATCGACTTTGTGTTTCGTGGTCCTGACATTGTTGCGCTAGCGGGTTACGCCGACGACTTGATGGATCGTTCTGCGAAAATCGGTGGCATCGTTGATGCAGACACGACTCTCAAACTCAACAAGCCCGAGCTCCGTGTGGTCATCGATCGAGATCGGGCCGCCGATCTTGGAGTTGACTCTTCAGACATTGCTACAAGTCTGCGTTTGATGGTTGGCGGGGAGGAACAGGCTTCCAGGTATCGAGATGATCAGACGAATGAAGATTACGACGTGCAGCTCCGACTGACTGAACATGATCGCAACGACGTCGGCACAATCAGTCGTTTGTACGTACCGTCCTCTCGCGGTGGGCTTGTCAGGCTCGACAACCTGGTCAAGATCCGACGCGACACAAGTCCCTCGAGAATTGATCGACTCGATCGCGAACGCCAGGTCTCGGTTCGCGCTTCGGTAGCTCCTGGCTTTGCACTGGCTGACCGAATCGATGCACTGCGCAAAGCGACGAGCGAAATGAATTTGCCAACGGCTTACACCACGAGTGTTTCTGGTCGGGCAAGGGAACTTGAACGAACTTTTACCGAGTTCATCTGGGCATTCATCCTCTCGATCCTCTTCATGTACATGATCCTCGCGTCGCAGTTTGAAAGTACTGTCCATCCACTGACGATACTTTTGAGTTTGCCGTTGTCAGTTCCATTTGCGCTTTTGTCGCTATGGGGCACGGGCGACACTCTCAATTTGTATTCAGCTCTTGGTGTACTGGTGTTGTTTGGCGTGGTGAAGAAGAATGCAATCTTGCAGATCGATCACATGAACAACCTTCGCGCCAAAGGAATGGAACGTCACGAGGCGATCATGCAAGGTAACCGAGATCGACTGCGTCCCATCCTGATGACCACGCTTGCCCTGGTCGCTGGTATGTTGCCATTGGCTATCGGGACTGGTCCGGGAGCTGAAGAGCGCCGCTCGATTGCTGTCGTCGTGATCGGTGGACAGACCCTATCACTCTTACTGACATTGATCGCGACGCCAGTTGTCTATTCATTACTTGATGACTTAAGAGCAACTTCTCGTTGGCGGCGGTTTGCGACAGTTACTGCGGGAGTGTCTGGTGCGGTAGTTGGAAAACTAAAGCGACAGCGTAAAGTTCCAGCGCGGGAAACGTCCGCCGAACGCAAGGCTAGTGACGATCATGTCCAGGCTGGTGTCGGAGGAGATTAGCCACAGGTGAGAGTTAGCATCGT
>Ga0068864_100005456_pt1 | contig 10426 bp, 11 predicted proteins | sample KBSSwiS72_FD_66586 | JGI IMG/M metagenome (GOLD analysis project Ga0068864, IMG submission 66586) | Switchgrass rhizosphere microbial communities from Kellogg Biological Station, Michigan, USA - KBS Switchgrass S7-2 | ecosystem: Host-associated > Plants > Roots > Rhizosphere > Soil ...
CAGCAGCGAGAGAAGTCGGCGAAGGGCGTCCGGTCCCACGCCAGCTTGCTGTTCCGCCGCGATGAGACGCCTGAGCTCGGGCAGACGTGCCGCGTCGATCTCCGGGATGACCGGCTCCAGGATCCGGCAGTCGAGCATGATCGCGAGTGTCGCTGACGGATCAGCCATCCCGAGGAGCTTGAGAAGCTCATCGGCGATGCGTTCCCGCGAGAGCGCCATGAGGTCGTTCGCGCGGGCAGTGCACGCTGCAAGCGCGGCCGCGTCCGGCTCACCAGCATCGAACCGTGCGTGGAAGCGGAAAAAGCGGAGGATACGCAGATGGTCTTCCGCGATGCGCTGCAGCGGGTCACCAATGAAGCGGATGTGCCGCTTTTCAAGGTCGGCGAGACCGCCAAAATAGTCGAACAGCTCGCCCGTAACCGGGTCAGCCGAAAGGGCATTGATCGTGAAATCGCGTCGCGCCGCGTCTTCCTTCCAGTCATCGGTGAACGCGACAGTGGCGCGTCGCCCGTCCGTCGTCACGTCGCGGCGGAGGGTGGTTATCTCAAACGGGTGACCGTCGCTGACGGCCGTGACGGTGCCATGGTCGATACCCGTTGGCACGGCCTTGATGCGAGCACTCTCGAGGCGCTGTACCACCTGATGCGGAGGGATTCGCGTGGCGAGATCGATGTCGCTTACAGGAAGTCCTAAAAGGTCATCGCGCACTGCGCCGCCGACATAACGGGTGAGGCCTTCCTGCGCGCCGAGCGCGCCGAGCAGCCTCTTGATCCCGCGGTTCTTGCGCCATTTCTCGGCGTCCAGCTTCAGGGCCACCGCAGCCTGCGCGACAAGTTGACGATCATGGCTGCAGTCGCTCCCCAAATCCTGCGCTCGTTCCAGATGATCTCGTAATAGTGGCGTGTGACGCCCTGGAACAGGGCGCTTCGGCGATGCAGGTTGGCGGGATCGAGCAGAAAGGAGAGGGGCGCCTCGAACCAATCTGCTACCTCATGCTCGTGCGGCATCAGCGGCAAGTCAGGCGCGATCACGCCAAGCACTGGGGTCACCACGTAGCCGGTAACTGTGCGATAGGGCGCGATCTTGCCTGCAACTTCCACGATGGAAGGATCGAGGAGGAGCTCTTCGTACGCCTCGCGCAATGCCGCGGAAGTTGCATCTTCACCTGCGTCGAGACGTCCCCCCGGAAACGCGATTTGCCCCGCGTGCGTTCGCAAATGCTCGCGCCGAACCGTGAGAATGACACCGGGGGCGTCACGATCGGTAACCGCGATAAGGACGGCAGCCGGAATGTCGGCCGTGGCGCGAACCGCCGGCAGATCACCCTCAAGAGGTGGCTCGGCGGCCGGAGCAGCAAGCGCTTCTCGCAACTGCTCGGCAAGTTTCATTTTACGGTCTCGAGGGCGAAAAAGGTGCCGGTGCTCCAAACGCCCGGCGTTTCATTCACCTTGGCAAGCGCGAGTTCGGCAAGCTCGTAATAGACGGGCCGGCTCAGTTCAGCCTCGAGACCGTGGCGTACAAGAAGGCGTGGAGAGGGACCAGTCTCCGTTTGAATAACCCTCAACGGATGATCAGCGTCCAGTATCACGGCATCGCCGCTATCGAGCGCGAAGGCGATTTGTTGCTCGCGACCATGCCCGTCGACGCACATGGCGACAGCTCGAAAGGCTGTCGATTCCACATCGATATCGAGCTTCTCGACGGGAGTGACGAGCACATGGCGGCCGTCGGACTCGCGCCGGAGCACCGTCGAAAACAGACGGGTCATTGCTGCTCGCCGGATCGGCGAGCCCTCGTGATACCAGGTGCCATCGCGAGCGATGCGCATGCCTGAATGCCCGCACCGTTCAGGATTCCATTTTTCTACCGGCGGCAGCCGGCGCTCATCGACGAGACGCTTCAGCTCGGTCAGGCTTATTCCCTGAAGCTCGATCGGCGGGCTCTTCTCCGGCATGTCGAACGTCATTGGATTGCTTCGCGGCGTCGCTCAAGGCAGGAGTTCGCCCAATGCTGAAGGGAACCGCAATTGTCACGGGCGCAGGCAAGCGCGTGGGTGCGTTTCTGGCGCAGGCGCTGGTGGAGGACGGCTGGGACGTCATTGCCCACGTCCATCAGGAAGGAGACGGGGCGCCCGCTGGAACGACGAGAGTGGTCGCCGACCTTGCAGACACGTCCTGCGGCCGCATAATTTTCGAGGCCGCCGACCGGCTTCCTCCGGTGCGCCTGCTGGTCAACAACGCGGCACGATTTGCCTGGGATAGTTTCGGCGAGTTCAGCGCCGCTGAGTTCGACGCGCACATGGCGGTCAACGTGCGGGCTCCGGCGCTGCTGATCGATGAACTTACGGCACGCCACGTGGATGGCGATGAAGCTCTTGTCGTCAACCTTCTGGACTCGAAGCTTTTCGCTCCGAACCCCGACTACCTAAGCTACACGTTGTCGAAGGACGCGCTGGCCGCGCTGACCGAGCTCGCTGCACGAGCGCTTGCACCACGTCGAATCCGGGTCAATGGGATCGCGCCAGCGCTCATGTTGCAGTCGAGTGGTCAAAGTGAGGAGAATTTCGAAGTGATGCACTCCAGCAATCCGCTTAGACGCGGCGTTGTGCCGGCCGACGTGGTTGTGGCTCTGCGCTATTTCGTAGAGGCGAGTGCCGTTACGGGCGAAGTGATCACGATCGACGGCGGTCACCGTTTCATGGGTCTTGCCCGCGACGTGCAGTTCCTGGGCGAGCGATGATCGTGGAAGGGTCGATCTTGTCGGGAATCATTCCTTCTGACCTCAAGGTGCGTTCGGCACGGATCGTCCTCGAATCGCTGGAAGTTTCGACCGACATCGGCTTCCACGATTTTGAAATCGGGTCGCCTCAGCGCTTGCTGGTGACGGCAGAGATCTGGCTCGAAGACATAACCCCGCCGGAGGACGATCAACCGCATCATGCTTGGGATTACGACTTCCTTCGCAACGAGATCAGAGCTCTCGCGGGGGCGCAGCGTTATAACCTTCAGGAAACCCTCGCACACGCAATATTCGATCGGATCGCTGGGCTTCGTGGAGTTCGCGCATTACGGGTCCGGCTCTCCAAGCCGGACGTCTACCCGGACGCTCAAGGCGTGGGCGTTGAAATCGCGTCCTTTTCCGGACTTTGGCCCGACCTCTGACAAGCCGAGGATAGCAACCGTCGTTTACGGCCTTCCGGATGTGGAACAAAATCCGTTGCACGGCCTTTGAGGCGGATATAAGGAGGCCCGCCTGCCGCCTATGTTATCTTGAAACATTGGCGGATTAACCAGTTTTGCGGGCGAGCATCCGAGCGCCCGGTGACCGTGGGTCCGCTCACGGCGTGTCGAGGAGAATTTCGGGTTAATGTCCTACGCCCAAAAGAAAGAGATCAGCGGCAATCGGACCCTGGCGATCATCCTGGTCTGCCTGATCCAATTCGGTCTCGGCTATGCGATCATCACGGGACTTGCGTATAACGTCATCAAGAAAGCCGCGCAGGACCTGAAGACGTTCGACGTCGAGGAGCAGCCGCCGCCACCTGAGGAGCCGCCGCCGCCGCCGAAGGATATGCCGAAGGTTCCGCCGCCGCCGGTTACTCCGCCGCCGCTGGTGCGCGTGACCACCACGCCGCCGCCGATCCAGGTCGTCGAAGCGCCGACTCCGCCGCCGATTCCGCCGGTCGTCGCCGCGCCGCCGCCGCCCGCTCCACCTCCTCCGCCGCACAAGACGGTTTCGGCGCAGAGTGCCAAGGGCGATTTGCGCACCCTGTTCAGTGCCGACGACTATCCGGCCGCTGCGCAGGCCGCGGGCGCAGAAGGAACAGCACAGGCGCAGCTCACCATCGGCCCCGACGGGCGCGTGGTCGGCTGCAACCTCATCCGGTCCACGGGCAACAGCTCGCTGGATTCGGCGACCTGCAACATCCTGAAGCGCCGCGCGAAATTCACGCCGGCTCGCGACAGTAACGGCCAACCGACGACAGACACCGTTTCGACTCCGCCAATCGTCTGGCGCCTGGAAGGCTAATCGGTTTCTTAGGTTAACGACCCCGGATTTCAGAAGGAAAGCACAGCAATGCAAGCAGCACCCGCCGCCGCGGCAAGTTCAAACCCCTACGGCCTGGTCCCCGCGCTCCAGCAGGGCGGCATTATCGCGATCTCCGTTTTCGCGATCCTCGTGATCATGTCGCTCGGTACGTTCTACATCCTCTTCACCAAGCTCATGCAGCAGCAGAAGATCGTAAGCCAGGGCCGCAAGGTCCGAGCGAGTTTCTGGAACTCGCCTAACCTGCGCGAGGCATCGACGAAGCTCGAGGCAAAGAGCGCTTATCGCGCGATCGTCGAGGACGCGCTCGTCGCGCAGGATCAGCACGGCAAGCTGACCGACCCGATCGATCAGCACGACTGGATGGCGAACAGCCTGGCGCGCAGCCAGGGTGCGATCGGCGCTCGCCTCGGTGAGGGTCTCGCGTTCCTCGCGACTGTCGGTTCGACCGCGCCGTTCATCGGACTTTTCGGTACCGTCGTCGGCATCTATCGCGCGCTGATCAAGATCGGTGCGTCCGGCCAGGCCTCGATCGACGCCGTCGCCGGTCCTGTCGGTGAGGCGCTGATCATGACCGCGCTCGGTCTCGTCGTCGCGGTTCCGGCCGTGCTTGCCTACAACTGGCTGGTCCGCCGCAACAAGTCGATCATGGAGGACCTCGCGGCATTCACGAACGACCTGCACGGCTATCTGATGTCCGCCGGAGCGGTGAAGCCCAACATGGCTGGAGGCACCTCGCCCGGAGCTCGCACGGCGGCTCCCGCCCGCACGGGTTCTGCGAGTGAGCCGGTGCGGACGCCGACGACCGCCAAGTAACGACGAAAGCTCCGGCGCGGGTCTCCCGGCCGGAGCCTCGCTTGGACGAAGCAGAAGAAAGAACCCAGCCTTATGGCAGGAACCGTAATCCAAGAAGGCGCCGAAGAGGCGATGTCGGACATCAACGTCGTTCCCCTGACGGACGTTATGCTCGTGCTTCTGATCGTCTTCCTGATCACCACGCAGGTGATCAAACAGGCCGTTCCCGTGAAGCTGCCGGACGTTCGGTACGAGCCGACGATGACCAAACCGGAGAATGTCTCGCTCACCGTTCTAAGCGGCCCGGGTGGGACTTGCGACGTGTACTGGGGCGTTACGAAAGTTACCCAGAAGGAACTCCTGGATCGCTCGGTGAAGAAACTGGAGAACCTGATCAAGGCCGTTGGCGGTGTTCAGAACGTGACAGAAGAGAACATGCCGGAGGCGCACATCCGCGGCGACATCAACACGCAATACAAGTGCATTGGCGCAACGATCATCACCATGCAGCAGGCTGGATTCCAGCGTGTCGGCTTCATTTCTGAGCCGCCGCCGCTAACCGGCTATCGCAGCGAGTAGGAGCCCTTCGCCATGTCAATGCAGACAACCAGCGACAACAATGACGGCGAACCGATGCTGGACGTCAACGTGACGCCGCTCATCGACGTCATGTTGGTTCTTCTCATCATGTTCATCATCACCATTCCCATCCAGACCCACGCGGTAAAGCTTGATCTGCCTCAGCAGCAGACGAACCAGCCGCCGCCGCCGGTGGACCCGGTGAAGAACGTGCTGTCGATCAATGCCAGCGATCAGGTCCTTTGGAATGGGCAGCCGGTGACGCTCACGCAGCTGCGTTCGTATCTCGACACGACCCAGCAGATGAACCCGATCCCAGAGCTTCACCTGCAACCCGACGCCACGGCGCGCTACGAGGTCGTGGACAAGGTTCTCGCAGTGACGAAGCAGGCTCACGTTCAGAAGATGGGCTTCGTCGGCAACGAATATTATATGAGCATCTTCTAGGGCTTTCCGTCCTTCAAGAGACGAGGGCGGCTTCTTCGGGAGCCGCCCTTTTTTTGTCGTGTCATTCGTCTCTTGCGCAACCAGACCCTTATCTTTAGTTAGCACCAGGTGCCGCAGCCCCCTATCGCGGTGCGCCCTCGGGCGGCTCGGCGTATTCCAGCCGCCCTTTTTGCTGCGAAAGGATGCTGGCGCCGCAGTGATCGGCATGCCATTGCTCCGGCCATGAGCGACAAGCGCCGCTTTGCCGTTGTCATCCTCGCCGCGGGCCAAGGCACCCGTATGCGTTCCGACACCCACAAGGTCCTGCATCCGATTGCCAGCCGGCCGTTGCTGCTGCATCTCCTCGATCGCGTCGACGCGCTGGGAGCAGAGAAGCGTGTGGTGGTCGTCGGCAAAGGCCGCGAGCAGGTCGTGGCTGCGATCGCCGGTCGCGACGTTTCAGTCGCTGTTCAAGCGGAACAGAAGGGCACTGGCCATGCCGTTCAGCAAGCCGAAGAGGCGCTAAGCGGTTACGATGGTCCCGTGATTATCCTCTACGGTGACACGCCATTCGTAGAGACTGCGACGCTCCGGCGAATGCTTGATCGTCTGGATGGAGACGGCGGGCCCGGTGTCGTTGTGCTGGCGTCGTCTCCCGCAGATCCGTTGAAGTACGGTCGGATCATTCTTGGAAGCGGCGACCGGATCGCCAAGATGGTCGAGTACAAAGACGCTAGCGAAGAAGAACGCGCGGTTCGTCTTTGCAACTCGGGAATGATGGCTGTCCGAGCCAAGGATCTCTTTCGCTGGCTGGCTCGGGTCGGGAACGACAATGCGGCGGGCGAATATTACCTTCCCGACATTGTCAACATCGCCTCGAGCGAGGGCCGCGAGGCCGTGGTGATCGAAGGGGATCCCTACGAAACCGCCGGCGTTAACAGCCGCGCGGAGCTCGCACACCTTGAGCTCGAATGGCAGCGCCGACGACGCGAGCAGGTGCTCGACGAGGGTGCCACGCTGATCGATCCTGAGAGCGTCTGGTTCGCGTACGATACCAAGCTCGGCCGGGACGTCACCGTCGAGCCGCACGTGGTATTCGGTCCGGGTGTTCTCGTTGCCGATGGCGCTACGATCCACGCCTTCAGCCATATCGAAGGAGCAACGATCGGCGCCAAGGCGAGCATCGGCCCATTTGCGCGCATCCGGCCGGGAACGCGTCTTGCGGAGAAAACCAAGGTCGGCAACTTCGTTGAGCTGAAGAAGGCGGAGATCGGGGAAGGGGCCAAGGTCAATCACCTCTCCTATGTCGGCGACGCGTCAGTAGGCGCGCGCGCGAACATCGGTGCCGGCACGATCACCTGCAATTATGACGGGTTCGGCAAGTACAAGACCGTGATCGGTGAAGGTGCGTTTATCGGTTCGAACACAGCGCTGGTAGCGCCGGTAATTGTCGGCGATGGCGCTATCGTCGGCGCGGGCTCAGTAATCACGCACAATGTCGAGGCGGATAGTCTCGCGGTCGAACGCAACGAGCAGAAGGGAATCTCGGGCTGGGCACGCCGGTTCCGTGAGCGGATGACAAGAAAGGCTGCGGAGTAGCTTATGTGCGGGATCGTCGGGATCGTCGGCAAGGCCGACGTCGCGCAACGGCTGTTCGACGGCTTAAAGCGGCTCGAATATCGCGGCTACGATTCCGCCGGTATCTGCACGATCGACGCTGGCAAGCTCGAACGTCGAAGGGCCGAGGGCAAGCTTGACAATCTCGCGCGGGAGCTTGCGCAAAATCCGCTCCATGGCACCACAGGCATCGCCCACACACGGTGGGCAACCCATGGCGCGCCCACTGTCGGCAACGCCCATCCCCATATCGTCGGGCCCATTGCGCTGGTCCACAACGGCATCATCGAGAACTTCAAGCCGCTTCGTGATGAGCTGATCGCCGAGGGGCGGAAATTCGAAAGCGAGACCGATACGGAAGTCGTCGGACACCTCCTCGCTCGGGAAGTCGAGCGCGGGGCTTCGCCGCAAAAGGCGGTTGCGGCCGTTCTTCCACGCCTCACCGGCGCCTTCGCAATCGCTATTCTGTTCCGTGACCACCCCGACATCATCATCGGCGCGCGCCAGGGTGCGCCGCTGACGGTCGGCTATGGTGACGGCGAGAATTACCTTGGTTCGGATGCACTGGCCGTTGCACCGTGGACCCAGCGCATTGCCTACCTCGATGAAGGTGACTGGGCGATCGTTCGCCGCGAGGGCATCCAGATCTTCGATCGGGAAAACTCCCCGGTCGAGCGTGAGGTCGTCGAATCCGGCGCTAGTTCCGCCCCTGTCGAGAAGGGCAATTACCGCCATTACATGCAGAAGGAGATTTTCGAGCAGCCGATCGTGGTTGCTCAGACTCTCCAGACCTACGTCCGTCCGTTCGAGGGCGAGGTGGCACTGCCGGTCGCCGAGGCCGATCTCGAGAAGGTGAACCGCCTTACGATCGTCGCATGCGGCACGAGCTACTACGCAGGCCTGGTCGCCAAATATTGGGTCGAGCAGTTTGCGCGGGTGCCGGTCGACATCGATGTCGCCAGCGAGTTTCGCTACCGCAACCCGGTGCTTGAGCCCGGTGGGCTTGCGCTTTTCATCAGCCAATCCGGCGAGACTGCCGATACGCTCGCGGCGCTCCGTCACGCGCGTTCGCAGCAGCAGCGAATTGCCGTTGTCGTGAACGTTCCAACAAGCTCCATGGCCCGTGAGGCGGATCTGCTGCTGCCGACGCACGCGGGACCGGAAATCGGTGTCGCTTCCACGAAGGCGTTCACCTGCCAGCTTGCGGTCCTTGCAGCTCTCGCCGCGAATCTCGCACGCGCAAAGCGTCGCCTGAGCCGTGAAGAGGAGCAGGAGATCGTCGCCCATCTGCAGGAAGCGCCGGCCGCGCTGAATGCTGCTCTGAATCACGATGATGATATCGCGGCCATGGCACACCTCATCGCGCCGGCGCGCGACGTCCTCTATCTTGGACGGGGTCCCGACTTTCCAATGGCGCTCGAAGGCGCGTTGAAGCTCAAGGAAATCAGCTACATCCACGCGGAAGGTTATGCGGCGGGCGAGATGAAGCACGGGCCAATCGCGCTGATCGACGAAGCGGTCCCCGTGATCGTGCTCGCCCCTTCAGGCCCGCTGTTCGAAAAGACCGTAAGCAACATGCAGGAAGTCCGCGCTCGTGGCGGCAAGATCGTACTGATCAGCGATGCGAGGGGCATCGCGGAGGCGGGCGAGGGGTGCATGGCTACGATCGAGATGCCGCAGGTGCACCCGCTGATCGCGCCCTTGGTCTATGCTGTCCCCGTGCAGCTGCTCGCCTATCATACAGCGGTACTCAAAGGCACGGACGTCGATCAGCCGCGCAATCTCGCAAAGAGCGTGACCGTCGAATAATAACGTCGCTCCGGATCTTCCGTCGACCGCTAGGCGGCGGCCCTGCGCGCTTCGAGGTTGCGCACATGGTGACTGAGGCGATCATAGAGGAAGTCGATCACGGCGCGCACGCGCGGAGTGTGACGAACCCGGTCATGCGTGAAGAGCCACAGCACGCGCTCATGGTCGGCCCGCGGCGGAAGGCAGCGCACGAGGTCCGCGTCGGCATCAGCAACCACGCAGGGCAAGACGGCTATTCCAAAGCCCGAGCGGATGCCGGAAAGCAGTCCTCCTGATGTCGCATGATGCATCGCGACCTGCTGTTCCAGCCCGAGGGTCTTCAGCCAGGCCTGATAATGGATCCAGAGATTGCCGCCGCCACCGCCGATGAAGGCGTGCTTCTTCAACTCGGCAAGCGATCGGGGCACTCCATGCCGCGCAGCATAGTCCCGACTGCAGTAAAGCGCCCAGTCATCGATGCAGAGCTGGCGCCCGACGAGACCCGCCGGCTGGTTCGAGCCCTTTGTACTCCGGAGCGAGACGTCGGCTTCTCCGGCTCCCAGGTCGCGGACGGTCTGGCTGGTATCGAGCTCAATTACGACCTCGGGATGCTTGTCGTGAAGCTCGCGAAGGAGCGGAACGAGCAGGGTGATTCCGTAAACCTCTTCGGTCGTGATCTTCACGGTTCCGCTAAGATCGCGTGACTGTGCTGCCGCCGCATCTGCGAAGACGTTCGCTGCAAGTTCCACCTGTTCCGCTCGTGTAAGCAGGTCGGTTCCAAGAGGCGTCATCACATAGCCCGCCTGGCGCTTATCGAAGAGGGGGAGGCCGAGCGACTGCTCGAGCGCAGCGATGCGCCGGGCGACCGTGGTCTGGCTGACCCTGAGCGCACGTCCGGCGGCGAGGGTGCTGCCCTCGCGCGCGACGGCGAGGAAATAGCGCAGGTCGTTCCAGTCGAGCATGAATGCAGTTTACCCCTGGGGGAAGCAGCCTGGTGTTCTGCAGATCTGCAGAATCATAGCACGAACTCGTTGCTCACGTAAGTTGCGATCTGAGACTAAATAGACGGTCGCGCCGGAATACCGGTCCCAAGCCAAAGGGGAAGCGACATGTTCAAGACCTTCAGAATCGCGCTCACCGCGTTCCTCGTCACGGCAGGCCTCATCAAGGGTGC
>Ga0068864_100005462_pt1 | contig 10424 bp, 9 predicted proteins | sample KBSSwiS72_FD_66586 | JGI IMG/M metagenome (GOLD analysis project Ga0068864, IMG submission 66586) | Switchgrass rhizosphere microbial communities from Kellogg Biological Station, Michigan, USA - KBS Switchgrass S7-2 | ecosystem: Host-associated > Plants > Roots > Rhizosphere > Soil ...
TTCTGCTCGCTGGCAACAAGCTCTAATATGAGTGCCCGATGTTCGCAGTCCTTCCGGACGATCGGCCATCTGCGCCGACTTTATGCCTGCATCCCCTTGGGCAAGGCGCCCGCCCATTGATCGGTTTGCCCTTTTTGTCGAAGAAACGAAGATTTCGATCTGTGATCCAGGAAGGCTCACCCAGATAAGCGGCGGTATATTCCTCTTCGATCCCGAGCTCGCGCGTCGCGATGAGTGCTCTTTCGTGCCATTTTCCCGCATCACCGTGGTCAAGTGCATGCGAGGGCGGCCAGATACCAGTCTTCTCGGCGGTCGATTGGCAGAAAATATATTGCCGAAGCTGCTCCCACCACTGAAATGCCGTCTCGTTGGAGATTATCTCGAGATTGCGGAGCCCGAGGCAGAAAGTCTGATCACGCTGAATATGCCGCTCGGGACAACGCGCGAGAAACTTGGTTCCTGGTGCTTGCTCGCGCACGGTGAGCGTGGAAAATCCCTGGATGCACAGCTCGACTCCGGTGGCCGCCTATACGGTGCCGGACACCCGTGCCGTGCCGACTAAGGCAAGTGGCAATGATGGATGGACGCGGAAAATCGGAGGATTGCCAATACCAAACGACGGTCTGCCGGATGGTGGTGCCGGCAAAATGCGCCACGACCATGCTGATCGATCCCGGTGATGCGCCCGGTCCGCCCGACGACTCCCGCGCGAATCTGGGGGTCACGTCGCTTCGATAGTCTACTTGCTCGAAAGGATGGGCATGCTGGATTCCGAACTCCAGGAATGGTTCGTGACCGAGGTCCTGCCCTTGGAACGGGGCATCGCAGCTTACCTCGGTAGAAATTCTTACCAGGGCGACGAGGCGGAAGACCTGCTGCACGACATCTATGAGCGAGCTGTTGTCGGCGCCCGCCGGGCCCGCCCATTGCAGACCAGGGCCTATCTGTTCACGATTGCCCGGAATTTACTGATCACGCGCGCCAAAAGGGCGAAAATCGTCCAGTTCCAGCTCATTTCGGATTCGCCGGAGGAGATCGACCGGGCCTGGGAGCACTTCGACCATTTGAGTCCGGAGCGACACGTGAGCGCCAGGCAGGAACTGGACCGATTCATGCAGGCGATGGATCGACTCCCCGCCAAATGCCGGCATGTCGTTCGATTGCGAAAGATCGAAGGCTTTGCCATTGCCGAGATTGCAGCGCAGCTCGGGGTATCGAACAGCGCTATCGAGCAGCACCTGACATTCGGAATGAAATCCATCGCCGACTATCTGCATGGAGGCTCGGGCCAAGTCCGGCGGAAGCGCGACGCCCCGGAACAAACTCTTCTGAAAAAGACCGAAAATGACTGCTGAGCTGAACGATATCGCCGCTCGATTTATATTGAGACGGGAAGGCGATGATTGGTCTTCGGCCGATGAAGCTGAACTCAAGGCATGGCTTCATGAATCCGCGCGACATCAGGCGGTGTATTGGCGCCTCGAAAGCGCCTGGAACTTTTCGCGTCCACACCGCTTGCTCAAGACCGACGAGAGCATCATCCGGTTGGGGAATAAGCTGCGCCGAAACATGCGGCGGCTTGGAATAGCCATCGCCGCATCGCTCGTTCCAATCGCTGCGAGTTGGTGGTTGATTGGCGCCCTGCCTGACAATCGACTTACCGAAACCTATCAGACCGGCGTCGGAGCACGGAAGGTCATTTCTCTGCCTGACGGCACTTCGATAGACATGAACACCGACAGCCAGATCGACATCCGGTACGACAGGAGCAACCGCCTGGTTGTCGTCGATCGCGGTGAAGTCTATTTCGACGTGGCGCATGATCGCAACCGACCCTTCGTCGTCGAGGCCGGTGATCGAAAGATCCTCGATATTGGCACGAAGTTCCTGGTTCGGCTGGACGGAGAGGTGGTTTCCACCGCTGTCGAAAAAGGGCAGGTGCGCCTGTCGCGGTCCGGAGCAAATCCTTCATCACAGCTGAACCTGATGGCGGGAGACCGGGCGATCGCCAATGGCCTGGCTACCATCACGTTCAGCAACGACATGGCCTACATCGAATCAGCCCTGAGCTGGCGCGAAGGCATGCTGCGCTTCCATGACAGCACGCTCGCCGAGGTATGTGCGCAGTTCAACCGCTACAATGCCACGAAGATCCACATCGCCGATCGGGCAACCGCCAATGTCCGCATAGGTGGCGCTTTTGCGGCCGGGAACCTCGACGGCTTCCTCCAGGTGCTGTCCGACGCCTACGACATCAAGGTGGAGAGGAATTTGCAGGAAATAAGAATTTCCCTGCGTTGATCTGGGGCTATGGCATCCTGGATTGTCTTTCTCACCATAGAAACAAAATGGGGGGAGAGACCTATGCGATATCCCGGAAATCTCGGGTGGAGTCTGCCAGCGGCCATCGCAATTGCGACTAGTGCGACACCCACCTACGCGCAGGCAGCAAGCTTCGACATCCCGGCTAGCAGCTTGCAGGCCGCCCTCGACAGCTTTGTCCGCCAAAGCGGCCTCCAGTTGATCTATCGGGTTGATCAGTTGGAAAATCACACCAGCTATGGTGTTCGCGGCGTGCGCAGCACGGAAGAGGCATTGCGCGAGATTCTGTCTGGGACGGGCCTTGAAGCGCGGCGATTTACATCCGGCGCGATTGCAATAGTTCCAGCCCAACCCAGGCGGCAGAAAGCAAGTGTCCAGGCGTTGCAGGCCTCGCCGGGAGTCGCCGGGGAGCCCGGCATTGCCCCTGCACCGCTGGCCCCTGCCGAACAGGGCCTGGAAGACATTGTCGTCACCGCCCGCCGCACCAATGAGAACCTCCAGACCGTGCCGGTCGCGGCGTCGGTCCTTTCTGGCGATGCACTCTCGCGCCAGGGCATCACCACGGCCCGCGACCTGCAGTTCAGCGCGCCAAGCCTCGTGATCACGCCCGATCCGCTGGGCGGTTCCAGCACACCGATCATCCAGTTGCGCGGCCAGACCTCGCCGCTGGGCACCGACAATACGGTGGTCGAGTACTTTGGCGAAGTTCCGGTCGACGCGCGCGTGATCGCCGCGGGGGTCTACGACCTCTCGTCAGTGCAGATCATTCGCGGCCCGCAGGGTACCCTGTTCGGCAAGAACAGCACCGGCGGCGCGGTCATCTTCACGCCGCAGAAGGCCACTGCCGATCGCGTCAAAGGTTCCGCCGAGGCGACGTTGGGCAACTATGACCTGCGCCAGTTCACCGGCGCGGTGAACCTGCCGCTGATCAAGGACGTGCTTGCGATTCGCTTCTCCGGGCAGATTACCCGCCAGGACGGCTTTGCCACCAATAACAACGGTCCCGATGGTAACGACAAGCACTGGGAAGCCGGTCGGATCGTAGTGAACTTCACGCCGGCAGGCAATTTCGAGAACCAGACGCTGTTCACCTATTTCAACGGCGAGCAGCACCTCAATCCCAGCATCCCGCTGGCAATCAGCGGCACAACGCTGCGCTTCCCTGCGGCCATTGCGGCATTTGCACTTCAGCAGAAGCTGGACCATCGCACGTTCTCGATGTCCGAGGCGATTTCGCCCAACAACGATGACAACCGCAGCTATCTGGTTAGCAACGTGTCGACCTACAAGCTGGGCGACGTCACTCTCAAAAATATCTTCGGCTATTACGATACGCACCTCAATCTGCGCATGAACCAACCGGCGTTCGAATTCCACGACATCGACGTGGCGCAGGACCGGCATCTGCATCAGTACAGCGACGAACTCCAGCTCTCCGGCAACTCGTTCGGCAACAGCCTGAAGTGGATCATCGGCGGCTTCTGGTCGAAATCGCAGAATACCGTTGCGCAGCGTTCGCGGCTGTTCTCGCCCAACATCAACTCGGTCTCGGACTCGACGGAATCCTATACCTCGCGGGCGGTCTTCGGCCAGGCGACCTACGACTTCACCAACCTCGGCCTGCGCGGCGTCAAGCTGACCGGCGGCATCCGCCAGACGTGGGACACCCGGGTTGGATCCAGCGTTCAGATTGTCCCGGTTCCGCAGACCGTGAAGAGCAGGCATGTGAGCTGGACCGTTGGCCTTGACTACCAGGTGACCGACGACATCCTGCTCTACGTCGCCAGCCGTCACAGCTACAAGGCGGGCGGCTTCAACCTGGTGTCACCGCTGATCCCGGCCTCGAGCCTGATCTACGCGCCGGAAACGCTGACCGACATCGAACTCGGCGCCAAGGCCAGGGTCAATATCGGCACCGTCCCAATCCGCGCCAACCTCGCACTCTACCGGGGCTGGTACAAGAACATCCATACCCAGGCGATCGGTTCCTGCGGCAGTTCCTCGACGGGGCAATCATCGTTGATCATCAATGCCGGCAAGGGCTCTCCCAAAGGTCTGGAACTGGAACTTGAGGCGCGGCTGAGCTCGCGGCTGCTGGTATCCGGTTTTTATAACCTGACACTGGGCAAGTACGACCAGTTTGTCGTTCCATTGGTGCCAGGGTGCAAGATTGCGTCGGTACCCGATCTGACCGGCGCCAATTTCGGCAACATCTCGAAAAATACGGCCGGACTGAACGCGACTTATACGATGCCGCTGGCCGGCAACCGGGGCGAATTGCAGATTAACGGCAACATGTATTATCGCAGCGCCCGACTGGGCAACGGGCTGCTGGCATTCAACTCGCCAATGCCGGGTTACACGATCTTCAACGCCCGTCTCGATTACAACCACATCGGGGGTAGTCCTGCCAGCCTCGGCGTTTATGTCCATAACGTTGGCGACAAACTTTATGCGCTGACCCGCAATGTGGCCGTCAACTATGATGTCTGGCAATTCGGCGACCCGCGGACCTTTGGTGTGGTCGCGAAGATCGAATTCTGAGATGCGATGAGACAAGTCCCGGAGTGGAAAGGCGTTCAGCCAGAGCGGCTTTACACTCCAGGCCGACCAGGACGGATCGTCCGCTCGCAATTTGAGCCCGATGTCCGGCTAGAGAGAAAAAAGTCAAGGAGTGCGATCGTGAAGCAAGTTGGCATGGGCCTTATCGCGGCTATAACTCTGGCGGGCTCCGCCTCTTCTGCCCTCGCCCAGACCATCAGCACGATCCCGCCGCCGCGTCCGGTGATCCAGGCGCTGCCGCCCGCGCCGCCGGCCCCGGCCAACCCGGTGTGGGACCGCTTCGCCAGCGACATCCGCGACATGTGGGCCCGGATCTACCAGAACGCGCCGAAGCGGGTGCGTGACGACCCGCAGCACCGGGCGGAAATCTCGCGCCTCCTGCTCGAGGGGATGGCGCAGCAGATCATCGAGGCGCTGGGCCAGGATGGCGATCATCCGGCGTTCTTTCCTCACATCAACTATTACGTCAATCTCGGCCAGCCCAACTCGGACACGATCTACAAGCGCGCGGTGATCACGCCTGGTGGCAGCTATCGCCTGAGAGGCGTGCTGGGCACTCTGGCGATCACCAAGATGGCCGAGCAGGGCACGACCCCGGAGAAGACCGGCGGCGGCGTACTTGCACTTGCCTATCACGATTTCTCCAAGCTTCACGCCGGCCCCGATGGTCGTTTCGACGTAATCCTCAGCCCGATCCGACCGGCTGGCTATACCGGTGACTGGTGGCGGCTGAACCCGACCACCAGCAGCCTGTTCCTGCGCCAGGTCGGGCAGAACTGGAGTGGCGAGGTCGACCCCAAGATATCGATCGAACGGATCGACATCCCGGTGTCGAAGCCGCGCGCCACGACCGCCGAGCTCGACCAGCGGCTCGGCGCAATCCCGATGCGGTCCTACCTGATTGCGGCCTTCCTTATCGATCATGCCGAACAGCTGCGCGAGCAGGGCTACGTCAACAAGCTGCGCACGCTGGACGTCACCAACGGCAGCGCGCTGGAAGGGCAGTTCTACTATGAGGGCGCCTACGACCTCAAGCCGGACGAGGCCCTGATCATCGAATCCAAGGTGCCAGAGCACTGCCGCTATTCGTCGATCATCCTGACTAACGAGATCTACGAAACCACCAACTGGATCGACAACCAGGCTAGCCTGAACGGCTCGCAGTACGCGGTCGACAAGGATGGCATGCTGCGGGTCGTTGTCGCCAATCGCGATCCGGGGGTGCTCAACTGGCTGGACACATCGGGCAACCCGGCCGGCGCCGTCCAGGGACGGTGGACCGAATGCACCTCACAACCGGTGCCGACCACGCGCGTGGTCAAGCTGGCCGACCTGTCCCGGGAGCTGCCGGCCGATACCCGTCGCGTGACTCCCGAGGAGCGCCAGCGCCTGGTCCGCGACCGTCGCGCCGCCTACCTCCAGCGGGCGCTGTGGTAGCGCCCGCAACACGGTGAGCGGGGACGTGGGATGTTTCTGCGACAGCGGGCGGGGGTATGCCGCTAAAACTGAACATTCCGCCTGATGCCTGAATGTCCCAGAGTGGAGTTAGCCATGGATATGATCCGCAACCAACGCTCCTCATTGGCAAACATCAGCAAATCTACACCCAGATTACTTTGGCGGGTTGCGTTCCTGCTTAGCACAACTTCTGTTGCCCTGGCGGAACCTGTGCAATCCGTAATCACCGACACCCCTGCAGGCCGGGCTGGATTCCCGTCGCGCCCGCAAGCACCCGCCGACGCACCCAATGTGCTGGTCGTCATGACTGACGACGTCGGTTTTGGTGCGAGCAGTACCTTCGGAGGTGCGATTCCAACACCGAATCTCGATCGGGTCGCCCAAGACGGCCTCCGCTATACCAACTTTCATACGACGGCTTTGTGCTCCCCATCACGCGCCGCATTGCTCACTGGCCGCAACCATCACGCGGTGGAATCGGGACATGTCCCGGACCTTGCTACCGGTGAGCCTGGCTACACATCGGTTTTGCCGCCGAGCGCGGCGACCATTGCGCAGATTCTGCGCCGCAGCGGGTATAATACGGCATTTCTCGGGAAAAATCATAACGTCCCTTCGTGGGAAAACGGGCCACTCGGTCCATTCAATCAATGGGGAAACGGCCTCGGCTTCGACTATTTCTATGGATTCCACGGGGGCATGACAGATCAGTTCCGCCCAAGCCTGATCGAAAATACACAGCCCGTTCCGACGCCTACGGACCCGGACTACTTCCTCGATCGGGATCTGGTTGATCACGCGATCTCGTGGATCGAGATGCAGCGCACGACGGGAAGCAAACGGCCGTTCCTGCTTTATCTGGCGCCAGGGACCGCACACGCGCCCCTGCAAGCGCCGCGCGCCTGGCTCGAGAAATTCCGCGGCCAGTTTGCTGGCGGATGGGATGCCTATGCCAAGGAAACGTTCGCAAGGCAAAGACAGCTTGGCCTGATACCGGCGAATGCAGTGCTACCTCCCCGACCGTCAGGAATTCCCGCATGGAGCAGCCTTACGTCGACCCAGAAGCGGGTCTACGCCCGATACATGGAGGCATATGCGGCGGCGCTGGCCTGTTTCGACGACCAGTTGGGACGTCTGCTCGATCGTTTGAAGCAGGACAATGAGTTGTCCAACACACTGATATTATTTGTCCAGGGGGACAACGGCGCGACTCCCGAAGGCGGCCTAAACGGCGCCGTCAACTATCTCGGACACACCAACACCGACCGCGATCTCGCATGGGCAGACCAACACCTGGACGAGATAGGGGGCCCAGCTTCCTATCCCGTGGCGCCGGCTGGCTGGGCGGTCGCACTGAACACGCCGTGGCCTTATTACAAACTGGTTGCTTCCCGGTTGGGCGGGATGACGAACGGTTTGGTGGTCAGCTGGCCCGCGCGAATTTCGCAACGTGGCATACGACATCAATTTACCGATCTGACCGACATCGCGCCCACCCTTTACGATGCCATCGGGATTTCCCTTCCTGCTGAAATTGACGGCGTGGCGCAGATGCCGTTCGACGGGCACAGCATCGTGTCGACTTTTGCCGGTCCGGACGTGGCAACATCGCATACGCGACAGTATTTCGAAATTCAGGGCAATGCCGCCATCTATGACAACGGTTGGCTGCTGGCGACGCGCATGGCTGACAACAATACACCGGGGAATATTGTTGCCGACCCCGACAAACCCTGGCTCTTGTTCGACCTGACTCGCGATCCGACACAACAGGTCGACGTGGCAAAGAAATTTCCAAAAATTGCCGATCGCCTTCGGCAGATATATGATGCCGAGGCGCTCCGTAATCACGTCGATCCACGAGCGATCGGGCTGGAACGGATTTTTTCCTACAACAGACCGGAATATGGCAACTTGCCGGGTCGATATGTATTCAAACCCGGACCTTGGGTGTATGGTGAGGGCACTTTTCCGACCGTGCTCAACCGGAATTGGACGATTACCGCCAACCTGACCGTGCCGGAAAGGGGCGCTTCGGGCACACTTGTGACACAGGGCGGCTGGTTTCAGGGCTGGGGCCTGCTGGTGCGAAACGGTGTTCCGCAATTCCTCTATCGGCGCGGTGACATGCCTGAACTGATAACGAGGCTCGTGGCGCCGGCAGCACTGCCTCCCGGAAGGCACACTGTGGCCGTGAATGCAAAACGCGACGAGAGCGGGGTGTCTGGAACATTCACCATGACCATCGATGGAACGAACGTTGCCAGCAGCAAAGTGGACAGCTTGTTCGCGTTCAAATTCGGCAATGAGCCCGCCGTGATCGGCCGGGATAACGGGACGACGCTGGATGGAGATCCCTATCCGTTCGCCTGGCCCGCCCAATTGAGCATCACCGTGGATGCCGGCCCCATATCGATTCCAACGACTGCCATTCGCAGATAAATATGTTGGCACCTCCCCATGCCACTCTTGGCCTGGCCCGCTTTTGCTCCGCCGCGCTGGCCTGGAATCCGACCGCCATTGACAGACCCTGTGGCAATGCTCAAGGTGCTAGTGCTGGCCGCGCAGAACAATGTTGCCGATGCACGGATGGAATATCTGATCCGCGACCGGCTGAGTTCGCCGGAGAAGGTGCTTGCCATCCCGTCGATGGCCTGGCGCTTCCAGGCTGCAATCATCGTGTGATGGTCGCGCTGCTTGGCTGCCAGCTCCGCCAGCGTCAGGTCGCCCCGAATCGCTTCCAACGCCACCCTCGCCTTGAAATCCGCGCTGTAGCGCTCCCTCGGCGTCTTATGTCGCCGACTGGCTCGCCAGGCGTCGCCCGCACGCCCTGATCGAGGTCGCGATCGGCAGCGTCATCCTGACCATTCCGTTCGAGGTGGCAGGCCTGCTTGCCACCGACGCCTATGTTGCGCTCGCCTTCTTCGCCGGCAGTTTCTTCCTTGCCGGTGGCTATCTGGGGCCGAGCATTGCCGCGGAACATGCCATGGTGCCGTCCAATCTGCGTGCGTCCGCGTCGGCGGTCTGCCAAGGATGAGGTCCTGGCGACCGACGAATAGCGCCATGGAGCGGTTATCCCTAGAGCTGCTGATGCTGGACTGGGAGGCGGGCTGCGGCCATGGCCGGAATGAGAGCAGGAGGCAGAGCATGGCTGATGATGATTATGTTTATGACGAAGCGACCGGCGAATGGATCAGCGCCGCCGACGCCGCCACGCGCCCGGCGGGCGGGGACGAGGCGGTGGAAGTGCGCGACGCGGTCGGCAATATCCTCTGCGACGGCGACCAGGTGACGCTGATCAAGGACCTGACCGTCAAGGGCGCGGGCCAGACGCTGAAACGCGGTACGCTCATCAAGTCGATCCGCCTGACTGGCGATTCGCAGGAAATCGACTGCAGGTTCGACGGCATCAAGGGCCTCGTCCTGCGCGCGGAGTTCGTGAAGAAGCGCTGAGTGCCGGAGAGCGGTGCCGATTAGGGGCGCGTTCCTTGCAATAAAGGCGTAGGATCGCGCCACGGGCCCCGTGCTCGTCAACATGCAAGGACGAGAGGACTACGCCATGGCCAAGAGTCAGAAGAAATCGAGCAAGGAAGTCCGCAAACCCAAAGCGGAAAAACCCCCCAAGCAGAACGCCTCCCAGCCCAGCCAGAAGACGGGCGTGGTGCGCGGGCTGGAGAATTTCAAGAACCAGTGAGCGTCCTGCATCAAGGGAGGCCTGTAGGACAGCGAATTGGAAAGGAGGCGCCGGCACGCTTTCAGGTCGCGGCGAGGTGGCTCCGGAACCAGTCGGCAAGTTCTTCTTCGGTGAGGTCGCCAGCGGCCAGGGCAAGCATGGCAACGACCAGTTCGGCATCGGTCGCACCGAGGGCATGGCCGTTCAGCACCAGGAAGGTTTCGCTGACCACTGCGGCGGTGCGCTTGTTGCCATCGATAAAGGGATGGTTGCGTGCGATGCCATAAGCATAGGCCGCGGCGAGTGCCGCCACATCGGGCTCGCCATAATTGGCGAGATTCCGAGCCCGGTTCATGGCGCTGCCAAGTAGGCCCGCATCCCGCACACCTTCCCCGCCGCCATGTTCCGC
>Ga0068864_100005463_pt1 | contig 10424 bp, 14 predicted proteins | sample KBSSwiS72_FD_66586 | JGI IMG/M metagenome (GOLD analysis project Ga0068864, IMG submission 66586) | Switchgrass rhizosphere microbial communities from Kellogg Biological Station, Michigan, USA - KBS Switchgrass S7-2 | ecosystem: Host-associated > Plants > Roots > Rhizosphere > Soil ...
CGGTACACAACTAAAAGTAGAATATTTCTCGCTGGCCAAAGAATTGTTTGTCTTGAGATCGGCTCATGTACGATTCGTGATTCGGCCGCGCTAATACCGATGGCGCTAAAACAAGCGTCGGAGATCGGAGACTATCGCAAAACTGAGACGGAGCTTCCATGCATCTGTGGAGAGGGATGCGGAGGATATTGCTCTATTCGACGTGATATGAGCGGAGAGGAAAAGAATCGACTTACGGATTATTTGCGATTCGATTGTATGTCGTGTTTTTCCATGCTCTCAAATCTCAAAACTTATGCAGAAGATCATGACTTAGACTTATGCTCGACGGTGGGCGCGTCGGCTTGGCGTACCGCGAGAAGATGGGCAAATCTTCCGCCGGCTAAATGGGCGCTTCCGGGGAAGTCGGAATCCAAGGTCTACACGTTTGTTCATCAGGCTTATAAGGGCGGAAGAACACAAGTCGGGAAGATCTCTTCTAAGCGAGGTCGTCATGTTGATGTCAATTCGGCTTATATTCACGCGCTGAGAACGATACAGATTCCGGTAGGAGAGAAAGTAGAGCTTGGGCCGTCAGCATCAAGAAAGGCGTTTAGGGATGGTCGGCATGGAGTTTATCAAGCGATTGTCGAAGTACAAGATCAACATATCCCACCACTTCCTTATCGGGGAAAAGAGCGTCTTTATTACCCTGTCGGATCCTTTGAAGGGGTCTGGACACTTCCTGAGATTCAGTATGCGGAAGATCACGGGGTCAGAGTGGTTGATATCGGCCGTTCAGTGGTCTGGGAAACAACCGACAATATCTTTAGACCTTTCTGTGAGGAAGTTTGGCGTCTCCGTGATCTGGCAGGCCCTAAAACCGCGTTAGGAGTGTGGCTTAAGTTTTTTGGTAATTCATTGACCGGAAAACTCGCGCAACATCCGCTTTGCGAGACGATCGAGTTAAATGTTACAGAGCCGAATTTTTGTCCCGGCGCTCGACGTTCTTGTCATGCTCTTGATTGCGTTCGTGTCAATAATGAGAGATGTTGTGCTCATGGATGCTCGGGATGGTGCGGACGACATATTCCACTCGATAAAGAACAAAAGATCTGGAGTATGCTTCAATGGCAAATGCCGCAATCAGGGCATGTGCAGTGGGCCGCATATCTAACCGGACATCAGAGGTGTTATTTGCACTCCGGTATGATCTCGGATGGAGAATCGGGAAAAACATGGGTTTATTCGGACACTGATTCCCTTTTTAGTGAGCGAGAGAATTGGGAACATGTCGATATCGGAAAGAATCTCGGACAATGGAAGGATGAGGGAATATATCTTGATTTTCATTCTCTCGCTCCAAAAACCTATTCGTACACTGAGGAAGAAACAGGAGATCGTGTAGCGCGGGCCAAAGGAATATTTGAGCCCGAGAAAAATTGGGATAAACTTTCGGCGTATGAAAAGGTAAAAATAGATCGTGGTGTGAAATCGTTTAAACAGGCGGTTGCAGGGCTCAGGACTGGTCAATCGAATTCTTTATTCGTCAGAAAAGATATGGAGAGAGGAATTAGTTCTCCGATAGAGTGCGAGAAATGTCATGTTATTCATATTGGCGACAGAATATTGAGAGGGGAATTGACTTACCCTATGCATATCGATATGATTCGTAATCATGAGTCGACCCGCACAATATGCGTCGAAGATTCGGGCGAAACTGAGGAATAACGAGCCCATCACAGAAGAGCAGGCTCAGTGGCTCGCTTCCTACGATGCCCAAACCAAGCGTGGTCGTCCGGCCAAGGCCCCACCACCCCTCCCAAGTCAAGAGCCCTCGCCCGTCGTCGAGAACCCTCACTCGCCGACGGGCGGGGTGCCGATTGAACCTCCTTCAATTGATGTACGATCTCCCTCCGACAGCGCGGGCGAATCGCGGCAAGCCGATATCGGCGAGGACGGCCCATCCTCGAACGAAAGCGGAAGCGCGACGAGTGACGCGAAGTCGGAGGGAGATCCCTCTTCTTCCAAGGAGCAAGATGAGGCTCACTACAAGAAGTGCGCGACGCTCGCTGCTATGTGGGGAGCGTGGATGAAGGCCGGACAACAAAAGATCAGAGAAAGCGGGTCGAAACTTCCCACTCTTACTGATCAGATTATTGATGGTGGATTGGTACCCATGTGCTTCGAAGCTCTCTCCGAGTATCTTCCTCGTGGTTCGAGTGCGAGCGGAGGAGCAATCTTGTGTGTCGGGGCGAGCGGCTATAATATCATTGGTGTTAGAAAAGCTCGTCAAGAGAATGAGGGAGGAAATTTCAAACCGAAAGATCCAAATGGAGTAAGGCCGTCTCCACCGCCCCCTCCGCCCCCGTCTCCCGGCGAAAAAATTCACGATTTGATTGTGACTGATAAAGATCCCGCCGGCGGATTTATCTGATTCAGCATGCGCGCCCAAAGATCATTCAATCTTGTTATGGGATGTTTTGGGATTACTGGAACTGGAAAATCCGAATATGCATTAAATTACATTCTTGATATTCAGAGTAAAGAAGCAGTTTATGTGATCGCGCACGATCTCAATTATTCCATTCCTGAGAGGCTGCACAATGGGCGCAAAACGAATGTCAAAAGATACCAAACGATTGAAGAAGCGGAAGAAGGTCTACTCAAATCACCGGGAGGCATTCATGCTATCGCGTGCTCAGATGCCTCCGATGTCATTGCTCTTGGCATTAGAACGGCTGATAGATCGCTTGAAAGAAACACGGTGGGGGGAAGAGATGTTATTCGAAGAGGAGGCGGAAGAGGGATACCTGTTATCGTGTACATTGACGAGATCGTCAATGCACAACAAGCTTCGCAATATCGTATGGGGGATGATCTAAAGAAATTTGTAGGCCAGCGTCGTCACCTTCATTGCGGGCTAGTTTATACGTCTCAATATCCTCGACAGTGTCATTATTCCCTCGGAGAGCAAGCAACTGATGTAGTTTTTTTCAAGCTCAAGTCAGAAAAAGATATCAAGAAGCTATATGAGAGCTTCGGTGTACCTGAAGATCAAGCCTGGAAAGCTCAGAGCCTTTCCGGTCATCAATTCATTCATTGTAAAACCGGCGCATAATTTTGATCTAATTAATAATTAAATTTATTATTGACAGCATACCGCCCGTGTGTTCACATTTTCATTGACACTTGTCAGTCAAACGTCAACGAAAATGGAGATCGAAAAATGAACGTTCAGCTTGCAAAGCGCGTCGAAAGTGATGTCATGAATTTTGGCAATGGGCGCGTCGTGACGCTGAAGAAGGATTTTCTGGAGATCGGTTTGTCCATGAATCAGCCGATGATTCGTCGCATGTGGGCCCGCTTTCAGGGCAACGTGACGACCGGAGCCGGCAGCAGCACCCCGCCAGATTTTCTCGGCGGTTTGCTGAGCCACGTTTACAATCGCTTCATCATGAAAGATCGATCGGGCGAAAGAATCAATGTGAGCGGCGGCGAGCTTCGCGACATCGCGCAAATGGAGCTTGGCATTGGCTTTCGCGATCCATCTGACATTCCTCCTTCGACCACGACTGATGTCGAATTTCGCCTTCCATTCATTCTCACTCTCGCCGATCGCGCCGGCTCGCCGGAAGATTCGGCGATGTTGCTTGCCGACTTTTACAGCGGCGGAGAATTGTCGATCAATTTTGTCAATGGTACGATTGGCGGCGGCGCTGAAAACGCTCCGAGCCTTACCGTGAATTCAGGAACCGTGACGATCGAGGCGGAGATCGTTGATTACGGGAATCAGATTGCTCCGGCGCGTCTCGCCTGGCTTTCGACGGCGCTACTCAACAAAGATTCGTCCTATCCAATCAATGGCAAGCTTCGCGCTGCACTTCTGTCTGTTGGCGATGCCAATGTCGAAGCCGGAGAAAATTGGGATTCGAGCGGCGAAACTCTCGAATCTCGATCTTTGAACTACATCGCACTCGCTCAAACCCACTTCATCGAGGCATATCTGGAAGAGGGTTATCACAAAGAGGAGATCGATGCAGTTGCAAATGATTATCTTCTCCCTCTTTACTTTCCGAATCGTGGCGACAAGATCACGGATCAGCCGGTCTTTGACAATTTGCACGTCAAGTTTTCGCAGACTCTCCCGGAAAACTCCACGATCATCACTGGCGTGTGGACGCAGCGAAGTGCCGCCACCGTCGCGCTGGCTTTCCGTGGTCAGCCCGCGAGCACGCTGCAGATGCTGCTCAAAAAGGGCGGAGTGGTTCCCGGTCTTCGTGGAGACAAGCTCGCCGCGAGTTTCCCGAAGAATCAAAGAGCCTTTCTGCCCGTGAAACTCACGACTGGAACCGTCGATTCGTCCGCGACTACTCCGGTCGGCCAGAATCAGCGATAAGGAGCTGATCTTGGAATTGCTGCTTTTCATGCTGGTCGGGGGAGCACTCTATCTTTATCACGATTCGGTAAGCGGATCGGGATCAGGAGGCGGGGTGAATGTTACCGTGAACAACGGCCCAGGAAGCTCGACCAAGCCAAAGCAGCAAAAACAAGATCAGAACAAACCTGGTTTTGGTGGATTCGGCGGTGGCGGTGGTGGAAGAGAAGGTGGAAACTTCCTCGGAGGCGGCGGACAGAATTCGGCAAGTGGTCAGCCGTGGTCCTTTGCCGACATCGCGGCCGAACGAGATTTTGCCGGATCAGATCTGAATGAAGTGATCGATCGTGCCGAAAGACAAGATGAGGCACGAGCATCCGATTGGGAGTCGAATTACGCCGCAAATCATTTCGATTATGGCCCGCCTGCTCCAACTGGAATGGGTGGAGATATGCCATTCTCTGACGATCTTGATCCTGAAGTCGGGGCGCCTGATATCGAAAATGACAGTGGTGATCTTCCGTTTTCAGATGAAGGCGACGATTATGATGGATGGGTGGATGAACCATGAGCGACACTGAGAAAGGCGTTTTGATCTTTGGTGGTGTGGCGCTTGGATTGTTTTTGTTGACGAGACACAATGCAGGCACTCCACCGCCGGGAAGTCTTTATCCGTCTCCTTCGCAGACGTATAATCAAGATCAAGTGGCGGCGAATTTTGCTGCAAATGCGATGGCGCAATTTATGCCGAATCAGCAGATGATTTCGCAGATCTTCGGATCTTCAGGAGTCGGCGGCGGATTTGGGTTCAGTGGTGAGGATTACTGAGTGGCCTCGTCTTCTTCATCTCACGCGATCCACGCCGATACTGCCGTTGTTATTGGCGCGGTAGTGATTGCGGGCGGTATTTTGTATCTTGTTTATCAAATTGAGCAAGATACGAAAAATGCCATCGGTACTGGATATGAAGATATCAAAGCGGCCGGAGCAGAGATTGCCTCCCTTCCAGGAAGGGCGGCCGGGGCAATCGTCGATGGTGTTACATCGGCGTATCACTGGCTCGCCGGAGATGATGTTTCAGTGTCGTCGATGGAATATGAGCCAGAATCGCCGTCGGGCGGATCTGAAGACGCCGGAAACGGGGAAACGACAATCCCATGAAACTCGGAGTGGTCGAAGGTCTTGTGATCGTGGCAGGCGGTGTCGTGGCCTACCAGCTTTACAAACGAAATAAAAAGAGTTCATCGGCCAACGGTTCGCAAGACGGAGACGCGGCGCCTCCGATGATCCCGGATACCGGGGCGAGTCCAAACGGAATTTATACACTTCCGGACGGATCTATTTATTTTGGGCCTCCTCCGGCGGCTCATGGGGCTACCGATCCGAGCGGAGGAAATCCTTCTGTAACACCATCTGGAGCCGGGGCTAATCCCGCTACTCCAATATCGACGAGATATTCCGGGCCTCAATTGTCTCTTCATGGGCGTGGTTTGGGAGCGGCCGAATCGCCGTCGCAGGTGGTACTTCAACCCGAGCCGCCTACGCAGCCGAGTTCCTCCCCGCCCGTAACTCCGTCGTCTGATCCTCCGCGTGAGGCGAAAATTACTGATCGTATCATGGATGAACTTCCGGGTTCTCCATTCAATATTACGATCTACCAGTGGCAACATCCTCAGCGTGAGCAATCAACCCTCGCTCCTCCGAAGCCTCTTACGGGTCTGATGTATCCCTGGACGGGAGTAGTTGGAAAACCATTTGAGCTTTACTCATCCTTGTGGATCGGAGGTCGCACAGGTATCAAACTCGGCGATGGGTGGGTGATTTTTACCAACGATACACCGGATGGCTGGGATATTCATGTCAATAACCCGGGGTGGGATAATGCGATCCCGATTCATTATGATCAACCACTCGATCAACAAAATATCGTGTGGCAAACACTGCGTCAGTTGCGAAAGCAAATTGCGAGTGCGAGTCTTCGACACGCATTCGCTCATATTCAGTCTCTCGGAGTGATCGATTACGAGGCAACCGTCGCGAAATATCAAAAAAAGCTTGATACTACTTTTTTAGATATGTGGACTGCAAATGTGAATGGGAAAACCTGGCCGGCAGTTTTGCCTCCGAGACCTCCCCTTATTACCAAACTTGACAATGATCATATTTGGGTTGTTTTAGATCCTTCGGTGAACGAATAATTCATTGACAAATGTCAGTGAAAAGCTCAACATCAATCAATCAGGAGAGACGACCATGCACAAAAGCTTGAAATACGCCGCCGCCGCCGCCGTGGGTGTTGCCGTTCTGGAGTACATCTACACGACGGATTGGTATCAGAAGAGCACCTTCTACGCGGCTGGCGGTGTCCAGGGAATCGCCTTCGATCTCGCTGTCGCCGGTGGCGCCTCCGCTCTCGTCGGTCTGGCGATTGGCTGATAAAGTGTGGATTCGATCGCTGTCATTGATTCGGAGTCTACTTCAGTTGTAGGTCCCGATATATCCGCCGATCCCGATACCGGGATTGTTGACGGCGATCCTTCGTCAATGGCCCACGAGGCCGGACTTACTCTCGATCAATATTCTCTCGCTCGTATGTGCGCGAGCGAGGAAGGTCGAGGGCCCGGCGCTTATCTTCTCGCCGTCGCCGAGTGCGCTGTCAACACAGCCGCCCGCCGCAAAGTCTCCGTCTCCGATCTTCTCTTGAAAAGCTCGCGCTCACAAGGCGCGGGCAAATTCTCACAGCAAGGGCTTGGCAAGTGGGCATCTACATCACGCCCGGCCACCCGTAAGAGCGTCGCGGCGGCAAAAGCTGCGCTTGCCGGCAGCAATTTCACAAAGGGATCACGAGATTACTTTTCTCCTTCTGGCCAAGTGGTCGGTTCCAAGCAAGGCGTTACCACGATCAAAACTTCTTCGGAAAAGTACATCCAAGATCGAAAAGAAGAAGACCTCGTGTGGGTCGGCGATTTGCCGGGGATCGATCCTACTCGGCTGATGATATTCATTGACAAAAACAAGATCTCTAATCCCGAAGAAAACATTACTCGCTCTGAAGGGCTTGTATTTGTTCCTTCGATCGTAGCTTTCATGTTTCTGACAGGAAGCGTGATTTTCGCGATGATCGCGGGCGGGGTAAAGGTGAACCTATGAATAAGAAAGGTCCCTTGATCGAAGGCTTCAGTGATGTTCGCGGATCTCTGCCGGAAATGGCGCGCGGAGTAAACGAGGGTTACAAGCGTCTTTACAATCCCTCATTTGGCGAAGATGATTCTGAGATCTTCAGCGAAGATTGCGCTCTTATTCAAATGGGCCCTCTCTCGACGATCGCATGCCTTCTGATCTATTCTCCGAGCTTCATTATTCCACAAGAAGTCACGGCCGGTACTCCATTCTTCGGGTATGTGAAAGGCCCGTTCAAGATCAAAGGGAAGTCTTTACCTCCCGGCGACTCATATTCTTTCGATGCGATCTTTTGGGCGAAGCCTCCCCCGTCGATTGTTCCGATTGCGAGACCGGCCGTTCCAGCCTCCGATCGCGCGCAAAGAAACGGCAATGAGGTTCCATCATTTGAGATTGCCGTTCCGACCGTCGAAGATCTTGATTCTGATACGTACTACGTCGGTGATCTTGAAGATTTGACATTTCGCGAGGCAAATTCTGGAGATGCAGATTTTTCTGCCGAGCTGATGGGATCTTTCGACAATATCAGATTTTTTCAGTTGACTACTTTGTCAGGATTGAATGCCTCAGATCCCGATGGAACTTATCGACTGGCGACTTTTTCGGCAGACCCTACCTCGGCTCCTGCTGTATTGCAAAAATCTTATTACGTTCCTCGGATCAATTATATCAAGGTACATACTACCGGATATGATGCAGGAACTTCATTTCTGATCGTCTCAGGTCGTTTGAGATGAAAACGTTATACCTCACAGTTCTCGCTCTTTTTGTGATCGCTCCATTGGCGATTGCGGCTCCGCAGTATATTCAATCGATCACGCTGAAGGATATCAACAGTCAGGGATCAAGTACTAATTACTTTCGAAAGACTGGCAAGCCAATCGATACGTGGAATTTCTCATCTCCTCTTTCTGCATCTGCGAATCACACAACCGGCGTAATGACGGTGAGTGCGACAATACCGTCCGCCTCTGAATTGATCGCGCCAGCAAATGAGGGTACCTTTACCATCTCTGCCAATCAAATCGCCTCATCTTCAAACTCAAATGTGATCGAAACCTATTCGCCGACAGAAACGGGATCTGCGAAATGGGGCGATGTCTTTTATCAACAATCGAATACAGGTTCGTCTCGTAAGAATCAAGTTCACGGTTTCGGTTGGAACTTTGGTCCGAATGGCGGACCTATGACTTCTTCGGAAGCCATGATCGGATTTTCCGTCGAAAGCTATTACAAACCTGGCGAAGAAGACGCGGTGAGTGAGTTTCATATCTATTCTCAAACAAATGGTGGGAGCGGATTTCGTCCTCTCTCTTATCAGTTCAATCGCACCGACGGAACAAACTCACTCTCATTATCACCAACAAATCTCTATATTCAAGGCCCCGGTCAGAGTCCTACCTACTGGACATGGCAGGCCGGAGATGACGGCCATGCTCAAGTCGATCTGGCGGCGGGTCATACGGCCATGTATTTCAGTCGGAATAACGCCACACCATTTCGTCAGAAAGACTCTCTTGGAAACTACGTCGGTTTGATCAACGTGAGAGATTTTGACGTGGTCGAAGTCGGAGACGACACACTTCCTACTATGGCGAGAGGATTGATCTTAAAAAGTAATTCTTCAAAGCCTGAATGCACGGGTTCTCCAGCGGTAAGAGGAATGCAATGGGCCACATATGGAGCGCCTGGCGTAACCGACAAAATTGAGATCTGTCTCAAGTCGGCAGCGAATTCTTATAACTGGATCGAAATTAAAAACGGAGGCTGAGAAATGCGCGCGCTTTACATGATGATCGCGATCGGGATTGTTTCTTGTGCTGTTGGTGTTGTCGGCGCAAGCTACTTTCAACCTGTAACACTTACCGACTTTGTGAATGACGTGGCCGATGCGGATGTGAGACACGCCAGGATCGGTTATTTTTCTCATGGACAAGTCAGCACCATCCGAGCGGCGGCGGGCGGTGGAAACTTCACCATGCAAAATGATGACGGAGGTACAGGTCAACGAAGCATGATCATCAGCTCGGCGCCCTTCAATGCTGATGCCGGAACGATTCGATCAGTGCACGGTCTGTTTCTGAATCCTATCAATCAATTTGTCGCGACCGCTGGATCTGCATGTGGATTTCATGGTTTGATGATTACTCAAGCTGATCTCAATACCGACACTACTTATCAGTGTTGTCAGATCGGAAATTCTCTCAAATGGGTATTGGGTGTATGTCACCCGGACGGAGGTTTGTGATGACTTCCGTCACCAGAACGATTCGTCTTGACATTGTTTTTGCCGGGCTTCTTCTCGCGATCGTTCTTTTGATTGCTGGCGGATGCGATTTCGTGCGCGCCATTGCGAGCGATCCAAAGCTTGTCGCATGCGCCGCGAACGAGGCGGAAGATCTGAAGAGCGCGATCCAATCGCCCAAAGAAGACAGCGGATGGATCGCCGCCGCATTTCAATTACTCGCTTGTGCGCCGGCAGTGATCAACGACTATCAGCGCAGCAAGCAGCTCGCTACGAGCGGTGATTTCATGCCTGCGACATTGCCGGAATACCAGATTCAGCGTCTCCGTGTAATCAAATGGCTATATAGAGGTTCGCCATGAAAAGAGAAATTCCCGGCTGGTTGTACGTTTTTCTTGCGATCTTCGCGATCTTGTGCGGGGCCGCTCGTACAACTTTGATCGGGAAGGTCTCTTGGCTGATGCACGATAGTTCTGGAGAGGCATTTTTGAACTTTGCTTGCTTGGCATTGACAATGGGTGGATTCGGCACTTATTTGAAGGCACCAAAAGATCCTCCCGATCCCAAATAACATCTTCTCTATTCCCTGATCCACAAAACAACCCCACGGTCAACTACGATCGGTAAGCTCAATTTTCAATG
>Ga0068864_100005466_pt1 | contig 10422 bp, 8 predicted proteins | sample KBSSwiS72_FD_66586 | JGI IMG/M metagenome (GOLD analysis project Ga0068864, IMG submission 66586) | Switchgrass rhizosphere microbial communities from Kellogg Biological Station, Michigan, USA - KBS Switchgrass S7-2 | ecosystem: Host-associated > Plants > Roots > Rhizosphere > Soil ...
AACCGGTATGTTGCGCGTCGTAACCGAAGCGAAACATCGTGTACAGCGAGAACGACGTGGTCATGATCGAGAAGGCGACGATGAACAGGAAGTAGATGATTAGCACAAACCCGAGCCGCGGTTGTTTCAGAGCATTTGCGACCTGGCGCCAACTGCGTCCGCCGGCCTTGTTCTTCGCTGGATGATCCGCGGTGACTGTCTCGGGCAGTCTGAAATAAAGCAGCACTGCATTCGCGAAGCACAATGCGGCCGCGAAGAAAAACGGTACGTGAATGCCCCACTGGCTGAGAATGCCGCCGATGGCTGGTCCAAAAATAAAACCAAGACCAAAGGCGGCGCCAATCAGTCCCATTCCTTTCGCGCGATTCTCTTTCGTCGTGATGTCGGCGATGTATGCCTGCGCGGTGGAGATGTTTCCCCCCGTGATGCCGTCGAGAATGCGACCGATGAAAAGCATCAGGACGGTCTTGGCGAGGCCGAGTACGAGAAAGCCGATGCCGGTGCCGATGATCGAAAGCAGCAGCACGGGGCGGCGTCCATGTTTGTCGGAAAGACCACCGAGGATCGGCGAGAAGATGAGTTGCATGATCGAGTAAGAAGCGAAGAGCAATCCGACCATGCGTGGCGTTGCATTGAACGCCGTGCCCTCGGCGTAGAAAGGCAACACCGGAATGACAATTCCGAAGCCGACGAGATCGATAAAGACAGTTGTAAAGATGACGATCAGGGGCGAGCGCTTCATCGCCTACCGCGTCCTCGTTCGCTACCCGTCAACGCGCGATCGATCGAGGCTTGGCCCGCCCCGGCAATCAACAACGCCAACGCCATCGCCAGCAATGCCAGCGGATACTCGTAACCGCGGTTCGCGGCGAAGAAGCCGCCCGGCAAATGCACTCCCAAAATCGCCGTCAGCATCACGCACGCAATTAAGAACGCGCCCACGCGAGTTAAAAATCCGAGACCTACGAGCAGTCCACCGAGCAGTTCGGAAAGCGCCGCCGCGCCCAGCCAGAGCCACGTAGGGCGCATAAATCCGAACGGCGTGTTGCCGGCGGTGAATGCTTTGAAACCCGGTCCGTTGAAGGCGCCCAGGACTTTTTGTGAGCCATGCGCGATCATCACCGCCGCGAGCGCCAAACGGATCGGCAGCGTAAACCAGGTTGGGGAAGTCGCCATTATTCGTCTGAACATGTTGGTTTTTGTTCCTCGTTTGTAGACTGTAGTAACATTCAACCGCACTTGTCATCAACTTCTCGAAAGATGCTTTACTAAATGCCCAGCCCCCGAGTCGTTTGCGCCGCCGCGTTGTTGCTCCTCCTTCCTCTTTTTGTTGCAGCGCAAAATCAACCGGTCGAGATAGCGTTCACAGTCGCCATGACGCGCCCGCACACGCACCTGTTCGAGGTCGACATCGACATCAAACGCCCGACGAATGGACCAACGGAAGAGCGGTTGGTATTGCCGGTGTGGACGCCCGGCTCGTACCTGGTGCGCGAGTTTGCGCGCAACGTGCAGGACTTTACCGCGCTCGACGCCGCGGGCCAGCCGTTGAAGTGGGAAAAGACAAATAAAGACACGTGGCGCGTCGTTACCAACGGCGCGCGCGAGTGGCACGCACATTATCGCGTCTACGCGAATGAACTGTCCGTGCGGACGAGTGAATTGAACTCGAGCCACGCGTATTGGAACAACGCCAACATCCTCATGTATCTCGATGGCTTTCTAAAGAGCCCTGCGACGGTGCATGTACTCGCGCCCGATGTTTGGAAAGTCGCGACCGGTCTGCCGGCGGTGTTGGGCCAGAAGAATACTTTCCGCGCCGAGAACTTCGACATTCTTTACGACTCGCCCTTTGAAGCCAGCAACTTCAAGACATTGATCTTCAACGTGAAAGGTGTGGCCCACCGGATCGTGATCGACGGCGAGGGCAACTACGACGCCGAACGCATGCGACGGGATGTGCAGAAGATCGTCGAGACGGAGGTCGAGTTGATGGGCGGCGAAGTCCCGTATCGCGACTACACCTTCATTCTTCACCTGCGCGCAAATGCGGGTGGCGGACTCGAACACTTAAACTCAGCCTCGCTCGGCTATCCGCGTTTTGGTTTCCGAATCGAACGCGGCGACCGCGCCACTTCTGCTGGACCAAACACGACCGACACACCGCAACGCGACTATCGTGGTTTTCTCGCGCTCGTCTCGCACGAGTTTTTTCATCTTTGGAATGTGAAACGCATCCGGCCCGACGTGCTTGGACCCTTCGATTACACGCAGGAAAATTACACGAAGATGCTTTGGGTCGCGGAAGGCATCACTGACTATTACGCGGATCTCGCGCTGCGCCGGGCCGGGCTGGTAACTGAGAACGAGTTTCTGAGTGCCACTGCGCGATCGATTCAATCGTTACAGAACACGCCGGGACGCTTCGAGCAAAGTGTCGAGGAGTCGAGTTTTGATTCGTGGATCAAGTATTACCGCCAGGATGAGAACTCGGTGAACTCACAGGTTTCGTACTACGACAAGGGTGCGATACTCGGCCTGCTGCTCGATCTCGAGATTCGCAAGCGCAGCAACGGCGCGAAGTCGCTGGACGACGTGATGCGGTATCTGTACAAGCAGTTTTTCAAGCAGGACCGCAACTATGGTCCAATGGATTTTCAGAAGGCGTGTGAGTTGATGGCGGGATCGAGTCTGGACGAATTCTTCCGGCGATTCGTGCATGGGAAAGAAGAACTCGATTACGACGCCGCCCTTGGCGCTGCCGGGCTTCGTTTGGACACGAATGCTCCCGCGATGCCGACGAGCACAACCACGACGACGACCGGGGCCGCGGCTGATAGACTGTTTTTCGGCGCCGACATCGCGCAGGAAGCCGATCGGTTGATTGTGCGGCGTGTTTACGCTGGTTCACCGGCGTACGAACAGGGGCTCAACGCGGGTGACGAGATCGTGGCGTTAGACAACCTGCGCGTGACGAGAGATTTCTTCAACACGCGTATGATGGAAAAGAAGCCAGGTGAGTTGGTTAATTTGACGATCTTTCGTTTTGACGATTTGAGTACGTTGCTGATCAAGCTTGGCGATCGTCGTCAGGGAACGTTTCGCATCGTTCCGTTGACGACGCAAACACCGGCGCAGAAGCAAATTTATAAAAGTTGGTTGGGAAATTGAGCGAGAGCGCCTACCAAAACATTCATTATCGGCTTGAGGATCGCGTGGCGCGCATTTCTTTGGCGCGGCCGCCGCTGAACGTCTTTAACATCGACATGATGCGCGAGCTCACCAGTGCGATCGGCGAGTGTGCGCAACGCGAGCTGGTTGCGATCGTGTTTGAGGCCGATAAGAGTTGTCGCGCGTTCAGCGCTGGCGTCGCGGTTGAAGATCACGTACAGGACACGATCTTCCAAATGCTCGACGCGTTTCATTCGATCTTTCGTTTGTTGGAACAGGTGGCAAAACCTACCATCGCAGTCGTCGATGGTGCGGCGCTCGGCGGTGGCTGCGAACTGATCGCGGCGTGCGATATCGTGATTGCTTCCGACCGCTCGCGTTTTGGTCAACCGGAGATAAAGTTGGGCGTGTTTCCTCCGGTGGCGTCAGTGCTTTTGCCGCTGGTGATTGGCGAAAAACGCGCCCGCGAACTGATTTTGACGGGGGAAATAATCGATGCGGTCGAGGCGGGCCGGCTGGGCCTGTGCAACCACGTGGTGCCAGGCGCTCATCTCGAACCAAAGCTGCTCGAAGTTTTGGCCAAGTTAAGAGATCTTTCGGGTATGTCGCTCGGGTTTGCGCGACAATCCCTGGACCTCGGTCGCGGCAGGTCAATCGACGCCGCACTGAACGAGCAGGAAAATGTTTACTTGCACGAGTTGATGAAGACCGCCGACGCGAACGAAGGCATCAAGGCGTTCTTAGAGAAACGTAAACCCGTTTGGCGCCACCGATAGTCACATGAAGCACATAACTCTCAAAAAAGCATTTTGTGCGTTTTGTGCCTTGTCGTGGCTAGCTTTGGGCCAACCGTTCTTCGTCGCTTCCCTGGCCCAGAGTAAGGCCAGCAAGACTGGTTCACACTCGACGCGCGGGCGCGCCTCGATGTCGCCCGAAGCGAAGGCGTTGCTCGAAGAAGCAATCGGAGTTGTTTGTACGCAAGCGAAGCTCGATCCGAAGAGTAGTCAGGCAATCGACGAAATGCAGGCGCGCCCATCACTCCCGTTGCAAACTCCCGAAGCACGAGCCGGCGCCGAGCGCGCGCAGCGACTGCTGCCGCTGACGAAGACGCTCGTCATCGCTTCGTTGCGACAGCTCGCGGACGAGTACGGCTTTCAGAAGTCATCGAAATTCAACCTGCGCATCACGCAGGCAATCGCGCGAGTCAATAATGTGAAACGCGTCCGGCCCGACATGGATTCGCGCGACAACGCTTCCGTCTTTTTGAGCCGCCCGCACGTGATCACGTTCGGCACGATCTTTCTCGCCGGCCTGCGTTCCGACGAAGGCATGATCAGCGTGCTCGCGCATGAACTGATGCACATTGCTGACGGCGATAACGATAGTTTGCGTCCCCTCGTCTCCGCCGTCGGAAACAAAGCGGCCGATTTAACGGGTCTGGAAATTCACGGGCAACGTAGCGAGGAAGTCACGTGCGATTTGATCGGCGCGATGGCCGTTCGTGCTTACATCCTCGACACGCCCGGATACGAATCAGTGGCGAGACGTGTAGCTCGTTCAATTCAGCACAACTGCGTCGACGTCGATGAAGGCGACGAAGATCACCTGTCGCCGCGAAACACGATCCGAGCGCTGCTCGCGCTCAATCCGATTCTGGTTCGCGAATTGATCAACGATCGCGAAGAACGTTAAGCCGCAAAGAGGCACAAAAAGCACATAAAATGTTTTGCGCCAGGTTCGCAGTTCTCCTTACGATTTTCTTTATTACCGGGTGTAAGTCGGTCATCGACCGGCAGGACGTCCGGCCTCGCGTGTTGCGCGATGTGCCGGCACGCAACCTCGCCTATCGATTCTCACCGGATGTTACGCCACCGACTGCCGACATTGACGATTCGTCGGAAAAATTTCCCGCGGTCTTGAATGACTTTTCGACGAAGCGGAAAGATGATGCGCTGGTGCGAACTGTCGTCTCACCCGATGGCCGCAGAGTACTCGCCCTTTATGGGACTGCGGACGAACCGGGCTCCACGTTTCGCATCGACCTTTACAACTCTGAAGGACTGTTCCTGCGCAATTTGATCCCGCCGGACATTGCGTGCGTGTTTCCCGAAACCGTGACGTGGTCGCCCGACGGAAACTTCATCAACTTCATCGCGCACAGGCGCGTCGTTCCCAGCCCGACGCCGACACCTCCAAACGAACCTGAGCCAGACGTTTCCGCTTCGCCAGGAGGCTCGCCGCTAGCGTCGCCTTCAGTGGCGCCATTGTTTGCGCCGGTGGCGAGTTACAACACGGAACAGATCTACATCTGCAATCGCGACGGCTACGAACTCAGGCCTCTGACGGCGCGCGAAGGATTGATCTATTTCTATTTCGTGTGGTCGCCCGATGGACACTCCGTCGCGGCGTTGGCGTGCAAGGAAGATGAGTGGAACGCGCGTGAGCGGCAGTACAAATTGCCTGCCGGCCGGCCGCGCGTGATCGGGCTCGATGGCACCGAGCGTTTGCTCGACGATGCATTGACGGACGCGTTGCCGGTGTGGTCACCCGATGCGGCGAAGATTGCAACGGCTTTCGATACTGATATCGCGATTTATGATGCGGCAGGAAAAACGCCGACGCAGGCGCGTTTGCCACTCGGCGATCAACTAATCTCGGCGTCGGTCGCTTACGAACAAAAGACCGCCACGAAAAAAGCTGTTACGAATGCAAACTCACCTGCGCCTGCGCCTGCAGCAACGACGGCGCCCACCGTGCCGGCTTCTTTCAACCCGATCGTCAGACTCGACTGGCGCGCGCCCGACACGCTCTATTTCAAGACTGCTTACGTCCGTCTCATGCCTAACGAAACCATCAATACGTTTCAACGTTGGCACTTGCTCAACATCAGTGCCCAGGCTGCTGTCCTGAAGTAATCTCAATTAACCACGACGTCTACGGAAGAGCAGCAGAAACAGGATTACACCAACAACCAGGAGCAGTATCGAACCCGGCCAAATAAAAAAGCCGCGGTCGGGACTATAACCGCCGACGACAACGCAGCCACTCGATGCGAGTAGCAGCAGCAAAGCGATAACAAAGCTTGTTCTCACGCGCACCTCTTTGCCCGAAAGTCTGATTTCTCTGTGCAACCTCCATATTCTCTGTGTGCTAGTCAACGATCGAATTATTTCGAAAAGGATTTTTCGCGTTCATTTTCTTGTCATCAGATAGGCACAAACAGTCACAGAAACCGCACATGCAAGGCATGAGGTTTGAGTACTGATAACGAAAACAATCCAATCAGCAGGGGGGAGTTAAATGTCGACGAATGTAGAAGGAATGCGTAGCGGGCGCACGACATCCGCTTACGACGAGGGGGCAAATTATTTCACAGAGCGTGCCAGACCGGGGTTACCGTCTACGAGCGCAAAACGATTAGCAAATGGTTTAGGTTGGTTCAGCATCGGACTCGGTCTCGCGGAACTGCTGGCGCCGAAAGCTATGGCAAACATTTCGGGTGTTTCAAAGGAGCGCACGGGTTTAATACGACTGTACGGTCTCCGCGAGCTTGCAGCAGGTATTACGATTTTCGCTCAGGAGAAACCAACTGAAGGTGTGTGGTCGCGTGTTGCCGGCGACGCATTGGATCTCGCCAGCCTTGGCGCCGCCGCAGCCAATCCTGAGACAAAGAAAGGACGACTCGCTTTCGCGACTGCGAACGTGCTCGCGGTGACTGCACTCGACGTGATCTGCGCCATGCAACTGAGCAATGGCAATCGAGGCATTCATGCAGAGGGTTCATGCGTGGTGAATCGCGCGCCGGAAGAGGTTTACCAGTTTTGGCGCAACTTCCAGAATTTGCCGCGCTTTATGCGCCATTTGGAATCAGTCGAAGATCACGGCGGCGGTCGTTCGCACTGGAAAGCGAAGGGCCCGGCGGGCATGGAAGTGGAATGGGACGCGACAATCATTGCCGACGTGCCAAACGAAGTCATCACCTGGCGTTCACTCGAAAACTCTGACGTCGATAACGCGGGCGCCGTGCGTTTCGAACGCGCTGCCGGCAATCGCGGCACGATTATCAAAGTTAACCTCGAATACAACCCGATCGGGGGGCCACTCGGCGCCGCGATAGCGAAACTGTTTGGCGAAGAACCGGAACAACAACTCGATGACGATCTGCGTCGCTTCAAACAAATGATGGAAGTGGGCGAGGTGGTGGTGTCAGATGCGACTCTGCTTGGCACCGGTTACATGGAACAACGACCCGCACGTCCGGCGGCTGCAAGCGAACTTGAAGGCGCCGAGTCTCTGCCGAGTCAAACTGCAACTAATTACGACTCGCAAAGGAGGACAATGCCGCAATGAAAGCAAACTGTTGGTATGGCAAAACGTCGCTGAGCGTTGAAGAGGTTCCCGATCCACAGATTCTGAATCAGCGAGACGCGATCGTAAAAATCAGCTCGACCGCGATCTGTGGTTCTGACTTGCACTTGTATAACGGTTTCATTCCGACCATGCAGAAGGGCGACATAATGGGTCATGAATTCATGGGCGAAGTCGTCGAGATTGGTCGAGAAGTCACAAACTTGAAAGTGGGCGACCGCGTAGTCGTTCCTTTTCCAATTGCGTGTGGAAAATGTTTCTTCTGCCAGGACCAGATGTTTTCGTTATGTGAGAACTCGAATCCGAATGCATGGATGGGCGAGAAGATGTTTGGCCACGCGGCGTCGGGCATCTTTGGTTATTCACACCTGACGGGTGGTTATGCGGGCGGACAGGCGGAATACGCGCGCGTGCCGTTTGCTGACGTAGGTCCGATCAAAGTTCCGAGTCACTTGAGCGACGAGCAGGTTTTGTTTTTGTCAGACATTTTCCCAACCGGTTACATGGGCGCGGAGATGTGTGACATTAAACCGGGCGACACGATTGCTATCTGGGGTTGCGGACCCGTCGGACAGTTCTCGATTCGCAGTGCTTTCCTGCTTGGCGCTGAGCGAGTGATTGCCATCGATGGCATTCCGGAGCGTTTGCTGATGGCGGAAGAGGGTGGCGCGGAAACGATCAACTACGAAGAGCAAAATGTTTATGAAGCGCTGATGGAGATGACCGGCGGTCGCGGACCTGACGCTTGCATCGACGACGTCGGCATGGAAGCACACGCTCCCGCTGCCATCTTTGCTTACGACCGCATTAAGCAGGCGATGATGCTCGAAACGGATCGGCCGCATGCGTTGCGCGAAGCGATCATGTGTTGCCGCAATGGCGGCACGGTCTCCGTGATCGGAGTCTATGGTGGATTCATCGACAAGTTTCCGATCGGCTCGGTAATGCAGCGTTCATTGACGATCAAGACGGGTCAGGCGCACGTGCAGCGATACATGCGTCCGTTGTTGGAGATGATCGAGAAGGGCGACATCGATCCGACGTTTGTCGTCACTCATCGTTTACCACTTGAAGAAGCGCCGCACGGCTACGACATCTTCAACAACAAACAGGACAACTGCATCAAGGTCGTGCTCAAGCCTGACTGGAGTAGCAACGGAAACGGCAACGGCGTAACGAAGGATTCGTACACGATCGTTCATTAGGTGTTTGAGCCACAGATCGGCACAGATCTGTGGCTCACTTATTCGTACGCTGAGTCGCTTCCGCGTTCGCGATGAACCGGTTAAGAATATCTGGTACGAGACGTTCTGCGAATCCCGCCATGAATGACCAGATAACGAGAAGTGCGAACGACACACCATCTCGAGGACCGGTCTGTGCAAGAAAGTCTTTCATTTGCAGAACTCCGGTGCGTTGGCTTTCTGTAGGGATAGGCGTCGGAGCAGGAGTGGCACTCTCATTTGCGGCAGGCGTGAGATTATTACTTGCTCCTGCCGCAGCCTCAGATCTAGTAGTCTCGATTTTTGGGAAAGCAGGTCCCTGAAGAATTCCTGCGGCAAACAATACGAACAGTAACGAAGCAAAGACTGCTCCATACAGAGGAGAAAGGACGATACCGCGCCAGCTATTAGTGAGCACTACGAGATCAAATAAAGCATCGCCCTTGACAGGCGCGTTTTGAATGCGTTGCAATATGCTGACGCAGCCACCTGCGATTCCTGCCAATGCCACTGAACCAACGGTAACACCAAAAACCCCAAGCGTGCTGCTCTGCCTGAAGAAGAAGAAACTGCCGGCTATGTTAAGAGCCATAAGGACCAAAATCGTCGCCATCATAGAAATTGTAATCCGTATGATTTTACCCGCTAGTTGTTCGCGCAGAGACTCTTGCATCGGTAACATTGCATAGTACAAATAGAACTTACTCAATAAGTACCGGATGTCTGCCTGCAAGAGACGGGTAACAATTTCCACTGATGTCAATTTCTCATCGGAGCCGGGCTGCGCGTTCTCTCGTGACGGCGGAACGTTCTCAGCAGGAAAGGTTGGTCGTTCCGTGATGCTTTCGGGCTTATGTGTCTCGTTGTAGGGCTGGATCAGGATCGCGGCCAAGTTTGGAGGCTTAGAAGCGAGATATTCATCGTACTCGCTTTGCCCGGCAAGGCTGCGATATTTCGAACGCGCATCAAACGCTTTGCGAATCAAACTCTCAAGTGGCCTCACATCGACCAGCGCAAGATCGAAAGTATAGATATCACTCCATGTCAATTCGCACGCCAGACGTTTCGTATGCAGTGAATCGAGAAGTTTCAGCAAGTGTGGATCTTTAATCCTGGGTTTCAGTATCAGATATTCACTGTACAAGTGATCGAAAAAAACCAAAGCGTAGTTAGGTACAATAGCCTGAAAGGCTGGTTCTGGATCTTGCTTTTCACTTACCAACAGTTGGGTGTTAGCGGCGGGCGCTTGCACTTCGTTCTCCATTAACGTTTCGTCCATTAGAGATTACCAACGTGGATAACTCTTGCCGTTGATCTTGTACTGCAAAACGTAATGGACGGCGAGCGCCGGCGTGCGCGAGTTGCCGGGAATAAACGACGGCAGCCATGACCATCGTTTGCCCTGGTCTTTCTTATATTGCTCGTAGCTTTCGTTGTCCATCCACTTGTTGCGCCAGTAAGTCCGCTCCATGTCTGCGTGAAACATCACAGTGTTGTTGACTGGATTGATGAAGTCATACTCGACTTCGTTTTTCTCGGCGACGGGCCACCAGAAGTCGCCGTTCGCGAGTTTGCTTTTCTGTTGCAGGAAGATCCACAACGGTTGCGGGCACCACTCAGGTCTTTCAGCCGGAAAACCTTTGCCGGTCACTCGTTCATA
>Ga0068864_100005480_pt1 | contig 10405 bp, 8 predicted proteins | sample KBSSwiS72_FD_66586 | JGI IMG/M metagenome (GOLD analysis project Ga0068864, IMG submission 66586) | Switchgrass rhizosphere microbial communities from Kellogg Biological Station, Michigan, USA - KBS Switchgrass S7-2 | ecosystem: Host-associated > Plants > Roots > Rhizosphere > Soil ...
CATCCGGCAGACGCACCCACTTCCTGCCTCCGGCGGCCGTCGAGGGGCGTGTTGGCGATGCCGGTTCCGGATCCTCGAAGGAGTCGGTCCTTCGACGCTTCCCTGCTCTCGTCGAAACGAAGGGCCGTTTCCCATTGCGGCAGGACGGCAACCGACAGACGGTCCGTTGCGGGCAGACGGTCGATGAAGCGCGCCGCGGCGTGGAGCGCCTGCATGCCGTCGCCCCGCGCCAGCGTCGCGGGATCCACCACGAAGATGATCGTGCGCGTCGAAGAAAGCGCGGATTGCTGGTCTGTCCCGTTGAGGCGCCCGGTTGGGGCATCAGGCCGAGGCGCGCAAGATCAGGGAACCACAGATTACACAGAGCACGCAGATTGAGTTACACAGAGCACGCAGATTGAGTCGCGGCTGAGGCTTCTCAATCTGTGCACTCTGTGTAATCTGTGTAATCTGTGGTTAGCTGGGACCAATCCTCAGAATCACCCGACGATACGACGTCAAGGTCGGGCTTCCGTCGTCGGTCACCATCAGGATGACATGTGCCGTGCCGGCCACATGCGGCGTGACGGTGACGCGAACCGTGCCTGCGTTCTCGAGCGTGACGCGCGGCGCGGGCTGCGGCGGGCCGCCTTCGGGCGATGAAGGAATGCCGCCCTGGCCAAGGTTGGCGAATGCGGCGCGGAGCCCGCCCGCATACACCGGCTGACCGGGGATGCCGGTTCCAGCTTCCGGATAATAGAACCACGAGTACGTGAGCGCGTTGCCGTCCGGATCGCGCGTGCCCGACGCATCGAACGTCAGCGGCGTGCCGACGACCGCGTCCACCATCAACGGCGCCTTTCCGGCCTGGCCGTTCACGACGACCTCGGGGTTGTGGTTGGCGTGCGCGGGATCGGCGATTGTCCAGTCCATGCGCGCCGCGAAGTCGTGCTGGAACGCCGTCCGCCATCGCCAGATCGTCGCCTGGTCCGACGTGTACGCCTGCCCATCCACGCCAGTCACCGTGTCACGCGAGTTGTCGTTGCCGGGAAACGAGTCGCCGCCCTCGGTCCAGATCGCGCGCGGCTCACCCGACGGCTGACGCCAGACGTAACGCCCGCCCCAGCCGCCGAAGGTCGGGCTCATCGCGCTGGCCAGGCCGTTGTCGATGAGGCCGAGAAACGACGGCGTATCGCCTTCGTGGATGCAGCAGGGGTGCGGATAGAGCTTGCCGAGCGGTCCCTTCGCGCGGATGTGCTCGTTCACCCACGCATCGGTGAACGTCGTGAAGTCGGCGCCGACGCCGTTGCGGTAGAAGCGATCGCCGCTGATGCCGGTCCACGTCGCGAAGTAGTACTCGGCGCCATCCGATGTGGACGGCGACACGATGTAGTGCAGGCGCGGATACTCGCGGCGGATCCACGGCCCTGCATCGTCCTGGTCGGAGATCGAATAGACGCGAAGCCGCGAGATGAGCGCGTCAAGGTCGGCGGGCGACTTCTTAGCGCTCGCGGTCAACAGCGCCTGGGCAAGCGTGTTCGTCCCACCCCAGCACGCGATCCAGAGCGGCCGCGGATCGGATCGGTTGGCCGCTTCCAGGATCAAATCCGAGCCCGCCGAATGGAGTGTGGGCCCCACGGCGTTCATGCCGTACGCGGACTGTCCAGGCACCACCAGCGCTTTCAAGGCGGCGGCCTCTGGAAATCCGGGCTGATGCTTCAGCAGGTTCGGCCTCACCTCGGCGTAGGCGTCGATCACCGACTGAATGACATCCGGCCGCACTCGATTCCGCATCCACGTGGACGTCGTCGCCACCAGGCCTTCGACGTCGAACTGGTTCGAGTAGACGAGGAAGCGGACCATCGACATCTGGTCGTCCGGCTCGTTGGCGATGTCGGTGAGGACGATGATGCGCGGCTTCGGCGAGTAAGGGTCAACCCGCGCGGCGAGGGGGTCGAGCTGCGGCGGTCCCTGCGCGACAAGCTGCGCCGAGGCAAGCGCAGCGGTCGCGACTATCGAGCACAATTTCTTCGTCACGGCGTCATCCTATCCGCTTGGCCGAACTAAAGTTCGGCCCTATGTACGCCTGTGAGTTCGGCCCTACCTACGTTTCGCACGCTGCTCCTCGGGCGGCCTGATGTTCCGGAAGGAACGGTAGAGGATCAGGTCGTAGGCGATCTTCAGCGCGCTGCCGACGTAGAGCGGCGCGGACATAGCCACGTGCTGCATGAGGACGCCCGCCAGCGAAGGGCCCGCCGCCCAGCCCAGGTTTCTGGTGACACTGGTGACGCCGCTGGCCAATGTTCGTTCCTCGGGCCGGACGATCGCCATCAAGTACGACTGGCGGGTCGGCACATCCATCTCCACGAGCGCTTCGCGCACAAGGAACAGCGCGCTCGCCACAGCGGCCGAAGGCGCGACCGGTACCAGCATCACGAACAGGCTGGACGGCAGGTGCGTCGCGACCATCGTGTTCACCAGCCCGATCCGCTTCGCCAGCCAGGCAGCCGCGACGTGCGACGCCGCGTTCAGCACCCTGGCCGCGAAGAAGAGGAGCGCCACGCGCCCTTCCGACATCGCGAAGCGTTCGAAGAACCAGTAGGCGACGAGCGACGTGTTGAGGAAGCCGCCGCCAAGGCTGTCGAGGCCAAAGAGGAGCGTGAGGCGGGTGATTAGAGCGTGGGCGCGCTGCGAGTGAGGCTGCGCGGGTTCGTGAGGCTGCGCGTGATGAACAGAACTGAAGTTCTGCTCCACTGGTGTCTCTGCCGGCCCTGGACGCGTGTGGCACAGGACTTCAGTCCTGTGCTTCAGTTCTACCGAATCCGTGAGCAACGCGTAGCAGACGATGCTCGCGGCGATCGCGACGGCGCAGACGAGAAAGGTGACCCGGTGCGCATCGAGCGCCGACATGCCGAGTAAGTGTGACAACACGCCCGGCACCGCGCCGCCGAGCGCGCCGAGCGCGTGACCGGCGTCGAGCGAGACGTTGTACCACGCCAGCATCCACGTGCGCCGGCCCTCGCTGGTCGTACCGGGAAGGATCGCCTGGTCGAGCGCGGCGGCAGCGCCGCGGTCGCGGCCCATCCCGTTGAGCATCCCGAAGAACGCGATGGGGGCCAGCGTCATCAGGCTGGACGTCCGCGTGAGCGCGATGGCCACGAAGCCGAGGGCCGTGAGGGTCGCCAGGGCGATGAGCGTCCGCCGGCGGCCGATCCGGTCGGCACAAACGCTCTGGGCGAGCGTGGCCGTTGCAGCGCCCGCAAGGCCCGCGCCGATGAGGACGCCGACGGCCGCGGCGGTGAGACCGAGCGCTGCCAGATGGATCGCCAGCGTGACGCCGGTCACCCCGATCGTCGTCGACCTGACGAAGGCCGCCGCTGCGATCAGCGCCGCGTCCCTTTTGCCTGACATCGACTCCGGATCCTGATGTGCACCACGGGAATTTCCCCGGCCCTGCGAACCATTCTCCATGGATCGCTCTTCAAGCGGCTCGAAGGTCCCAGTCAGACCGGCACAACGGGTGGCACGGGTCGTGCCCGCCACTACGATGGCGTGCTGTCACTGGCCACTCCGGCGCTCGGACTCTCACGGCAGGACGCGGCCGATCGGCTCGTCGCGTTCGGCCTGAACGAGATTCAACGGGAGCATCCGGCGCCCGTCTGGTGGCTGCTGCTCGGCCAGTTCAACAGCCCGGTCATCTGGCTGCTGATGGGCGCATGCGCGGTGTCGGTCGCGCTCGGCGAGGCTGCCGACGCGGTGGCCATCGCGGCGATCGTCGGCCTGAACGGCATCATCGGATTTCTTCAGGAGCACCGAGCCGAGCGCGCGATACAGGCGCTGCGATCCATGACCGCGCCGCGGGCTCGTGTCGTCCGCGAGGGCGAGACGATGACGGTCGGGGCGGCCAGCGTGGTGCCCGGTGACGTGCTGCGCCTTGAAGCGGGCGACATCGTCGCCGCCGATGCGAGGCTCCTCGAAGCGAACGTCCTCGCCTGCAACGAGGCGTCGCTGACAGGAGAAAGCCTGCCCGCGGAGAAGTCGGTCGAGCCGATCGCGAGCGACGCGGCTCTCGCGGATCGGATCGATACCGTTTTCATGGGCACCTTCGTGGTACGGGGCACGGGGCTCGCCGAGGTCGTCGCAACCGGCATGCGCACCGAGCTGGGCGCGATTGCCCACCTGCTTGCGACGACCGAGAAGGCCGCCACGCCCCTTCAGCAGCGGCTCGACGGTGTCGGCCGGACGCTGCTCGTCATCTGCCTTGGCATCGTGGCGCTGGTGGCGGCCGCGGGATGGTGGCACGGCCGGCCGGGACTCGAGGTGCTGCTCTCGGCCGTGTCGCTCGCCGTGGCCTCGGTGCCCGAGGGGCTGCCCGCCATGGTCACCATCGCGCTCGCGATCGGCGTGCAGCGGATGGCCGCCAGGCACGTGCTGATCCGGCGTCTGGCATCCGTGGAAACGCTGGGATGCGCGACGGTCATCTGCACCGACAAGACCGGCACGCTGACGACGGGGATGATGGCGGTGCGCGAGCTGTGGGGCCCCAATCACGAGCGACTGCTGGTGGCGGCAGCCTCGTGCTGCGACGCGGAGCTGTCGAGCGACGAGCGTGCCGGCATCGGCGATCCCACCGAAGTCGCGATTCTCCTCGCGGCCGCCGAACGGGGCATTCGCCGAGCCGACATCGAGCGGCGCCACCCGCGCGTACTCGTGCATCCATTCGAAACGAACCGCCGCCGGATGTCGATCGCCCGGGCGGACGGGTTCATCTACGTGAAGGGCGCCTTCGACACGCTCCTGCCCCTGTGCGCGGCGGGCACCGGCGGCGTACCCGAAGCCCACGCGCAGATGGCGGCGCACGGCCTTCGAGTGCTGGCCGTCGCAATCGGCCCGGGCCTCGACGAGCAGCGCCTGGAGATGCTCGGCCTGCTGGGCATCGCCGACCCGCCCCGCACCGAAGCGATCGACGCTGTCGCCGCCGCGCGCACGGCCGGGGTGACGACGGTGATGATCACCGGGGACCATGCGGTCACTGCGCGCGCCGTGGCGCGCGAGTTGGGCATCCTCGGGCCGGGCGAGGATCCCGCGATGCGCGTGCACGCGCGCGCGACGCCCGAGGACAAGCTCACGATCGTGCGAGCCTGGAAGGGACGTGGCGCGGTGGTCGCGATGACCGGCGACGGCGTGAACGACGCGCCGGCGCTGCGCGAAGCCCACATCGGCATCGCCATGGGCCGAACCGGAACCGAGGTCACGCGCGAAGCATCTGACATGATCCTCACCGACGACAACTTCGCCGGCATCGTGTCGGCCATCCGTGAGGGACGCGGTATCTTCGACAACATCCGGAAGTCGCTCGTGTACCTGCTCGCGGGCAACGCCGCCGAGCTCTTCCTGATGCTGGCCGCGGCGATGGCCGGCTGGCCGGCCCCCCTGCTTCCCCTACACCTGCTCTGGATCAACATCGTCACCGACGGTCTGCCGGCGCTCGCCCTGGTGATGGATCCGGCTGACGACGATGTGCTCGCCCGACCGCCGCGGGATCCCGGCGAGCCGATGCTGGGGCCCGTGGAGTGGCGGACGATTGTCGTCACGGGAGCGCTCGAAGCGGCCGTCTGCCTGGGCGTGTTCATCACAACGCTGCAATCGCGCCCAATCGTCGAAGCGAGGAACCTCGCATTCGCGGTGCTTGTGTTGAGCGAACTGTGCCGCGCCTTCGCCGCGCGCAGCGTGACGCGCACGTTCTGGGAGGTCGGGGCTTTCTCCAACGTGCGCCTGCTGGGCGTGGTCGGAATCTCGGTGCTCGTGCAACTCGGGATCCATCACATCCCGGCCACACAGGTGTTCTTCGAAATCGGTGCGCTCTCGGCAGCGGACATGGCGCGCACAGTCCTGCCCGCACTGGTGCCGGTCACCATACTCGAGCTGCGGAAACTGGCGCGGCGGGCGCGCGGCGGGCGCCTGAGCGTTGCGTGAGCTTGGGGCGACGCACCTCGGCAGCCGTGTATCGGATTCGCATCGAATCGCGTTTCAGGGGCGGCGCGCCAGGCAGCCCATCGGACCTGGCGCCCGGGCCTGCTGGCACCTTCCTTGCCTCTGCTCGACAGTTAGGAGGCCGCAATGATGAAACCTGTTGAGCTCAGTCCGTTGAGCCTGATCTTTGTCGTCGGCACCCGCGCCGCGCTGGCCTTCGGCGTGGGCCTGTTCGTCGCTGAACACATTCCCGCGGAACGCCGGCGCGCGCTGGCTCTCGGCCTGATTGGCATCGGGGTGGCCACGACCGTTCCCGCTGCGCTGGCCGTGTTCGGCCCGAGGACTGCCGCTAGATTGCCGACCGAGGCGCTCGACGCCATCGAGGCATCGGAACGCTGATCGCCGCGAGAGAATGACGTATGGCACGCGCACTCTGGAAGGGCACCATCAGCTTCGGTCTCGTGACGATCCCCGTCGAACTGCACACCGCCGTCCGGGCAGCCCGGCCGAAGTTCCGGCTCCTGCACGCGAAGGATCTGTCGCCAATCGAGTACCGCAAGGTTTGCAGCCGCGACGGCAAGGCCGTGTCGTGGGACGATCTGGTGAAAGGTTACGAGTACAAACCTGGCCAGTTCGTCACGCTGACGAAAGACGACCTCGAGACCGCCGCGCTCGAGAAATCGCGCGCGGTCCACGTGCTCGACTTCGTCAAGGCTGCGGAGGTCGACCCCCGGTACTTCGACGTTCCTTACTACGTGATGCCGGGCAAGAACGCGGACGCCGCTTACGTCGTGCTGCGCGACGCGCTGCGCCAGAGCGGAATGCTCGGGATCTCGCGCGTGATGCTGCGCGACGTGCAGCATCTCGCGGCGCTGGGTGTCACCGGCGAACTGCTGGTCCTCACGCTGATGCGTTTCGCCGACGAGTTGGTAGACGCGTCACAGTTTCACGTGCCGCAGTCGAAGAGCGCGCGACCCAGGGACGTCCAGCTCGCCACGTCGCTGATCGACAGCCTGACGGCGCCCTGGGCTCCTGAGCGCTACGAGGATACGTACGTAAAGAACCTGATGCAGGTGATCAACAGCAAGCTGAAAGGCTCCAAGCCTCGCCTGAAGTCCCAGGACAAGAAAGCGCCCGACAACGTGGTCGACTTGATGGAGCGGCTGAAGGCGAGCCTCGCGAAGCAGTCGCCGCGGCGCGCGGCCAGGGGAGCGACGACCACCAGGAGCACGCGGAAGGCGTCACACCGGTCGAAGAAGCGGCGCGTCGCGTAGCGTTTCGGAGCCGCTGCCTCCACGGCATCCGCGACTGTGCGGGTGCGCGCGGAAGTTGGCGACGCGTCGCCTCATCGATCGCTATGGGCAGGTCGAGGAAACCATCTTGACCGACGTCACGCGGAACGCGGGCATCGCGCTCGACGTGTTCGGTGAGGACGGCTGCGCCGACGTCGGACTGGACGTCGCCGCCGTGTCGACCGTGCCCGTGATCTGCACCTTGTGGTTCAGGTGCATGCTCAGGTTCACGTCCGCGGCTGGCGTCAGCGTGTAGCCGGTCACCGTGCTCCGGCTCCGCGCGCCGCCCTGCGGCTCGACGCTGGACAGGACGAAGCGAGGCGAGCCAGTGCCCGGGGTGGCCATCGTATCCGGGGTGACGCACCCCGTGACGGTAATCGTTTGCGGGCTGGTCGAGCCCGTGCCCGAGCTGGTCGGCGACGGTGTCTGCGCGGCCACGATCGCCATGGAGACGACGAGCCCACAGTACACTGCGAGTAGGTTCTGCATGATTACACCCTCCCACTACGACGAGTCGCCGTCCTTATTCGAGAACGACGTGCTCTAGTTCGAAGAGGTGCAGGATCCAAGCCACCATAGAGGCAACCGGGCCGATTCGGGCGCGAGCCTGTTAGAATGCCCGCGTCTCATGGTGATCCATGACCTGACGGCATCGCAGTGCCGGGAACTGCTGGGGCGGACGCACCTGGGCCGGTTGGCCTGCGCGAAGGCGGATCAGCCGTACATCACGCCAATCTTCTTCTACTACGATGCCGGGCAGGACTCGCTGTTCAGCTTCTCGACGCTGGGCCAGAAGGTCGAGTGGATGCGCGGGAACCCGAAGGTATGTGTCGAGGTGGACGAGATAGTCGGCCAGCACAACTGGCGCACTGTCCTCGTGTTCGGGCGATACGAAGAGGTCGATGATACGGCGGCCGGGCGCGTTCTGCGCACGATGATCCAGTCGAAGCTCGAAGGGCAGCCCGGATGGTGGCTGCCGGGCGCCGCGAAGCTCGCTGGTGGGCCAGAGCACCACGTCGCGGTGCTGTACCGCGTGCGGGTCGATCGGCTCTCCGGACGGCACGCCGCTCGGCCGGTGGGAACCTGAGCCATCACCGCGCAAGCAGGGCCGCAGGCCGTCGGTGGACGACCTGCGGCCATCCGTAGCCGGTTCGCCAACTACGGACAGGTCTGGGACAGCATCCTCACGGATGTTGCATGGAACACGCGCATCGACTGCGAGGACGTGCTACCCGGCGACGAGGCAGAACTCGCGCCCGTGCTCGACGAGTCGACGTATCCGGTCAGCTGGACCTTGTGACCAACGTGGTCGCCCAGGTTGAGATCGGAGTTCGTCAGCAGGTAACTCGTCGCCGCCGTCTGGCGTCCCTGCCCGTTGTCACCCTCGGTCAACCACTGAGCGTTCGAGAGGATGAACCGGCGACTCGTGCCCGATGTCGCACCCGGTTCGGACGCCGAATCGGCCGCGACGCATCCGGTGACGACGTCGGTCTGACTTGACTGGCGGGTCGTGACCGGAGTGGAGGAAGTTGCGGGAGACTGCGATGTCTGCGCAGAGACAACCGCTGTCAGCGCCAGGATGCCGGAGCACAGCCCAAGTATGCTTTTCCTCATGGATGACTCCAGGAACTCTGCCGTTCGCGGGGAGGGCACCGAACAGCAGGCCTACGGCCAAGGTTGCAGGATTTGCGCCACGCCATTGGGCGTCAAGACCTGCCGAAAAACATCCCCCGTCCACAAGAGCTTTGCTTCGGGCCTGGAATGATGCACGGTCACGCTTTCTCACACCACATCAAGCAAGCGCAACCGTGAGTGCCGATTTCCCTCGGCTTGACGACAGCCGGTGGTTCGACGTCTGCTGAGAAACCACATCCGTCGTTCCCATGTCACAGCGCAGACGGCGCCACGCGCCGCCCTCTCGCCGGCCACCGTACCAGGGCATGGTGCTCCTGTTTCTCGTCGTCGGCGTCGCGATCGCGATCGGCATGTGGTCGCTTCGGAGTCCCAGCCCACCGCCGGGGCACACGGCTGGTGTGGCGCCGATCAGTGCTTCGACCATGCGCTCCGACGTGGCAGCGCGCTTCGTCGGGGCGAAGACGTGTGTCGAGTGTCACGCTGCTCAAGCCGGGCGATGGCGTCAGTCCATGCATGCGCGCGCGATGGAGGCGCCGACGCCCGACAGCGTGAAGGCACCGTTTTCCGGCGAGCGCTTCTCGCAGCACGGAGTCACCACCACGTTCTCCCGCGAGGGCAACCGTTTCGTCGTCCGCACCGACGGCCCCGAGGGGACGCTGCAGGATTTCGACGTCTCCTACACGTTCGGAGTGGAGCCGTTGCAGCAGTACTTGCTTCCGATGCCTGGCGGACGCTATCAGGCACTGAGCATCTCGTGGGACACGCGCGCGTTGGCCGTCGGCGGCCAACGGTGGTTCCACCTGTACCCGAACGCGCCGCTTCCCGCCGGTGACGTCCAGCACTGGACGAGCCCGTCGCAGAACTGGAACGCGCGGTGCGCGGAATGCCATTCGACCAACCTGCGCAAGGGCTACGACGCGGCGCGCAACAGCTACAAGACAACCTGGTCGGACATCAGCGTGGCGTGCGAGTCCTGTCATGGCGCCGGGTCGCGGCACCTCGCGTGGGCGCGCGGACGCACGTCTACCGGGCCGCTCGCGGCCAATGAGGACGATGGCCTGGTGCCACTGGGGTCGAAGGACGGCGCCACGTGGAAGTTCGATGTGGCGACGGGCATCGCGCATCGAGATCGCCCTCGGACGTCGCGTGTCGAAGTGGAGATGTGCGCGCGCTGCCACGCGCGACGCGCGGTGCTCACCGACGACTACCATGTCGGCCTGCCGCTCACGGAGACGCATAGACCGTCGCTGCTGGACGACGGGGTGTACTTTGCGGACGGACAGATTCAGGACGAGGTCTACGAGTACGGATCGTTCCTCCAGAGCCGGATGTACGCCAAGGGCGTCACGTGCAGCGACTGTCATGACCCGCACCGGCCGGAGATTGCGTCGAACCCAGACGCCGTCTGCCAGCGATGCCACCTGCCGTCGAAGTTCGCGACACCGTCCCACCACCACCATGCCGCCGGCTCACCCGGCGCGCAATGCGTGTCGTGCCACATGTCCGCGCGGACATACATGGCCGTC
>Ga0068864_100005486_pt1 | contig 10395 bp, 9 predicted proteins | sample KBSSwiS72_FD_66586 | JGI IMG/M metagenome (GOLD analysis project Ga0068864, IMG submission 66586) | Switchgrass rhizosphere microbial communities from Kellogg Biological Station, Michigan, USA - KBS Switchgrass S7-2 | ecosystem: Host-associated > Plants > Roots > Rhizosphere > Soil ...
TCCGAGCCGATCCGCTTCAGCCGCTCGCCGCCGGCGCCGATGATCATCCCCTTGTGGGCGTCGCGCTCGACGACGATGGTCGCGGCGATCCGGCGCAGCGCCCCCTCCTCCTCGTACTTGTCGATGATCACGGTCGACGTGTACGGCAGCTCGTCGCCGGTGAGCCGAAACAGCTTCTCGCGCACGATCTCGGCGGCGAGGAAGCGGTCGCTGCGGTCGGTGAGCGCGTCTTCGGCGTAGAGCCAGGGCTGCTCGGGCAGATAGGGCTCGACGATCGTCAGCAGCCGCTCGACATCGGCCGGCTTGGTCGCCGAGAGCGGAACGAACTCGGCGAAGGCGTGGCGCGCCTGCATCTGCTGCAGCCAGGGCGCGATGTCGGCGCGCCGGGCGACTTCGTCGAGCTTGTTGGCGACGAGCAGCACCGGCTTGCCATGGGTGAGGAGCGACAGGACGGCATCGTCGTCGGGCCCGAAGCGCCCGGCCTCGACGACCAGCAGAACGACGTCGACATCGGCCAGCGTGCCGGTGACGGCGCGGTTGAGCGAGCGGTTGAGGGCGGCGCCATGACGCGTCTGGAATCCGGGCGTGTCGACGAAGACGAACTGCGCCTCGCCACGCGTGCGAATGCCGGTGATGCGGTGGCGCGTCGTCTGCGCCTTGTTCGAGGTGATGCTGATCTTCTGCGCCACCAGGGCGTTCAGCAGGGTCGACTTGCCGACATTCGGCCGGCCGACGATCGCGACCAGGCCGCAGCGCATCAGGCGCGGAGCGGGCTTCCGGGCTCGTCGCTGGCGCGAAGCGCATCGAGCATCCGCCGCGCGGCTTCCTGCTCGGCCGCGCGGCGCGACTTGCCCTCGCCGTTTTCCTGCAGGCTGAGCGCCGGCACGGCGCACTCGACCTCGAAGGTCTGGGCATGCGCCTGGCCACGGGTGGCGATGATGCGGTAGCTCGGGACCGGAATGCGCCGTGCCTGCAGCCATTCCTGGAGCTCGGTCTTGGCGTCCTTCGCCCAGCTCGCGACCTCGGTTGTCTCGATCACCTCGCCGAACAGGCTGTGCACGAGCGTTCGCGCCGCGGCCAGTCCGCCGTCGAGGAAGGTGGCGCCGATCAGCGCCTCCAGCGCGTCGGCCAGGATCGACGCGCGCAATGCGCCGCCGCCGCGCGCCTCGCCCTCGCCGAGGCGAAGCGACTCGGGCAGGCCGAGCTGAAGCGCGGCGCGATGCAGGCTGTCTTCGCGAACCAGGTGCGCCCGGACGCGGGTCAAGTCGCCCTCGTCGGAGTCGCCGAGGCGATCGAACAGCAGACTCGACACGACCAGGCTCAAGACCGCGTCGCCGAGGAATTCGAGGCGCTCGTTGTGATCGGCGCCCGAGCTGCGATGGGTGAGCGCACGTTCCAGCAAAGCCGGGTCATTGAACCGGTGACCGATGCGTTGCTGCAGTGCTACGAGACTGGTATCCATCGCGATGAAAGCTGGCCGGTCGTGAAACGGGCCGAAGAATCTAGTTCGAACGGCCCTCGAACTTGATAAGGAGGAAGACCGGCTTCACAAGTTCCACCTCCTTGTCGTACGCGAACGAAACTACCACCTTGTCATTTTCCTTGGTGATCGTCAAATCCTTGCCCGAGATGGTGGTGATGGAGTATTCAATGGCCTTCTGGCGCTCGAACGCGGCACGAATCTCGGGGACTGTCGATCCTTCTGACACGATCCTGTTGACCGTTCGCTTGATCGTGAAGTATTCGTTCACCGCCGGCAGGACACGCATGCCGATGAGAGCAAGGAAGCCCACGATGATGGCCCAGAACATGAGCCCGAACAGCGTGATGCCGCGCTGGCGGCTCGCTCTAGCGACTTGACCGGTCATCCGCTCCCTCGTCCTTTCAGGCGAATGCCATCGCCCTCTATTGGAACGACCCGATCCGCTTCAGGTCACCAAAGTTCATCCAGATGAAGAATGCCTTGCCGACGATGTTGGCGTCGGGAACGAAGCCCCAATAGCGTGAATCGAGCGAGTTGTCGCGGTTGTCGCCCATCATGAAATAGTGGCCCGGAGGCACCTTGCAGGCGACCCCCTCGGCACTGTAGCGGCAGTTTTCGCGGAACGGAAATTGATTGCCTTCCTGGCTGCCGAAAAAAGGCGTCGATTGAGGATTAATGAGGATGCCGTGTTCTACCGTGCCGAGCTTCTCCTTGAACTCGGGCGAGTAACGACGTGCTTCTTCGTCGTAGAACCCGGGCGGCGGCAGCGCCGTGACAGGCACTTGCTGGCCGTTGATGAACAACTGCTGGTTGCGAAAGACGACCTCGTCTCCCGGCAAGCCGACGACGCGCTTGATGTAGTCGGTGCTCGGATCCTTGGGAAAGCGGAACACCATCACGTCGCCGCGCGCGGGATCGTGGTTGGCAACGACCTTCTTGTTGATCACCGGCAGGCGCACGCCGTAGTGAAACTTGTTGACCAGGATCAGGTCGCCGACAAGCAGCGTCGGCATCATCGAGCCGGACGGGATCTTGAACGGCTCGAACAGGAACGAGCGCAGCAGGAACACGACCAGGATGACCGGGAAGAGGCCCGCCGTCCAGTCGAGCCACCAAGGCTGCATCAGCAGCGCCTGGCGGGTCGCGGCGACGTTGTCGTCGACCCGGGTGATGCCCTTCCTCGCCAGTTCCTCGCGCCGGGCAGCGTCCTGCTGCTCGAAGGTAGCCACTGCAGCGAGGCGACGCGGCGCGAAATAGAAGCGCTCCGCCAACCAGTAGGCGAAGGTCACGACGGTGAGGATGAAAAGGAGAAGCGAGAAGTTGCCCGACCACTTGTTGAGATACCAGCCGAGGCCGAAAACGGCCAGACAGGCATAGAGCAAACCGGTCAGCAAACCCATCAGTCGTCCACTTGGAGAATGGCCAGGAACGCCTCCTGCGGCACCTCGACGGAGCCGATCTGCTTCATGCGCTTCTTGCCGGCCTTTTGCTTTTCGAGCAGCTTCTTCTTGCGCGTGATGTCCCCGCCATAGCACTTGGCGATCACGTTCTTGCGCAAGGCCTTGATTGTCTCACGCGCGATGATGTTGGCGCCGATCGCCGCCTGCACCGCAACGTCGTACATCTGCCGCGAAATCAGCTCGCGCATCTTCGACACCACCGCCCTCGCCCGGAACTGGCTCTGGCTGCGGTGGACGATGATGGAGAGGGCATCGACCTTCTCGCCGTTCAGGAGGATGTCGACCTTGACGACGTCGGCGGCGCGGTATTCCTTGAACTCGTAGTCCATCGAGGCGTAGCCGCGCGAGACGCTCTTCAGCTTGTCGAAGAAGTCGAGCACGATCTCGGCCAGCGGCATCTCGTAGGTGAGCAGCACCTGCCGGCCGTGGTAGGCCATGTTCTTCTGCTCGCCGCGCTTCAGGTTGGCGAGCGTCATCACCGGGCCGACATACTCCTGCGGCATGTAGAGCTGGACCGTGACGATCGGCTCCCTGATCTCGGCGATCCGGCCCGGGTCGGGCATCTTGGACGGGTTCTCGATCTGGATCGCGTCGCCGCTGTTGAGCTGGACCTCGTACACGACCGAGGGCGCGGTCGTGATCAGATCCTGATCGAACTCGCGCTCGAGCCGCTCCTGGACGATCTCCATGTGCAGCAGGCCGAGGAAGCCACAGCGGAAACCGAAGCCGAGCGCCTGGCTGACCTCGGGCTCGTAGCGCAGCGACGAGTCGTTGAGCTTGAGCTTTTCGAGCGCGTCGCGCAGCTGGTCGTACTCGCTCGCCTCGGTCGGGTAGAGGCCGGCGAAGACCTGCGGCTGGATCTCCTTGAAGCCCGGCAGCGGCTCGCTGGCGACGCCGGCGTTGTTCGGCTGCTTCTTCTCGAGCGTGATCGTGTCGCCGACCTTGGCTGCCTGCAGCTCCTTGATGCCCGCGATCAGGAAGCCGACCTCGCCCGCCGACAGCTTTTCGCGCGCCACCGAGTTCGGGGTGAAGACGCCGAGCTGGTCGGCGCCGTAGACGGCGTCGCTGGCCATCAGCCGGATCCGCTCGCCGCGCCGGAGCTGGCCGTCGACGACGCGCACCAACATCACGACGCCGACGTAATTGTCGAACCACGAGTCGATGATCATGGCGCGCAACGGTCCGTCCGGGTTGCCGCGCGGCGCCGGCATCCGGTTCACGACCGCCTCGAGGATCTCGTCGATGCCCTCGCCGGTCTTGGCGCTGCACGGGATCGCGTCGTCGGCATCGATGCCGATCACGTCCTCGATCTCGGCCCGGGCACGCTCGGGGTCGGCTTGCGGCAAGTCCATCTTGTTGAGGACCGGGACCACCTCGACCCCGAGGTCGAGCGCGGTATAGCAGTTGGCGACGGTCTGGGCCTCGACGCCCTGGCTGGCGTCGACCACCAGGAGCGCGCCCTCGCACGCCGAAAGCGACCGACTGACCTCGTACGAGAAGTCGACGTGGCCGGGGGTGTCGATCAAGTTGAGCTGATAGGCGCGACCGTCCCGGGCCGTGTACTGGAGCGCAGCGGTCTGTGCCTTGATGGTGATGCCGCGCTCGCGCTCGATGTCCATCGAGTCCAGCACCTGCGCCTCCATCTCGCGATCGGAGAGACCGCCGCAACGCTGGATCAGCCGATCGGCAAGGGTCGACTTGCCATGATCGATGTGCGCGATGATCGAGAAATTGCGGATCTGGTCCATGCGTTCGCGAGCGTCGTCGGTGAGCATCGCGAGGATCGAAACGGCGCCGTAGCCGTATCAGCGAAAGCTCGAATCGCGAAGCGATGTGAAGGCGCAATGCGCCGCGTTGAAGCTAAAAAAAAGGCACGTCGAATAAATGACGCGCCTTCCAACAAAACGTATGGCAACTGCTTGTTGGGACTTCATTGTATGCAAAACACCCCCGCCGCGACCCGCGCCAGTACTTGATTTCTGTGCGTTGCAGGCCGCCAACACGAATTCTATCCACAGATTATCCACAAATGCCTGTGGACCGCCTGGGGGTAATTTATACCGGCTACGCGGCGCCCCGAGAACCGCGGTTTGCAACGCCTCGACTGCTCGTTCGAAGGGCACCACAGGGTGCCGAAGAGGCGCAAGTGGGCGCAAACATCTCTGGTTCGCGCTATCGGACTGGCTTGATGATCAAGAACTTCGCTAGGTTGCCTTGCTGCACCAGCATCGTCACAGGCTTGGCCTTGTCGAGCTTGGCCATCACGCCCTCGAACTGCTTGACGCTGGTGATCTCGACGTTGTCGACCGACAGGACGACATCGTTCTCGCGAATCCCTGCCCTCGCCGCCGCGCCCTCTGCGGTGTCGACGCGAACGCCGTTCTTGGTCTTCAGCTCTCGCTTCTGGGCGTCGGAGAGGTCGGATACGGCCAGACCGATGCTGCTCACGAGTGCCGGCTTCGGCGCCTGGGGATCGGGGGTACGGCGGGCGACGACCTTTTCGGGCTCGAGCTCGCTGACGACGACGTTGAGGTCGCGCGTGCTGCCGCGGCGGAAGACCTGCAGGGTCGCCTTCGTTCCCGGCTTGATGCTGCCGACGATCCGTGGCAGCTCGACCGAGCTCTCGACCGTCCGGCTATCGACTTTCGTGATCACGTCGCCCGGCTCGACGCCGGCCTTTTCGGCCGGGCCCCCGGCCTCGACCGACTGCACCAGCGCGCCGGTCGGCTTGCCGAGCCCGATCGACTCGGCGACTTCCTTGGTCAGGCGCGCGATGACCACGCCGATGCGGCCGCGGATGACCCGCCCGCCGACGCGCAGCTGCTCGGAGACCCGCGTCGCCTCGTCGATGGGGATTGCGAACGAGATCCCCATGTAGCCGCCCGAGCGGCTGTAGATCTGCGAGTTGATGCCCACGACCTCGCCGCGCATGTTGATCAGCGGGCCACCGGAGTTGCCGGGATTGATCGCAACGTCGGTCTGGATCAGCGGCAGCAGGTCGCCGGTGTCGCGCGACTTGGCGCTGACGATTCCGGCGGTGACCGTGCTCTCGAGGCCGAACGGCGAGCCGATCGCGATCACCCATTCGCCGACCTTGAGCTTGGAGACGTCGCCCAGGCGCACGGTGGGCAGCCCGGTCGCCTCGATCTTGACCAGGGCGACATCCGAGCGCTTGTCGGCGCCGATCGTCTTGGCCTTGAACTCGCGCTTGTCGGCGAGGGTGACGATCACTTCGTCGGCGCCTTCGACGACGTGGGCGTTGGTCATCACATAGCCGTCGGCATTGAGGATGAAGCCGGAGCCGACTCCACGCGGCTGCGCGTCGTCGGGCTGCTGCGGCGAGCGCGGGCCGGGCCGGTTCTGACCTGGCGGAATGATGCCGAAGCGACGGAACAGCTCGAGCATGTCCTCGTCGGCTTCGTTGCCGCTGCCACCGCGTCCGGCGCGCGGCCGCTCGGTGGTGCGGATGTTGACCACCGCCGGGCCGACCTTTTCGACCAGCTCGGAAAAATCGGGCAGTCCCTGCGCCCCCACCGGCGCTGCCGAGGCGAACAGGCAGAACGACAGCGCGATCAGCGCCGGGGCGATGCGGCTCACCAGCGAGCGCGGCGAAAGGATCAATTGAGGCATGGCGATGGTCCGTCGGCAGGCGACGCGGTTGACAACTGAGCGGCGAAAGGAGGAGTCGCGCACCAGAGCGAAAGCCTACGGCTTTCTTCGCTCGAGCGCAGCGGCGAATATTTTCAGCGTGGCGGGCGGCGTGTCACCGACGATCGTCACCCACCAGTCGCCCTGGCGCTGGCTGAGGGTCGAAGTGGCGCCCAGGGCGGCGAACATCGGCTTGGCGTGGCGCTCGGCGCGAAACGGCTCGATGAAGACCGAGACGTAGGTGAGGCCATCGGAGTAGATGGCCTGGATCACCGCCGGCGACGGTGCCGGCTGGTTGCCCGGGTCATCGGGCGCTTCGATCTGCCGGCTGACGCAGCTCACCTCGCGAAAGCCGGGAGCCACCTGGCGCATCGTCCACCCTTCGCTCTCGAGTCGCGTCGGTGTCAGCACCGGCCTGACGACGCGGTAGCCGTCGAGCTTCTTCATCGCCTGCAGCACGGATTCGGGCTGCGGCCGGATGCCGATCACGACGTCGGAAAACGCCGAAGTCTCGAGCACGTCGCCGCGCATGCCGACGACCTCGGCGCGCAGCAGCAGGCCAGAGACGCGATCGGCCCACAGCCGGTAGCCGTAGCGATGGCCGTCGCGCGCCCGGATCGCGAGTACGTCGGCCTCGTGGCCGGCGACCCGGTCGCTGCCCTCGACCCTGACGTCGTACCACGAGGCAATGCCGTCGTCGCCCGCCTGCAGCAGGGCCGGGAATGAGCTCAGCATGCCGCGCTGCTCGATCATCGCCACGTGGCTTCCGGGCCAGACGGTCTGGACGACGTCGTTGTAGCGATAGACCTTGCGCTGCCGGCCGTCGAGGGACTCGATGCGCTCGTACTGGTTCGGCCCTTCGCAGAAATGGGAGATGCGAGCGCTGGCCACGCCGCCGGCGCCGCTGACGACGAAGGTACCCTGAAAGTTGCGCCGACTCGCGGCATCGTGAATGCGCAGCAGCCAGGAGCGCACCTCGCTCGCCGGCGTCGCCGAAGCGGCCGGTGCGGCGATTGGGCCGCAAACAGGCGAGGCCTGGGCAAGCGCCGCCCAGGTGAGCGTCAACGGAGCGACGACACGCAGGAGCACGTGCGGCCGCGTCAGCGCGATGCCGAGTCGACCGTGGCGCTGCGCAGGAACACCGACGGCACGCCAAGCGCGGATGTTCCGGCGAACTGCTTGTGGGCGACGAGATAGCGATCGAGCTGGGCGTCGCGGATCATGCGGCCGTCGGCCAGCACGGCGACCGACGGCGCCACGGGCTCGGCAACAGGCGCCGCCGTCGCCGCCGCGCTCGTCGGTTCGCGCGCATTGCCAGATGACGCAGCGGCTGCGCCATCGGCAAGGGCGATCGGCATCGCAGCCGGTCGGTCGACGCTCCGGACGACCGCAAAGGTGCCGGCGACCAAAACAAAGCCGGCCGCCGCCGCGGAAGCAAACAGCCAGCGGCCTTGACGAGGTGCCCGACCTGCCGATGGCGGCTGCGCCGCCGGTTCGGCGATTGCGGCTGGCGCCAGCACGATCGGCTCGGCGGCCAGGCGAGTCCGCAGGGCGACGCAGAAATCGAGCTCGACGCGGGGATTCGAGGCCAGGTCCTCCGAGCGCAAGACGTCGCCGATGAGATGCCAGTCGTGCCAATCCCGACGGGCCTCCGGGTCGCTGCACCAGGCCCTGAACGCCGCCTCGCCGGCATCGCCGGCAAGCTCGCCGTCGGCAAGCGCGGACAACGCCTGGCGCGCCGGTGCTCCGTCAAAAGTGTCCATCGCCATCACAACTCTCCAGATTCGTCCGGCAAACGCCAGGACCCGCTGCCTTCTTGTCGTCCCACCGAATCACCACCGATCGCCTTCCCGGGTATCCAGCAACGGCCGCAACCGCGCGGCAATGGCTTCGCGAGCTCGGAAGATACGCGATCGGACGGTGCCGATCGGACAATTCATGAGCTCGGCGATTTCCTCGTAGCTGAGACCATCGATTTCGCGCAGCGTGATCGCCTGCCGCAAGTCTTCGGACAACGCTTCCACCGCAAAGTTCACCGCCGCGGCGATTTGCTTGCTCGCCAGGACCGCATCCGGGGTGGCTGCGTCGCTTGGCTCGTGGTCGGCTCGGGGATTGTCGTCCTCGTCGTCGCGCCCGGCGCGGGCCGATTCGGTCACGAGCGGATCACGCTTGAGCTCCATCAGCGTCTTCTTCGCCGTGTTGACCGCGATGCGGTAGAGCCAGGTATAGAACGCGCTTTCGCCGCGGAACTGCGGCAGCGCGCGATAGGCGCGGATGAACGTTTCCTGCGCGATGTCGGGAACGAGATCGACGTCGCGCACCATCCGGCCGACGAGCCTTTCGATCCGCCGCTGGTACTTGACGACCAGCATCTCGAAGGCCTTGACATCGCCCTGCTTGACGCGCTCGACCAGGGGGGCGTCGGCGTCGGGAGCGTTCATCAAGGGAGCGATTCGTTCACTGCGACGGGGTCGGCCGCGGCGAGCGGCGGCGAATTACCGCACAGCGAATGGCGTGCCACTCGTGCTCGAGGCCGGATCGCTGCACCGGCAGCCAGCGCCGGCGGCGGGCGCCGGCGCTGGCCAGCGTCAGGCGCAGGAAGGAGCCGAGGTCGAGGGCGACGCCAAGCTCGCCGTCCTGCGGCGCATGGGGTGAGCCGTCGGACGCGAACGTCCAGCGACCGTCGCGGCAGGTCGGAACGCCCGCCTCGACCCGGGCGAGCGAGAGCGCGAGCAAGACCGTGCCGATGCCAAAGCCGAGCGCCGTGACCAGGATCGGCAGCTCGGCGCCGCTGGCCGCTGCGGCCATGGATGCTGCCGCCCAGGCGGCAAGCGCGCCAAGCGCAGCGGCGGCGACGCTGGCCACCGCCCGACGCCAGACCGCGAAACGGCGCAGCGTCACGACACATGACGAGCTCTTGCTCATGGCACGGCGCGGCGATGCGCTGGCGCCGATCGGTCAGGCCCGCTTGAAGACGAGAGTGCCGTTGGTGCCGCCGAAGCCGAAGTTGTTCTTCACCGCGTGATCCATCTTCATCTCGCGCGCGGAGTTGGCGCAATAGTCGAGATCGCACTCGGGATCCTGATTGAAGATGTTGATCGTGGGGGGCGCGATCTGGTCGCGCAACGCGAGCACGGTGAACACCGATTCGATGCCGCCGGCCCCGCCGAGCAGGTGGCCGGTCATCGACTTGGTCGAGCTGACGACGAGCTTCTTCGCGTGGGCGCCGAACGCGAGCTTGATCGCGTTGGTCTCGTTGACATCGCCGAGCGGCGTCGACGTACCGTGGGCGTTCAGGTACTGGATCTCGTCGCCGTTGAGTTGCGCCGAGCGCAGCGCCGCGGCCATCGAGCGCTTCGGCCCTTCGACGTTGGGTGCCGTCATGTGGAATGCATCGGCGCCCATGCCGAAGCCCACCAGCTCGGCATAGACCTTGGCGCCGCGCCGCTTCGCGTGCTCGTATTCCTCGAGCACCAGCACGCCGGCGCCCTCGCCGAGGACGAAGCCGTCGCGATCCTTGTCCCACGGCCGCGATGCCGTCGCCGGGTCGTCATTGCGCGTCGAGAGCGCGCGCGCCGCGGCGAAGCCGCCGATCCCGAGGGGCGAGACCGTCGCCTCGGCGCCGCCGGCGATCATGACGTCGGCGTCGCCGTGCTCGATCAGCCGGCCGGCCATGCCGATCGAGTGCAGCCCGGTGGTGCACGCCGTGACGATCGCCAGGTTCGGCCCCTGGAAGCCGAACATGATCGAAACATGGCCCGAGATCATGTTGATGATCGACGCCGGAACGAAGAACGGCGTGAT
>Ga0068864_100005488_pt1 | contig 10393 bp, 11 predicted proteins | sample KBSSwiS72_FD_66586 | JGI IMG/M metagenome (GOLD analysis project Ga0068864, IMG submission 66586) | Switchgrass rhizosphere microbial communities from Kellogg Biological Station, Michigan, USA - KBS Switchgrass S7-2 | ecosystem: Host-associated > Plants > Roots > Rhizosphere > Soil ...
GACGCACGAGCGCATGCCGGCGAACGGCCTCGATGCAATGCGCAAGCTCGGTGGCGTCCGCCTTCAGGAATTTGCGGCGCGCCGGCGTGCTGAAGAAGAGTTCGCGCACCTCGACGGTCGTGCCGCGCGCGCGCGCCGCGGGTTTCAGTTCGCCGGTCTGCCCGTCGAGGAGAAAGCCGCTCGCCTGATCGGCTGTCCGCGAAAGCAGGTTCAATTGGGACACCGACCCGATCGCCGCCAGCGCTTCGCCGCGGAAGCCCATGGTGCCCACCGATTCGAGGTCGGCGAGCGATGCGATCTTGCTCGTCGCATGGCGGCGCAAGGCCAGTGCCAGTTCGTCCCGGGCAATGCCCGCCCCGTCGTCTTCGACCGCGATCAGGCGGACCCCGCCCGCCAGCAGGCGGACCACCACCTGGGCGGCGCCGGCATCCAGCGCGTTGTCGACGAGTTCACGAACCACCGACGCTGGCCGCTCCACGACTTCGCCGGCCGCGATCTGGCTGACGAGCTCATCGGGCAGTTCCCGGATCGGCCGGCGCGGGCTGGGGGAGAGGAGGGCGTTCATGACGTTCGGCGATTGTAGGGACAGGGTGCCGAGGAACGTACATGACTTCGGCCATGGCCCGGGCGATCTTGCAGTTGCGCCCGGCAAGGTATTCGCCGCCGCCGACATGCTGGTAGGATGCAGTGACGATCGAGCGCGCCGTCGGCTTGAAGAAAGACGGCAGCACGGCTTCGAGAACCTGGCTGTCGGCCACGAAGGGAACGACGAGATGAATCTGGAAGACCTGTTCACGCTCAAGGGGCGTGTGGCCCTCGTCACCGGGGGGTCGCGCGGGATCGGGCGGTCCATCGCCCAGGGCTTCATCGCCGCGGGGGCCAAGGTCTACGTCACCGGCCGTAACGTGGCGGATTGCGAGGCGACGGCAGAGGCGCTTGGCCCCAATTGCGTCGCCTTGCCTGGCGACGTGTCCGACATGGAAAAGATCGCCGACCTGGCCCGGCGGTTTTCCGAACACGAGCCCAAGCTGGACATCCTGGTGAACAATGCGGCGACGGCCTGGGCGGCGAAGTTTGCCGAATTTCCCGAGGCCGGCTGGGACCGGACGGTCGACCTGTGCATGAAGGCGCCGTTCTTCCTGACCCAGGCGCTCTACCCCAACCTGAAGGCCGCCGCCAGCGCGGCCCGGCCGGCCAAGGTGATCAACATCACCTCCAGCGATGCCACCCAGCTCGACTATCTCGAGGTCTACGCTTACCACGCCGCGAAAGCCGGACTGGCGCACCTGACCCGCAGGATGGCGGCCCAGCTGGGCAAGGAGAACATTGTCGTCACGGCGCTTTCGCCGGGCCATTTCCCCTCCGGCATGAACCGCGTTGCCAAGCGCTTCGAGGAGCAGGTGTCGAACCTCATCCCGGCCGGCCGGGTCGGCACGCCGGAGGATGCAGCGGGGGGTGCGGTGTTCCTCGCCAGTCGCGCCGGGGATTACGTGCTCGGCTCGACATTGTTCGTCGATGGCGGCTTTGCTTCGGCGCGGCTGCCGGTCTCCCATCTCGACCGGGTCGAGCGGCTGGATCCCGAGGCCCTCAAAGCGGCGACCTGAGCGGCGGGCCGGTTTGCGAGGGCAGGCCACCCCGCAAGGCCGCCGCCTCCGCCCATAATCGGCGCCATGGAATTGCTTGGCACCCTGGTCGACTTCATCCTGCATGTCGACACCTATCTTGAGACCTTCGTTCTCAACTACGGCGCATGGGTCTATGCGCTGTTGTTCCTGATCGTCTTCGTGGAAACCGGCGTCGTCGTGATGCCCTTCCTGCCGGGCGACTCGCTGCTTTTCGTGGCCGGCGCCATGTGCGGCGTCGGCCTGATGAGCTATCCCCTCGCCGTGAGCCTGCTGCTGGCGGCCGCCGTGTTGGGCAACCAGAGCAATTACGCGATCGGCCGCCATCTGGGGCCACGGGTGTTCCAGTGGGAAGACTCGCGATTCTTCAACCGCAAGGCTTTCGACCAGGCACACGCCTTCTATGAAAAATACGGCGGCATCACCATCGTCGCGGCGCGCTTCATGCCGTTCTTGCGGACCTTCGCGCCGTTCGTGGCCGGCGTCGCGCGGATGACGCGCAGCAAGTTCACGTTCTATGACGTGACGGGGGGTGCGCTGTGGGTCGGCGGCATCGTCACCGCCGGCTATTTCTTCGGCAGCGTGCCCTGGGTCAAGGCCAACCTCGACAAGATCATCTGGGCCATGATCCTGGTGCCGGGCATCATCGTCGCCTGGGGCGCCGTGGCGGGCCGGCGCAAAACGGCGGCCACCAATGCCTGACAGTCACCCGAAACGAAAACGCAGCCGCTGGGGCCTGTCGATGGCCCGGACGGCTGCGCGTCACCCTTGTGCCGGCGAACCGGTGAGGGGCGGCTTAACGCTTGGCGGCGTTGTTGCCGATGTAGGCGCCGGCCGCTGCGCCACCCAGCGTGCCGAGCGTGCCGCCGATTACCGCGTCGCCGATCACGCCGCCCACGACAGCACCGCCCACGGTGCCCGCGGTTTCGCGGTCCATGGTGCCACAGCCCGTCAGACCCATCAGAGAGGCGGCGACGACAGCCGCGAAGAGTTTGGTTTTCATTCGGATACCTCGTGTGTGAACTGCCAGGCGCATGCGCTTCGGGCGCATGCTTGTGTCACCTGTGCTATCACTTTAGAAAACGACAAGGGCGCGGGGTGTAGGAAATACGCACTGCCCACCGTCGTCTACCGTCGCCGACGGTCGTGCTGCCGTGGCGGACAAGACGTGGGAGCCGGCTCTACAGCGAGCGGCTTCGGGCGAGCGGCGGGTTCTTCGCGAAATACCGCTGGATGCCGCGCATGATCGCATCCGCCAACTGGTCCTGGTAGGCGCTGCTGCGAAGCCGCACCTCTTCTTCCGGATTGCTGATGAACGCGGTTTCGACCAGCACGCTCGGAATGTCGGGCGCCTTGAGAACCGCGAAGCCTGCCTGCTCCACGCTGCCTTTGTGCAGGCGCCCGACATTGCCGATTTCGCCCAGCAATGCGCTTCCCAGCTTGAGGCTGTCGTTGATCTGCGCGGTGGTGCTCATGTCCAGCATCGCGCGCGCGACATGGGCGTCCTGGGTCCCGACGTTGACGCCGCCGATCAGGTCGGCGCGATTTTCCTTGGCGGCCATCCAGCGGGCCGCCGTGCTGGAGGCGCCGCCCTGGCTGAGTGCGAACACGCTCGCACCGCGCGCCGCGGGCGTCATGAATGCATCGGCGTGCAGGCTGACGAAGAGATCGGCCTGCACACGCCGCGCCTTCTGCACCCGCACATGCAGCGGCACGAAGAAGTCGTCGTCCCGTGTCAGGTAGGCGCGCATCGGGTTGCCGTTGACGATGGCGCCGTTGATGCGTTCCTTCAGCCGGTGCGCGATCTGCAGGACCACGTCCTTTTCGCGGCTGCCGCCAGGCCCGACCGCGCCGGGATCCTCGCCGCCGTGCCCCGGGTCGAGAGCGATGATGATGAGGCGGTCGGTCTTGGCGGGTGCGGGGCCGGGCACCACGTGCGGGGCCGCGGTCCGCGGACGGGCTGCAGCTTCAGCGCCGGCCGGCGGTTCGGCCCGGGGGCGCAGGAGACGCTGCGAAATGAGATCGCCCAGCGGATCGGGGGCAGGCGCCGCCCCGATCGGTGGCTCGGCAGGCCGCCATTCCTTCATGCGTTCGGCGATGAGCGCTTCCAGCGGGTCCGCTTCCTTCACGGGATAGAAGTCGAACACAAGCCGGTGCTGGTAGGCCGCCACCGGCGTCAGCGTGAACACCTGCGGAACGGCGGGCTGCTTCAGGTCGACCACCATGCGGACCACCCCGGGCGACTGTTGCGATGCGCGGATGCCGGCGATGAACGGGTCGTCGGCGCGGACCTTGGCCACCAGTTCGCGCAATTCGTCGCTGAGTTCCAGGCCGTCGATGTCGACGGCCAGCCGCGGCGGGTCGGTCATCACGATCTGCCGGGAGTTGAGGCGCGCGTCGGATTCGAGCGTGACGCGCGAATATTCCGGGGCGGGCCAGACCCGCACCGCGACGACCGTCGCGCCCCGGGCGATCTGTTGCGCGCCGAGCAGCAGCACGAGCGCTCCGCCCTGCAGCCATTCGCGTCGCTTCATGCCATGAGCTCCCGGCCCAACGGCGTCTGGCCGCGCAGGGTCACCCGGCGCGACTCGTCGGCGCAGGCCTCCAGGTGAATGACCAGGTCCGCAGGGGGCAGCAGGCCGGCGGCGTTCTCGGGCCATTCCGTCAGCTTCAGGCCCGGGCTGGTGAAGATGTCACGCAAGCCCGCATCTTCCCATTCCCGCGGGTCACCGAACCGGTAGAAGTCGAAATGCCAGATCGGCCGGCCGGCGGATTCGTACGGCTCCACCACGGCATAGGTCGGGCTCTTGATCCGGCCTTGCACACCGAGCGCGCGCAGCAGGTGGCGCACCAGCGTGGTCTTGCCCGCGCCCAGATCGCCCTGCAGCTCGATGGCGGCGTCGCGAATGCCAGGCCTGCCGGCCAGAGCGTCGGCGAACGCCCGTGTCGCGTCTTCGCTGGTCCAGACCCTGGTTTCTACAATGGGCGGGTGACGTTCAACAGCGGTCAGATCGACGGTCCTCAACTGGTGGATGAAATCCGGGCCTGGGCCCGTGAGCTCGGATTTTCCCAAATCGGCGTCGCGGGGGTGGACCTGGCAAGCGCGGAACCGGGGTTGCTGGCGTGGCTAAACAACGGTTTTCACGGCGAAATGGCCTACATGCAAACCCATGGCCTCAAAAGGGCCCGGCCGGCGGAGCTGGTGCCGGGCACCGTCAGCGTGCTGACGGCGCGCATGGATTACCTGCCGGCGACCACGCCGGACGGCTGGCAGGGGGTGGAACTCGAGCGCCTCAAGGTCCCGGACAAAGCCGTGGTGTCGCTTTACGCGCGGGGGCGCGACTATCACAAGGTGTTGCGCGCACGCCTGCAAAAACTGAGCGAGCGCATCATGGCGCGGGTCGGTCCCATCGGCTACCGCGTGTTCACCGATTCCGCCCCGGTGCTCGAGGCCGAGCTTGCGGTTCGCAGCGGGCAGGGCTGGCGCGGCAAGAACACCCTGGTGCTCAGCCGCGAGGCCGGCTCCATGGTCTTTCTCGGCGAAATCTACCTCGACCTGGCATTGCCCCAGAGCCTGCCCACGGCCGACCACTGCGGCAGCTGCCGGATGTGCATCGACGTCTGCCCGACGCAGGCGATCGTCGCGCCGGGGCGGCTCGATGCGCGACGCTGCATTTCCTACCTGACCATCGAGCATGCCGGGCCGATTCCGGCAGAACTGCGACCGCTGGTGGGCAACCGGATCTATGGCTGCGACGACTGCCAGCTGGTGTGTCCCTGGAACAAGTTCGCCCAGCGCAGCGCCTTGCCCGACTTCGATGAGAGGGCAGGACTGGCGGACGCGCGACTGGCCGAACTCCTGCTGTGGAGCGAGGCCGACTTCCTACGCCATACCGAAGGCAGCGCGATCCGGCGCATCGGGCATGAGCGATGGCTGCGCAACGTGGCCGTGGCGGCGGGCAACGCGCTGGCCGCGCGCGAAGACGCCGGGTTGCGCCAGGCGCTGCAGTCACTCTCGTCACATGCCAGCCCGCTGGTGCGCGAGCACGTCATGTGGGCGCTAGCCATCCCAGTGCGAACGGCAGGCTCGCCGCGCCCAGCAGCGTCGACAGCGTGACCAGGCTGGCCACGTAAGCGCCGTTGTAGCCCATGCGGGCGGCGAGCACGTAGGCGCTGGAGGCCGTGGGCAATGCGGAAAACGCCAGCAGCACGGTGGCTTGCGTCGGGTCCAGGCGCCAGAGTAACGCAAGGCCCATGGCGACCAGCGGGGAAATGAGATGGCGGATCGCGAGCACGCAGCCCGCCAGCAGTTTGGCGGCCGCCAGCGTCCCGAGCTGCATCCCTGCGCCCGCGGCCATCAATCCCAGCGCGAGCGACGCCGCGCCGATCCGGTTGAGGGTGGGTTCGAGCCAGACAGGAACCGACAGGCCCGCCACGTTGGCGGCGAGCCCGAGGACCGTGGCGATGATCAGCGGATTGCGCACCAAAGCGCGGACGAAGCCGGTCTGCGCGTGGCGCGCCATGGGCCAGACCGCCGCCACATTGAAGACGGGCACGCACACCCCGATCAACACCGCGATGAGCAGCAGGCCCTGGGGCCCGGCCACGCGCTCGGCAAGGCCCAGGGCGATGAACGAGTTGAAGCGGAAGGCCACCTGCGCGCTTGCCGCATGGTCCCCCCGGTCGATGCGGGGTCCCACCCACGGCAGGTACGGCAGCCCATAGGCAAGGGCGATGCTCACCAGTCCCATCATCAGGCCCGCCGCGATCAGGCTCGAGGCGGCGGCCAGGTCGAGCGGGCTTTTCAGGATCGACTGGAACAGCAGGACGGGGAAGAGGAAGTAATAGACCAGGCTTTCGACCTGTTGCCAGACGGTTCGGTTCAGCGCCGTGTAGCGGCATACCAGCCAGCCGCAGAGAATCAACGAAAAATCCGGGAACAGCAACTGGGCGTATCGCACCCGTCGAGCATAACAACGCAGGGTATCCCCCCATCTGGAAACCCACGACCCGCGTGGTGCCGGCTGCTTATACGATAGGCACCTGTCCACTTCAGTCCCTGAGGAGTCTGCGCATGAAAAAAGAATGGTTTGCCGCTGGTGCTGTTGCCGTGCTTTCGCTGGCCGCCGGCCCGGTGTTGGCCCAGGGCTATCCGAACAAGCCGGTCAAGCTGCAGGTTCCCTTTGCGCCCGGCGGCACGACGGACATCATTGCCCGCGTGCTGTCCGAGCCCTTGGGCAAGGCCCTGGGGCAAACGGTGGTCGTCGAAAACAAGGCGGGCGGGGGCGGCGTGGTCGGTGCGACCGAGACCGCGCGCGCCGCGCCCGATGGGTATTCGCTCGGGGTTGCCACCGTGTCCACGACGGCGGCCAATCCGGCCATCAACCCCAAGAATCCGTACAACCCGTTGACCGACTTCACGCCGATCATCAACGTGGCCGCCACGCCGAACATCATCGCGGTGCACCCGGGTTTTCCGGCCAAGGACTACAAGGGCTTCGTGGCGGAGCTCAAGCGCGCGCCCGGCCGCTACTCGTATTCGTCTTCGGGCACCGGCGGCATCGGCCACTTGCAGATGGAGCTGTACAAGAACCTCACCGGCACCTTCGTCACCCACATCCCGTACCGCGGCGCCGGGCCCGCGCTCAACGACACGGTCGCGGGACAGGTGCCGATGATCTTCGACAACCTGCCGTCGGCCCTGCCGTTCATCAAGGAAAACCGGCTCGTGCCCATCGTGGTCGCCGCGCCCCAGCGGCTTGCCGCACTGCCCGATGTGCCTACCTTCAAGGAGGTCGGACTGGAGCCGGTGAACCGCATGGCGTATTACGGCATCTACGGCCCGAAGGGACTGCCGCCCGAAATCGTCGGCAAGATCCATGACGGCGTGCTGAAGGCGCTGCAGGACCCGGCGGTGCGCAAGCGGATCGAGGACACGGGTTCGATCATCATCGGCAATTCGCCGCAGCAGTTCGCCGAGCAGATCAAGGCGGAGTACGCCGTTTACAAGAAAGTGGTCGACGCCGCGAGGCTTAAGCTCGATTGAGCACCGACGCTTCCATCGATGCTTTCATCGACGCCGTCTGGCTGGAGGATGGCCTGTCGAAGAACACGCTGGCCGCCTACCGGCGCGATCTCTCCCTGCTCGCAAGCTGGCTGGCGGAACAGGGCCGAGACCTGACAGCGACGCAAGAGGTCGACCTGAATGCCTACTTCGCCGCGCGGCATGCGTCGACGCGGGCCACTTCGGCCAACCGCCGCCTCACGGTCTTCAAGCGGTACTTCCGCTGGGCCCTGCGCGAACGCATGATCCAGGCCGATCCGACGTTGCGGCTGCAGCCGGCGCGTCAGCCCGCGCGCGTGCCCAAGACGCTGACGGAGGCCCAGGTGGAAGCGCTGATCGCAGCGCCCGACATCGACACGCCGCTCGGGCTGCGGGACCGCACGATGCTCGAAGTGATTTATGCGAGCGGCCTGCGCGTGACTGAACTCGTCTCCCTGAAGACCTTTCACCTGAGCATGAGCGACGGCGTACTGCGGGTCCTGGGCAAAGGCAGCAAGGAACGCCTGGTGCCCTTCGGCGAAGTGGCGCGCGACTGGTTGAATCGGTACATGGCCGAAAGCCGTCCTGCGATTCTGGCGGGTCGCCAGTCCGAAGACCTGTTCGTGACCGGGCGCGGGCAAGGCATGACGCGGGCCATGTTCTGGGTCATCGTCAAGAAGCAGGCCCAGGCCGCCGGCATCACCGAACGCCTGTCGCCGCACACCCTGCGCCACGCGTTCGCGACGCATCTGCTCAATCACGGCGCCGACCTGCGCGTCGTCCAGATGCTGCTGGGACACGCCGACATTTCCACCACGACCATCTACACCCACGTGGCCAGGGAGCGGCTGAAGCAGGTCCATGCGAAGCATCATCCGCGGGGTTGAGCGCAGGTCATTTCGCACCACGCCACGCCAGCAGAGGCACCGAGGCCTACGCGAGCAGCGTGGCCAGTTCCTCGTCGGTGAACCCGGCCTGCCTGCGCGCCGCGTCATTGAACGGCGGGTGCAGGCGAGGCGCGCAGTACCGTTCGACGAGCACCGGGTAGTGGGCCAGCGGGTCCAGCCCGCGCTCCGCGCAACACCACCGGTACCAGTGGTTGCCGGCAGCAACGTGCCCGATCTCGTCGCGCAGGATGACATCGAGCACTTCCACCGCGCGGCGGGCGTGCGGGGAATTGACGCGGCGCAGCTTTTCCTGGATCAGCGGCGTGGCATCCAGCCCGCGCGCTTCCAGCGTGCGGGGTACCAGCGCCAGCCGCGCCACCACGTCGCCCGCCGTCTTTTCGCACATGGACCAGAGGTTGTCGTGCGCCGGCAAGTCGCCGTAGGCGCATCCCAGCTCGGCCAGCAACGCGGCGAGCAGCGAAAAGTGATAGGCCTCCTCCGCTGCGATCCGGCACCAGTCGCGGTAAAACTCGGGGGGCATCGCATCGAACCGGTATGCGCAGTCGGCGGCCAGGTTGATGGCGTTGAATTCGATATGCGCAATCGCATGCAGCAGCGCGGCCAATCCGGCCGGTGTCGAAGGCGAGCGCCGCGGCACGCGTGCCGGGTGGACCAGTTCGGGTCTGGCAGGGCGTCCCGGCAAGGCGAGTTCGCAGGGTGGCCGGTCCGGTGATACGCCCATTTGCCCGCATTCCGCTCCCAGCGCCCGCGCGTGTGCTACCTTGTCGACGGGGTGGGCCGTGGCAAGAACGTGCAGGGCACGATGTCGAAGCTCCATCCCTACAATTCTAGGTTTTGACGGGAGAACCGGATGGCGATCTACGAACTGGACGGCAGGCAACCCCGCCTGGGGCAGGGCGCATGGGTGGCCGACAGCGCACAGGTGATTGGCGCGGTCGAGCTCGCGGACAACGCCAACATCTGGTTCGGCGCCGTGCTGCGGGGCGACAACGAGTTGATCCGCATAGGCCGCAACAGCAATATCCAGGACCTGTCGGTGCTGCACACCGACATGGGCAAGCCGCTCACCATCGGCGACAACGTCACGGTCGGCCACCAGGTAATGCTGCACGGGTGCACGATCGGCGACGGCTCGCTCATCGGCATCCAGTCGGTGATCCTGAACGGCGCCAGGATCGGTCGCAACAGCATTGTCGGGGCGGGCAGCGTGGTCACGGAGGGCAAGGAGTTCCCCGACAATTCGCTGATCGTCGGCAGTCCGGCGCGGGTGGTCCGCGCCCTCGACGACGCCTCGGCGGCGAATCTCGCCCGGGGTGCGGCGCATTATGTCGATAACGCGCGGCGCTACGCGGCCGGGCTGAAGAAGATCGCCTGAGAGCTGCACGTTGAGCGAGTTGCACAAGTTCCTCTTCGATGGCCTGCCCGTGCGTGGCAGCATCGTTCGCCTGACCGATGCCTGGACGGAAATTCTGGCCCGTCGCCAAGCCAACGCCAGCACCGGCGCGTGGCCTCCCCCGGTGTCTGAATTGCTGGGGGAGATGGCTGCGGCGGGCGTCCTGATGCAATCCAACATCAAGTTCAACGGTGCCCTGGTCCTGCAGATCTATGGCGACGGCCCCGTGAAGGTGGCGGTGGCGGAAGTGCAGCACGACCTGAGCGTTCGTGCCACGGCCAAGGTCGTCGGCGACGTCGGCGTGGCAGCGCGCCTTCCGGACCTGGTTAACGTCGGCAACAAGGGGCGATGCGCCATCACGCTCGACCCCAAGGACCGCTTTCCCGGCCAGCAGCCGTACCAGGGCGTGGTGCCGCTGCACGGCGAC
>Ga0068864_100005490_pt1 | contig 10391 bp, 8 predicted proteins | sample KBSSwiS72_FD_66586 | JGI IMG/M metagenome (GOLD analysis project Ga0068864, IMG submission 66586) | Switchgrass rhizosphere microbial communities from Kellogg Biological Station, Michigan, USA - KBS Switchgrass S7-2 | ecosystem: Host-associated > Plants > Roots > Rhizosphere > Soil ...
CTATTTTGGGTCCGTCCCTTACTTTGGGTCGGGCAGCCCGAGCACCCGCTTGGAGACCACGTTCAGGTTGACCTCCGAGGTGCCGCCCTCGATCGAATTGGCCTTGGCCCGGAGCCAGCCGTGCACGGCCATCAGCTCGGCGGGGCTGAAGCCTTCGCCCTCCCAGCCGAGCCCTTGCGAGCCCATGGCCTCCACCATCAGCTCGGACCGCTCCTTGGCCGATTCCGCCGCCGCATATTTGATGATCGAGGTCGCTGCGCTTGGCCCGTTGGAGGCCCGCGATTCCGCCGCCGTCCGCGCGATGGTCTGGCGCAGCGACTGGAAGTCCATCTTGTTGCGGGTGATGCGCTGGCGCAGGTCGAGGTCCGCCAGCCGTCCGCTCGCCTCGGTCCCGATGTACTGCTTGGCCACTTGGGCCAGGTCGCCCGAGGCGCCGCCGCCCACCGAGCCGCCTTCGCCGAACCCGGCCGAGATGTTCTGCCGTTCGTACTGAAGGAGCCGCTTGGCGATCTCCCACCCGCCGTTGACCTTACCCACCAGATTGCCCTTGGGGATCTTCACGTCGGTGAAGAAGGTCTCGCAGAAAGGGCTCTCGCCGGAGATCAGCTGGATCGGCCGGGTCTCGACGCCAGGGCTGCGCATGTCGATCAGCACGAACGAAATGCCCTCGTGCTTCTTCGAAGCATCGGTCCTGACCAGGCAGAAGCACCAGTCGGCCTTGTCGGCGTAGCTCGTCCACACCTTCTGGCCATTGATCAGCCAGTGGTCGCCCTTGTCCTCGCAACGGGTGGCGAGGCTGGCTAGGTCGGATCCCGCGCCCGGTTCGGAATAGCCCTGGCACCAGCGGATCTCGCCGCGGGTGATCTTGGGCATGTGCTCGCGCTTCTGCTCGTCGTTGCCGTACTCCAGCAGCACCGGCCCCAGCATCCAGATGCCGAAGGAGAGCAGGGGCGGGCGGTAGCGGCCCTTGGCGATTTCCTGGTCAATGACGCGGGCTTGAGCGGCCGTCAGTCCGCCGCCGCCATAGTCCTTCGGCCAGGTCGGCGCGGTCAGCCCGCGCTCGGCGGCGCGGCGCATCCAGACGCTCTGCGGATCGTCCGAGCCCGCGAAGGCCCGGCCGCCCCAGACCGCTTCCGGGTCAGTCTTGGCGCTCGGATTGCGAAGCTCGGCCGGATAGTTCGCCTCGAGCCACGCGCGGACCTCGGCGCGGAAGGCGTCCAGATCGGTGGCGCCGAAGTCGGCCATGAGATGCTCCGGGAACACTGAGGGATGAACTCGTTCCACCTTAGCGCTGGGGCCTGTGAGAGCAAGCGCGACCAAACAGGTGTTTGAAGCGCAGCCTCGCGCGAAAACAGCGCTATAAGGCCCGCGTCTGCAACAACGCCCGGGCCCGGATGCGCTTCCTGAAAGACCTGAAACCGGCGGCGTTCGCGGCTGCACCTCTGACGGCGGCGATCCTCACGCTAGCGGCGGGGGTGATGCTGTTGGCGTCAGGCGCGACGCCTTCCGAACCCGTTCGCTTCATGCGGCTGATCCAGATCACCCCGGTCTATGTGATCGAAGCCAGCCACTTCCTCTCTTCGATCGCGGGCCTGGCGCTGGTGATGCTGGCCTTTGGCCTGCGCGCCCGCCTGGATGCGGCCTGGGCGGCCACCATGGGCGTTTTGGTGCTATCGGCGTCGCTAGCGCTCTTCAAAGGCTTCAACTGGGAGGAAACCGCGACCCTGCTGGGCATCGCCGTCCTGCTGGCGCCGTTCCGCGGAGCCTTCCCCCGGGTCTCGCGCCTGACTCGCATGGAGATCACCCCCGGCTGGCTGATCTCGGCCGCCTGCGCCGTGCTTGGCGCGGGGTTGCTCGGCCTGTGGTCCTTCCAGCACATGGACTACACCGACGTGCCCCTTTGGAAGGTGATGGTCGACGACGACGCCGCGCGCGCCATGCGCGCCTGGGCGGGCGCGGCGACGGCGCTCTTCGGCTTCGGGCTCTGGCGGCTCTTCGCCTCGGCGGCGACCCCGCCGGTGGTGGGCGAGGCGGATCCCGATTTCGAGCGGGTGCGCGCCATCCTCGCCAAGGCCGAGGTGGCCGAGCCCGGCTCCAATCTGGCGCTGCTCGGCGACAAGCGCTTCCTGTTCTCCGCCTCCGGCGACAGCTTCCTGATGTTCGGCGTGCGCGGCCGCACCTGGGTGGCGCTGGGCGGTACGGTCGGCCGGCGCGAGGAGCGGCTGGAGTTGCTCTGGCGGTTCCGCGAACTGGCCGACGCCCACGCGGCCCGCCCGGGGATCTACGGGCTGGGCGCCGAGGACCTGCCGGATATCGTCGAGCTGGGTTTCTCGATCCAGAAGGTGGGCGAAAGCGCCGCCGTGCCGCTGGAGACCTTCTCCATCGAAGGCCGCAAGCGCGGCAACCTTCGCCGGGCCTGGCGCAAGGCGGGCGAGGAGGGCGCGACCTTCGAGATCGTGGAGGCCGAAGCGGTCGAGGCGCTGATGCCGCAGCTCCAGGCCATTTCCGACGAGTGGCTCACTCACCACGCCGGCGGCGAGAAGGGCTTCTCGATGGGCGGCTTCTGGCCCGGCTACATCGCCGAGTTTCCGGTCGCGGTGGTGCGCGTCCACGGCAAGGCGGTCGCCTTCGCCACGCTCTGGACCACGGCGGCCCGCAGCGCCTTCTCCATGGACCTGATGCGCTATTCTGATGACGCGCCGAAGAACATCATGGACTACCTCTTCGTCGAGCTGATCGCCTGGGGCCAGGCGCAGGGCTACCAGGCCTTCGAATTCGGCATGGCGCCGCTGGCGGGCCTCGACGACCGGCCGCTCGCCCCGATGATGTCACGGGTCGGCAACCTGCTCTTTGAGCGCGGCGAGGAGATCTACAATTTCCAGGGCGTGCGCCGGTACAAGGACAAGTACGACCCCCTCTGGCAGCCGCGATACATTGCCGCGCCGCACAAATGGGCGATCCCGCTGTTGATGGCCGACGTCGGGCTGCTCTCGTCGGGTGGGGTGTCCAGCCTGGCGAAGCGGCCAAAGCGGGCGGAGGAGCCCAAGCCGATGGCCGAAGCCGCCTAACGTGGCCTTTCGGAGCATGAGGTCGCAGCCGCCTACCTCCGGGTCCGGTCGTATTGACCTGTTCGCCTGGGCGCCATCCTCTCAGACTGTGGCGTGGGCTCCGCGCGCAGGTGGCTAGGAACACCGTGACCGAGTGGTGGGCAGAAAGCATAGGCATATACGACGCCGCGGGGGCGGCATCGCGGTTGTCGGCGCTTTCGGGCGTGCTCACCGCCCTGAAGCAGGCCCCACTGGGGATCGCCATCTTCGATCGCGACATGCGCTACCTGGCCGCGTCCGGTCAGTTCCTCATCGATCAGGGGCTGCCCGGCGACATGCCGCTGATCGGGCGGCTGCATTACGATGTGTTCCCCGAGATCCCGCAACGGTGGCGCGACATCCACAGGCGCGCGCTCCAGGACGGAGAGGAGCAGAGCCACGAGGCTGACCCTTTCCTACGCACGGATGGCCGGGTCGATTGGATCCGCTGGTCGGTCAAGCCCTGGCGCGCGGAGAGCGGCGAGATCGGCGGCCTGGTGCTCTACACCGAGTTCGTCACGCCGAGCGTCGAATCCCGATTGAGCCTTGAGGCGGCAGAGGCCCGCTACCGCGCCGTATTCGACCAGGCCGCGGTGGGCGTCGCGCGCGTCTCGCCGACGGGCCGGTTCCTTGAGGTGAACGACCGCTTTTGCGCCATCGTCCGCTATAGCCGCGAAGAGCTTGGCGACATGTCGTTCCAGGAGATCACCCATCCCGACGACCTCGAGTCGGACGTCGAGCAGGCGAACGCCCTCCTGGCGGGCGAGACCGAGACCTTCGCGATGGAGAAGCGCTATCTGACGAAGCCCGGCGACCCGGTCTGGACCAACCTCACCGTCTCCCTTGTGCGCGACAACAGTGGCACCCCTGCCTACTTCGTCTCGATCATCGAAGACATCACCGCGCGCAAGGAAGTGGAGGAGGAGCAACGGCATTACCAAAGGCAGCTCAGGCTCCTTAACAACGAGCTGAACCATCGCGTGAAGAACACGCTCGCCACCGTGCAGTCGATGGCCGCCCAGACGATGCGGAGCGAACCTGACCCGAGCGCGGCCTATGAGAAATTCGAGTCGCGGCTCCTGAGCCTGTCGCAGGTGCACGATGTGCTCACCCGCGAGAGCTGGCACGGGGCAGGGCTGGCGGAAGTCGCCGAGCGGGCGCTCGAGCCGTTTTCCAGCCTGAGTTCGGGCCAGATCGCTATCAATGGGCCGGTCGTGTGGCTGCAGCCCGGCGCCGCCCTGACCATGGCGCTGGTGTTCCACGAGCTCGCCACCAATGCGGTGAAGTACGGCGCGCTCTCGGTCGACACTGGGCGCGTCGACCTCGAGTGGACTCTCGACCCCGAGGACGGTCTGCTGCGGCTCAAGTGGGTCGAGTCCGGCGGCCCCCCCGTCGCACCGCCGACCCGCAAAGGCTTCGGCTCACGCCTCATCGAGCGCGGCCTGCGTGGCGAATTCCACGGATCTGCGGTCACGGAATACCACCCGAGCGGCGTGGTCTGCACGATGGAAGCGCACCTGCCGCAGGATCCGGGACCGCCCGGCATGTTCGCCGAACCCTGACGCTGGCGCGCTGGCGGCAGCGCTAGCGCCCGGTGGTCACGCCGAGCAGGTTTAGGATGTGTACCAGCATCGGCAGCAGCAGCGCCGCGCAGGTCACCATGATCAACCGCCAAGGGATCATCCGGGGACCCTTCAGCGGATTTGGCGGCCGCGCGCCGCGCCAGCCGGCGAAGACCGCGAGGGCCAAGAGGCCCGCGGCGATGGCAAGTGTCAGGAGGAGCGTCATCTGCAGCGGCCTATCGCAGGCCGCCCGCCGAAACGGAAGTCGCAGCGCCTCAATTCGTCCACAGATCAAGAGCTCGCGTCACTACATGTAGCGTTTACCTCTCGTTTACACCTCAAGCTGCGGTGGCTAGCCTCACTGTAGTTTGGAGAACGATTCGAATGGGGGCGCCCTGGAGCGTCAAAGGGATCGACCCGAAGGCCCGTGAGGTCGCCAAGGAGCTTGCCCGCCGTTCTGGAATGACGCTCGGCGAATGGCTCAACCGGGTCATCCTCGAGGACGACGTGCCGGAGGAAGTCACCTCGGAGGCGCATTTCGGCGGCCGGCCCCGCGCGGTGTTCGAAGCCCCAAAGAGCTTCATGGCGAGCTACCCGACGCCGGTCCGGCCGGACGAACTGGGGCGCGTCGCGTTCGCGTTGGATCGGCTGACCGACCGGATCGAAGCCTCCGAGACTCGCACCGGCCTGGCCATCTCCGGCGTTGAGCACTCCGTGCGCCACGCGGTCGCCCGCATCGAGTCCGCCGAGCGCGAGACCATGGCCTATGCCGCGCGGCACGACGGCGCGGCTGAACGTTTCGAAACCGAACAGGCCCGCCTGGGCGAGCGCATGCGGCGGATGGAGGCCGAGGCCGCTGGCCCGCGCTCGGTCGAGGCGCTGAAGGCGCTCGAGCAGTCGGTATCAAGAGTCGCAGGCCATCTTTACGAGGGAGAAACCAGGACCCGGGAGACGATGAGCGGTCTTGAGGCGCGGATCGCCCGCGCCGAGGCGCTCTCCGGGGGCGACGCCGACGCGATGATCGAAGAGGTGGTCAATCGACTTGGCCAACGTCTGGCGGACGCCGAGAGCCGGACGACCGAGGCGCTTGAGAACCTGCGCGGTTCGCTGGCCGAACTCGATCGTCGGGTGGCGGTCGGCGGCGCGTCTTCGGATTTCGATCAGCGGCTCCAAGCTCTTGCCGAACAGCTCACCCACCGCGTCGAGGATACTCGCGCCGAGATCGCTCAGCGGCTGGCCAGCTCCAGTTCCGGCCAGGTCGAGACCCGGCTCGACGAGATCGCCCGGCGGCTCGACGCCGCCGAACAGCACTCGGCCCAGGCCATCGAGACCATGGGCCGAGAAGTCCTGACCATGGCCGAGACCCTCAACAAGCGGGTCCAGAGCGCCGAGCAGCGCAGCGCCGAAGCCATCGAGCAGGTTGGCGGCGAGATCGCCCGCATCGCCGGCGCCGTCGAAAGCCGTCTGGGCCGCGTCGACCAGTTGCACGCCGAGGCTCTGGAGCGCCTGGGCGCGGAAATCGGCCGTATCACCGAGCGGCTCACCGACCGGATCCTGCAGTCCGAACGTCGCGCCGCGCAGGCGATCGACGATGTGGGCGAGCAGGTGGCCAAGGTCACTGAGCGTTCCGAACAGCGCCATGAGCGCGCGGCTGGCGACCTCGCCGAGCGTATCCGCCAGAGCGAGGAGCGCACCGCACGCCTGCTGGCCGAGGTGCGTCAAGGCGCCGTCGCCCGCGCCGAGGAGCCTGAGCCCGCGGTCATCGCGGACGCCGTCATCGCGGACGCCGTTGAGGAGGTTGTGCCCGAGGAATCCACGTCCGAAGACGTCCCCTCGCCAGTCTGGACTCTGGAACGCACCGCGCCGGCCGCCGCCTTCACCCCTGAGCTCTTCTCCCGCGCCGAACCGATCATCCAACCGGCCCTCGATCCCGGCAATCCCGCCTTCGGCGAGGAGGATTTCGCCGCGGCCGACAGCTTCGTGCCGCTGGCCGAGCCGGAAGACGAACTGGTCGAGCACACGCCCATCGCGGCGGCTGCGGAGTCCGCGCCGCTCTCGACCCGCGAAGTGATCGAACAGGCCCGCGCCGCCGCCCGTGCGGCGGGCGTCTCGCGCGGTCCCTCGATCGCGCCGGCCGAGCGCCGCCCGCGCCCGAACCGCAGCGGCCTGTTCAGCGCCTTCCGGCCCGGCAAGCCCACCTCCACCTGGCAGACCGCCCTGATGGTCGCTGGCGGCGCGGCCTTCCTGAGCGTCGGCGCGGCCGGCGTGGTGTTGCTGGAAGGCTCCGGAACGCGGCCGGATTCGCCCCTGGCGCCAATCTTCGACGCGACGCCGCGCGCCGCCGTCGCGCTGGCGCCCCAGGCGCTAGCGCCGACAGCGTCCCTGGCAGGCGCTCGCCAGGCCGAGCCGGCGGCCGTCCAGATCCCCGATCCGCCCGCGCCGGTCGACGCCCTGGCCACCGCCTTCGCCGCCGCGTTCAAGGGCGTGGCCCAACATGAGCCGGGCGCGCTCGGCCGCCTGAGGGCCATCGCCGACGCCGGCCATGTGCCCGCCCAGCTCGCGCTCGCCAGGTTCTACGCTGACGGTAAGGCGGGCGTGACCCAAAGCCTGCCCGAAGCGCGCAAGTGGACCGCCCGCGCGGCCGAAGGCGGCGACCCGGCCGCCATGCACAACCTGGCGCTCTACTACTTCCGGGGCGAGGGTGGTCCGCAGGACACGGCCGCTGCGGCGGGCTGGTTCCGCAAGGCCGCCCAGCGCGGCGTCACGGACTCGCAGTACAATCTTGCCCAGCTCTACCAAGCCGGCTCGGGCGTCCCGCGCGACCTGGCCGAGGCCTACAAGTGGTTCTCGATCGCCGCGATCGGCGGCGACGCCCAGGCCCGCGCCGCGGCCGTCGCGCTGGAGGACCACCTGTCCACCGGCCAGCTCGCCGCCGCCGAGAGCGCGGCCGACCATTTCAAGGCAACGGGCGATGCGGTCGCGCAAACCTTGGCGCCAGTAGTCGCGCCGCCGGTCGCGAGCCTCAATTCCGGGCCGGCGCTGGCCAGGGCCCAGAAGGTGCTTGGCCGCCTCGGCTATTACACCGGCCCCACCGACGGGGCGATGTCGCGCAACCTGCAGCTTGCCGTGGCGACCTATCAGCGCGATCAGGGGTTGGCTGCGACCGGAGCATTGGACCCCGCCACCGCGTCGCGGCTCTCCGTCTTCACGCGTTGAGGCCCTTCAGGGCGGCCAGTTAGGCTAGGTTTGGACATCTACCTGCCCATCGCCGAGGTCTCGGTGAACGCGCCGCTCCTGGTGGCGCTGGGCGCGTTGGTGGGCTTCATCTCCGGCCTTTTCGGCATCGGCGGCGGCTTTTTGATGACGCCGGTCCTGGTGTTCCTCGGCATCCCGCCGGCGGTGGCCGTGGCCAGCATGTCGAACCATGTCGCGGCCTCCTCGATGTCCAGCGTCATCTCCTACAGCCGCAGGCGCTCGGTGGATTTCCGCATGGGCGCGGTGCTGGCGGGCGGCGGCGTCATCGGAGCGATCCTGGGCGTCGAGCTGTTCCGTTGGCTCAGGCTGCTCGGCCAGGCCGACCTGGTCGTGGCGCTCTCCTACCTCGTGTTCCTGGGCGTCATCGGCGGATTGATGCTCTCGGAGTCACTCGGCGCGATCCTGCGCCGCCGACGGGGCGAGCCGCCGCCGGCCCGCCGCGACCGCCGCCCGCCCTGGCTCTATGGCCTACCGCTGAAGATGCGCTTCCCGCGTTCGCGGCTGTTCATCAGCGTGATCCCGCCGATCCTCCTTGGGGCGTTCGTCGGCATCCTTTCGGCGATCATGGGGGTCGGCGGCGGCTTCATCCTGGTGCCGGCGATGATCTACGTCCTGCGGATGCCGGCCAATGTCGTGGTCGGCACCAGCCTCTTGCAGATTATCGTCACCACGGCGCTGACCGGCGTGCTCCAGGCCGGCCGCAACCAGACCGTGGACATCGTGTTGGCGACGCTGCTGCTGGCCGGGGGCGTCCTGGGCGCCCAGTTCGGGGCCAGGGCCTCCTCGCGCTTCCGGGCCGAGGAATTGCGCGCCGTGCTGGCGCTCATCGTCCTCCTGGTCGGCCTGCGGATGGGCCTTGGCCTCTTCGTACGGCCGGAGGATCCCTTCGTCCTGATGTCGGGACTGGGCGGATGATCCCCGCCGCCTCGCCGCCGCCCGCCGTTCAGGCCCAAGCGGCCGTTTCGGCCGCTCTCACCGAGACCAATGTCCAGGTGAATTCCGGCTTCCGCGGCGCACGGATCGTGCTCTACGGCGCGGTGTTCGACCCCCTGGACCGGCCAAGCGATGTGGTGGTCATCGTGCGCGGGCCCGAGCAGCCGGTGCGGATCGCGCGCAAGACCCGGATCCTCGGCCTGTGGATGAACAGCCGTCCGGTGGTGTTCCAGGGTGCGCCGGGCTTCTACATCGCCGCCTCCTCGCGCCCGCTCGATGAGATCGCCGGTTTTGCGGAGCTGCGCCGCCTGGGCGCCGGCGTCGACCACCTGGCGATCCACGCGCCGGCCGAGCAGCGCGTCGAGACCCGCTACGGCATCCGCGACATGGTGGTCAGCCGGCTGGGCTCCGACTACCTCGACTGGCGCCGCGCCGTGGTCCGGCTGAAGGAGAAGGGCGGGCTCTACGCCGTCGACGAGCGCGGCGTGCGCTTTGTCGACAAGGGCCTCTTCCGCGCCGAGATCGCGCTTCCGGCCGAAGCCCCGATCGGCGAGTATCAGGCTCGCATCGTGCTCTTCCAGGAGGGCCGGCCGGTGTCCGCGAAGCTGCGCACGCTCACGGTCGCCAAGGTCGGCGCCGAGCGTGGACTTTACCTTTGGGCTCATCACAGGCCATGGTCCTATGGTCTAGCTGCGATGGCTTTCGCGCTTGCGGCTGGTTGGGCGGCGTCGCGAGTGTTCCGGAGAGACTGAATGGTCAGCGATGACATGCGACCGATGAAGCGCGACGACGCGCCTCCGGCCGCCCTCTGGATGATTGCGTTCGCGGCGCTCACTCCATTCCCGTTAGCCGCCTGGGCCTACGGGTGGGGCGCTCCCGACGTCGCGCGGCCTGCGCTCACGGTGATCATCACCTGGTCGGCGGTGATCCTGGCGTTCCTGGGCGGCGCGCGCTGGGGCCTGGAAAGCGCGCTGGCGCATCCGCGTTGGCAGCGTCTGCTGATCTCGGTGCTGTCGCCGGTGATCGCCTGGACCATGCTGCTGTCGCGCGGCCGCATCGACAACACCTGGATCATCGGCGGCTGCATTGGCGCCTTCCTGGTCCAGTGGCTGTTCGACCACCACGGGCCGGATGTCCCCGCCCGCTACCCGAAGCTCTCCACCACGCTCACCGCCGCCGCCTGCATCTCGCTCGCCGTCTGCCTCGACCAGGCTATGAAGTCCTAGAAGAAATAGGTAAGTCCCGCGACGATTCCCGAGTGGGTCCAGGACGCCTTGGGGTCCGGCCTCGGGAACACCACGGTCCAACCCAGGCTGATCTCATGATTGGTCCATTCGCGCGCGACGCCGACCGTCACATCATACCGGGCGCGGCGATCGTCCTGCAGCCGGGTGTCGGCCAGGGCCACCAAGGCGCCGGCATGTCCCGTGAGCCGCCAGTTGTCGGCTGGGCGCAGCGCGCCGTTCAGGTCGACATAGACCGTACTTCCGCCCCGCTCGGGGTAATTCGGCGAGAAATAGACATGCGCGTCCAACGCGTCCTTGGCTATTCCAAC
>Ga0068864_100005509_pt1 | contig 10371 bp, 12 predicted proteins | sample KBSSwiS72_FD_66586 | JGI IMG/M metagenome (GOLD analysis project Ga0068864, IMG submission 66586) | Switchgrass rhizosphere microbial communities from Kellogg Biological Station, Michigan, USA - KBS Switchgrass S7-2 | ecosystem: Host-associated > Plants > Roots > Rhizosphere > Soil ...
GAAAGGGTGCGCCGGTCGATCACCTGGCCAGCCCGCAGGAGGTCGATGTCGAGGGCCGAGATCTCGACAGGTTCAGCGCCGGTGTTGAGCACGGCGACGTTCTGGAGGTTCAGGCTCTGAACGCCGCGCAGGCTGTCGAGCGGATAGGTGCGGGCGACGCCCGCCGGGCAGAAGCGGACTTCGGCCGCAGGCGCGGAGATCGCGGCAGCCGGCGAGAGGGCGGCCAGGGCGACCGCCAAGGCGGCGATGAAACGGGTCATTGTGGGCCCCTCGAAGACGGTCAAGTCTTGGCGCCGTGGCCACGGGTCGGCCAGTGAACCTTTGGACAGGTGCTTGCGAAGCTGGGCTGAGGCTGTAGGTGTGCGAGGATGAGCGGCGTCAGCGACATCGAAGTCTATCAGAAACTTTGCGCCGTGGCCGACGACCTGGACGCCATGGCCGCCGAAGGCGCGAGCCTGATCGGGGACGCAGCCCTAACCACGGCGGCCCGCACCGTGCGCGGCATGGCCAACGCGGTCTACGAACAGATCATGTCCGACGCCGGCCCCATGGACAGCTAGTCCCGGACCGCCCGCAGGTCAGTGCATCATGCCAGCGGCGGGGCGGGCGACGGCGGCGGCGAGGTCGTCGTGGGCCTGGAAGTGCGGGACGGTGATCTCCAACGCTGAGCCCTGAGCGTCGGCGCGCACCGCGATGGCGGCCCCGAGCTGCTCGACCATGGCGCGCAACAGGTAGCTGCTCGAGAGCGTGGCGAGCGAGGCGCCGCTGCGCTCATCCAGCTCGGAGATCGACAGCCGCGTTTCGGCGGCGGCGCCGAGCATCTGTACGCGCAACGGGCCGCAGTCGCGCCGCGCAAGCAGGGCCGAGACGCATTCGGCGAGCGCCACGCCGAGCGAGGTCGCTTCTTCCGGCGGCAGCCAGATGTCGGCTGGCTCGATCTGGACCCGCTCGGTCGCGTCGCCGCGCGCATGGCAGACCGAGCGCATCAGGCCACGGGCAAAGGCGTCGAAGTCCACCGGCGCCTCGCTGTGTCCGGCCAGCTCGCGATGGACGCGGGCCATCAGGACGGAGCGTTCCGAGGCCTTGCGCAGGCTGCGCAGGACGTCCGGCTCCGGCTCGCCCTTGGCCTGCAAGGTGAGGACGCCGGCCACCAGGCGCAGGTGATGGCTGATCCGCTCGTTCAGTTCGCGGAAGAGGTCGGCGTGGCTGTTGGCCACCGCCTCGGCCCGCTGCTGGCTGAGGGCGAGCTTATCCAATGCGCGCGTGAGCATGGTGATCAGATAGACCGCCACCGCGGCGTTCAGGGCGTAGGATCCAAGGGTGGTGTAGACCGCCGGCTGATGCTTCCAGGCGAATTGCGGGGCCACAAAGCAGAAAGCGGCCAGCAGGCCCGACGCGACCGTGGCGGCCGCCGCCGGTCCCCGGCCGAACAGATAGGCTACGACGATCACCGCCGGATAAAACAGGGCATAGGCCTGGGCCGAACCGAGCAGCGGCTGCAGCATCAGGCGACCGACGAACACCCCACCGACCAGCAAGGCCGTCCAGGCATAGGCCGACGCAGTCGGCCCTAGGCCAGCAAAGCTTCGCTGCTGGCGGATCAGATGGGACATGGCGCACCCAAGATTTGCGTCGAATTCCCGACGTTCAGTCTGCAATGACGTGACGTCAATGCGACGAGATAGCAACGCATGGTGCGCACCGAGTTGCAACGTGAAGAAACCGCGACGGCAAGCTTTGCTTTTCGCGGCGCCCGGAACCGGCGAGGATGAACCGCTGAACAGAGGGACGGAACCGATGCATCACTCCATGATCGCCATGCTGGGGATGAGCCTGGCCCTGACGGGAACCGCCACCCTGGCCGCGCCGCCCGCCGCGCTGCAGCCGGCGCATGTCGCCGGCCCGGGCGTGAATGTGGTCGACCTGGAGGGCGCCAAGGCTTGGTATGTCGACAAGCTCGGCATGAGCGTCGTGCGCACCTACGACCGCGACGGCAAGCCGTTCGAATATGTGCTGAACTTCAACGACGGGCCGGAACGGGCGGTATTGGTGCTGGCCCGCTCGCCGCAACGGCCGCCGGGCCCGAACCTCAACTCGCGGCTGATTCTGCAGGCGCCCGACGCCAAGGCCCTAGCGGCGCACCTGAAGACCGTCGGCGTCGAGGCGCGCGAGGCGGTTCCAGACGTCGCCTATTTCATCCGCGATCCCGAGGGAAATCCGATCGAGCTCTATACGCCGCCGAAGCCTTGAGGACCGTCCCCACGGTGAAGGTGACACATAAGCGCCGAAGTCGCGGGCGAGCGTTCTCATGGGGGAGGGTGTAGAAGAAAGTCCGTCATGGCGTCTGACGACCAAGCCAATCCTTACGAACGGCCCAGCCCCTGGCCGCGCATGCGCCAGGGTCCCATGCTGCTGAGCCCGCTGCCCAAGGCGTCGCGTCCGCCGACCAGGGCCGCCGAGCCGCTCGTCTACGAACCGCCGCCGGAGCCTGCGGCGCCGACGCCTGGGCCCCCACCCGCGCCTGCCTCGCCGGTGTTCTTCGGCCCGACATCAACCTCGACCCATCCCGCCCCGCCGGCGGCGAGCCGGCCGCCAGTGAGCTCGTTCCGGTCGCCGGAACCCGAGCCGGAGCCCGTCGCGACGATGCCGGACTTCCCGGATTTCGACCTGGCGATCCCGGCGCCGCGGCCTGAAGCCATGGTAGTCCCAATCGGGACCGGACGGGCGAAGGCCAAGGCGCGCAAGGCCTCGCCGCTCATCCCGATCCTCGCGGCCTCGCTCGTTGGAGCCGCCGGCGTGGGCGTGCTGGTCTATGTGACCAAGGCCGGCCATCAGGCCGCGCCGCCGGCCGCTGCGGTTGCGCCGGCCGCGACGACGACAGCGCTCCCGGCGACGCCGGCGCCCGCCCCGCCTGAACCCGAGGTCGCCACCGCCGCCCCGGCCGCGCCTGCAGAGGCCGCGCCTGCGCCGGTCGCCTCCGCTGCGCCCGCCCCCAGAGCTGCGCCGCAGCGTGTGGCGGCGAGCGCGCGCAAGGCCGCGCCGGCCGCGCTTCTCACGGCGCCCGCGGCCAATCCCCCGCTGGATATCCCGCCTCCCCAGCCGGAGGCCTCGGCCCCGCGGATCACCATCCCAGCCCCGGAACCTGCGCCCGCGCACGCGCCGCCGCCAGTGTTTCGGCCACCGCCGCCGGGTCCGGACCAGCCGATAGCCACCCACACTCCGGAGTAGGCCGCGTCCTAACGGACGCTGACCGCGCGGTTCAGCGGGGGTTCAGACCCGCGCCGCTCACTATGCCGTACGGGTTGGTTCATAAGGATAGGAGCCCATGAGACATCTGATCTACGCCGCCGTGGCCGCCGCGACTGCTCTCGCGCCGATGGCCGCCTCCGCCCAGCCTCATGAGCGCCGGGAGGATTCCCGCGAGTGGCGCGAAGACCGCCGCGACGCCCATCGGGACGGCTACGTCAGCGACCGCGAGCGCCGCGAGATGCATCGCGACCGCGCCGAGGTCCGCTACGACCGCGATCGCGCCGACAGCTGGCGCGGGCGCCACGAGTGGCGCGACTATCGGGGCGTCCGCTCCGGCTACTGGTACGCGCCGGGCTACGGCTACCAGCGGGTCAATCCGCGTTACCAGGCCTACTGGCATAGGGGCGGCTACGTCCCGGCCGCCTATCGCGGCTACTACGTGCAGGACTACCGCTACTACGGCCTGCGTGCGCCGCCGAGGGGCTACCAGTGGGTCTATGCGGACAACAACTTCGCCCTGATGGCGCTGACCACCGGCCTGATCGCCGAGATCGTGCGCAACGGCTACTAGCCTCGATAAGGGCCTACGACGAACCCCTCCGGAACCACTCCGGAGGGGTTTTTCGTGCGGCGAAGGCGGCTAAGGTGGCGGGAAGTCTGGGGGAGTTCCGATGCGTCGCTACCTGGTTCCAACGATCGTGCTCACGTTCGCCTTGTCCGCCCCCGCCTTCGGGCAGCCGAAGACCCTGCTCAGCGTGCGCGAAGTGATGCGCCACATCGTCAACCCCGCGGCCGAGACCTACTGGAAGCACACGGGCGTCGTCGACACCGAGGCTGGCTCCGACGATCGGACTCCGACCAGCGACGCCGACTGGAAGGAAACCGTCGACTCCGCGGCCCAGGTCATGGAGGCGGGCAACCTGCTGATGCTGCAGGGCCGGGCGCGCGACCCGGACGGCCCGTGGATGAGGTACGCCCAGGCGCTGGTCGACGCCGGCGCAATGGGCATGGCCGCCGCGCAGGCGAAGAACCACGACAAGGTCTTTGACGCCGGCTCGGAGATCTACAACGCCTGCTACAACTGCCACGGCCGCTACATCCAGCGGCCGAAGGATTCGCTCTACAAGCACCGCTTCGAGGATCCCGTCCCGCCCAAGTGACATGGCAGATCATGTGCGTACCGGTGTGAGCCGGCGGCGGTGGCTGTCCGGCGGCTTGAGCGTCGGCCTGGTCGCGGCGGCGGGCGGCGCGGGGGCCGCGGAACCCGCCAGCGTTGAAGCCTGGACAGGGTACGAGGCGCGGCTGCGGGCGCGGGTCGGCGACGCGGGCGGCGGGCGCTTCGACGCCGCCACGGCGCGGCAGCTGCATCTGCTGACCAACCGCGCTCGCGCCGCCTCCGACGCCGGCGCGTTGGCCTGGGACGAGGAACTGGCGGTCACGGCGCGGGCGCACGCCGCCGACCTCGCCCAGCGACGCTACGTGGAGCACCTGTCCCCCGAGGGTTTCGATCCCACCGACCGGCTGGGCCTGCTGGCGCGGCGAACCATCGGCTCGGCCAGCGAGAACATCACCTGGCACCGGGGCGGCAAGGTCGACGGCGCGGCCGAGCTGATGGGCAACTGGCGCGCAAGCCCGCCGCACTGGTCGAACCTGCTCAACCCCCGCTACAGCCACGCGGGCTTCGGCGTCGTGCGGATCGCCGACCAGGTCTATGCGGTCGGCCTCTACGCGAAGCTCAACGGGACGCTGGCGGCCGACCTGCCGTTCCACCTAGCCGACACCATGGCCCTGCTCGCCAACCTCAAGGGGCTGCCGGCCGGCGTGGCCTCGTTCTGGCTGGAGGACCAGGTGCACAAGACCGGCCGCCGCGGCATGCGCGCGCCGCCTGGGGTCTATCGGCTGCGGATCGAGCTGCCCGTCGACGCGGTGACCCGCGACGAGCTCTACGGCCCGATCTTCGTGCTGGACGGCCCCCCTCGCCAGCCCGGCGGAGTTGGCGGATAGTCTTGCGAAACGCGTCCTGAGGGGGAAACACCATGCACTTCGATCGCCGCAGCCTGCTGGCCAGTTCGCTGGCGCTCGCCGGCCTTGGCCTTAGCTTCCGAGCGGCGCTCGCCGCCGTGACCACAGCTGCGCCCGAGAGCGTCGGCATCTCCACGGCGGGGCTGGCCGAACTCGACAAGGCCATGCACGCGCTAGTGGACGACCAGAAGCTGGCCGGGGTGACCACGCTGGTCGCCCGCCACGGCAAGGTGGTCCATTTCGACGCCTACGGGAAACGCGGCCTCGCGGACGGCGCGCCGATGCAGAAGGACACGATCTTCCGCATCGCCTCGATGACCAAGCCGATCTGCGGCGTGGCGATGATGATGCTGTGGGAACAGGGCAAGTGGAAGCTGACCGACCGGGTCGACCAGCACATCCCGCAGTTCAAGGGCCTGAAGGTGCAGGCCAAGGACGGCGCCCTGGTCGACCAGGCCACGCCCATGACCATGGCCCAGCTGATGAGCCACACCGCGGGTTTCGGGGTGAACGCCGACTACGAGGGCCAGAAGTTCGGCGAGGGCGACCTGCAGGGGATGATCGACAAGCTCGCCAAGCTGCCGCTGAAGGCGCAGCCGGGGACCGATTTCCTCTATGGGCCGAGCGTCAACATCCAGGGCTATCTGGTCGAGAAATTCTCGGGGATGACGCTCGACAGGTTCCTGGCCGACCGCATCTTTGGGCCGTTGGGGATGTTGGACACCGGCTTCTGGGTCGCGCCGGAAAAGGCGTCGCGGGTGGCCAGGGTCAACACCTATAAGGACGGCAAGATCGTCGAGCTTCCGACCCAGAACGACCCGACGCGCAAGCCGACGTTCCTCTCGGGCTCGGGCGGCCTGCTCTCCACCACCGAAGACTACTGGCGTTTCGCCCAGATGGTCGCGAACGGCGGGCAATCGGGCGGCAAGCGGTTCATCAAGGCCTCGACCGTCACATTGATGCACACCAACGTGCTGCAGCCCGGCGTGTTCGTGGACCTCTACGGGCCGAACCAACTCGGTCTCGGCTTCGGCCTTGATTTCGCGGTGCTGATGGACCCGGCGCTGGCGAAGAGCCCGCAGGGGCTGAACACCTTCTATTGGGGCGGCGCGTTCGGGACCTGGTTCTGGATCGATCCGACCAACGACCTGGTTTTCGTGGGCATGATCCAGAACCTGAACGGCAGCGTGCCGGGCATGGGTACGCCGGCGGTGCGAGAGATCTCGCCGAGGCTCACCTACGCCGCCCTGACAGACCCGAAAAAATGAGCGTCACGTTCCGCACGACGATCGTCACCGGCGCCGGCACGACCGCCGGCATCGTCGTGCCGGACGCGAAGGTCGCGGAACTGGGCGCGGGCAAGAAGCCGGCGGTGAAGGTGACGCTGAACGGCTTCACCTACCGCAACACGATCGCCTCGATGGGCGGGCGGTTCATGATCGGGGTGAGCAACGCGGTGCGCGCCGAGTCCGGCCTGAAGGGCGGCGACGAGGTCGAGGTGGTTCTGGAACTCGACACCGAGCCCAGGGTGGTCGAGGTCCCCGCGGACTTCGCAGCGGCCCTGGCGGCCGAGCCGGCGGCGCAGGCGTTCTTCGACAAGCTCTCCTATTCCAACAAGCGCCGCCACGTGGAGCCCATCGCCGACGCCAAGACGCCGGAAACCCGCGCGCGGCGTATCGAGAAGTCGGTGGCCGGGTTCAAGGCGGGGAAGGTTTGAGGGTTCATTTCCCAACTCTTTGCGCGCCAACCGGAAGGAGATAATCTTCGACCGCCGGGCCGACGCGGGCGCCCGGAGAGAGACGCGTGCGCGTCCAAGTCCCGCTCCTTTAGTCCGGCCCCGAAGGCCGGGAGGAGCGCGTGATGGCTATTTCCAGTTCGTTCAAGGTGGCGGTGGTTTGGCGGGGCGACCCGCAGGCGCGGGCCGAGGCGCGCGGCGACACGAGCCGGCTGAAGGCGGTGTTCGAGGCCTTGGCGCGGCGCGGGGTCCAAGCGGAGCCCGCGGTGTTCTGCGAAGAGGCGGCGGACGCGTTCCGCGCGCAGCTCCTGCGCATGGACGGCGTGCTGGTGTGGGTCGATCCCATCGCCTCGGCCACGGGCCAGCGGCGCAGCGCACTCGACGACATCCTGCGGCAGGTGGCCGACGCCGGCGTCTTCGTAAGCGCCCACCCCGAGGTTATCGCCAAGATGGGCGTAAAGGCGGTGCTGCACCGGACCCGCTCGCTGGGCTGGGGGACAGACACGGCCTTCTACGAGACGCCAGCCGCGTTCGAGCGCGAGTTTCCCGGCCGGGTGGCGGCGGGTCCGCGGGTGCTGAAGCAGAACCGCGGCAACGGCGGGATCGGCGTCTGGAAGATCGAGGCGGCCGGCGGCGGGGCGGTGCGGGTGCTGGAAGCCCGTGGCGACGTCGGCGTTCGCACCGTGCCGCTGGCTGGCTTCATTGCCGAACGGCTCGCGGATTTCGACGCGAGCGGCGGGCTGGCGGACCAGCCCTTCCAGTCGCGCCTGATGGAAGGGATGGTGCGCTGCTACGTGTCGGGCGGCGAGGTGGTGGGGTTTGGCCATCAGCTGGTGCGCGCGCTTGCGCCGCCGGAGGCCGCGCCGGCCGGTCCGCGGCTCTATTCCGGGCCCGACGATGTGAGGTTCCAGCGCCTTCGCGGCGTCATGCAGGAGGACTGGACGCCCGGGATGGCGCGGCTCCTCGATATCGCGCGCGCCGACTTGCCGGTGATCTGGGACGCCGACTTCCTGCTCGGTCCGAAGACCGCCGCCGGCGAGGACAGCTACGTGCTTTGCGAGATCAACGCGAGTTCGGTGTTCCCCTTCCCGGACGAGGCGCCCGAGGTGCTGGTCGAGACGACCTTGAAGCGCCTTGCGGCGGCCCGCCAAACACGCGCCACTGAGGCGTGACGCTCAACCGGAGGTTCCCCATGTCCCAGCCCTCACTTGATCGCCGGATGCTGCTTGGCGGTCTCGCCCTGGCCGGCGCCGCAACGGCCACGGCCGCCGCCCAGCCCGCCGGCCCGCCTGCCTATACGCCCAAGCCCCTGCCCTTCGATCCGAAGGCGGTGCCCGGCCTTTCCGAGAAGCTGTTGGTCAGCCACCACGACAACAACTACGCAGGCGCAGTGAAGCGGCTGGGCGCGATCCGCGGCGAGTTCGCAAAGCTCGATCCAGCGACGGCGCCGGGCTTCGCGATCAACGGCCTCAAGCGCGAGGAGCTGATCGCCTGGAACTCGATGATCCTGCACGAGATCTATTTCGCGGGCCTGGTCGCCGCGGCGCCGCCCAGCGCGGGCCTGGCCCAGGCCCTCGAGCGTGACTTCGCCAGCCACGACAAGTGGGCGGCCGAGTTCTCCGGCATCGGCAAGGCGCTGGGCGGCGGCTCGGGCTGGGTGCTCTTGACCTACAGCCCGCACGAGGGGCGGCTGGTGAACACCTGGGCGTCAGACCACACCCAGACGCTGGCGGGCGGAATGCAGCTCATGGCGCTCGACATGTACGAGCACGCCTACCAGATGGACTACGGCGCCAAGGCCGGCGACTACGTCAACGCCTTCATGAAGGTGGTCTCCTGGCGCCATGCCAACGAGGCGTTCGCAAAGGCGAGCGCGGGCTAGGAGCCGCCAAAAGGCTCATGCCGAGACAGCGGCCTTCCCCGCGAACGCAGGGATCAGGTGCTCGCCGGTGAGCTGGATGCAGCGGACCACCGCCTCGTGCGGGATCGATCCATACTGCACCAGGCACATCATCCGATCGGCCCCGATGCCCTCGTAGGCCTTGAGCTTCTCGACGCAGTGCGCCGGATCGCCGATGACGACGCTGTCCAGCGGCTCCAGCGCCTCGTGGGCCTCTTCGAAGCTGATCTCCTGGCCCTGCGCCATGCGCTTCAGCACCTTCACGACCGGCGGATCGTCCGGCTGGATCTCGACCTCATGCGGATCAAGGCGCGCCAGGGCCGCCGTGTCCCGCGCCGCATTGGGGTGCAGGCCGGCCTTGATCATGTCGTACCAGACCCGCCGCGGCACCTTGAACACCACCGGCGCAGCATTGACGTACCACAGCGCCGACCAGGCCGCGCCGTTGGCGATCGCCTTGGCGCGGCTCTCGGCCACATGCACGAAGGTGAAGACGCCTTTCTGGGCGTTGACCTTCTTGCCGGCGGGATCGGTGCAGTCGGCCAGCCCCCGGTCGTGTTCCTTGAGCATCTGGCCCAGGAAGGCGACGGGACTGAGCAAGGTCGTGCCAAGCGCGCCGACCCCGAGTTCGCCGGCCATATAGAAGCTGTCCGGACTTCCGCAGGTCTGCCAGAGCCTCGGATGCGGCGACTGCACGGGCTTCGGCACCACTTCGCGCAACGGCACTTCGTAGTCGGCGGATTTGTAGGAGAATTCGGGCTCGGTCCACATGCGCGGGATCATCCGCATCGCCTCGCGGACCTGGTCGCGGGCCGTGTCCGGATTGACCCCGAACGTCTCCCATTCCTTGCCGCCGGATTTCGCCAGGCCGAGTTCGAAGCGCCCGCGGGAAAGCACGTCCAGGGTCGCCCCGCGTTCGGCCACACGCAGCGGCGTGTTGATCCGGAAAGGCGCCAGCACGCCAGCGTGGCCCACCCTCAGCCGCTCGGTGGTCATGGCGATCGCGGTCAGCACGACCTCCGGCGCCGAGGAATAGCTGAACTGCGGGGCCCCGTGGTGCTCCACCTGCCACCAGATATCGAAGCCCGCCGCCTCGGCCGCCTTGGCCTGCGCCAATACCTCATGGAGCAGACTAGCCTCGTCCTTGCCCTTCCAGGGGAAGGCTCGCTGGATCTCACAGAACACGTCAAACTTCATCATGCTGGAACTCCCAAGGCGGGTTTACATAACAATCGTTATGTTCGGAGCGACACTGGTGCAGGCGGGGCGCAATCGTTTCCATCTCAGAAGATCGCGATTGGATTGAGCGGCGAGCCTGTGCCGCCTTCGATGCGCAGCGGCGCGGCGACCAGTTGGAATTCCCAGCGTCCGAGTTCGGCGCAGGTGGCGGCCAGCGGCTCGAGGTCGAGGTTGTCCAGCAGGTGCAGCCCCATGGCCGCCAACCCCAGCATGTGGATCGGCATGG
>Ga0068864_100005529_pt1 | contig 10358 bp, 5 predicted proteins | sample KBSSwiS72_FD_66586 | JGI IMG/M metagenome (GOLD analysis project Ga0068864, IMG submission 66586) | Switchgrass rhizosphere microbial communities from Kellogg Biological Station, Michigan, USA - KBS Switchgrass S7-2 | ecosystem: Host-associated > Plants > Roots > Rhizosphere > Soil ...
CTGCACCTGACCCGGCCCGCCCCGTCATGCGGCCCGACCCTGCGTGCTGTCGCCATCCGCCCAACCCAAGATCACAACTGCGCGCACGTAGTGGTGCGGGAGCGCTCCTGACGCGACAGCTTGCGCGCAGTTGTGTTGATCTTCGACGCCTGCTGCCCCTGTCGACCATGACGGCAACCGTGGTCACGGGCGCGGATCACGACGTTACCTTCATGATCGACGGGTTGCGGACCGACGCATTCGAGGTCGACTGTCCCGGCCTGTCAATGGGGGCTCAGGGCGCGGTGGCGAGCTGGACGAGGCGGGCACCGTCGCGCCGGGTGACCAGCCAGCCCCGACCTGGCGGCTGAGGCCCCGGGCGTACGGTGCCGACGACCGGACCCTCGTCGCGGTCGCCGGACATCACAATGCCGGGCGTGCCGAGCTCGCGGAGGCGTTGCAGCACCGGCTCGTACAGGGCGCGGCCGACCCCGCCGGCCCGCCGGGTGAGCACCAGGTGCAGGCCGACATCCCGGGCCTGTGGAAGGAACTCCAACAACGGCAGCAACGGGTTGGTCCCGCCGGCGACCAGGTCGTAGTCGTCCACGAGCACGAAGCACTCCGGCCCGGTCCACCACGAGCGGTCGCGCAGCTGCTCGGCGGTGACGTCCTCGCCCGGTCGGCGCTTGTGCATGTACGAGGCGACGGCCTCGACCAGCGGGACGGCGTTCTCCGCTGCCGACCCGTACCCGATGAGGTGCTCGGTGGTGACCGCGCTGAGCAGGCTGCGGCGGTAGTCGATGAGCACGACGCGGGCCTGCTCCGGGCTGAAACGGCGGGTGATCGACTCCGCCAGCCCGCGCAGCAGAGAGGACTTGCCGCACTCGCCGTCGCCGAAGACGACCAGGTGCGGGTCCCCGCCGAAGTCGACGAGCACCGGCCGCAGGTCGTCCTCGGCGACCCCGATCGGGAGCGCGAGTCCGGCGCCGAGCGGCACCTCGGCTCCGCTGTCCGATGTGGTCAGTAGGGACGCGTACGGCAGCGAGGCGGGCAGCATCCGGACCGCCGGCGCGCCCGGGCCGGTCCAGTGTGACGCCACGGCGCGGGTCAGCCCGGCCGTGTCGCCCGTGGACGCCTGCGGAATGGCCACCAGGGCGTGCAGGCCATCGCCGACGAGGCAGCGGCCCGGCGCCGCGGCCGGCACGTTGACCGCCGCCTTCCGGCTGACCGCCGAGTCACCCGGGTCGCCCAGGCGCAGCTCCACCCGGGACGCGAACAGGTCCTTGATGTTCTGCCGGAAGTCCACCCACCGGGTCGCCGTCGCCACCACGTGGATGCCGTAGCTCAGGCCGCGCGTGGCCACATCGGCGAGCACGGCCTCCAGGTCCTCGTACTCGTTGCGCAGCGTGGCCCAGCCGTCCACGACCAGGAACACGTCGCCGAACCCGTCCTCCGGCACCGCGAGCGTCGCGTCCAGATCGGACGGTCGGCGCATCCGTCGGAACGCGGCCACCGAGTCGACGCCGAGTGCGGCGAACCGGCGCTCACGGTCGGTCAGCAGCGTCGCGACCTCACCAACGGTCCGCCGTACCGTGGCGGTGTCGAGGCGGCCGGCGACCCCGCCGACGTGTGGCAGCTCGCGCAGCGGGCCGAGCGAACCGCCGCCGAAGTCGAGGCAGTAGATCTGCACCTCGCGCGGCGTATGGGTGAGCGCGAGCGCGGCGACCAGGGTCCGGACCGCGGTGGACTTGCCGCTCTGCGGGTTGCCGACGATCGCGACGTGCCCAGCCGCACCGGCCAGGTCGAGCCAGGCCACGTCCCGGCGCTGCTCGTACGGCTTGTCGATGATCCCGATCGGGACCCGCAGCGCGCCCCACAGCGACTGGTCGGCCGCGGTGACGCCACGGTCGGGCGCGACGACCAGGCCGCCCAGCAGCTCGTCCAGGTTGGGCGGCAGCGACAAGGGCGGCAACCAGACCCGGTGCGCGGCCGGCCCCTGCCCGGCCAACCGGTCCACGATCACGTCGGCCAGCGACCCGGCCGACTCCGGCGGTGGCGGTGCCTCCGGTGCCGGCGGCGGTGACGGCACGTGGACGCTGGTGAAGTCGAGGATCCGGTGCGCCTCGACCGCGCCGGACGGGACCGGCAGGGCGAGGCGGTGCGGGCCTGACACGTACGCCGCCTTGAACCGCTGCAGTGCATCGGTGCCGACCCGCAGGAACCCGTGGCCGGGCGACGGGGGCAGCTCGGCCGCGTCGCTCGCCCCACCGAGTGTCATCCGAGACTCGTGGGCGGTGAACGTGCGCAGGGCGATCCGGTACGACAGGTTGGTCTCCAGCCCGCGCAGCCGGCCTTCCTCCAGTCGCTGGGTGGCGAGCAGCAGGTGCACGCCGATGGACCGGCCGATCCGTCCAATCTGGACGAACAGGTCGATGAGGTCCGGCTTGGCCACCAGCATCTCGGTGAACTCGTCGCACACCAGCAGGAGCGAGGCGAGCGGCGGCAGGTCGGCGCCGCCCGCGCGGGCCCGGTCGTACTCCCGCACCGAGGCGAAGTTGCCGGCCCGGCGGAGCAGCTCTTGGCGCCGGGTCAGCTCGCCGCTCATCGCGTCGTGCATCCGGTCGACCAGCGGCAGCGCGTCGGAGAGGTTGGTGATCACCGCGGACGTGTGGGGCAGCCGGTCGAGGCTCGCGAAGGTGGCCCCGCCCTTGAAGTCCACCAGCACGAAGTTGAGCAGCTCGGGCGAGTGGGTCGCGGCGAGGCCGAGCACGAGCGTGCGCAACAGCTCCGACTTGCCCGATCCGGTCGCGCCGACGACCAGGCCGTGCGGACCCATCCCGTCCTGCGCCGCCTCCTTGAGGTCCAGCTCGACCGGCGCGCCGTCGGGGCCGGTGCCGATCGGGATGCGCAGCACCTCCCGGGCCGGGCGTGGCGCCCACAGGCCGGTGAGCGGGGCGCTCGCGATGTCCAGGCCGAGCAGCCCGCCGAGGTCGTGGTCGGCCTGCATCGGCGCGGACTCCCGGATCACGTCGGCCAGCCGCAGCGGGGCCAGCCTGCGGGCCAGGCTCTCCGCCTCCGTCACCGACAGGCCGTCGGCCCGGCCGACCGCCGTCTGTTCGTCCACTGTGGAGCTTGTCAGGTCGCCGTCCGCGTCGACAGTGAGCACGATCGTGGCGCGGTCCAGCGGTCGCGGCGGCTCGGCGCCGAGGTCGAGCACGGTCACGCCGGCCAGGCCGCCTTCCACGCCCAGGTGGGCGGAGCCGGCCACCTCGCCGCCGTCGAGCAGGACGAGGACGTGCGGGCCGCTCGCCGACTCGGTCACGCCGGGCCGGCCAAAGCCGATCGGCCCCAGCCCAGGCGTGGCCGGAACGGGCGCGGGTGCCCGGAACCGGCCCCGCTTGCCGACCACATCGGCGAGCAGCTCGTCCAGCTCGGCCAGACCGCCGGCGATCAGCCGGCGCGGCCCCAACGCGTCGGACTCGGTCGGGTGCTGGGCATGCGGCATCCACTTGAGCCACTCCCACTCGCGGCGGCGCTCGGGCGCGACGCAGGCGGCCACGACGAGGTCGTCCGGGGCGTGGAAGGTCGCCAGCTGCGCGACCAGGGCGCGGGCGAGTGCCCGCTCGGCCCCGGGTACGGCTGCGGTGATCACGACCCGGGCGAACGAGCGGACCGCGAGCGACACGGGCAGGTCAGGCACCACCGCGTACGCGTGCAGGAACCGCCGCAGCGCGCCGGCCGTGACCGGCTCGAGGTCGGCGGTCGGGTCGATGGTCGGCGCCACCAGCGGCGTGGCCAGCGACTGCGGACCGGTGCCGACCCGGACCACGCCGAAGTCGGCGTCGCTGAAGCGCCGCTCCCACACCCGCCGGCCCATCGCCTCCGCCCACAGTGCCTGCGGGTCCGGGTACCGGTGCGACAGCGCTGTCCGCTGATTGGTGATCACCGTGCGCACCCGCTCCCGCATCCCGCCCAGGTAGCGCAGGTAGTCGCGGCGGGCCTGCATCAGCTCCGCCTTGCGTGGGCCGTTGGCGCCACCCCAGTTGGTGATCAGCATGCCCAGAGTGGAGAGCCCGAAGATGCCGCCCACGATGTACGTGTAGGAGCCGGCGCCCTCGCGCCCGCCGAACATCAGCGCGGTGGCGACCGTGCCGGCGAGCATCGGCAGCACGGACAGCCACTGCTGCCAGCGGGCGCCGGTCGGCTGCGGGATGGCCGGCGGCGGCTCGAGCGTGAGCTCCCCGTCCGGCAGCGGCGGCGCGGCCCGACGGGGTGGACGTTTGATGACGTCGATACTCACGTCGACCGATGGTAGGGCCCCGCGGCGGTTCTGGGAGGGGCCAGTCCAAACCTGTGGATAACCCCGGTCCCGGTGCCTGTGGACAATCCCAATCAGTGGCTTAAGCCACGCTCCATTGCCTGCAGCGATAGTGCAGAATCACGGGATGGACGCCGCCCCCTCCGGTCCGCCCGGCCTCGACCTGCAACGGCTCGCCGACTACCTGGCGGCGGCCAGCCCCGGCATCGTGGAGCCTCCGTTCACGGCCGAGGTGATCGCTGGCGGGCGATCGAACCTCACCTATCTGGTCCACGGCACCGACGGGTCCGTCGTCCTGCGCCGCCCGCCGCTCGCCCATGTGCTGCCGACCGCGCACGACATGGCCCGCGAGTACCGGGTGATCGCCGCGCTGCATCCGACCGGCTTCCCGGTGCCCGTACCGCTGCATCTGTGTCAGGATCCGGAGCCGATCGGGGCGCCGTTCTATTTGATGTCCTTTGTGGATGGTCGAGTGCTGCGGGCCTCGGCCGACCTGGACACGCTGGCGCCCGAGTCGTGCCGGCACGCGGGCGAGATCCTGGTCGACACGCTGGTCGCCCTGCACGCGACCGAGCCGGCGGCGATCGGCCTGGCCGACTTCGGCCGGCCGGAGGGCTACCTGGAGCGCCAGGTCCGGCGCTGGCACCAGCAGTGGGAGGCGTCCAAGACCCGGGAGCTCGCCAGCTTGGAGGAGTGCGCCGAGCGGCTGCGCAAGGAGGTGCCGACGCCGTCCCGGGCGACGATCGTGCACGGCGACTACCGGCTCGACAACGTGATGGTCGACCACGACGTGCGCCGGATCCTCGCCGTACTCGACTGGGAGATGGCCACCCTCGGCGACCCCCTCGCGGACCTCGGCCTCATGGTCGTCTACACCAAGCTCGCCGCGGACGGGCTCTCGCCGACGCAGCCGGTGTTCGGCCCGGCCCAGGGGTTCCTCTCCGCCGATGAGATGGTCGACCGGTACGGGCGGCTGGCGCCGGACTCGGGCGCGGTGGATCAGATCGGTTGGTACGTGGCGCTGGGCTACTACAAGCTCGCCATCATCAGCGAAGGCATCCACGCCCGATTCCTCATGGGCATGACCGTCGGCGAGGGCTTCGGCGCGATCGGGGAGCGGGTACCGAAGCTCATCGACCGCGCGCTGCTGGCGCTGAGCGGCACCATCTGAGGATCGGGGTATCGAGGCAGGGACATTCGTGGTAGGTGTTCGGGGTGCCCCCACCCACCAGCGGCCTGGCCCGCGTCACCATCCGCGCCCCGCGGCGCCGCCTCGACCTCGCCGTGCCGCACCAGGTGCCGCTGGCCGAGCTCCTGCCCGAGGTCCTGCGCCGCGCCGGTGAGGTGGTGCCGGAGCATGCCGGCTCGCCGGCGCTCGCCGCGGGCGGTTGGATCCTGCGCCGCGGCGACGGGGCCAGCCTCGCCGGCGACACTGCGCTGGGCGTCCAAGGGGTACGCGACGGCGACGTCCTCTACCTGGTGCCGCGCAACTTGACGTGGCCGGAGCCGGCGTACGACGACATCGTCGAGGAGATCGCCGCCGGCGCCCGCGCCCACGGCCGGGGCTGGGACGCGGCGGCCACCCGCTCGTTGGCCCTCGTCGCGGCCGGGCTGCTCCTGCTCACCGGCCTCGGTCTGCTGCTGCTGGGCGTCCCGGGCGACCTGGTGGGGCTGGCCGGACTCGCCGCAGCCGTCATCGCGGTCATCCTGATCGGCACCGGGGCGCTGCTGTCGCGGGCCGCCGGGGACGGGGTGGCCGGGGCCGCCGCGGCCGGCTTCGCCCTGCCGTACGCGGCGGCGGCCGGCGCCCTGTTGACCGTCTCCGGGCCGGGTCAGGTGCTGGTCGGCGCGGCCGCGCTGCTGCTGGCGTCGGCGGCCGGTGCGGTCGCGGTCGGCTACGGCCTGCGCGTCTTCGTGGCCGGCGCGACGCTCGCCGCGTTCGGCCTGCTCGGTGCCCTCATCGGCGTCGCGCTCAGTCCGTCCGGCTCGGCGTCGATCGTGGTCGTCGTACTGGTCGCCGGCATCGGGCTGGCTCCACTGCTCGCGGTCCGGCTGGGCAAACTCCCGCTGCCGGCCGTGACCGCCTCCCCGGATCTGCTCGCCCGGGAGCAACGCCCGCCGCGGTCCGCCGTCTTCGAGGCGGTGGCGCGGGCGGACGAGATCCTCACCGGCATCCTGCTCGGGATCGCGGCCGGCGCCCTCTTCGGCGTCGCGGTGCTCGCGCGTGCCGGCGGTGTGGCCGCCCTGTTGCTGGCCGGGCTCACCTCGGTCGCGCTGCTGCTGCGGTCCCGGCTGTTCCCGAGCCTCGCGGCACGGTTGCCGTTGCTGGTCGCCGGGCTACTCGGGCTCGCTGTCACGTCCTGGTCCGCCCTCGCCGCGGCCGGCCCGACCGCCCGCCTGGTCGGGGTCATGCTCGCCGGCGGCGCGGTGGTCGTCCTGCTCGCCACGGCCGCGACGGCGCACCGGCGCCGGCCGGGCTCCTCGCCGTACGTTGCCCGGTTGGCCGACGTCCTGGACATCGTCTCGGTGGTCGCGCTCGCGCCGGTCGCCTGCGCTGTGCTCAACCTCTACGGGTTCGTCCGCGGCCTGGCCGGTTGAGCCCGTACGGGCAAAAAGATCAGGAGAGGTGGACGCCCGGGTCGTGCCACTCGCCGGACTCGACCGCCCGGGCGTACCGCTCCCGGGACAGGTTGATCTCGGCCTCTGCCTCCTTGCGCCCCACCCAGGTCGCGCCCTCGACGCTCTTGCCGGGTTCGAGATCCTTGTATACCTCGAAGAAGTGCTGGATCTCGGCGAGGTCGAACTGGGCCAGGTTGTGGATGTCGCGCAGGTGGGCCTGGCGAGGATCCTCGGCCGGTACGCAGAGGACCTTGTCGTCGCCGCCCTTCTCGTCGGTCATCCGGAACATCCCGATCGCGCGGCAGTGGATCAGGCACCCCGGGAAGGTCGGCTCCTGGACCAGGACCAGGGCGTCCAACGGGTCCCCGTCGTCGCCGAGCGTGCCCTCCACGAAGCCGTAGTCGGCCGGGTACTGAGTAGCGGTGAAAAGTGTGCGGTCCAGCCGGATACGGCCAGTCTTGTGGTCCACTTCATACTTGTTGCGCTGGCCCTTGGGGATCTCGACCGTGACGTCGAAGGACAACATGACCTGCTCCTTTGGGCGGGGCTGGACCTCAAGCTAGTGTCACCTACGCTCATGGCGGCGAGCAGAGGAGGGGTCGGTGGCACGACCGGACACGCAACCGGCCTCCGGTGGCGACGGGTCCGACGACGCGGCGGTGACCTCTCCCGCCCCGGTCGACGCGACGGAGTACGTCGTGCGTCCGGGCACCGGCGTGGTCCGGCCCGGCACCGGTGTGGTGCGGCCAGGCGCCGGCACGGGTTCCTCGGCCGCCGCTCCTGACACCTCCGCGGTCGCCCGCGCGGCGGTGCCCGAGACCCCCGAGAAGCCGCTCGAACCGATCCACGTCGTCCTGCCGGTGATCCCGGTGATGCCGGCCAAGCAGGGCTTCCTCGATCGCCTCGTCGCTCCCAAAGAGGACAAGAAGGCGGCCAAGGCGGCCGAGAAGGCGGCCAAGGACGCCGAGCGCGAGGCGGAGAAGGCCGCCAAGGAGGTCGAGCGCGAGGCCGAGCGGGTCGCGAAGGAGGCCGAGAAGGCCGCCAAGGAAGCGGAGAAGGCCGAGCGCCGGGCCCAGAAGCAGCGGGAGAAGGAGGCCGCGGAGGACGAGGACGACTACGACGACTACGACGACGAGCCGGAGCCGCCGCAGGCCCCGCCGCCCGGCGCCGGTCCGGTCCGTCCCTCGCCCAGCTCCGTGTCCGCCCGGGTCGATGCGCCACCGGTGCCTCCGCCGGTCGCGCCGCCGCCTCCGCCGCCTCCGCCCCCACCTCCGCCGAAGCCGGTCCAGGCCCCGCCCAGCCGCCCGCCGATCGCACCCGGACCTCCGCCAGGACACCCCGGCCCGCATGGGCCGATGGCGCCGGTCCGGACGCCGCCCGGTCCGCCGCCGGGAGCTCCACCGCGGCGCCCGGCCGGCCCCCCGCCGGGTGGGCCCGGGATGCGCCAGGGCCCGCATAGACCCGTCATGGCCCGCCCCCGCCCGCAACCCCGGCGGGACCGGCGAGACGACTATGACTATGACGACGACTACGAGTACGACGAGCCGCGCCGGTTCCCGAAGTTCCGGGTCCTGGTCGCGGCCATCGTGCTGGCCGTGCTCGCCGGCGGCGGTGGCGCCTTCATCGGCCTGCGCAACGGTGGCGGCAAGCCGAACTGGATGGGCCAGCCCGAGACGGCCGCGGTCGCGCCCGTGCTCGGCAACCTGGGCGCCAACGCCAAGCAGCCCGTCCCATCGGCGCTCGCCGCGGTGCTCGCACCACTGCTGGCCGACTCCCGGCTGGGCCCGCGGGTATCCGCGTCCGTCGTCGACGTGGCCAGCGGGCAGTCGCTGTTCGACTCGGGCGGGACGGTCGGTACCGTCCCCGCCTCGACCGCGAAGCTGGTCACGGCGGCCGCCGTGCTGCGCGCCCGGGGCCCGGCGTACCAGATCCCGACCCGGGTCGTGGTCGGTGCCAACCCGGGCGAGGTCGTGATCATCGGCGGTGGCGATCCGACCCTGGCGGTGAACGCCAACGGCGTCTACCCGGGCGCGGCCCGGCTGGACCTGCTCGCCGCCCAGGTGGTCAAGGCGATGGGCGGGCAGAGACCGACCAAGGTCACCGTGGACGCCTCGCTCTTCAGCGACGCTCCGTTCAACCCGACCTGGGACGTGGGCGACCGCGGCCAGTACATCACCAACATCGCCGCGCTCATGACCGACGGCGGCCTGAAGAACCCGGCCCGCCAGACCGGCAAGGACATCTTCTCGCTGCAGCCGGAGATCGACGCCGGCCAGGCGTTCGCCTCTGCGCTCGGCGTGACCGCCCCGGTCACCCTCGGCACGGCGCCGCCCAAGGCCGACCAGCTCGGCCAGGTGCTCTCGCTTCCGGTGGGCCGCATGGTCGAGACGATGCTGACCAAGAGCGACAACGTCATCGCCGAGGCGATGGCCCGCCAGGTGGCGATCGTGCGGGGCAAGCCGGCCAGCTTCGACGGCGGCGCCCAGGCCACCCGCGAGGTGCTGGCCGACCTGAAGCTCCCCGTGGAGGGGTTCGGCCTCATCGACGGCAGCGGCCTGTCCTACAGCGACCACGTCACCGCCCAGCTGCTCACCGCGGTGCTGGCGATGGCCTCGTCGCCGCAGCACCCGGAGCTGCGCGCGATCATCTCCGGGCTGCCGGTCGCCGGCTGGTCGGGCACGCTGAACAAGCGGTACATCGCCAGCGGGACCGCCACCGCCGCCGGCGTCGTGCGGGCCAAGACGGGCACGCTACGCAGCGTGAACTCGCTCGCCGGGATCGCGGTCGACGCCGACGGGCGGCTGCTCGCCTTCTCGGTGCTCGCCGATCAGACGCCCGGCGCGATCCCCGACCCGGCCGAAGCGGCCCTGGACCGGGTCGCCGCCGCCGTGGCCGGCTGCGGCTGCGGCTGAGCACAGTCACAGGTACGACGCCCATCCGCGGGTACGGTGGGGTCATGGCGCACTTCGTGGACTGGGATCTCGCCGCGGCCACCGCAGGCGCGCTCGGCAAGTCCGGGCCGAGCGTCAGTGCGGACGAGGCCCGCGACGCGGTCGCGGATCTGCACCGCCTGGCATACGAGGCGGCGAGCCACGTTCAGTCGTACACGGGCATGAACCCGGTCGGCGCCCCCGCCCCGGTGCGCGTGGTCGACCGGCGCGACTGGGCGGCGGCCAACATCGACGGGCTGCGCGAGGTCGTCGCGCCCATGCTGTCCCGGCTGACCGGGGCGCGCGAGCCGGGCATGTTCGCGGACGCGGTCGGCTCGCGCATCACCGGCGTACAGGCCGGCACCGTGCTCGCGTACCTGTCCGGCCGGGTGCTTGGGCAGTACGAGGTCTTCTCGACCGACCCGGGCCAGCTGCTGCTGGTGGCGCCGAACATCGTCGAGATCGAGCGCCGCCTCGACGCCAATCCGCGTGACTTCCGGCTCTGGGTCTGC
>Ga0068864_100005531_pt1 | contig 10357 bp, 4 predicted proteins | sample KBSSwiS72_FD_66586 | JGI IMG/M metagenome (GOLD analysis project Ga0068864, IMG submission 66586) | Switchgrass rhizosphere microbial communities from Kellogg Biological Station, Michigan, USA - KBS Switchgrass S7-2 | ecosystem: Host-associated > Plants > Roots > Rhizosphere > Soil ...
TCCGCCTGCCCGCCGGCGTTGAAGTTCAGATCCATCGGTGAGAAAGCAAACACGTCGGAAAGTGTTGCCGTCTCCTGTCGCAGCCGGTGAAGCGTTTGCGTCGGAAACGACGTGCCGACAACCAATCCGGTCTCGCGATTTACACGGTTGTTGCCGTTGAATCCGCCTGGTCCAAACTTCTCGCCATTCCAACTCGCCTTAAACAGCACCAGCCGATCCGGATCCTTCACCGGCAACTTCTTGAGCAACACCGTATCGACCACGCTGAACAGCGCGGTATTCGCGCCCACGCCCAGCGCCAGAGTCAAAACCGCTATCGCCGTGAACGCCGGATGCTTCATCAGCATCTGCGCTCCATAACGCAAGTCCTGCCAGAATGAAGTCATGGTTCTGCTCCTTCTTTTAATAGGTCCGATACGTCCTATAGGACCTATTCATAACGAAGTGCTTCGAGTGGATCGACCTTCGTCGCGCGCCGCGCAGGCACATAACAAGCAAGCAACACCACGGCGATCAAACCACTCGCAACCGCAACGAACGTCGCGAAGTCAGTCGTACCAACCTGGAAAAGCAAACTGCGCATCAAGCGAGTCAACGCCAGCGCCGCGCCCACACCAACCGCAACACCAACCAACGCGAGCACGACTCCCTGCTTCAGGATGAGCCGCAACACGTCGGCCCAGCGCGCGCCGAGCGCCATCCGGATGCCGAGTTCGTGCGTGCGCTGGGTCACCGAATACGACACCACGCCGTAAACACCGATCGCAGCCAACAGCATCGCGATTGCCGCAAAGCCACTAAACAACGTCATCGTCAGACGACGTTGGTCGAGCGAAGTGGAAACGATCTGGTCCATCGTTCGCACATTCGCCACTGGAAGGTTCTTATCCAGACTCTCGATCTCATGCTGCACTGCCCCTGCCAAACTCAGCGGCTCGGCTTCGGTGCGAATGGTGAACGTGAAGAACCACGCTATCGTCGGCTTCTGCGCGTAAGGCAGATAAAGCTGTGGTTTTGACTCGCGCTCCAATCCGCGGGGCTTGGTGTCGCCTACGACGCCGACAATCTCGCGCCTGGTGCCGGCATGGATCACTTGTCCGAGCGGGTTCTCGTTTGGAAAATGTTTGCGCGCGAAGGCTTCGTTGACGATGATGACGGGCTGCCCTGTTTCATTGTCCTGAGCAGAGAAATCGCGTCCCTGCAATACGGGAATGCCCATCGTCTGAAAGTATTTCGGAGTGACGTTGGCGTTGTCCGCGATCTGGTTGGGCTTGTTGTCGTGACCAACTACTGCGTATCCCATGCCCCACGTTCCGACCAGGGGCAGGTTGATAGTGGCCGCGGCCGATTTGACACCCGGCAGAGCCTCGATGCGTTGTAGCGCTTGCTGCACGAACGCGTTCTGCTCGGCTGTCTTCGGATACTGAATTCTCGGCAGCGTCACTTCCATCGTCAAAACGTTGTGCGAGTCGAAGCCGGCATTGACGCTCTGCACGCGAAGAAAACTCTTGACCAGCAAACCCGCGCCAACGAGCAGGACGAGGGAGAGCGCGATTTCCGAGACGACCAACACGTCTCTCAACCCGCGTCGTGAACTAGCGGAGCGACGTCCGCCTTCCTTCAATGTTTGGTTCAGGTTTGGATTGGATCCTTTTAAGGCGGGAGCGAGGCCGAAGATGAATGCTGTCGCGACTGACACGGCGAACGTGAATAGCAACACCGAAGCATCAACGGTGATCTCTTCACCACGCGGCAGGCTCGTCAGCAACGAAGCTGAGAAGAGTTTCGTGATCCAGACCGCGAGCAGTACACCCGCGCCGCCACCTATCAGTGCAAGCAATAAACTCTCGAAGAGTAGTTGCCGGATGACGCGTGCTCTGCTTGCGCCGAGCGCCACGCGGATCGCGAGCTCTTTTTGACGATCGGCGGTTCGCGTCAGCAGCAGGTTGGCAACATTCACGCACGCGATCAGCAACACCAACCCAACCGCGCCAAAAAGAATCCACAGCGTGGGACTGATCTTTCCGACGACCTGTTCGTGCATCGGAACAACCGTGATGCCCCAGTTCTTGCGCGCGGCAGAGAAAGTGGGCGAGAGACGTTGCACGATCGCTTCGAGGTCAGCCTTTGCCTGGACTATCGTTATGCCTTGTTTGAGACGGCCCACGGCGAGGACGTAGGAGTGCTGTCGATCGTTTTTCCATTCCTCAGCGGTGAAAGAGAACGGCAGCCAGATATCCACCTTCTCCGGAAACTTGAAACTCTCGGGCAGCACTCCGACTACGGTGTAGCCTTCGCCGTCGAGTTGGACCGTTCGACCGGCGAGATTCGGATCGGCGCCAAAGCGTCGTCGCCACAGTCCTTCGCTGAACAGCACGACTCTGCTTTGTTTGACTTCCGTTTCTTCGGGGAGGAATGTCCGGCCGATCAAAGGCCTAACGCGCAACGCGTTGAAAAGCCCGGGTGTTGCTTCGGAGCCGTTCACACGCTCGGGCTGAGTCCCGCCGGTGAGGTTTGCCGAGAGACCGAGATCGAATAGTCCGACGTCTTCAAACGTCGTGAGCTGATCGCGAAATTCTGTGATCTCGGCTGGTGAGAATTCGTTTTGCTCGGTGCGTTGCCCTGAACGATCGGACCATAATCTCACCAATTGACCCGGATTCTCGTAAGGTAAAGGCCGTAGCAACACCGCATTGACGACGCTGAAGATCGCGGTATTCACGCCGATGCCCAAAGCCAGCGTGAGCACCGCGATCGCGGTAAACGCAGATCTCTTCAACAATCCTCGGATCGCAAAACGGATGTCTTTGATCATCGAGTCCATAGGTTTTATAAGTCCTACCGGTCTTATAGATCCTATTCGTACCTCAGCGCTTCGAGTGGATCGACCTTCGTCGCGCGCCGCGCCGGAATCAAACATGCGCAAAGAACAATCAGCGCCACTATGAGTGGAATCAAAAGAAAAGTGATGCGATCTGTTGGACTAATCTCAAAAAGCAGCCTCGACAGGAATTGAGTCAGCCAGAATGCGCCAAAGAGGCCGATTCCAATCCCAATCGCAGCGAGCGCCATTCCCTGCCGAACCACCATTCGCAACACGTCCGCCGCCTGCGCTCCTAAAGCCATCCGTATGCCTATCTCGTGCGTGCGGGATGCAACTGATTCGCTCATCACGCCATAAATGCCAACCATCGCGAGTATGAGAGCCACGCAGGCAAACAGGCCCAGCAGGAACATATTGAAACGCTGCTGTTCGATCGACTGCGCGACGACTTCCTCCATAGTCGTGATATCAGAGACAGGCAGATTTTTATCGATGGACCAGACCTGATTCTCGATCCCCGCGACAAGCGCGTGTGGATCGCCGTTGCTTCGCACCACGAGGGTAAGCGCGCGCGGCGCCGGCGACTGCAAGTGCGGCAAATACATCTCGAGCTTCGGTTCCGCGGTCCATTGGTTTTGCTTTAAGGCTTTTACTACGCCTACTATCTCGCGCGGATTAGGATCATCGTCACCGACGACGATCCGTTTACCGATCGGATCTTCGTTAGGCCAATGACGTTCCGCGAATTGTTCATTGATGATCACCACCGGCGGAGACCCGTCATTATCATGAGCGGTGAAGTCACGTCCTTTGAGTAGCGTTGCCCCCATCGTGCGAAAGTAATCGGGCCGGATGATGCGATAAACAGCGGCCTGTTTTTCACCTGGTCCAGGAGCAGGACGGCCTTCGATGGTGAAGGAAAGCGTCCACATATCTCCACTCAATGGCAGATGATTGATAGCGCTCGCCGATTGAACGCCCGGCAAAGAATCGATGCGCTGCAATAGCTCGGTGAAAAAAGCGACTCGCTTCGGCGGCGTGGAATGCTCAGAGCCCGCCAGCGAAACCGTCATAGTCAGCAGCCTGTCAGGAGTGAAACCCGCATCTACCGCGCGCAAGCGCCCGAAGCTTCGCACCATTAGCCCACCACCGATAAGCAACATCAAAGCGAGGGCAACTTCGGAAATAACAAGTAGCCGGCGCGCATTGACGCGACTACGGCCTGCGGACGAACCGCGCGTCGATTCCTTGAGTGACTTATTCCAGTTCCATTTCCTGGTCTGGAGTATGGGCGCGAGTCCAAAAAGGAGACCGGTGGCCAGCGAAAGGCCAAGAGTGAAACCAAGCACACGAAGATCGAGACCAATCGTTTGCAAACGAGGCAAGCTGCTGGGACCGAAGGAGAGTAAAACCTTCATCCCGACCATGCTGAGTAGTAGACCGAGTGCGCCCCCAGCTAACGCGATCAATACACTCTCGATCAACAGTTGGCGGGCGATACGAGCACTGCTCGCTCCCAGCGCCGTTCGTACAGCAATCTCTTTTTGTCGAGATGTAGCCCTGCCCATCATTAAGTTGGCCACATTCGCGCAGGCGATAAGGAGTACAAAACAAACAGCACCAAACAGAATCATCAGTGCGGGCCGTGTCTTTCCGACAACCTTTTCGTGAAGCGGTTCGACTGCGAGTGTGAGTCCTTTGTTTGATTCCGGATGCTCCTGTTCAAGCCGGCGAAAGATCGTCGTTACATCGGCCTGGGCCGACGAGCGTGCAACGCCCGGCTTGAGTCGAGCGAACAACCGCAATGATTGTCCGCGTCGATCGTTTGCGCGCGGCGCGAGGTTCAAAGGCGACCACAATTCAGCGTTGGTGGCCCAGAAGGGAGCGAATTGAAAATCGGGCGGCATCACTCCGATGATGGTGTGGCTTTCGCCGTCAATGGTGACTTGCTGGCCCACTACCCCGGGTTGACCACCAAACCGGCGCTGCCACAACTGGTTACTAAGAACGACAACGCGGTCTCGTCCCGGCTGATCCTCGTCCGGATTGAAAGTCCGGCCGAGTGCGGGGCTGACACCCAGCACTTGAAACATTTGCGCCGTTAACTTTAATCCCCGCAGGTGTTCGGGTTGATCGCGACCAGTTAGATTTGGCTCCCAATACTGTGCGGCAGCGATACCTTCAAAGCTTTGGTTCTGTGCTGCCAAATCAAAATAGTTAGCCGGAGCAACCGGATTCGACCCCTCATGCAGGATCGTCACCAGTCGATCCGGATTGCCATATGGAAGCGGACGCAGAACAACTGCGTTGATAATCGAGAAGATCGCGGTGTTGGCGCCGATCCCCAGGCCAAGTGCCAGCACAGCCACACACGTGACCATGCGGTGTTTAATAATCATCCGAAATCCGTAACGTAAATCGTTCAGCACATTCCCCTCCCGCTTACTCGTATCTCAATGCAACCAATGGATCGACCTTCGTCGCGCGTCGCGCCGGCACGTAACACGCCAGCAGCGCGACCACAAACAACGCGCTCGTCACGATCGCAAACGTGCTCACATCACTCGTGCTCACCTGGTAAAGCAGGCTGCTTACAAAACTGCTTAACAACCACATCAACAAGTACGCCGTCAGCACTCCAATCCCAACCCCCAGCAGCGCCAGCACCAATCCCTGCTTCAACACCATCTTGAGAATGTCGGCCGGACTGGCGCCCAGCGCCATGCGCACGCCGATGTAGTGCGTCTGCTGGCTGACGGAATACGAAACGACGCCGTAGATACCAATCGACGCCAGCAACAGCGCCACGCCCGCAAAGATGCTGATCAGCAGCGCCGGAAAACGTCGCATAAACGACGCCGGCGTCTGCGCGATCATCTCGTCCATCGAGCGCACGTTGAGAATCGCTGCTTCTGGTTCAAGATTTCGAACTTCGTTACGAATCGAGTTCACCAGCGCATTCGGATCACTGCTTGTGCGAGCGACGAGGTTTGCAAAAGTCGAAGGATTCTGGCGGAACGAGTAGTAGAGCACCGGTTTGACTGCTTCATCGAGACCCGTGATCTTCACATCACCCACAACGCCGACGATCTCGATCGGGGGCACTTCAACCGATGCGTATCGCAGTTTCTTTCCAACCGGATCGCGACCCGGAAACATACGGTCAGCAATAGTCTTGCCGATGACGACAACCTGGGGTGAGTTCGGATTTTCACGCGCGTCAAACATTCGTCCGGCAAGCAACGGCACTCCAAGAGATTTGAAGTAGTCGTCGCTGACGGTGCGAATGTTCGCCTCGGTTTCTTTTCCGGGTTGAGGAACCGGATCGCCCTCAACATAGAATCGGGTTGTGTTGCCTGGATTCAACGGCAGAATGTTGACGGTCCCTGCACCGGTGACACCCGGCAGCGACTGCACGCGTTGGCGCAGTTGATCGTTGAAATTGGTCTGTTGGTTGGGATCGGTATACTTCGAAGGTGGCAGGACGACGGTCATCGTCAGCACGTTTTCAGGTTTGAAACCGATGTCGGTCTGCAACAGCCGCAACAGGCTCTTCATCATCAGTCCCGCGCCGACAAGCAACACGACGGCAAGCGCGATCTCACTAACAACCAACGCGCTGCGCAGACGCTGACTCGTGCTTGCAGACGTTTGCCGGCCGCCTTCCTTGAGTGCTTCGTTGAGATCGAGCCGCGAAGACTGCAACGCCGGCGCGAGGCCAAACACCAAACCGGTCAGCAATGAAAGTCCGAATGAGAACGCCAGGATGCCGGTATTGAGACCAAGCGACCTGAGGAACGGCATCGCGTTCAATTGATTCTGCGGGATCCACGAGATCAAAGCAGGAACGCCCCAATAAGCAATCAACAAGCCCGCCGCGCCGCCGAACAGTGAAAGCAGCATCGACCCGGTCAGTAGTTGCCTGATCAGACGCCAGCGACTGGCGCCGAGTGCCGAGCGGATCGCGACCTCTTTCTGACGTGAAAGCGCGCGCGTCAGCAACAGGCTGGCGACATTGGCACAGGCGATCAGCAATACGAATCCGACCGCCGCAAACAGCACCAACAAGATCGGCCTGACTGTGCCGACGATCTCTTCCTGCAGGGGAACAACGTAAGCAGTGGTGCCGGCGTGCGAACCGTTGAATTCCTTCTCGATCCGGCTGGCGATTACGGTCAAGTCTGACTGCGCGTCGGTTGGATCAAGTCCGGGCTTGAGCCGGCCGATGAGATTCGTGCCGTGCATGTAGCGGCGCGTCAGTTGGTTTTGAGTCGGCTGGTACGGCAGCCATAGATCGTTGTTGCGGAGTGCAAACTGAAAGCTCGCCGGCAGTACGCCGATCACGGTGTAGCTTTCACCGTTGATCGTCAGCGCCTTACCGATGATTCCCGGATCACCGCCGAACCTGCGCTGCCAAAAGGCGTAGGTGAGGACCGTCACCTTGTTTCCGCCCGGTTGATCTTCGCCGGCCTGAAACGTTCTGCCGAGAACCGGATCGACGCCGAGTACTGAGAAGAAGTTTGCGCTGACTCGAGGCGCGCCGACGTTTTCCGACTCGCCGGAGCCGCTGAGAAGCGCGCCGCCGCCGGTGTAAGCCGCGAGACCACCTTCGAAAACGTTGTTCTTCTCGTAGTCCTGGTAATCAGGATAGGAGAACTCGCGTTTTGAAAACTTGTCCTGCGGAGTTTTCTCCCAAAGGTGAAACAGCCGATCGGATGACTTGTACGGCAATCCACGAATCAACGCTGCATAAACGACAGTGAAAATCGACGTGCTGCCACCAATTCCCAGCGCCAACGTGACCACCGCAATCGCGGTAAACGCACGGTGCTTTAAAAGCCCTCGCAGGGCGAAACGTATGTCTTTGATTATTGAATTCATCATTGAGTAAAACCATCCACAGATTTCACAGATTACTTTTCTGTGTAATCTGTGGATTGCCTTTCATTCATATCGAAGCGCCTCTAGTGGATCGACGCGCGTAGCCCGCAGAGCCGGAATCAGCGACGCGATCATAGCGATGACGAAAAAGATGATTCCGACGACAACGAACGTCACGCTGTCAGTCGGCGTCACACCAAAGAGCAACGTAGTCAGAAAACGAGTCAGGGCGAGCGCGCCCGCGATGCCGATCGCGATTCCGGTCACCACCAGCGTCAGCCCGTTCTTCATGATCAAACTCAGCACGTTACCGGTTCGCGCGCCGAGCGCCATGCGAATTCCGATCTCGTGCGTGCGTTGTGTTACGGAGTAGGAAACGATGCCGTAAATGCCGACCGCGCCGAGTAGCACTGCAAGCAGCGCGAACGATCCCAGCAGCACCATCAACGAACGCGACACAGCAGCCACTTCGTTCACGCGCTGCGCGAGTGTTTTGACTTCGTAGATCGGTTGGTTGTTATCAATCGCCAGCACTTCATTACGCACCGCGCCGGCGAGAGCGAGCGGATCTGACGTCGTGCGAACCATCACCGTCGTACCGTTCATCGGCATTTGCGAGAACGGGATATAGAGCTCTGGTATCGCTTCATCGGTGATGCTCTCCTGTCGAATATTTCCGACCACTCCGACGATTGTCCGGCAATAACGTTCAGGCTCTCCACAACCGAAGGTGACTCGCTTACCGAGGGCATTGCCGTTGAGGAAATATTTGGCAAAGGCCTCGTTGACGATGGCCACCTTTTGCGTATCAACTCGATCACGCGCGTCGTATTGACGGCCGCCGAGCAGCGGTATTTTCAAGGTCTTGAAATACTCGCCATCGACCACGCCGACTCCGACCGCCGGATCCTTCTTTCGGTCGAGCGGCCGAGCTCCTTCAATGCCGATGAAGGCGATCAGTCCGTGTCCCTGGAGAGGCGTATGGTTGATCGTTCCGGCGGATTGCACTCCCGGCAATGCGTTCAGGCGCTGCAACAAGTCTTTATAGAAAGTGTCTGTTTGCGTGGGCTTCGGATATTTTGAGCGTGGCAGGCCAACTCGAAACGTCAACACGTTTTCACGATCGAATCCGAGATCGACGGCCATCAGTTTGTTGAAGCTTCGCACCAGCAGGCCGGCACTGAGCAACAGCACCACTGCGAGCGCGAGCTCGACAACCACGAGCCAGCCGCGGAAGCTGCGCAGTCCAAAGCTCATCAAACCAAACGAACGGCTGCTCCGCAGTGCGTTGATCAGATCCGGCTTCGAAGCCATCAGTGCGGGCGCAAAACCGAACACAATTCCAGTGAGCACCGATAGCGATAAGGTGAAGGCAAACACGCGCCAGTCGATCGGGATCTGATTGAGATCATAAACGGATGTGGTGAAACCCTCCGGTACCAGACTCGCGATCGCACGTGTGCCCCAGACCGCGATTAGCAGGCCCAACGCGCCGCCAATCAGACCAACGATGACACTCTCGGTGAGCAGTTGCCGGATGAGTTGCCAGCGTCGTGCGCCAACTGCCGCGCGCACCGCCATCTCACGCTGCCGCGCGAATGTGCGCGAAATCATCAGGCTCGCGACGTTGACACATGCGATCAACATCACGAGTCCGACAGCGCCCCACAAGACCAACACGGTCAGGCGAACACCGGAAACGAGTTGCTGGTGCAGCGGGACAACTTCAATCGCTGCCGGCGCCGCCGGATCGTTGACACGCGCTGACGATTGTCGCGCGATCGAAATCAATTCGCTTTGAGCACCGTCATAATTTGCGGCAGGTTTGAGACGTCCGACGACCTCGACTATAGAAAAGAAGTCGCCTTTAGTTTCTTTGACCGGATCCAGAGCTAACGGGAGCCAAACGTCGAACTCACCCGGAAAACGAAAACTGGCGGGCATCACGCCGACGATTGAATATGGCTTGTTGTCGAGTGTCAGCGTGTTTTGCAGAATGGCTTCATCGCGCCCGAAGCGGCGTTGCCAGAATCGTTCGCTGACGATCGCAACGTTGTCCGCCCCCGGCTTGTCCTCTTCAGGGACGAAGAAGCGACCGCGCAGAGGTTGCACTTTGAGCGTTGTGAAAAGACTGGCGGTGACTTGCGCGCACGAGAGACGCTCAGGTTCACCAATACCCGTGAGGTTGAAATTGTTTTCGCCGAAAGCGGCGACATCTTCGAAGCTCGAGTTTCTGTCTTTCCACGCGAGATACTGATAAGCAGCAATGCCCTCGAACCCGCCCGGCTCAGCGACTTTCTGAACGGACACGAGTTGCTGCGGATCCTGAAACGGCAACGCTTTCAAGAGCACGGCGTTGACGATGCTAAAGATCGTGGTATTCACACCGATCGCGAGCATCAGCGTGATCACCGCAACCACCGTAAAGCTCGGATGCCGCAGCAGACTGCGGACACTCTGTCGCAACTCTTTCATTAAATTTTGCATAATCAGAAGTTTTCTCGCGCAAAGGCGCAAAGGCGCAAAGAAAACGCAAAGACAAACCTGCGATGTTCTTTGCGTCTTCCTTTGCGCCTTTGCGCCTTTGCGCGAGAAATCTTTCTCATAGTTTCATTCATACCTAAGAGCTACTAACGGATCGACCTTCGTCGC
>Ga0068864_100005534_pt1 | contig 10356 bp, 9 predicted proteins | sample KBSSwiS72_FD_66586 | JGI IMG/M metagenome (GOLD analysis project Ga0068864, IMG submission 66586) | Switchgrass rhizosphere microbial communities from Kellogg Biological Station, Michigan, USA - KBS Switchgrass S7-2 | ecosystem: Host-associated > Plants > Roots > Rhizosphere > Soil ...
CGGCGTCGTCGGCGAACTCGTCGTAGTTGCGCGCCCCGGTGCCTCCGGTGGAGATCCAGGCGCGCGCGATCGGATGCACCACACTCATGCCGGTCACGCTACCGCATTGAAGATCGACGACTTCGGGAACCGAGAGAGTCGGCCGCCACCGCGGAGTCAGTCGAACGAGGGCCGACGGTCGCGGGTGCGCTTCAGCTCGAAGAAGCCGTCGGTACCGGCGACCGCGAGCACACCGTCCCAAAGCTTCCCGGCCGCCTCACCGCGCGGGATCGGCGTCACCACCGGGCCGAAGAACGCGATCGGCTCGCCGTCGGCCACCGGAATGTGCAGCACCGGCGTACCCACGTCGTTGCCGACCGGCTTCATCCCGGCCTCGTGGCTGGCCCGCAGCGCCTCGTCATAGTCGGTGGAGTCGGCCGCGGCGGCCAGGCCCGGGTCGAGGCCGAGGTCGGCCAACGCTCCCGCGATCATGTCCGGACCGTTGCCCTCCTTGCCGGGGTGGATCCGGGTCCCCATCGCGCTGTACAGCGACCGGATGACCTCGGGTCCCTGGCTCTGGCCGGCTGCGACGAGAACGCGCACCGGTCCCCAGTTGCGGGCCAGCGCTTCCTTGTAGCGCTCGGGCAGGTTCTCCCGACCCTCGTTGAGCACGGACAGGCTCATCACGTTGAACCGCACGGACACGTCCCGCACCTGCTCGACCTCGAGCAGCCAACGCGAGGTGACCCAGGCCCATGGGCAGGCAGGGTCGACCCAGAGGTCAACATTGATTGTCATCGCTCTCCGATCTAGTACCACATCGATGGCCGGTCGTTACCGATCGTCCCCCCGCACAGGGCTGCGGTCCACCTGAGGACCGCGTGAGCTGGGTAACCAGACGATGCACACCTACCCGTGACACACTCACCTCTACGCCGGATGCAAACAGCGACCGGTACCTCACCGGATGGAGACCACCAGTGGCCGGAGTGCGCAACCTGACCCAGCTCGAGGCCGCGGAACGGGCGCGCCTGTTGAAGGTCGCGTCGTACGACATCGCCCTCGACGTTACCGACGGCACGGGCGGTCCGGGCGAGCACACGTTCCGCTCGGTCACCCAGATCTCGTTCACCTGCGCGGAACCCGGTGCGTCCACCTTCATCGAGGCGGCGGCCGAACGACTGAGGTCGGTGCGGCTCAACGGGGTCGAGATCGACACGTCCGGCTGGTCGGCCGAGAAGGGTCTCATCCTGACCGAACTGGCCGCGGACAACACCCTCGTGGTCGACGGCGACTTCCTGTACTCCAACTCCGGCCAGGGCCTGCACCGCACGTTCGACCCGGTGGACAAGGAGGTGTACCTCTACAGCCAGTTCGAGACGGCCGACGCGCAACGGGTGTTCGCCTGCTTCGACCAGCCCGACCTGAAGAGCGTCTACACCTGGCACGCGACCGTCCCCGGCCATTGGAAGGTCGTCTCCAACGCACCGGTGGCCGCCATCGAACCCGGCGAGATCGCGGGCAGCTCGACGGTCCACTTCGAGACCTCTGCCGTGATGAGCACCTACGTCACCGCTCTGTGCGCCGGGGCGTACCACGAGGTGCGCACGACCCACGACGGCATCGACCTCGGGGTGTTCGTCCGCGAGTCGATGAAGCAGTACCTCGAAGCGGACGACATCTTCCTCATCACCAAGCAGGGCTTCGACTTCTTCCACGAGCAGTTCCAGGTGCGCTACCCGTTGCCCAAGTACGACCAGCTGTGGGTGCCCGACTTCAACGCCGGCGCGATGGAGAACTTCGGCTGCGTCACGCACGCGGAGTCGGCGTACGTCTTCCGGTCCCAGGTGACCGACTTCGAGTACGAGCAGCGGGCCAACACGATCCTGCACGAGATGGCCCACATGTGGTTCGGCGACCTGGTCACCATGCGCTGGTGGGACGACCTCTGGTTGAACGAGTCGTTCGCCGAGTGGGCGTCACACTGGTGCAACTCGCAGGCGACCCGGTTCACCGACGCGTGGACCACGTTCCTGTCCATCCGCAAGGCGTGGGGCTACCGGCAGGACCAGCTCTCCTCCACCCACCCCGTCTACTGCGAGATGCCCGACGTCGAGGCGGTCGAGGTCAACTTCGACGGCATCACGTACGCCAAGGGCGCGTCGGTCATCAAGCAGCTCGTGTCGTACGTCGGCATGGAGCCGTTCCTGACCGGGCTGCGGGCCTACTTCGCCGCGCACGCGTGGGGCAACGCCACCTTCACCGACCTGCTCTCGGCGCTGGAGGTCGCGTCGGGCCGGCCGCTGCGCGAGTTCGCCGCGCAGTGGCTGGAGACCTCGCAGGTCAACACCGTGCGACCCGAGGTCGAGATCGGACCCGACGGCACCTACACGTCCGTGGCCGTCCTGCAGGAGGCGCCGCCGGAGCACCCGGTGCTGCGCACGCACCGGCTCGCGATCGGCCTGTACGACCTCGACGGCGACCGGCTCGTCCGGCGCGACCGCGTCGAGCTCGACGTGTCCGGCGCCCGCACGGAGGTGCCCGCTCTGGTTGGCCAGCGGGTGCCGGACGTGCTGCTGCTCAACGACGACGACCTGACCTACACCAAGCTGCGCCTCGACGACCGGTCGATGGCCACCGTGGTCAACCACATCACCGGCTTCGCATCCGCGCTGCCGCGCGCCCTGTGCTGGGCGGCCGCGTGGGACCAGCTGCGCGACGCCGAGCTGGCCGCCCGCGACTACGCCACGCTCGCCTGCGCCGGTTTGCCGTCCGAAAAGGACATCAACCTCGTCACCGCCACGCTGCGACAGGTCGCCACCGCGGTCTTCCTGTACGCCGACCCTTCGTGGTCCCCCACCGGCTGGCAGCTGCTCGCCGACACCGCGCGGGCCAGCCTGGCCGCGACCGAGCCCGGCAGCGGCTTCCAGCTGGCCTGGGCCCGGGCATTCGTCTCGGCCGCCCGGACCGACGCCGACCTCGCGACCCTGCGCGGCTGGCTGACCGGGTCCGAGGTACCGCCGGGCCTGGCGATCGACACCGACCTGCGGTGGAGCGTCCTGCAGACGCTGATCGCCAACGGCCGGGCCGAACCGGCCGAGATCGAAGCGGAGCTGGACCGGGACCGGACGGCGAGCGGGGAGCGCGCCGCCGCGCAGGCGCACGCCTTGGTGCCGACGGCGGCGGCCAAGGAGGAGACCTGGCGGCGGCTCACCGGCGCCGAGATCCTGCCGAACTCGTTGCAGCGCGCCCTGTTGCTGGGCTTCTTCCACCCGGCCCAGCTGGAGCTGACCGCGCCGTACGTGTCGCGCTTCTTCGAGGTCGTCGACGAGGTGTGGGCGACTCGGGACAGCGAGCCGGCCCAGGAGTTCCTGGTGCTCGCGTACCCGACGTACTACGTGGACGACCACGCCATCGCGCTCGCCGACACGTGGCTGGCGAGCAAGGGCCACCCGGATCCGTTGCGGCGCTTGGTCGCCGAGGGCCGCGACGCGGTGGTCCGCGCTAAGCGGGCCCGGGCCAAGGACGCCACCGCCTGACATACATCCCAGGTCGCCGCGATCATGAGGCTATCGTCATGATCGCGGCGATCATGGGCGTCCAACCTCATGATCACCAGGATCTTGGGGACGCGAAGAGTGTTGGGCGGAACGTCAGGGGCGGCCGGCGTGCTCGGCCAACTGGGCCAGGCCGGCGACCAACCCGCCACCCAGGTCCCCGCCGGCGAACGCGGCCGACATCGACAGCGCGGCCAGCTTGCAGTCGCGGTCCAGGATGCGGGTGCTCGCCACCGACCCGGTGACGATCTCCAGCACCCGCTGGTTCGGCGAGACCGCGACCAGCACGCTGTGCTGCGGGTCGGCCAACCGGAACAGCATCTCCTCCGCGTCCTCGCGGACCGGCTCGCGCAACTCTCCGATGTAGACACTGAAGGTCAGCCCGGTCGACGCGTCGGCCAACCGCAGCGCCTCGTCGAGGCGGAGCAGGGCGCGCGAGGAGAGCGGCCCGAGCAGCACCTCCGGGTTGCCGTGAGCCTTCGCCGCGGCGTGCTGCACATGCGCGACGCGGCCGACGGGCGAAGACGACTGCGCCGGCTCCGAGGACACCGACGCCGGATCCTGGGTCAGCTCACCAGCGGTCACTCGCGCCTCCAGTCTCCGCGGGACGCGCCGCGCGTCCCGGTCGCGCCGAACTGGCCTGCAGCTCCCGGCCGGTCGAGTGCACCGGGGCGGTCAGCCCGGCCCGCGACTGCTGCTCCGGCGCGGACAGGAACCACACCGGCGTGAAGTGGAACGGCCGTCCCGGGCGGTACCGCTTCGGGTTCTTGGATCCGCCGATGAAGACGAAAAGCGAGATGACCAGGAACGTCCCGATGGCGATGCCGATCAGGATCAGGATCAGACGCACGAAGTCTTGATTCAACGCCGGCCCCCTGGCGTGGACGGTACTGAGGCTTTCACCGTATCGGTGACCGTCCGGCCAGGCACGCCGGGGGTCACCCGTGCGAGTTAGCGTACGGGCGTGGAGCTGGCTCATGCGCGGGAGTTGGACGCGGTCGACCCGTTGCGCGCATACCGGGACGAGTTCGTCATCGCCGACGACGACCTGGTGTACCTGGACGGGAACTCGCTGGGGCGGCTGCCCGTCCGGACCCGCGCGCGCCTGCGCGAGGTGGTCGAGCGGGAGTGGGGCACCGACCTGATCCGGGGCTGGTCAGGCTGGGTGGACGCGGCCCGGGCCGCCGGCGACGTCATCGCGGGCCTGGTCGACGCCGCGCCGGGAGAGGTCGTCGTCTCCGACTCGACCAGCGTCAACCTGTACAAGCTCGCCGTCGCCGCCCTCGACGCCCGGCCGGGGCGCTCGGTCATCGTCACCGATGACGACAACTTCCCCACCGACCGGTACGTGCTGGAAGGCCTGGCCCGGCAGCGCGGGCTGGAGCTGCGCATGGTGCACGGCGACCCGGACAACGGCCTCGCGCCGGAGGTCGTGGCGGCCGCCATCGACGACCAGACCGCACTCGTATCACTGTCCCATGTGGACTACCGGTCGGGCGCGATCGCCGACCTGGTGGCCATCACCGCGGCCGCGCACGCGGTCGGTGCGTTGACGCTGTGGGATCTGTCGCACTCCGTCGGGTCGGTGCCGGTCCCGCTCGGCCGCGCGAACGCCGACCTCGCCGTCGGCTGCACATATAAGCATCTCAACGGCGGCCCCGGCGCGCCGGCGTTCCTGTATGTACGGTCGGACCTGCAAGCCGTTGTGCGACAGCCGATCTGGGGCTGGTGGGGGCAGCGTGACCAGTTCGCCATGGGCCCCGCGTACGACCCGGTCGACTCGATCGAGCGGTTCCAGGTCGGCACCCCGCCGATCCTCGGGGTGACCGCGGTGCGGGTGGGGGCCGAGCTGACCGCGGCGGCCGGGATCGAAGCCGTGGCGGGCAAGGCACGGGCGCTGGGCGCGTACGCGGTGGAGCTCGCCGACGCCTGGCTCGCCCCGCTCGGCTTCACCCTGGCGTCGCCGCGCGATCCGGACCGGCGCGGCGCCCACGTGTCCCTCGCCCATCCGCAGGGCTGGCAGGTGTGCCAGGCCCTGATCGACGCCGGCGTGGTGCCGGACTTCCGCGCTCCCGACCGGCTGCGGCTCGGGTTCGCCCCGCTCTACACCCGGTTCGAGGACGTGTACCGCGGACTGGTCGCGATCCGCGACATCGTGGCCGCCGGTAAACATCTGACCTACCCCACCACGCCGGCCCGCGTCACGTAGTCGCCCCCGTCACGTAGTCGCCCCCGTCGCACAGTCGAACAACCGTCCAGGCAGGACAGTCGAGCCGGTCAATATGCCCGGGCTCCGGACGGAGAGCTGCGACGATCGGGGTACGCGAACCGGCAACCGACACGGGGGACGGTGGCGATATGCGCATGACACGGACGTTATGTGGCACGGCCGTTGCGGTGGCCACGCTGGCCGCGTTGGCCGGCTGTGCTGAGTTGTCGCAGAGCGCGAACAGCCAGTCCGCCGCGGACGCGGCGGCCCATGGCAGCGCGCCGCCGACGAATCGCAACAGCGTCTTCGTGTCGGTGAGCCCGACCACGGCGCAGCCCGGCTCCACGGTGCAGATCCGGGCCTCCTGCGTCGACAACTCGGCGTCGGCCACCGTCACCTCGCAGGCCTTCGGTCAGACGACGGTGCTGCCGTCCAACTCGATGCTCTTCGCCGAGGTGACGATCCCGGCGACGGCCACGGGCGGGAACTTCAACGTGACCGTTACGTGCAAGAACGGGTCCACCGCGACCACCACGCTGACCATCATGATCACCGCGGCCACCACCACCGCTGCGCCGGCGACGCGAGGACCGAACACCGGCGGCGGTTACCTGGCCCACCACGGCGGAACCGACGCGGGTACGCCGTGGACGACGCAGCTGTCCGGCCCGGCCGGCTGGTTCGGAATCGGGGTGCTGGCCCTGCTCGCCGCCGCCGCGATCGGGCTGAGGTCGCGCCGGATGCGCCGAGCTCCGGTGCGGGCGCGGCGCCAGCCCGTACCCGTTGAACCACAACAGAAAGAGACCACCCGATAGATGCGGCCGCGCTCGCCGACCCTGCCCGACGTCGAGCCCCGACCACGGTCGTCGGCCCCGAGCTCGGTGCTGCCGTTGGTGGCGGGCCTCATCCTGGTCGCGCTGTTCGCCGGCGCGGTGGGGCTGGGCCAGATGCTCGGCCTGCCGACGCCGTGGAACATCCACTGGCCGCATAGCGGAGCCGCGCTGGCCCGGTCGGTACCGACCCAGATCTCGATTCCCACGTTGGGCGTACGGGCACCCCTGGTGAGCGTCGGCACGGCGGGCGACGGCAGCATCGCCGCGCCCGCCCTCGACCACCCGGACGAGGCCGGCTGGTACCGCCTCGGCGCCACGCCCGGCGAGCGGGGAGCGGCCGTGATCGTGGGACACGTCGACAGCGCCGACCGCCCAGCCGTGTTCGCGAAACTCTCCTCGCTGGGGCGGGGCAAGACGATCCAGGTGAACCGGGAGGACCGGCGGACCGCGACGTTCCGGGTCGACGCGGTGGAGCGCGCCCCGAAGTCCGCGTTCCCGGCGGACAAGGTGTTCGCCTCCGGCGACCAGGCCCGCCTGGTGCTGATCACCTGCGGCGGGGCCTGGGTCGGCGGGAACGTCGGCTACGCCGACAACGTCATCGTGTTCGCGACGCTGACCTGAGCCCCGAAACCCTTCTCAGGCGGCGAGATCCAGCCACTGCGCCCAGCGCGGGTCGGGCGCGCGGTGACCGAGGACCCGCCACGCGGCTCCTTTCGGCGCCGCCGGCACCACATGCAGACGCCAACCGAGTTCGGCTGGCGTCCGATCGCCCTTCGTGTGGTTACAGCGGGCGCAGGCGGCCACCACGTTGTCCCACTGGTGCCCGCCGCCGCGGCTGCGCGGCAGGACGTGGTCGATGGTCTCGGCCGGAGCGTGGCAGTAGGCGCAGCGGCCTCCATCGCGGGCGAACACCGCCCGCCGGGAAAGTCCGACATACGGCCGGTAGGGCACCCGGACGAAACGGGTCAGCCGTACCACCAGGGGAACCGCGAGATGGGTCCGCTCGCTGTGCAGGATGCCGTCGCCATCGGCGAGGCAGACGGCCTTGGCGGACAGGACGAGAATGGTGGCTCGACGCACCGACACGACACCAAGAGGCTCATACGTCGCGTTGAGGACCAGCGCGGACGAATTGGCCTTGGGTCGTATGTCAGGCATCGGATCGTCCCTCCGGCTCCGGGTCACTGCTGCCCCAATGTTCCCTGACCGACGCGCCAATGGCGAGCCCTAATTCCCTTGCCCGGGGTTGGTGCGGTACGAATTCAGCCGTGAACCTCCCCCAGTTGGCCCAGCTAGACCCCACCGTTCCGCCGGTGTTGGCGTCGTGTGACGGGAATGCTCTCTGTGACGTGATCTACCGCGAGACCGGCATCGACTGGTTGGCCCAGAGCAGCTACTACCTGCTCGTCAAGCCGCTGCGGATCGCGCTGATCATCGTGGCCGCGCTGGTGCTCCGGGCCATCGCGAACCGCGTGATCAAGCGGGTCACCCGCAGCGCCAGCCACACTCCGAGACGAGCCGATGGAGGCTCGGCAAGCTCTCGCCTCAACATCTTCCGCCCCTTGCGGGACCGCCTGCCCGACCCGCAGGAGACCACCGGCGTGCGGGTCGAGCGGCGCCGGCAGCGCGCGGAGGCGCTCGGCTCGGTGCTGCGCAGCATTGTGGCGGTCTCGATCTTCTCGGTCGCGGTCATGCTCGTGCTCGGCGAGCTCGGCGTGCAGCTGGCCCCGCTGATCGCCAGCGCGGGGATCGCCGGCCTTGCGCTCGGTTTCGGCGCCCAGAACCTGGTGAAGGACTTCATCGCCGGCCTGTTCATGCTGCTGGAGGACCAGTACGGCGTGGGCGACATCGTCGACGTCGGCGAGGCGTCCGGCACCGTCGAGGAGGTCGGCCTGCGCATCACCACGATCCGCGACGCCCGCGGCGTGCTGTGGTACATCCGCAACGGTGAGATCGTGCGGGTCGGCAACCGGAGCCAGGGGTGGGCCCTGGTCGTGGTCGACGTGCCGGTCGGATTCGCCGGCGTCGAGGAGGCCACCAGCGTGCTCGCCGAGGCCACGGCCAGCCTGGCTGATGATCCGCAGTTCGCGGCCGACCTGCTCGAACCGCCGGAGGTGCTCGGCGTCGAGCAGATCACGGTCGACGGCGCCGTCGTCCGGATCACCGCCAAGACGCCCTCGGCCGCCCAGTGGCGGGTCGGCCGCGACCTTCGCCGCCGGCTTGCGGACGCGCTCGAGAACGCCGGCATCACCGCGCAGATCACGGCGAATCGGGTCTTCATCCGTTCGCCCCACCCGCCGACCGGGCCCGGTGGCACACCCGGGCTCGGGCCGGACATCGGACCCGGTTCCGGGGGCGGCCCGACCGACCTCGGCCGGCCCGGACCCGCCTGACGTCGGTCGATGCTTCGGTGGCGCCGGCCTGCTCGAACGGGTGTCAACCCTCGCCTTCCGGCGCAGACCCTTGCGTCGCCCTGTAGGGCTCGCTAAGGCACGGACGGTCAGCTATCGTCCTTTTGGTCCATCTGACTGCCGCTGCGGTATGTCCGATCGAATGATGCGCGCTCGGAGAATGGGCTTCGCAGCGTGGGTTCACGGCTGGTGGGCGGGTCTGTAAGGCGCGTCAACCGGCCGACGACCGCCGTGGAGGGGCTGTGCTCGCGGGAACTGGGCGGGACGGGAAACGCCCGGCTACCTACCGGGATGTCCTCGCCTCCCCTGAGTACCGCGCGGTCTACGGCGCCAGCGCCCTGTCCTGGATCGGCGACGCCACCGCACGCGCCGCGGTCACCGCGCTCGTCTTCCACTCCACCGGATCGGCCGCCGTCTCCGCCGGCGCCTTCGCGCTGACCTACGCGCCGTGGTTGCTGGGCGGTTCACTGCTGGTGTCGCTGGCCGAGCGGTATCCACATCGGACGGTCATGGCTACGTGCGACGTCGCGCGCCTGCTCATCATGGCCGTCATCGCCATCCCGATGGTGCCCGTACCGCTGGTCCTGGTACTGGTCCTGGCCGCCGCGTTCTTCGCGCTACCGTTCGACGCCGCGCGCTCGGCCACCCTGCCGGCGGTGCTCTCGGGCGAGCGGTACGTGCTCGGGTTGGCGCTGTTCTCCGCCACCAGCCAGCCGGCCCAGGTGATCGGCTACGTGCTCGGCTCGGCCCTGTCCATCTCGGAACCGCGGCTGGCGTTCGCGCTCAACGCGGTCACCTTCGCGGTCTCGGCCGCGATGGTGCGCTTCCTGCTGCAGCGGCGCGAGCCGGGCCTCGCCCAGAGCCAGCGAACCGACCTCCTGCACGAGACCGGCGACGGCTTCAAGGTGGTGTTCGGCACGCCGGCACTGCGGGCGATCGTGCTGCTCGTCTTCGGCGGCGTGCTGTTCGTGGCCATCCCCGAGGGGCTCGGCGCCGCATGGGCGGGCCAGCTCACCGACCGCGCCAACCAGGGTTGGATCCAGGGCATGATCATGGCCGCGGTGCCGGCCGGCATGATCCTGGGCTCGATCGTGGTCACCCGGCTTCTGTCACCCGACTCACTGGTACGGCTCATGCGTCCGCTGGCGGTCGCGGTGCCCGCGACCCTGACCCTGGCCGTGCTCAACCCGTCCGCGCCGGTGGTCGCCATCCTCGCCGGCGCCTGCGGGTTCGCCATGGGCGCCCTCGGGCCAGTCGCCAACGGCCAGTTCGTGCTGCGCCTCCCAGCCGAGTACCGGGCCCGTGCGTTCGGGGTGGTGCAGGCCGGAGTGCAGCTGTTGCAGGGCTTCGCCGTGATCGCCACCGGC
>Ga0068864_100005537_pt1 | contig 10354 bp, 12 predicted proteins | sample KBSSwiS72_FD_66586 | JGI IMG/M metagenome (GOLD analysis project Ga0068864, IMG submission 66586) | Switchgrass rhizosphere microbial communities from Kellogg Biological Station, Michigan, USA - KBS Switchgrass S7-2 | ecosystem: Host-associated > Plants > Roots > Rhizosphere > Soil ...
GTTCATGATCGGTGAACGGGCAGGGGCGAGTCTATCGCCGCTCCCTTGGACGTCCGCTCATGCCGCAATGAGAGCGCTGCTGTTCAGTGGGATGCATGGCTGGCGATGACGCAAGAAAGGAATAGCACTCCAGAACCGTGTGCGGCGGTGGGCGTCTTAACCTTACGCTGGAGCGGCAACTTTCCATAGGTACGCAATCTACTGGTCCAGCAACATCGCCAAGATCAACGCTAGGGGGCTGCTGTACAGCAGCTTGGTGGCCTCGGGATCGATCGGCAGTGACAACGTCATGCGCCCATCTTGCCTCCTCAGCCGACCGAGGACCCGCTCCCCCGACCTGCAATACCGGCCACGAGGACGGGCAACCGCGGTAAAGGACTGAGCTACCGGGCAATCCGACGCGGCCGTTTCCATAGGTCAACGATGTGCCAGTCGATCCGCGTCACGCTCCGCGACAAAGGCGGATCCCTCACCCCCGATCAAGACCGGGTCGACTACAGGTTGACCAAGCCAGTGGTCGGTGTCGGCTGCGCCGAGGCTGGTCAGCAGGCCGGGGTGTAGTCGCGGCCGGGAAGGAAACGGCGCCGGTCGTCGCCGGTGAGCTGTCGGCCGGCTTGGGTGCACGCGAATGCGATCCACGTTCGTCGAGGCTCCAGGTGGTGGCTGTGCCGTCAGCTTCGACAACCAGCAGCCGGTGCCGTCGGGGGAGAGGCTATCAAGGTTGGTTGCGCGGTGGCGGTGGACAGGCGGGCGATAGAGATGTGGGCTCGATATCCTAGATGGCGATTGTGAGCACACGACCAACACGGACGAATCCACTGTAGACCGAGCACCTATTTAATTCCATCACTGAATGGCGTCGCGGACGGCCACTTATGATCGTTTGCGGGAGGTCGGCCGCGGTCGTAATCTGTGCGTTCATTGAGCCCACCGTCGCATTGGAGGAGCAACCGTGGCAAACCGCACCTCCCGGGTCGTGGCCATACTGGGATCGATTACGGCAGTAGGCCTTGCGCTCGCGCCAACATCACCCGCCTTGGCGGGAGAGAAGTCCGGACCCCTCGGGCATTTCAAGCACCTCGTGGTGATCTACGAGGAGAACCACAGTTTCGACAACTTGTACGGGTTGTGGGGCAGCGTTAACGGCCAGCACGTCATCGGATTGTCCGACGCCGACGCTGCTCACACTACCCAGATCGCTCAGGACGGCTCGGCGTATCGGTGCCTGAAGCAGTTGGATGTCAACCTCACGTCGCCGTCACCGCTCAGCACGACGTGCGGCCCGGAGACCATCACCCTCGGCAACGGCAGCCAGTCGACCTATGAGAGTCACTTCACCAATGCGCCGTACAACATCGATACGTTCATTCCAGCGTCAGCCACAACGTGCCCAGACCTCGATCACCTATTCAGCTTTCCGAACGGAATTCTGAACGGGCACGGTCTTCCTGGCGGCTGCACGCGGGATCTGGTGCACCGCTTCTATCAGGAGCAGTATCAGCTGAATGACGGGAACCAGAACCGCTACCTGACCGGCAGCGACGCGGTCGGCATGACCATGGGTTACTACGACACCACGCAACTGCCGATCTACCAGTATCTACATGCCAACGGTGCTCCAAATTACGTGATTGCCGACAAGTTCTTCCAAGCCGCGTTCGGTGGCTCGTTCCTCAACCACCAGTACCTCATTGCCGCGGCCCCACCTCTGTTCCCTGCCGGCCAGCATTCTGTCCTCGACGCAGCTGGGTACCCGGCCACCGTCCCGCTCTATGCCAGCACCGCCGCGAAGGTCAATGGCGCCGTGACGCAGGCATGCAACCTGCCGACCACCGTGCCCGGACTGGCCTGTGGTGATTACGCCGTGAATACGGTGCTGCCGTGGTACCAGCCCACCGGAAGTTTTTCGCCAAAGATTCCGCCCATCGACGACACGAGCACGCCGATGAACATCGGTGACCTTCTCTCGGACGCCGGCGTTGGCTGGGCCTACTACGGCGGCGGCTGGAACAACGCGGCGGGCAACGTCAGTGGTCGGGGGTACACGAACGGTCCCGGCCCGACGTGCGGAGATCCAGACTCAGCCCCGGCTTCGGCGGATGGCGCCGGCAACCCGGGCGGGTATCCGTTCTGCCCCAACAAGTCGTACCAGCAGCACCACTACCCGTTTGCATACTTCAGCCGCTACGCACCGGGCCAGCCGGATCGTTCTCACCTGCAGGACGAAGCGGACTTCCTCTTCGCTGCTAAGAACGGTGGCCTACCAGCGGTCAGTTTCGTCAAGCCGCTCGGAACTGAAAACGAGCATCCCGGCTACACGAGTGAGCCGAACGGCAGCGACCACCTCGTGGACCTTATTCAGGCGATCGAGTCCGGCCCGGAGGCTGGCAACACGCTGATCCTGGTGACCTATGACGAGTTCGGCGGGCAGTGGGACCACGTGCCACCACCGGGCATGGGTACGCCGGGACAGCATGACGCGTTCGGTCCGGGCACACGGATTCCGGCCATCCTCATCGCTCGCAGCTTGACGAAGTCCGGTGTGGACCACACGGTCTACGACACCCTTTCGATCCTGCGAACGATCGAGGCTCAGTGGCTTCCGCCTGGGGTCTCGCTGGGCCATCGTGACGCCCTGGTCAATGACCTGGGCCCCGCAATCTCAGTCGGCCGCCCGCACTGATCCGTCGCGTCTGTTTCCTTGCGCAGAAGGGCCGTCGGCGCCAGCCGGCGGCCCCCCGGATTCGACCCAGGCGCGTGCCGTCGGGTCCGCATGGGCGATGCGTCAGCAGATGGGGAACGCATTTGGACTGTGTGGATCAGCCTAGTTGGATGACCTTGAGGGCGGCCGAGGCGGTTAGCCCCGACGACAGACCGCGGGCAGTGATCGTGTAGTCGCCCAATGGCGCGTAATAGCTTACGGACACCACTGTGGAGACTTGACCGTTGCCGTCGGCCGTCAGCGTCTTGATGGTTCCACTGGACGGGCCGGTCCCGGTTAGCTGTATCTGCTCGTATGCGGCGAATCCGGTCGCCGTGGCGCCGACGGTGCCGCCTTGTCCGTCTGGCATTGTTGCGATCTCGCCGATCCCGCCGCCGACCGTGCCGGTCAGCCCCGCCTACTCGGTCAGGGCCGTCCGCCCGGGTTCGTGGTACCCCGAACAGCCTTCCACCGTCAAAAAGACCCGGCCCCGGCCGCCGCACCGCAGCGCGGCAGGTCGCGTAGTGGCACCGCCGCCGTAAGACGGTCAACAACCCGACCGCGGCGACGCGTTCGCACTTCCTGCGCCTGCGCATCCGGCCGGCCAGCCGGGACATCCCCACGCCGCCCGATATCAGCCCGCCCGCGTGCTGGCTGATCGGCCAGTGGCCACGGGGCGCGGTTGTGATTGCCTCGGATTCGGTGTTGCATCCGGTACTTAGATACAGGCTTACCTTCGGCTCATGGACATCCAGAACCTGTCTTTCGACCCAAGGAGGAAGCCATGACCACACGCATCGGCAAGGCATTGTCTGCGGCGGAGCTCGATGAACTCGTCGCCTGCACACTGATCGAGGCCAACCTGAGGACCCAGCGAGAGCGCTGGATCAGCCTCGGCGAGAACTTCGGACTCGCCCGCATCCCCACCGACGACGGGCTTCGGTTGACATTCACCTTCCACCCGCAGGTCGAAGCCGAGCTGCACGCGCTCGTCGCTGTCGAGAACGACTGCTGCGCCTGGGCCTCATGGACCGTCGAGCGTGACAAGGACGGCGCGCTCGCAATGGTGGCACGCTCACACGCCGACGGCGTGGCCACGCTGCACACCATGTTCACCGAGGCTGAACCATGGCGTAGCGACAGCTGACGCCGTCGAACGTCCCGGCTTTGGCACCTTAGTCCACTATGGAGGCTTGCCTGCCCGCCAGCGACGGAGCCGCTGGCGGGCAGGCGCGACGAGCTACACCGCCGCGAAGAACGCGTCTTCGCCGCTTGCGCAGCGACCCGCGAAGCAGGCCTGTTCGCGCATGTCAGTCCAGTACGCGACGACCCCACCCGACGGGGTGACGGCGATGTTGGAGTAATCGCCGAGGAACTGCGTAGCGAACGGGAAGTTCGCATTGAGGTTCGCCGCGAACCAGCGGTCGCCCGTTGTCGGGTCGGACGACACGGTGCTCACCTTGCTGGTGGAGAAGGTGAGCGTGCCCGCACCGGTCTCGGTGGACAGCGAGTAGTCGTACTTGTGGTTTGTTGGGTCGTACTGCCGGTCGAACGTCCCGACCCGCAGACGCCCAGTGGTGTCGTACGCGCCCCACGGCTGGAACTGGTCACCGGACAGGGTAAGCGCCGTCGCGGTCGACCACGTCCGGCCGTGATCGAACGACTGGCTCACGATGACATCGGAGTTGGTCGTCGCCGCGTACGGGTTCCGCGGAGCCGGCAGTGTGCTGTTGCGCATGTCGGACCAGACCACCGCCAGGTGTCCTGCGTTCGTCGGGTCGGCGGTGATGTTGCCGGCCGCCCAGCTACGGAACGCGCTGTCCTGGTAGGTCTGGCGGCCGCCGGCGATCGGGTAGTCGGTGCCGCCGTCGATGGTCGTCGCGACCCGGAACGGGCCGGCGATGCGCGCACCGGTGGTCGGGCTGAGCTCGACGACCTCGTAGTCGTCGCGACCCGTTTGGAGGTCGGTCGTGTTGAGGAAGGCCGCGAAGACTCGGCCGTCCGCGCCCACGGTGGGCACGGCCACAAAGGACTGGTCCAGATCACCGGAGACCACCTGCGGCGTGGACCAGGTCGTGCCGCCATCGTGGGTGATCGAGCTGAAGATTCTGGCGCTGAGCGTCTGCCCTTTCTGGCCGAGTTTGAAGTCGCCGTACGTGACGATCGCGTTGCCGTTGCCCCACGCCGCGACGTACTCCTTGTCCAGCAGATCGCCTACGCTGGTTTCGTTCCCGCTACCCTGCGCGACCCGGACGGAGTCCCAGGTCTTGCCTCCGTCGCCCGAGTTGGCGATCACAATGTCGGGGTTCTGCGCGTTGGCGGGGCCCACGAAGCGGAAACCGAGGGTCGCGTAGTACGCGTGCCCGGCCGCGTCGAAAGCCACCGAGGGGTCACCGGACGCCTGGTAGGTCGAGCTGAAGATGATCGGGTACATCGTCCAGGTGTGACCGCCGTCGAACGTGACATGCGCGCGGGACAGGACCGACTCGGTGACGTGCCCACCGCTGTCGAGGCCGAGCTGGTAGTCGTTGGCGCCGCCGATCATGTTCAGCGCATTCCCCGGGTTGACCGCGATCGAGGTTTCGTTGTGCGGCCCCGCCAGGCCCTCACAGTCGGTGTTGGCGTTGGCGCCGCTCTGCGTCGACGTCGAGCAGATCGCTTGGCCCCGCTTGACGGTAGGACCGCTGCCGAACACCGAGCCGGAGACGGGTGCGGGTGCGTCGAACACATTGTGAGTGAAATCCACGGGCTGAGTGCTGTCGCCTTCGGAGTCACCGAACACCGGTGAGACGGCCAGGCCGACACCCAGGACGAGCAGCGGTACGGCGGCGAGCGCGATGGCGAGCCGGCGACGCTGCAGGCTTTGCAATCTGGACACATGTCCTCCCATGCATGTGTTGTGTCGGCGCCGTTGGAAGCATGCGCCTCCGCCCCGAAAATCGCGAGTCCAAGCAAGCGTGAGGCAACATCAGCGATCCCGCAGATGGTGAAACAGCAAGGAGAAGTCGCGTGACGCCGCATCACCGCGGACAGTCGACCGCCGCCAGCGGCATCGTGCGACGCACCCGAAAGGCAGATCGGTCTACTGTGGACGATAATGGAGCCAGTCGTCACCTGATTCCGGAGTCAAGTTCCAGGGTGAGGCTCGCGAAGCCGCCGACCACCACCGTGACCGTGGTCGTGGCGGGGCGGGTGACCCCGGCCGGAAGGGCCGTCGCCTTCACCGTGTACACGCCCGGTGTCAGGGCGATCCGGAAGTGGCCCTTCTTGTCGGTGTAGGCCGCGGCAACGGTCCGGCCGCCATTCGCGACGACCACATGCGTCGTCAGCGGAGTGCTCGGGCAGGGTGGGTCGCGCATCACGGGACACCGGGACGTGACCGTTGTGCCGTCAACGCCGCTGGCACCTTGCGCCGGCGGCGTCGATGTCGATGTCGAACCCGTCGGCGGCGCGGCTTGCGACGGCGGCGCGGAGTTGGACGTGGACGTCGGTTCAGTCGTGCGCCGCGGTGGTCGTGCTGGCGGCGACCGTGATGGTTGTCGCCGCCGGGTTCGGTACTTCGAACGCCGCGACGAACTATCTGAGGCAGCACCCGGCCTTTGCGGCCCAGGCCCGGTCGGCGGGCCTGTCGCTGGGCCAGGCGCTCGCGCTTCAGTCGCGGGTCGATGGTTACCTGCGCACGATCGGCGGCCTGCAGATGGCTGCCAATCAAATAGATATCAACGGAAACCGGCTGACGGTCGCCGTGCCGGGCGAGAGCCGGGCCCGCTCGCTGACCGCGAGCTCGAGTACGGCCAATGTGGTCATCTGCTTCGTCGGGGACATCTGTATGTGGAGCTCACCGAACTATGTGGGCGACCAGATGAATGTCGGGAAGTGCGGGCAGATGAACTACATGCCGTGGTCCGGTTGGGGCTCCTGGATTAACGCCCAGACCTTGGGCGACCGTGCCACCTTCTACAGGAGCGACAAGAGCATCTACACCATCACATGCGCGAACTGTGCGAGCGCGAATTTCGACTGGACGCCGGTGTACTGGGTCAAGCCCTGTTAGTGACCGTGGCCGCACCGCGCTGAGCATATGGTGCCGGCCCGAAGTTGGTGAGGCTATGGTGACTGCCTGCCCCGGGTGGGCAGGCCGTCATCGGCTTCGTTGGGTCTTTTGGTCCGACGGATGTGGCGACGGGCCTGGTGGTCTGGTGCGGGTTGGCGGAGTGCACGGCGCGCAGGGTGGCTGTCGGTTACGGATTGGCGCCGCGGCGTTCGGCGATGCGGGCGTGAGCGGTTCCGATCGGACCGGTGCGGACCCGCTTGACGGCTTCGACGGCGGCCCACCGAAGCAAGGCGTTGCCCTGCTTGGTGATGCGTCCACGGTGTCGTCGACTCGGGCACCTAACCCACCGGAGCGAAGATCAGCGCCGCAGAAGTCAAGATCGTTCCCTTGCCAGCCACCAGTTCCACGGAGAGTGAAGCCACCGTCCGGTCTGGACCAACCCCAAACACCCGACAGAAAAAGACATCCGCCACAATCGACCAAGTGGATCTTGAAGGCACCCGAGGCTTGACATCCGAGGCCGCCTTATCGATTATCGACGTATCGAAAATCGATAAGAGGGGGCTCGTGATGGGTTTCATCGAACGACTGCGCAAGCCCGACTGGCTGCAGGAGATGCAGACCACGCTCACCTTCGTGCTCGTGGTCATAGCCGTGCTCGGCGGGCTCACCGTCATCCCGCTCGTGACCGGAGACTCCCTCGTCGCCCAGGTGCCGACCAGAGCGGTGGCCGGTGTCGCAGGCGCTTCGGGAGACCTGCGGCCGGGTGTCGTGATCGACCCGCACGGCACGGTCGACGTACTGGTCAGGAATCCGGACGCCGGACAGGTCGTCGACAAGGCGCTCATCAGCATGCCGACCTATCTGGTCACCGTCACCGTGCTCGTGTTGCTGCTCGGTGTGCTACGCCGTGCTCGACGCGACAACCCGTTCCTGCCCGCGACCGTCCGCCGGCTGCGAGTGATAGCCGTCGTAGTCCTGGTCGGCGGCCAGCTCGCGTTCACCATCGAGACGGTCGCGGCGATGGATCTATCGGCGCGAGTGACTAACAAGCACATGGGAACGATCTTCGACGTCACGCCCGTAGGGATATGGCTGCTCCTCGGATTCGGGTTCTTCGCCATCGCCGAGGTCGTCAACCGCGGCCGAGCGATGCGCGCCGAACTCGACTCGGTCATCTGAGACGACGCGATGCCACCCGAAGACAACCACCGGGTCGACGTACACCTGGACAAACTCCTGACGAAACGCGGCCTTACGCTCACCGAGCTGGCCGACCGCGTCGGCATCACGCTGGCCAACCTGTCGGTGCTGAAGAACGGGCGGGCGCGGGCAATCCGGTTCAGCACGCTCACCGCACTGTGCCACGAACTGGAGTGCCAACCGGGCGACCTATTCACCGTGCGCCCACCGACCTGACCACTCTCCGTCCCTCCCGCGCCGCCCCTGCTGTGGCTCCACATACGAACTTCGCGATGATCCACGCGGCCAGGGGCGGCGGGCCAATATGTGCTTGGCCCGGCAGGATTCGAACCCGTCGATGGTGCGGGAGTGGCGAGCCAACCTGCTCGCAGTCGGCGTATCGGAGTCGATGGCTGCCAAGGCCTACCGCCTCCTTCGGGCGGTGCTGATGACGGAGGTCAAGGAGGACGAGATCCTCGCGAAGAACCCGTGCCGGATCGCCGGCGCAGACCAGGAGAAACCGTCCGAGCGGCCTGTCCTCACCATCGCCCAGGTGCTCGAGCTCGCCGACCGCGTGCCCGCTCGGTTCAAGGCGCTCGTGTTGGTACGACGTTTCGGATGCTTGCGTTGGGGCGAGGTGTCGGCGCTGCAACGGCAAGACCTGGATCTCAAGACAGGGGCCATAAGGGTCCGGCATGCGTTCACGGAGCAGTGTGGAGCTGCCTCGTGCTCGGACCTCCCAAGTCGCAAGCCGGCCGCCGGACCGTGTCCCTTCCGGAGATCATCCTGCTGGCCGTGCGCGAGCATCTCACCGATTACGTCGACGCCAGACCGACGCGTTCGCGTTCACCGGACCGACCGGCGCCGCGATCCGCCGTGGGAGCCTAAACAAGCTTCTGCGCTGGCAGCAGACCGTTGCCGCAATGGGCGTGCCCGGACTGCACTTCCACGACCTGCGGCACATTGGGAACACGCTCGCCGCGGGCACCGGCGCCAGCGTGCGCGACCTCATGGCACGGATGGGCCACGACAGTCCGGCCGCGGCGATGATCTACCAGCACGCCATTTCGGGCTGCCGATCGTGCCATTGCGGCGGCGGTCAACAAGGCCCTCCGGGAGCACAACCGGGACAACGGCGACCCCGAGGACGGACGGCTGATGTTCTTGCCCGGAGGCGTGCGCGGCGCCCCGAAGGGACCCCAGAACAGCTTGGGAACTCGCTTCGAATCCCGTGCGGTACGTCCCCTACCTGCTGTTGCGCCTGGTCAGGCCGGCTGGGGCCGGCCCGTGCCTCGCCCTGGTTGCCCGTGAGCGACCGTGGCTCCGAGCACGCGGAGGGCACGTCGGCCAGTGCGTCATCGACGTGTGGACCAAGCGGGACATGCTGCCCAATTTGAGGTATCTGCTCGATCAGTGGGATCCCATTGGGGGTCGCCGACGTGGCGCCCGACGAGTGCGACTGCCTGACGGCGTCGCTGTTGAGGAAGCTGACCGCTGGTGACCGTCGCGCCGAGACCAGCGAGCTGTTGTGGACGGAGCTTGAAGACCACTTCGGTTTGAACAGCCCGGAACTGTCCGACGTCGACGCCATGGCTGATCGACTTGTCGCCTGGTCGGCGGCGATGCCGGTCGCAAGCCAATGGCTTTCTACCGGCCATGACCTTCTCTTTCAGCGATATTTCAGAGTCACGTCAGGCGTGATCGCCATCATGTGTCGGGCATGCCAGCTACCGGCTGAGCCGAGCCGCGCCGGCCGAACGTCTCCCCAGATCGGATGGAATTGATGAAAGTACGACGGATCCTCGCGTCCTTGGGCGCGGGCCTCCTGATGTCCGGAGCACTTGTCGCTCTCACCACGCAGGCAGCCGATGCCGCGACTCTCGGCGAGTACAGGCCGCTCGTCAACGCAGGTAGCGGGAAATGCCTAACGGTCCAACCGAACGCGAACGGCTACCTCGACAACGGACTGCGCATCATGCAGGCGCCGTGCGACGGGTCCTTCATCCAGCAGTGGCGGTTCGTGCAGACTGGGACACACTGCGTGGCCCGGTCATGGCTATCGGGCTGCTCGTTCTCGTACCCTATCTACTGGGTCGAGAACCAGGACACCCTCAAGTGCATGGACCTCAACAACGGCAGCAGCGTCAACGGTACCCCGGTCCAGCAATGGGACTGTGTCGACAACAGCAACATGAAGTGGGCGTTCAACCCGTTCGACCCTCAGGGCAGCTTCAACTTGACTAACGAACGAGCTGGCAGCGCCACCTGCCTCGACGTGACTAACGGCTCGACCGCCGACTTCGCGCTACTGCAAGGATGGCACTGCTTCGACTACCCCAACAACCTAGCGCAGATGTTCTACCAGCTCTAACCGTGCTCTTGCCGTTTGCCAGGGTCGGTGGACGCTTCTAGGACGG
>Ga0068864_100005539_pt1 | contig 10354 bp, 10 predicted proteins | sample KBSSwiS72_FD_66586 | JGI IMG/M metagenome (GOLD analysis project Ga0068864, IMG submission 66586) | Switchgrass rhizosphere microbial communities from Kellogg Biological Station, Michigan, USA - KBS Switchgrass S7-2 | ecosystem: Host-associated > Plants > Roots > Rhizosphere > Soil ...
GCCTGAGGTCGCGATGTAGTAGACGTTCATCACCATGTCGTGCGTCTCGGCGGCTGCGCCTGTGCCGTAGCCGCCCGGCGCGGTGGCACCGGTGAAGACCGACGCCTGCGCGCGATTCGACTGGACCTGGATCTTGTTGGTGTCGATGGCAGTCGTTTCGGCCGAGGCGCGTCGCACGAGCAGCACGTCCGTGTTCGCGGCCAAGGTCCAGCCAGTGGTCGGCGTGCAGACCATGCCGCCCCACGACGAGTCGAAGGCGCCCAGGTACTTGGTCGCGTCGCCGAGCCAGCCGTTCACGTTCCCGCAATTGCCGGTGACGGAGCCGAACGGCACGAGGTCGCTGACAGCGGCGGGGCCTTTCTTCATGCCCCAGAACCCTGCGAGGCGCACATCCGGCTCGATGACGTCGAACGCGTAGCGTGCCGTCTCCTGCATGCGCGCCGCCACGTCGGTGGTGCGATAGGAGTTGCGGCTGTTCATGTAGACCGTCATCGCGCCGGCGATCAGCAGCAAGCCGATCAGCAGCGCGGTCATGAGCTCGATCAGGCTCAAGCCCAGCATGCGTGCGCGTCGCGGCGCGCTCTGTACGATCGCGAAGTTCATAGCTGGACCCTCAGCACGTAGCTGCTGGCAGTGGTCTGACCGGATTCGGTCCACTGCACCGTTATCGTGTAGATGGCCGGCGGGCCGGCGGCCACGTCGATGATTCCGCGCCCCGCGGGCAGGCCCTGGCGTCCCAGGCCCGGATTGTCCGAGCGATCGTCCAGTTGCTGAGTCCACTGTGCGATGTCGGTCGCGGCCATCTGCGCGACGGTGCATGTACCAGTGCCAGTCGAGGTGCAGGCAGCGGTGACCGTGCCGACGGCGTCGATGGCTTTCGTATAGGACGCGCCCGCGGTCGGATTGGCGCGAATGCGGTCCGCCATGTCGCTGGCGAACGCGACCGCCTGCGAGCGCAACAACGCCGAAGTGCCCGAGCGCAAGCTCTCGACGTAAAGCGCCGCGATGCCGAGCATGCCGATCGACAGCACGACCATGGCGACCATGGCCTCGACCAGCGAAAAGCCCCTCTGCGAGTTGACCTGGATCTTCACGGGCAGCTTCCGTTGTTGAGCAGATCGGCGTTGGTCGCGATCGTGTTGACGTTGCGAGTGACCGAGGGACGGCCGACCGGCGAGATGAGCAGGCCGCGGGCCGTCGAGACTTCCGCGCCGCCCTGCATGACGTTGCCCTTCTTGGCGTCGCAGATGACGACGCCGGAGAGATCGTCGGCGGCCACTTTCACGAATCCGGTATCGCGGAAGGCAACGTACCCGGCATTGCCGGCGGGCTTGGTCACGAGATTCATCGCGCTGGTGGGCAGTGCCCCGTGGCGTAACAGGATTGGCTCGTTAGCGTTGATTACGCCGTTGTTGTCGTTGGCGCTGGTCGCGTCGGGATCTGCATCGTCGACCCACACCACCCAGCCTTGCGTGCCGTTGCCGTCGCAGGCCGGCGTGGCGGCGCTCGGGTCCGCGCTGAAACACATCTCGGTGGGCAAGCGACGCTTCACCGATTCGGCGCGGGCCAGGTGCACGGCGGCGAGCATGTCGTTCGCCGCGGCGGTCATCTGGTTGGAGCGCATGAACTGGGTCAGGCCCGGTACGCCGATCCCGATGAGCACGCCGGTGAGCGCCAGCACGATCAGCAGCTCGAACAGCGTGAAGCCGCGAGGGATGGAGGGCGCTGCGCGCATGTATAGGGTTCCTTGCATGGGCGCGGACTATATCGACGGTCTGTCCGTGGAATAGGGGGGTGCCGACCAGCGGCTCGGCGGACTGGACCAGCGGTGGAAGGACGTACGGTTCTGTCAAAAAGCGGGCGATGTGATCCGCTTCACAGTTGGGGTTGTGTGTCCGGGCATTTCTGTATATAAGAACAAAACTGATTATCCGTACAGCCGCTACCGAGGGAATGCATGACCGACCTCACGCCGCGCCAGCGCCAGATCCTGAAGATGATCCAGGACTCGATCATCGATAACGGTATGCCGCCGACGCGAGCCGAAATCGCCGCGGCCATGGGCTTCAAGTCGCCGAACGCGGCGGAGGAGCATCTGCGGGCGCTGCAGAGAAAGGGCGTGCTCGACCTGTTGCCCGGCGCCTCGCGCGGCATCCAGTTGAAAGACTCTCTTCGTGAGCAAATGGGCCTGCCGCTGATTGGTCGAGTTGCAGCCGGCAGGCCCATGCTCGCGGAGGAGCACATCGAAGCGCGCTACCAGATCGATCCGAAGATCTTCCAGCCCAAGGCGCACTACCTGTTGAAGGTGCGCGGCATGAGCATGAAAGACATCGGCATCCTGGACGGCGACCTGGTCGCCGTGCATCGCACGCCGGAAGTCCGCAGCCGCCAGATCGTGGTCGCACGCCTGGACAACGAAGTCACCGTGAAGCGTTACAAGCAGGACGGCAAGGTCGTGTGGCTGCTGCCCGAGAACGAGGAGTTCGAGCCCATCCGCGTCGACTTGAAAGAGCAGTCGCTCATCATCGAAGGCGTGGTGGTCGGCGTGCTGCGCCAGGGCAAGTCGAAAGGACTGTTCCAGTAGCTCACCAGCACGTCGCGGGCGTGCGATTGCCCGTCTGGTCCATCTCCAGGCGCGTACAACTTGCGTCGCTCGTTTGCGCGTTCTGTGCGTCCGCGCGCAAGGTGAACTGCGTGCCGTTGAGAGTCGGCGCGCTGACCGCATAGAGGCCCTTCGGCGTACTGATCGTCGCGCCCCCATTGAACTGATTTGCCGCTGGACAGTTCGCGATGTCGTTGTACGCCATATAGCGCGTGTAGCACTTCTCGAGCGCTCCAGCCGTCTGCTCCAGCGCGACCCGGGCTTCGGTGCGGTTCGAGCGGCGCACCTGAGCGCGATAGCTCGGGTAGGCGATCGCCGCCAGGATCCCGATGATCACCATCACGACCATCAGCTCCATCAGCGTCACGCCGCGTTGTCTGCGGATCATGTGCGTCGTCCTCATCGTATCTGTCGCCATGATTGACGGCCGGTCGTGCCGGCGCCGGGATTCTCAGTAATGCGCTGAATGCTGCCCGAGGACCCCGGCGAGTACTTGTACTGCACCGGTCCCGTATCGCGATCGCCATCGATGACGCCAGGCGACTGCAGGATGCCCATGCCGTCCTCGGATCCCAGCGCACTCGGCGGAATGTAGATCGTCTCGCCGTTTGCATCCGTGACCGGGATCAGGTCGTTGTTGTCGAACTTGCCGTCGTTGTTGATATCGAACGGCGGCTCATCGAGGCGCGCGCCGTTCAGCACATTCAATTCCATGATCCAGCTGTGCCCGCCGCCGGAGCAGGGATTGGTCTCCGGGATGACGGTCGTGAAGATCACGTGACCGTTGCGCACGATCGGCGTCGACACCTGCTTCTCGTTCTGATAGCCCGCGACCGGCGAGACGAGATCGATGTACCAGCCGGAGCCGCCGACCGCGTTGTTGCTGGTGATGCGCGCCGAAATCGGCGGCGGATCGCCGAGCGGCCCGCTCGCGCCGTCCGGATCGGGCGGATCGAACGTGATTTCATTGTCGATCGTTTGCTGCGTGAGAGGCGTTCGCGAGGTCACGCGATCGGTCGCGCTCACGCCAGTGTTGCGGTCGATGATTCCGTAGAAGCTTTGCGGCCGCACCGGGCTCGCAAGCAGGTCCGCTGGTTCGAGGTACTTGCCGGTGCCGAACAGCACGACCATCCCTGCGCCCAGCGGGCCGCGCGTCACCTCCGGACGCACCGTGATGGGTTGCCGATTGCCCGAGGCGTCGACTGCCGTGAACAACGGCCGCTTGGGCGAAGTGCCGTACGCGACCTTCCAGTTCGCCGGATTCGGATCGCGCAGGTCGAACTTCCACAGGTTGCCGTACAGATCGCCGGCATACGCATAGTCGATGATGCGATCCGCGTCGATATCGACGAAGGCCGGCGTCGACAGACCGTTATCCCAGCTCACGCCGGTCGGGCGCTGCGCGTTGCCGATGCCGGTATCGATCTTCGCGATCGATGCGCCAGTCGCGGCGTCGCGAATGTAGAGCACGGCATTGCCCGTCGTGCTGGCCGCGCCGTCACTGGCGGTGCTGTTGTAGCCGTTGCCGAAGGCAACGACCCAGCGGCCCGTACCGCCCGCCGACGTGTCGTGCGACTTCACGATCGACGGCTGGCTGAAGGTATAGCCGAGGTCGGCGTCATCGGCGTCGGTGAACTCCCAGAGGATAGTCGCCTGCGCATTACTCGTGGTCTCTGCCGCGGCAAGCCGCGAGGTGCTCGTGACATCAAGCGCATAGATGCCTTGGCCGCCCTTGTTCAGGCCGCCGGCGATTACGGTGTGCCAGGCGCCGCCCCAGTAGGCATCGCCCAGGCTGGGCGGACCGTCGACGAAATACTCGTGCTGATAGTTCTGTTGTGCCAGCTTGGTGAGGCGTGCGAGCGTCGGGCTCGGCTTGAACATCGGGCTCGGGATGAACGCGAACACTTCAGCGCCTGTGTTGGCATTGAATCCGTGCAGCATGCCGTCGTTCGCGCCTGCGTAGACCATCGGCGTGCGTTCGGCATCGGTGTCGTTGGCGGCGACGAAGGTCGAGTATGCGACGCTGCCGGATCCTTCCAGATTGTCGCGGTAACGAAACGCCGGACGGCCCACGAACAGCGGTGCCGACGACACGATATCGCCGAGTTTGCTGACGAGACGCGGCCGGAATTTGCCGGCTACGTTGCCCTCGTTGCTGTTGCTGCCGCGCAGGTACTCGAGCACAGCCTGACTGCCCAGCTGCGTCTGACGCGTAGTGTCGAGCGAATTCCACTGGAACGCGACCTTCGCGCCACTCGAGTCGCGCGTAATGATCTGGCGCGAGCTCCACGCGGGCAGCTCCTGTGCGGCATCCCACTCGGCTTCAGCATCGGTGAGCGGCGGCACGCCGTCGCCGAGCGTACCGTCGTCGTTGATGGCGAACGCGAGCAGCTGACCGGCCCAGGTGCCGCTGTTGAAACGCGTCTGGTAGATGCGCGTCAGATCGGAGATCGAGCCCGAGTTGACCGACGCCGAGGAGGCCGAGGAAACGCGGCCTTCGATGAAGTCGAAGGCGCGATCCAGTCCGTTCACCAGATTCTGCGGCTGCGTGGCGAGCACGTAGTTGTCCGGTTGCCCGTCGCCGTCTGCATCCCATTCGCCGGCTTCCGGAATGCCATTGCTGTTCGCGTCGATGAAGCCGCCGTACTTGCCGGTCAGCCACAGCATGTTCTTCGGGCCGTCGAGCGGGTTGCTGTTGAACTCCTGCGTATCGATCATGAACGTCTGCACGTTCTGGATGCCGCGGTCGTTCGGAAAATCGCTGCGCAGATCGGTCGTATTCGCGTAGTAGGCGAGGCCCGCGACGTAGTACGAGTTTTGCTTGGGCGGATAGGGGCAAGTGCCCATCACTTCGCCGAGCGCGGTGACTGTCTTGCTGCTGCAGGCGTTGTCGAACGTACCGGAGCCGCCGCCGACGCTGTCGTTCGCGCCGCTGATGCTGCCGTTCGCGCCGCTGCTGGTCCAGGTGCCGGAGTTCGACCAGGTACCGTTCAATCCTTCCATGGCGCCGACGCGGTTGGTGAGATCGCGCACGTTGATGTCGTGATCGGCGTTGCTCGGCTCGCCGTAGTCGTTGCCGTCGAGCGTGATCGTGCCGGAGGCGCCGGTGATCGTCGGCGAGGTGAAGAACGTGCCCGGCAGGCGCTTGTCGAGCCAGGGATTCGCATCGTTGATGGCGATGATGAAGTTCTTCTGGCACTTGAACTGCTGCGGATCTGACCAGCTGTTGACGACCTGAAAGCCGCCCAGCTGATCGGTCGTCAAGCCAGCCGAATACTCGGGCGTCGGACCGAGATGCTTGAAGTAGCGGATCGACTCGTAGAACAGCTCGCTGACCGGATCGAGGCTCTTGTATGCCGCGTCGCTGAACTTGTTGATGTAGTTGATGACGCCGCTGTTGAGGCCGCCGCTGGCGCCGTCAGGGTTGTTCACCAGCGTGCCGTCGGTGCGGAATTCTGCGGCCGCATTGGTGCTGCCGTCCGGCAACGTCGGGCCGACATACTTCATATTCGAGCGCAGCACGCCGCCGTCGCGAGTGCTCGAGCCGTCCGTGCTGTAGCTGATCGCTCCGAAGCGCTTCGTGCGCGCATTGCGCTGGATGGCGCCTTCCGGCTTGGAGTACGAGCCGTACGAAACGCAATTGCCGTCATCGAGACCGGCAGGCGTCGACGAACAAACCTGCACGGCTGTCGTGAACGATCCCTTGAAACCGCCGCCGCTGCCGTTGCGCGCGTCGTCGAAGCTGGTGGCGACATTGAAGCCGAAGGTCGTGTTGTAGAAGTACAGCGCGGAATCGCCGTAGGGCGTCACGGTGTTCGGCGCAACGTTCGTGCCCGAGGTGAGGTACTTGATCGGAAACCAGCTGTCGTTGTCCGTCTTGCGTGCGCGGCGGACCACCGTCTCGGCGCTACCGCCGCTGGTATCGACGATGCGATTGCCGCCGGTCATCGTCATGATGAACATGTCGATCGCCGTCATCGACATCCAGTTCAGGAAATTGCCGCTCCACGCGCCCGAGCAGGTGTGATTCGGCAGACCCGCTGCCGAGCCGGTCGGATTGAACTGCGTGGAGGCATACGAGTAGCACTTCCTGGGGTTGAAGTAGCCGATGTACTCGTATGCGGGGAGGTAGCAGGCGCCGACGCTGTGACCACCGACGTCGACGCGGCCGGCACATCCCGTCGGCACACCGACGTTATCCGTGTACGCGGCGCCGCCCATCGGTGTTTCGACCGACATGTTCAGCAGCACGTTCGGATCGGCACGCGACAGCAGATAGAGCGGCACGTCCTGCAGTGCCACCGGAGCGCCACTGGCGCTGCCGGCGACGGCTCCGGCCGCCAGGACGGCGATCACTGTCTTGTGCAAGAGCGAGCGCGGGAAGGAGTTCATGATGCAACCTCGGCTACTGATGCAGCTCGACGATGTCGATGCGCAGCACGTTGCTGCCGCGAACGGTCAGTCGCGCGCGATCCACGTAGCCGATGCCCACCAGCGTGTCGCACGCGATGGAGTCGCCACGGAAATCGAAGCACTGGGCGATGGCGGAATTGAACTGATACGTCTGGCCGTGATCGACCTGCACGAAGTTCGTCGTAACGCGCGTCAGACGACCTTCGATGACGCTCGAGGTGCCCGCGGCGAGCGGCTGCAGTGCCGGCCAGGCCAGCGCGAGCAGTGCGCCGAAGAAGCGAGCGGCGGTGCGTTTCATGTGTGCGTCCTCGTGCGCATTGGCATCAATGTGTCTTCAGAACCTGCGGGCGAAGGTCGACTGCAGCACCACCTGTGCTTGCGCGGTGCCGCCCTGCGCCGCCGATGTAATGCGGTAGTAGATGCGGCTTGGCGGCGGTCCGGTCGGCGGCACACTCAAGGAGTCGGCCACTTCCTCGAGCTCTTCCACGACGAACTGCGGGTCGGCGCCCGCCATGCCGCCGCCGCTGATAGCGCTGCCGCGCGTCGTACTGAATGACTCGTCGGTCACGTACGCCCACGAAGTCGTCGTCCACCAGCTCGGCGTCTGCAGTGCCATGTCGGCTGGCAGCACGCCACGATCGAAAATCTGGCAGCGGCCGGAAGTGCAGGGCGACGGCGCGACGACCATGCCGTCGATGATCCGCTCGCCGTTGCGCAGCCCGGCCTCGGACGATTCGAACGCCAGGTCCCGATCGCGCATGCCCGCCGACATGCGTTCCTGCAGCCGCGTTGCCTGGCTCGCGCCGAGCACCAGCACTGTCATGACCAGCAGCAGCAACAGGCTCACCACCAGCACCGCGCCGCGCTGCTGCTGCATCGACAGAGAGACCGGCTTACAAGTCATCGAGGCTTCCTCGTCAATTCACGCGAACGCGATTGCGAATGCTGGCCGTCGCCGTGAAGACTTCGCGCAGGCGACGGTCGCCGGGCGCTGCTACGGTCACGTCGAGCAGGTTGTAGCTGCGACGATCGGTGTCGGCCCCGTATTCATCGAGCGCGCGCACCAGCAGGGCGACACTCACGCTGATCACATCGTTCCAGTCGGTGACGCTGTCAGCCGTGCGGTACTCATCGACGACCACGTCGCCGTTGGTGTCGATGCCGTACTGCAGCTGGATCTGCTCGATGCCTTCGACCAGTTCTTCAGCGCCGTTCAGTCCGCGGCGACGCCACAGTGAAGTGGTGCCCGCCGGCGCGGGGTCGCTCGCGTCGCCGACGCGCGAGCTCGGTGCGATGAAATAGGCAACCGTCTCGACGGGAACCACCTGAGTCACGGCTCGCCGGTACGCATAGTTGACGGTGGCGCTGGCATTGCCCGGGACCTGGCCGGCCGCGTTGGCGACGTGGCTGATGATGCCGGTGCCCGCAGCGTAGTTGCTGACCTGGAAGACGGAAATCGCCTCACAGCTGTAGGCCAGCACGATGTCGCCCGTCTCGACTGCGCCGCTACCTGCCGCAATCTGCAACGTATTGGTCGGTGAACCGACGTCGCTGGCCAACGGCAACACGACTCGCTCACGCACTGGCACCCGCACCACCAGCACGTCGCTGCCGCTCAGGGGCGAGGGAATGCTCGCGTCCATGGCCGGCGACCAGACGTTCGCGCCGGTCGCTTGAAAGCCGGTAACCGGGCCGGCGAGGAAATTCCACTGCAGTGTCGTCGAGTTGTTCAGTGACGTGCTGAGATACGTCGGCTGCCGCGCACAGCCGACGAATCCGGACGCACGCAGGTCCGTCATGATCGTGTTGAGCGCGAAGCGGCCGTTTTCTTGAATACGCGACAGGCGCTCGTTCGTCTCATAAGAGTTCTTCGAGCTGACGAAGATCGCGACCACGCCGGCCAGCAGCAGCAGGCTGATCGCCACCGCCACCATCAACTCGATGACACCGAAACCGCGCGCGAGCTGGGCGCCGGAACATCTGTTGCCAAAGCCGGCGGTGCGCATCGTTCAGATCTCCGACCGCGTCTGGAACATCGGCAGGCTCGCCGGGTCGTACGTGCGCGCCGTGATCTTCTCTTCGCGCTCGCGCCAGCGAATGGTGATCGTGACGATCCGGCCGTTGCGCACGATGCGTCCCGCAGCGTCGCCGTCGGAGCCCGGCAGGAGGCGATTGATCGAGGCCTGCCACGCTGCGATGTCGGCGGCAGCAACCGTACTGGCGGTGCCGGCCTGATCGAAGCCGGTCGCGTCGTTCGCCATGTCGTAGTTGCCGGCGTTGAAGCCGGTCTGGTTGGACCGCATGCGGTCCAATATGTCGGCGGCCAGCATTGCCGCCTGCGAGCGGACGTACGATTCCTGGTTGTTCTTCAGAGTCGTCAATTGCAGCGCGGCGACGCCGAGCAGCCCGACGGAAATCAAGACGAGCGTGACGAGCACCTCGACCAGCGTCATGCCGGTCTGTAGCCGAGATGAGGGTGTCGCCCCGACGCAGCTCATGGGCACGCTCTCTTGTTGGTGTGCAGGCGTCCCGTGGCGGTGATCTTGACCGTGCGCAGGTTGTCGCCGATGCAGACGGAGTGTCTGATCGTGAATGTCGTATCCACGGCGCCGGACGGCGGCAGCCCGGTCGCTGCGAAACGCACAGCGGGGCGATTGTTCGTCAGCACCGAAACGCCCGACGGCGCTGCGTCAAACCGCTGCAGGATTTCGTCGCCGACGTCGATGACGCCGGCGGTGCCAACCGCGTCGACGAAGACCAACCAGCCGCTGCCCCAGTCGTTGTCGGTGCCGGTTCGACACACGTCGCTCGTCGGAGCCGACCTTGCACAGACAGCAGTCGGCAGGCCGCGTTTCACTGCCTCGCTGCGCGCTGCGCTCAGCGCGACGACCAACGCGTTCGTGTCGGCGACCACGCGGTTGGTGCGTATCATCTGGGAGAACGACGGCACGCCGAGGCCGAGCAGAATCGCGAGGACCGCGACAGCTGTCATAAGCTCAAGGAGACTGAAGCCCGATTGGCGGCGCGTACTCATGGGCGCCGAACCTGCCCACCGCTGCAATCAGGGACAATCTCATCCGACCGGTGGTGTTAGCGCGCGGATGAATGGCGCGCCTGTAGACATAACAACACGTACCCAGTTCACAGCTTGCGACTGGGACGCGCTTCACATGTTTTTAGGAGCAGCCCCTTTCAGCCCGGCGGGCTGAAAGGGGCGAATTGGTGGAGGCGGCGGGAATCGAACCCGCGTCCGTAAGCACTACGCCACAGGACACTACATGCTTAGCCCATTCTTTGATTCTCGCCATGCGCTACCCGAAGGGCAGGGAAGACGCACGG
>Ga0068864_100005541_pt1 | contig 10352 bp, 10 predicted proteins | sample KBSSwiS72_FD_66586 | JGI IMG/M metagenome (GOLD analysis project Ga0068864, IMG submission 66586) | Switchgrass rhizosphere microbial communities from Kellogg Biological Station, Michigan, USA - KBS Switchgrass S7-2 | ecosystem: Host-associated > Plants > Roots > Rhizosphere > Soil ...
CAAGGATCACCGGATCAGGCGACATGAAAGTTGTGCTATCCAAAAAACTGGATGCAACTATTACGGGTAGCGGTTCTGTTTATTATCATGGTAATCCAATAATCAGCACAAAAATTACCGGCTCGGGTAGAGTGATACCATTTTAAGATAAGGTTAGGGTTAGTCAAGCCATCACATAGTAGTGGGTTTCATTGGAAAACCGCCATAGGTGTCCCTTCGGACAAATAAGAAAATACCCATTAGTTTCTAATGCCGGTTGGAAACAGCCGGGATTTTTTTTTGTTTATTTTCAAAGTAATGAATATTGAGTTGTTCAGGAAATGTGATCATGACTAGGAAAACAATCAGAACTGGTTTATAAATAACTCAACCACCATTTGTCTTTATTATTCTGTTTATAATTATCAAATGCTTTGCAGACCGGGTAAAGAAAAAGAATTACGCCAATCCAAATCAAATAAACGGTAATGAGACCGAAGCCAAAACCTTTTAATGCTTCTACTCTATACGGCATTGCTGCTGTGGCCATGTTTTGCCAGCCAAAACCAGTAAGCCCGGCAGCCAATAAAGCTAAAAAATGAATGAGATAAATATGTATGATGTAAAAGAAAAAGGGTACTCTTCCAAATACACAAAAGAAATTCACAAACTTCCCTTTTAACTTTTCGGTATTCGCCAGGAAGAGTAATGAAACTCCCAATGTCAATAGCAAAAAGCTGAGCGAAGGAGGGTACTTGGTCAAGTTAAAAAATGAAAATAAATTTTGTTTAATGTTGCCATAATTTTTCCAGGGTAAAAGATTTCCGTAAAGATTAGTTCCTCTAAGTATTAATAAGAGGGCTAATGCTCCAATACCGATGCGATTGAATATTTTTTTGCGTTTTAATGGGTCAAAAGATTTTTCGTAAAATATGCCAAAGCTATACCCCAATGACATTACAGCTATCCATGGAATGACGGGATAATTAATTCTAATAATAAGGCCGGGGGTAATATTATAAAGCTTCCGTTCATGAATAAATGACCATAGAACATTTCCTTCAAAATGTGTTGCATCCAGCAAATTGTGCCCGAAAATTAATACACAACTAAAAATGATAAGATACTTTTTAGGCAGATGTATGAGTGCCGCTAAAAAGATCATGCTTATTCCCAATGCCCAAATGACCTGGAAAACGATCTCTCCAAAATGAACATCAAAATGCCACCCGAAGTTTATAATGATAAGCTCAATAAAAACTAACCAAAGCCCACGTTTTACCAGGAAGCCCGAAAGTTCATTAAGCGTTTTTCTTTTGCCAATGATAAAGGCTGAGAGACCTGCAAGAAAACTAAATGCCGGCGCACAAAAATTAGTTATAAACCTTGTAAGAAAAATAGGTACAGTTGTCAGGGCAGGATCAGTTGGGTCAAAAAAATAAGACGAGTAATGAAAATAGTCCCTCACATGGTCAATTGCCATTATGATAATCACCAGGCCTTTTAAAAGGTCGAGAGATTCAATTCTTTTCTTCGCTATTGAATTCATAATTACAATTTGAAATAGGAAAGTTTTGAAAGACGATACCCGTTACAGGGTTGCTGCAACGGTGAGGTTTACACGTCCCCATAACGCAAAGGCTTGTAACAGGGTTGCGGCTAAGGTCGGACACGGCCGCAGTGTGGGAATTTGTTGTGTCCGTGCAAATTGTAATGAAATGCTTTAATAGCTCTGGTTGTTTATTCGATGGTGTTAACTAATGTGTTGTTTCAAAAAATTGGTCGTGACTACTGTCGCGAATTCATCATTCAAACTTGCCAGGGCAGTTTCATGAATAAGTTCGGCAGGATAATTTTGTCCTTCCAACCCTTTTTTATTGAAAGTGGCTGTCGCGTCAGAAACAATAAAAGTGTCGAACCCGAAATTGCCTGCCATTCTTGTTGTTGTCGATACGCAATGATCAGTTGTTAAACCAACTATGACAAGCTGGGTGATTTTTGTTTTGTAAAGCTGCACTCCAAGGTCGGTACCAATAAAAGCACTATTTACATTTTTTTTTATTACAGTTTCATCATTTAGCGGCTTTACCAGGTCTTTGAACTCATTTCCTGCATGGGTTTCATGTAATAAAGATGCCGGATTGGATGAGCAATGTTTAATATGAAAGATCGGAAGACCTTTTTCTCTCCAAAGTCGCAAAAGCTCAGCTGCATTTTCTTCTGCATTTGGATTATTTCTTTGCCCGCCCCAATATTCAATATTGTCGAATCCTTTTTGAATGTCAATAAGAATCAATGCGGGTCTGTCTATTCTTATAATACTCATTTTTAGTTTTCAAATTTTTAAATGATTTACCCGATATGCGATTATAACAATTGTTCAAAATACCCGCCTATCTTCTTTTCCGTATCTATAAATTGCAGTTCTAATATCCAATGTCTTTTATTGCCATTTGTATCCAGTAAAAACATATCATTGTGATTTTCCGGGTGAATATCTAATTCAAGACTTTTTGGATCCAGAGGTTGTTCGTGCGGAAATTTTCCCACAATATGTCCTGCGATCTCGCCTGTAAATGTCCAGCCATATTCACTGGCTTTTTCAACAACATACAGAAATAATTCTGAGGCTTTTAATTTTGTTTGTAGTTGAAACCATGCTTGAACTTCATACCACGCTTTTTCTACATCCCTTTTTAATTTTAATTTGGTTGCGTTGTTTCCAACTACATAAGTTCTTCCCAGGTCAGCTTCGTAACCTTCTACAATGGGTCCAAAATCAATAAATAGAATATCATCTTCCTGTATTATTTTATCGGGAGGGTTTTCATTATAAGTTGCTAATGTATTTACACCGGTTCTTACAATTTTCTTGTGCCAGTGATTCGTGACACCAAATTTTTCCAGCGCCAGGTCAGAAATTTCCAATGCAAGCTGCGCTTCCGATTTTCCGGCCACTATTAAATTGTTCTTTTCAACGGCATCAAATAATTCGACTGCAATCGTTTGTGCATTTAACAGTTTTGTTTTACTCATTTTTAATTTGTTTTAAAAAAGTAAAACAAAAAAAATGAATCCGGCTGACCTAAAAGTTAATCTACATTAACTTGCCGTATTTTTTTCTTTAAGGTACTCAGGAACTGGGGAGTAACGCCTAAATAAGAGGCAATGTCTTTTTGGGAAAATCGTGTTTCAGCATAGGGTTTCTTTTTAAGAAACAGGATATATCTTTCTTCAGCCGGTGCAGATAAGATTGAATTGATCTGGTCTTTTTGGGAAATGTAGGCCTTTTGGAAAAGTATCCTGAAAAATCGTTCAAACTTCGGGATCTTTTGATATAACAAATCTAAGTTGTTCTTACTTATTTGTATTAAATCAGTATTTTCTATTGCCTTAATATTCGATGTTGAAGGAGTGCCTGTAAAAAAGCTATATAGATCATCTGCCCACCATTCTTCAATTAAGAAATCGACGATATGTTCAACACCCTGTTCATCCAGGTAATATGATTTTAAACAACCTTTGGTTATAAAAGTTTCATATTTGCAAATATCTCCTTCACGCAATAAAAACTCGCCAGGCTCTAAAGATTTTGAATTTAAAATTGAGACAAAAAACTCTGTTTCTTCGGCGGTTAAAGAAATATGCCTTGATATATTAGAAAGCAAAAGTTCAACATTCATGTTTGCTTGTTGTATGTTACTGAACAAGGATAGCTGACTATAAATATATTCAATATTCCAATGCTTTGAATTTGCAAGCCTTTGATTTTCACATTTTGCTTATTGCATTTTTTATATTGCTGATTGGTCAATGATTTATTGATAACATATTATCTGGAAAAATTTATTCATCTCCCTGACAATAATCATCTTCTGAAAAACTGAAGTCATTGTTTTTCATTGATTAATAAATCTATATTTAGTGTGGAAGAACCAAAGAAAAACGGATCAAAGTAAATTGATCACATGACAGAATTTGGATAACTCTGAATTGTCGGAGGAGTTTTTGTTGTTGCACCCCCGGCATGGTATTGGCGGATTTTTATATTATTTTTCATTTATAAAACATGTTTTATGGAAACAAAAGCAGTTGAGAGACAGAAAACGTCCTGGCCAACTCTTTTTGACAAGGGCTGGATGGACAAATTTTTCAATGCACCATTGGATGAATTCCTGAATTTTGGAAAAGTGATGAATGTGCCGGCTGTAAATGTGTCGGAAACTGACAAGCATTTCAAGTTGAACATTGCTGCTCCCGGCCTGGAGAAAAAGGATTTTAAAATAGATACAGACGATGATATGCTGACTATTAGTGCAGAACATGAAAGAGAGGAAAAGGAAGAAAAGAACGGACGTTTCAACAGGAGAGAATATAACTATACAAGCTGGAGCCGCAGCTTTTCATTACCGGAGAATTGTGATACAAGTAAAATTGAAGCAGAGTATAAAAATGGTGAGTTGAAAATAATGATCCCTAAAAAAGAAATAAAAGAGTCTAAGAAGAATGTAAAATCAATAACAGTAAATTGATGGGATGCAAAAAAATGGACAGCCCTCCCGATTTATCGGGAGGGTTTTTAATAAAGCAGGTTTTTAAGTTTATCCAGATTCGAGATAGCGATCTTACCTTCTTTTATCTCTATTAATTTTTCTGATTTAAAATCACTGAGTGTGCGGATCAATGATTCCGTAGCAGTACCCACATAGTGGGCAATATCTTCCCTGGATATTTCAATTGGCCTGGCCTCACCATTAGGATTGAACTTGCTGTGTATATCCACCAGCGCTTTTGCTACTCTTTTACGTAATGAACTATAGGCGAGGCTCATCAGCCGCTCTTCTTTATCTTTTACATTCTGTGTAATGATGCGGATAAATTTGGCAGCAATATTTATATCTCCATTGATCATTTGCAGAAAATCTTCACGGGGAATCATTAATATTTCTGAATCTTCAAGTACGAGAGCCGAATCATCATAATTCTTATCTTCTATCAGTGCTGTATGACCAAGAAAATCTCCCTGGCTAAGTAGATCGGTGATATATTCTTTACCATCCTCATGTGTTTTAACACATTTTACTTTTCCCTTCATGATAAAATATAAGAACCGGGGCCGCTTACCTTCCTGGTAAAGCGTTTGTTTTTTGGAATAGGATTCGATATTATATTGTTCAGCAAGTTGATTTAATGCCCCGGCGTCTTTTACATCTTTGATGAATTGGCTAATGCCTTGTTGTGTGGGGGGATAAAGCGTTTCAAGAATTTCTGCTTTTTTCAAACGTGTTTCAATAGCATTCAGCAGTTCAATATCTTCAAAAGGCTTGGTGATATAATCGTCGGCGCCCATTTCCATTCCCTTGCGCAGATCGCTGCGTTCAGTTTTCGCTGTGAGAAATATAAAAGGAATACTTTGTGTGTCTGTATTCTTGCGCAGCATGTGCAATACGCCATAGCCGTCTAGCTCAGGCATCATAATATCGCAAACAATTACATTGGGTTTTTCTTTTAGTGCAACATCTACGCCTTTTTTACCATTCTCGGCAGTAAAAGTTTTATACCCGGCCATCTCAAGAATTTCTGCTGTATTTTCTCTGATGTCTTTATTGTCATCAATTACAAGAATAGACTTCATTATTTATTTTTTATTGAGCGGAGGGAAATTCGACTGTCACGGTGGTACCCTTTTCTAATTCGCTGTGCAATTTAGCCCTTCCTCCTAATAAATCAATATATCTCTTCACAATATGGAGGCCTAGCCCGGTGCCCTGTATATTTGAGGCATTGGCTCCCCGGAAAAAACTGGAGAACAAATGTTCCTGGTCTTCGAGGGAAATCCCAATTCCTTTATCAGCAATTGAAATAATAGTTGTTCCGGCATGCGTATGGCAATCCAGCTTAATAACCGAATTTGCATCGGAAAACTTAATAGCATTTGAAAATAAATTGAACAGGATATTCTTGAGCAATTTTTTATCGGAGTAAAGTTTTTCATCACCCGTATAAGTATATTCTATTTGCTGACCAGCTTTTATCAGTCCTTTCATTTCTTCAATTGTATCTTCTATCATTTCCTTGCCATTAAACTCATGAGGGTCAGCAGCAACTTTTCCTTCATCCAGTTTTCCCAATGAGAGAAAATCATTCAGAATATCATTAAGGTGTTTTACAGAGTCTTTAATTTTTTTTATATGCCTGTCTCTTTTTCCCTGGTCTTCTTCCGAGATATATTTAGATAAAAGCGAAGCAGATGATAGGACAGTACTCAAAGGCGTTCTGAATTCATGCGATGCCATTGAAACAAAGCGGCTCTTGATCTCATTTAATTGTTTTTCCTTGTCCAGTGCTTCACTTAGTTCCTGTTGAGATTCTTCCAGTTTTTCAAGTGCTTCTTTAAGTATTTGTGTACGTTCATTCACTTTTGCTTCCAGTTCCGAGTTAAGCTTTCTTATATCATTGGTCACAGTTTCCAATTCAGACTGCTTTTCCAATAAATTTTTTTCTATTTCTTTTCGGCGGGTAATATCAATGATAAAAGCAATGACAAAAGTTTCTCCATCTTTTTGATAGTGGCTAAGACTGACTTCTACCGGCACATCTGTACCATCTTTTTTCTTACCAAAAAGATCCCGGCCTGCACCCATAGCCCGGTTTTGTGGGTGAGCATGAAAATTATTACGATGCCCCTCATGCCGGGGACGAAAACGATTCGGGATGAGTATCTCAATAGTTTTTCCAATTAATTCGTCAGCCACATAATTGAAAATTGCTGTAGCTGCAGGATTGACCAACACGATTTCACCCTTCCGGTTAGTAAGAATGATCCCTTCCGTTGCGTTTTCAAACAATGACTCGAGATGTTTATGATCAACTACCATAAGCCTGGTTATGATTGATTTGAATACAGTAAAAATAAATAACCAGAAGCTAAATTGATGTTTTATGCTACAATTTTTTAAATCAGAATTTATGTTAGTGAGATAAGACGATAATCAGGAAGTGTTCAGCGTATAAAACCGGGCAACTCATCAAAATGGCGGGATTGGTTTTTATCCAGCAAAAATTCTTTTAAGCCAAAAAAAAGAGATTTAAAGGCTGTATAAATTTCACGATTAAAATTAAGAAGAGTTGATATTTCGGTTTCATTTACATGACCAGCAGTACTGCTGCCGTAGAGTTGCTTAAGTGTCGTGTTATAGCCTTCAGTAACATTTTTGTAAACGGGTGTAAGCTCGTCTGGCACCGGATGAGGGTTTTCTAATACAAGCCGGACATTCATTTCAAAAAAATCGTTCACCCGATTTTTGGAAGTAGTATAAAAACTAAATTTTATATCATTGGATGAATTGCGCAATTGCTTAATATCTGGCAATGCATCTTTAAAATTCTTTGCTGCATACATACAGTTCCTTACGGAGGACATAAGCCTGTCCAGTTTTTCAAAATCATCTCCCTGGTGCATTTCATTTTGAAGCGTAATATAAAAACTATGTATTTCTCCATGCAGGTATTTAATATGCTCATATTTTTCCGGGATGTTATATCCAGTAAATTTTTCACTTAATTTCATTTCATTGGTTAAATGATTTTTATTTTCGAAGCAACTCATGGCAAAATCAAATACTGCAAAAAGAAAATGTCTTGCTTCGTTTTCTACCGCTTCAATAGCAAGGGTTGGTTCAGTGGCCGGTACTTTATGGATAAAAAGTGTTTCTTCATCCGAAACAAAGATTTTCCCGAGATACTTCGCAACCAGGTTCAGGAATGGATAAAATAAAATGATACCAATGATATTTAGCAATGTCTGGAAGAAGACAAGTGCGATCAACTTATCTTTTATTCCTATTGTAGTCGTTATAAAATTATTGACAGGTGCCAAAAGAATGAGCACCAGCAACACCGGGATTGTGTTAAAAATAAAACTCGCCAGCGCTACCCGCCGCTTAGCGGCATTTCCATTTATACTCGCGATAAATAATTTAAGCGTAGTACCGATTTCTGATCCGAGAACGATAGCAGTGGCGGCGAATAAGCTGATAGCACCGGCAAACAGGGCGCTTAATGTTATGGCAACGGTTGCTGAACTGCTTTGAATAAGAGCTGTTATTATCAATCCTATTAAAAGAAAAACAATTGCAGGAGACTGTTCAAATTGCTGGAGGTCCACATTTTTTACAAGCCCTTCTATACCTGTTTTTATATAGCTTAAGCCCACAAACATAAAACTGAAGCCAAGAAAAAAACGACTTAGATTAAACCATTTGGTATGCTTATTAATAAGTGCATATGCAATACCGGCAATCCCTGTGATTGGTAATGCGAAATTTTCAATATTGAATTTAAAACCTAGTAAGGCAATGAGCCAATTGGTTACAGTTGTGCCAAGATTGGCTCCTAATACTATTGCCAGCGCATTTTGCATGGTAATAATACCGGCGCCGACAAATGCAAGTACCATCAGGTTTACAATAGAGCTGCTTTGTAAAACAGCCGTGACAATGGCACCACCCCCGATCGCTTTTAATTTATTTGAAGTTTGTTTTTTTAAAAAGAGCTTAAATTTTCTGCCTGCCAGTTGTTTCAATGACTCTTCCAGGAATTTAATGCCCAACAGAAAAATAGCAATGCCGGCTAACGCTTTCCAGATATCAATTGAAGACATATTTAATTTTCAAACTTACATTAAAAAAAACCGGCACACTTGAAGTTGCCGGTTTAAATCGTATTCATATTTATAGATTAGGTCAGGAAGTATGCATATTCAAATTGCTTAGAATTTCATTAGCTGTGGTAACGCCGGTTTTTCTCCACAGGATATTTCCTTTTTTAAAAATAATCAGTGTGGGTATAGCTTTCACATTATACAACTGTGTGTATTGTGGCGCTTTTTCTATATTCAGTTTTAAAATGATGGCTTTATCACCCACCTTGTCTTTTACTTCACTTAATACTGGGCTCATTAGTTTACATGGACCGCACCAGTCGGCATAGAAATCGACGATCACTGGTTTATTTCCGTTAATATGTCCTTCAAAATTATTCATGGTAGTTAATTATTTTTAGTAAGCTTAATTTTTTCATAGGCTACCAGGTAGTGTATCACAAGAATAACAGACCAAATAACAGAAATATACAAGGGTAAAGAATTAAAGTCGAAAGCATTATTTAGTAGCCAAATTGCCCACAAAACCATATTAACAACAATAAATATGGTAAGATGTGATTTAAATGTTGTAACCCATTTCACCAACTTCCTTATTTGACTTTTTGATTCCATTCAGTTCTTATTACGAATCTATTCCACTAATTAGGCCCACATTATGACCTCGATCATTCTAAATAATGATTATGGGCTGATCTTTCTGTGAGTATTTACTGCTTAACCGGCAATACTAATGCCAATCAGTTTACCTATTGAGAACGTAATTCCGGCGGCAGCTAATCCAAATAAAACCTGCCGGAAACCAGAAAACCAAATACTGCGACCCGTAAATAAAGTGATGGCTGAGCCAATCAGAAATAAGCCCGCTGCACTTAATCCAAGGCTCCATAAAATTGTAATAAAACTGCTGCCAAAAAAGAATGGTATAACAGGGATGATAGCGCCAATAGCAAATAATACAAATGAAGCAATAGCAGCCGTCCATGCAGAACCTTTCAATTCTTCTGGATTAATGCCAAGCTCTTCTTTGATCAAAATTTCATATGCCTGTGAAGTATCATTCATCGTTTTTTCTGCCATGCTTTTTGCCTGTTCTTCCGGAATGCCTTTGGCAATATAGATGAGTTGTAATTCTTTTAATTCAGTTTCAGGGTTGTTTTCTATTTCCTCCATTTCTAATCGCATTTGTCTTTCATATAATTCCTGTGAACTTTTAACTGAGATCCATTCGCCTAAAGACATCGATAATGCTCCTGCTAATAAACCGGCAAGACCCGCGAGTAAAACACCCTGTTCACCATTGGTAGCACCTGCTACACCCATTACCAAACTCATATTGGAAACCAAACCATCATTAGCGCCGAGCACAGCAGCCCGTAATGCATTTCCGCCAACTGTCTTATGTCTTCTGCCTTCAAGCTTTGATAATTTTTCGCCGGATACTTTGCTTTGTGTTTCTATTAAGGATTCTAAAATCTTTACATGATTGGTTTCATGTCCGCTGAGTGGAATATTTTGCTGCTGTTTGTCTTTTTGTTGTTTAATAGCTAACACTTTTTCTGTTTCTACTAATGAGCTTACTACATATTCATACCCCAAAATTTTACCAATCCGATTCAGCATTTTGGCCCGCCAGGAAGGAGGTGGCAAATGAATAGTAATACCTTTTTGTTTATTGTTATGCACCATTCCGTCTGCATGACTCATTTCA
>Ga0068864_100005543_pt1 | contig 10350 bp, 7 predicted proteins | sample KBSSwiS72_FD_66586 | JGI IMG/M metagenome (GOLD analysis project Ga0068864, IMG submission 66586) | Switchgrass rhizosphere microbial communities from Kellogg Biological Station, Michigan, USA - KBS Switchgrass S7-2 | ecosystem: Host-associated > Plants > Roots > Rhizosphere > Soil ...
GGCCCGTTGATTCGAGGGGAGGACGGAATCGGACGGTGGGTCTTCCCAGTCGTTGGATCACGCCCCGCCAGTTCTGGCGGGGCGTGATAGTCACCGTTGATTACTACTTCGAACCGCCCGACTCGGTGAGCAGTTGGGCGAGGACGGCGCGCCGGATCGCGCGCTTCACGAGAGCACGCTTCACGACAGCACGCTTGACGGCACGACGCTTCACGGCCTTCTTCACCAAAGCACGCTTGACCACGCGACGCTTCACGGCCTTCTTGACCATCCGACGCTTCACGACAGCGCGCTTCACGGCGCGCTTCTTCATGGCGCGTCTTGCCATCGCTCTCTTCACTGCTTTCTTCGCCAAGTTGCCCTCCTTGAACCATCGCGGTTACGCCGCGAAGCAGGCTGGCGAACGACGCCACAAGATGTTGGCCTGCTCGTCAAGTTCGGCACGTATTGTAGTACAACTTCGCAACGTGTCACGGCAACTTTTTAGGGTCGCACTCTCTCTCATCAGAGTCCCACGCGGTCCTCGCTGTGGTCCTCGCGCACGGTGTCTCATTGCCGCTCGCTGAGGTAGGTCACCATTTCTTCCACGAGATGCCCGCGTCGCGCCTGTTCAGCTGCTTCTGCTCTGTGACGCTCGTGAACTTCTGCTTGGCCATGGTTCATGTCTCCGCGCGTGAAAGTGTGGAGCTCGCCTTGCGGAACAGGCGATCGTGGTCGGTGTCGAAGTGGTAGAGCTTGGCGACCGTGGTCGCTTCATTCACGACTGGCGGGTCACGGAGAGGCACGCCACGGTGTCGACGTTTTCGTGCAGATGTTCGTAACGGCGCATGCCCACCGGCACGCTAGCCAACCCCTCGAGCCGGAGGGCGTAGGTCAATGCCGTGCGCGCCGGAGTACACACTGGCGAGGCGGCCCACTCGGGCTGCACCTGCGAAGTGAGTAGGTCGCCGTGCCCGAATGGCTGGCGCCCGACCAGCGCGACGTGCGGAGGGACGGAAATTTCGCGACGACCGGCGGTTGAGTGGCCCGACCAGACGCTGGGCCGGCAGCGACGCCCAGAACCCGTGGCCCGCCTTCGAGCAGAGCACGATGTCCTGCCGCCGTCCGGCCAACGCGTGGCCCAGCATCCGCTCGCTGTCACCTGAGACGTACGAGTTGGCGGTGTCAACAACGTCACGCCATGATCGAGCGCTGCGGCAATCGTCCGGAGCGTTTCGGCGGCGATGTCGCGGCGCCTGTCCCGCCCGAGGTCGTTGCCACCAAATCCAAGCGCCGAGACGAGGAGCCCCGTTGCGCCGAGCACCCGGTATTCCATCGTGGCAGATCATACGGCTGCTGGCGCATGCACCTGGACAATTCGTCATGCGCTCACGGTCGCATGACCGTCGCTAGGTGGTGAGCAGCGATGGCAGCGACTTGAGAAACGCGTGCACGGCAGCCACGTTGCCTGCGTCCGCGATAAACCGGAACTCGGATGGGTTCACCGTAAGCTGCTGCCGATCGCCGGACGCGCTGACGTTCGAGAGCATCACGGGACACTCGTCGAAGAGCGCCATCAGCGCCGCCCATGCGGGCAGATCGAGCGTGGCGAGGACGTCGAGCCGGCGGCGCGCGCGCCACGGCGTCCCGGTCCGCAGTTGCTGGCGCAGCTCGCGACGAAGCGCGCGCAGCTCGAACTGCAGATCCCGATCGCTTATCTGCATGCCGTCCAGCACGTGGATGACCTGCTTGGCGGCGGCCACTGACACCTCGTTGTGCAAGGTTGTCCATCCCACCCGGAACACCATGACAAGATCGTGCGTCGATGCGGCAGGCCACCGACGTGGCCAGCAATCGAGTCCCAGATTGCACGTCGCGGCGATTGCATCCGTCGCCTCGCGCGGCGTGAATGGCCTCGCTTGCACCGAAGAGCCAGCCACGAGCGCATTCGCGAGGAACGCGAGCTCCTGATTCCGGGCCACCCATCCGGCCGCGTCGGATTCGGCCCAGCCGCGCAGGTAGTCGTGCAGCGCCGGAGTGACTGGCTCCGTCACGTCGTGCGTGCCGGGGAGCAGCGCACGTGACGCATCGGCCAGCACGCCGCCCTCGCGCAGGACGTCGATCACCGCGGCCGTCGATGGCGCCGCGTCCGCTGAAGGCTCGGCGGTCTGCGCGCTGTCTGACTCGGCGGCCTGAGGGTTGCTCTCGTCCACTTCCAGCGCCCGCTGATACGCGCCGAACACGAAGTCATCGTGAGGCGGTGCGGACGCGGTGAGTGACACGCGACGGGCCGAATCGAGGAAGGCGCGCGCCTGGTCGGCCGGCAGGAACCCGAGCCGAGTCCGGCGGCCCTCCCGGCTCTGCGACAGGTCGAAACGTCTTTGCCCCGCATCCGACAGCAGATTGTCGAGACCGTCGATTTCCCACCCAGAGTCCGACAGGCTGCGGCAGCCCCGCATCACGCGATGGAACGTGCCGCTGTGCTGCTCCGCGAGTGCGACGAGCAGGGAGACGATCACATCCCACCCATCCGTCCGCCGCGCGACCACGAGGTAGCCGCCGATCTCCGCGTGCACGCCGCGCTCACGGCCGGCGTTCAGCGTCGGGTCGGCGCCGCTCTCTTCCGCCACGGGAGAGAACACCGCGGAGTCGAAGACTTTGATCTGGGGTGACAGCCCGGCGACGACCAGCGCCTCGTCCATCTTCGACACACGGTCGGCGGCGATCTCCGGGCCGGCGTCGACGAGCACCTCGAGCCACTCGCAAAAGCGCGACGCGTCGAACTGCTCGTCCGCGCCGGCGCGATCGGCCTTCCACAGGTCGAGGTCGAAGACGGCCGTCAGCTGTGCGGGTGTCGCCAGCGTCAGCAGCTCACTACAGTCCTGAAGTCCGAAGTGCGCGATCGCGAGATGCAGGACTTCGGGCGGCAGGTGTGGCACCGCAAGCGCCAGCTGCGGATCGGCAGTAATTCGGGCGAGGACGTTGGAGCGGGTGCGGTCCTCTGGCATGGGCCAGTGATGATACCGGCCGTCGGCTGCAAGAAACAGTCTTGAACTACGGAGGGCCGTGCAGGATACTAATAGTGCGAGGGGCCGCTTTCGAGCACGAGGCGGCCCCTTCGTCGTTTTCGCGCTACTGCTTGTCGTAGACCGCCAACTGGGTGACCTTCTCACCCTTCGCGTTCGTGCCGCTCGACGTCACGGTGCGCGACTTGCCGTTGGCCGCCACGACGATTTCTCCACTCAAAACCGCCTTGCCGCCTTTCTTCGTCGTGAAACCCATCATGTTCGCGTTGAGGATGGTGTACGACCGCGTGTCGGACGACGAGTCGCCCGTCACGGCGTAGTCCTTACCGTCGAACTTGCCGGTCCACTCGCTGTGGAACGCCTTCCCTTCGGCGTCGATGCCGTCGATTGCCACTTTCACGCTGTCTCCGGCTTCCGTGTAGACCACAAGAGTGTTCTTCGCCACTCCCGAGAACTTGGACTTCGCTTCATTGAGCTTCCACGAGCCGATCTGCGGACTGGCGGCGATGCCTATGGCCGTGCCCAGCACGACCAACGATAGCGTCGAAACTGCTGTACGAATCCTCATTGTCGCCCTCCTGAATTGCGCAAGCCTACGCTGGCATCGACTCACTTCGCAATCGCGGTTGAGCTGCCGCGGCGATGCCGGGCGATACTAGCGTCAACAGGAGCGTCCATGAATCAGATCGATCTCAAAGGTCGGCGTGCGGTCGTCACCGGTGGTGGCCAGGGCATAGGCCGCGCGATTGCCGAGCGGCTGCTGGCATCCGGGGCTGCCGTATCGTTGTGGGACCGCGACCGGTCGCTCACCGAGGCCGTCAGAGACGAGCTGTCGTCGCACGGGACCGTGCACCACGTTGCCGCTGATGTCTCGGATGCCGCGGCTGTCGAGGGGGCGACCCAGGCCACCATCAGCGCGCTCGGAGGTATCGACATCCTCGTCGCCAACGCCGGCATTGCCGGACCGAATCTCAAGGTGTGGGAGTACCCCGTGGAGGCCTGGCAGCAGGTCATCGACATCAACCTCACCGGCGTCTTCAACTGCTGCCGCGCCGTCCTCCCCCACATGATCCGGCAGAACTACGGGCGCATCGTGAACACGGCGTCGATTGCGGGCAAGGAGGGCAACCCGAGCGCGTCTGCCTACAGCGCCTCGAAGGCCGGCGTCATCGCGCTGACCAAGTCGCTCGGCAAGGAGCTGGCGGGGCACGACATCGCCGTGAACTGCATCACGCCCGCCGCGGCGCAGACGAAGATCCTCGAGCAGTGCACGCAGGCGCACATCGACTACATGCTGTCGAAGATTCCACGCGGGCGGTTCGTGACGGTGGAGGAGATCGCGGCGATGGTGGCGTGGCTGGTGTCGAAGGAGAACTCGTTCACGACCGGCGCCGTGTTCGACCTGAGCGGGGGCCGGGCGACGTATTAATCAGGCTGCAGGCTACAGCCTTGGGCTACGGGGCCTCCCAATCGAGCGCGTAGATGTCGTGCGTGCCGGCATCGAGTGTGGTCACCGGCCAGCCGTCCGGCGTGGTCCCCAGCCACGCCCCGAGTTGCCCCTGCGCGAGGTCAAGTCCCGCATCGCCGAAGATGGTCTCGACGTGTCGATCGGCGATCGTGACACGCTTGATGTCGTTGCCGGCGACTACGGTGATCGACGTGCTGTCGGGAGACCAGTACGGCCACCCATAAAATGACCCGGCGGGCACGAGATCCGTCCAGGTCTTGCTCGCCATGTCGAAGACGACCAGGCGCAGGGAGTCCAGCGAGAGCGCCGCGATGTGGCGGCCATCCGGCGACCACCGCGGCGAGAAGAATCCCGCCGATCCCGGGAGCGGCGCGATCTGGCCCGTTCCAACATCGAGTATCTGAATGGTCGTATTCGGAGTCGTGCCGGCCTGCCCGCCCGACGAGTTGCCGAACGCCAGCTGTCGTCCGTCCGGGGACCACGAGGGGTCGGCTTCCGGCAGCGTGCCGGTGGTGACCCGACGCGGTGTGCCGCCGGCCGCCGACATCACGTAGACCCTGAAACTCTCTGTTGAGGGGCCGCCAAAGAACGCCAGTTGCGTGCCATCGGGCGACCATCGCGGCATCAGTCCGGTCAGGGGAGCGAAGGTGAGCTGCACTCGCTCGCTGCCATCCGTGCGGCTGCGCCACAACGTGCCGTCGGGAAAAGAGGTGTAGGCCATCGACCGGCCATCACCGGAGACCGCTACGCCCTCGGCGGAGATACCACCCAGATAGTCAACGTAGTGCTTCGACTGCGCGTCATACCGTGCCAGCCGGCCCTTGCGCTGATCGCCTACCGCGAACAAGCGCTTGCCGTCCCGGCTTGGCATGACTCCCGAGAACCGCAGCGGCCCGAACGTGAGTTGCACCGGATCGCTCGAGGCCCGGCGGAACAGGCCACCCGCTTCCGAACGGGCCCAGAGGTTACCGTCCGCCTCGAAGACGTAATAGCGGCCATCTGCGGTCCATGTGCCGCAGCAGGGATTCTGCGCTCCGGTCCAGCCCGGAAGCAGAGGATGAGGGGCGGAGCCGTCGGTCCCGGCCTCCCATATTGTGAAGGCTCCGGTCTTCGCGTCGCGGACCGTGTAACGCAACCGCCCGCCATCGGGAGACACGCGCGGAGCGAACGGGATGCCGGGCGCCGTGAGCAACGTCCGCGACTCGCTCCCATCGCTCCCGACGAGCCGCATCTCCGTGCCATTCGCATAGACGATGTGTGACTTGTCGGGCGTCCACGCGGCGGAGATGCCGTACATGAACGGCTGGTTAATCCGGATATCCCCCACGCGGCGCTCGATCCCGCCGAGCACCGGCATGACAGCTAGGTCTCCGCCGGCAGTGCCCGGCGTATGCGAGACGAGCAACTCCGTGCCGGTAGGGTCGATATCGAGAATCCAGGGAGACACCGGAGCGAGTTCCACCGTGTCGCCGCCCGATGCCGATACCTGCGCCAGGACCGACCACCCACCGCGTCCGCCTCGAATGCGCGCGATGCCGAAGTAGAGGCGCGAGCCGTCCGTCATCGGCTGGGATTTCCCGGCACCGTCGGTCGTGATCTGATGCGTCGCGGTCACGCGGGGCTTCGACGGAGGCGACGCCCACCGGGCCGCTAACACGCCTGCCGCCAGCACCACGACGGCGGCGGTGGCGATCCAGATCCAACGGCTTCCGCGCCGTGGCACCTCGGTTGCGGACACTGCCGTGGCCGGCCCTGAGACGCCGGACGCCGGCGTGGCGATGGGATCCCGCCTCGCGATCTCCGCGCTGTCGCTGTCTTCCTTGAGCGCCTTCAGATCGTTGCGAAGATCCTTAGCGGACTGGTAGCGCTCTTCGGGATCCTTCGCCAGGCACCGCTTGACGATGCGGCCGAGGTCGCGCGGCAGATCGGACCTCAGATCGGTGACAAGCGGCGGCGTGTCCCTGAGCACCGCCGACAGCAGCGAAACGTTCGAGTCGCCCTTGAAAGGACGCTGGCCCGTCGCCATCTCGAACAGCACGACACCGAGCGAGAAGATGTCCGAGCGCGGATCGACGGGTTTGCCTTCGGCCTGCTCGGGCGCCATGTAGGCGACAGTACCGAGTATCTTGCCTTCCGCGGTGGCATGAGCCGTCGCCACGAGCGCAGTCTCGCCCTGGAACGAGTCCTGCGACTGTTGCTTCGCCAGGCCGAAGTCGAGCACTTTGACGCGCCCGTCGTGGCCGATCATCACGTTGGCTGGCTTGAGGTCGCGGTGCGTGATGCCCCGGTGGTGCGCCGTGCCTATCGCATCGGTGAGCGGAATGCCGATCTTGAGCAGCTGGTCGAGCGCCATCCCACCCTGCGGGATGCACTCCGAAAGCGTCCGGCCATCCACCAGCTCCATCGTGAGGAAGAGCACGCCCTGGTGCTCCTCGACGGAGTGGATCGTGACGATGCCCGGGTGGTTGAGAGCGGCGACGGCGCGCGCTTCGCGTTCGAAGCGGGCGCGGCGATCGGGGTCGTGGGCGGAATCGTGCGCCAGCACCTTGAGCGCGACCTGGCGTCCGAGCTTCGTGTCCTCGGCAAGGTACACCTCGCCCATGCCGCCGGCGCCCAGTGCGCGGAGGACCCGATAGTGAGAGACGGTCTGACCAATCATGACGGCTTCGGGTCTCCCCAGCCTTACATCATAGCCCGAGAAGCTCAGCTGTAGAGGCGATCCTTCTGCTACTCTCTCTCCGGCTTGCGCAAGCTTCTCGTCGCACTCGCCATCGGACTCGGCGCGGCGCTGATCGCGCTCGGGGCCGGCAGGCTGCTTTTCGTCAAGACCGTCGAGCTGAAATCGTACGACTGGCGCATGCGCGCCACGGCGGATCCGTCGACCGCACGCGTCGACATCGTGCTCGTCGACATCGACGAGCAAAGCATTCGCGCACTCGCGCCGTACTTCGGCCGCTGGCCGTGGCCGCGACTCGTGCACGCGCACCTGCTCGATTTCCTCGCCCGGTCACGGCCGAAGGTCGTGCTCTACGACATTCTCTTCGGCGAGCCCGATCGCTCGAAGTTCACCGTCGGCGAGGACCAGTGGACGGGCGAGCAGTCGGACAACGAGCTGGCTGAGTCCGCAAAGAAGCTCGGCTCGGTCGTCTTCGTCGGTGATGCCACCGAGGAAACAAGCAGCGCAGAGCAGCATGCAGTGACACCTGTGGCACAGGACTTTAGTCCTGTGCAGCAGAGTCCTGTGCGTCAGAGCCCCGCGCTTCCGTCCGCGCCGTGGATCGAACGTCGCCCGCGCTACAACCCGCCGATGCCCGCACTGCGCGACGTGTCACGCGGCGCCGGCCACAATCTGCTCGCGCTGGATGCAGACGGCGTTGCGAGGCGCTGCATCCCGTTCGTGCGCGTCGGCGACAGAACGATCCCGGCCCTGGCCGTGGAGGGCGCCATCGAAGCGCTCGGGCTGCGCACGCCCGACGTGCGATTCGAGGCCGGCGGATTCTGGCTGGGCGATCGCCTGGTACCGCTGGCCGCGTCGGAGGCACCGACGCTCGACGGCGGCACGCGCGTCGTGCGGCGGCTGCCCATCGCCTACCGGGGCGTGTGGCCGGACCAGCGGCGGACCTATCGGACGTACTCGTTCGCGCAGCTGTTTCAATCCGAGGAACAACTGCTGGCAGGCGAGAAAGCCGACGTCGATCCTGTGGCCTTCAATGGCAAGGTCGTCATCGTCGGCGCGACGGCTGCGGGGCTCTACGACCAGAAGGCCGTGCCCTTCGCGCAGAAGATGTCCGGCCCGGAAATCCACGCCAACCTGGTGGACAGCATCCTGTCGGGCCGTTTCATCGCGCCGGCCTCGCGGTTCACGTCGGTCCTGCTGACGCTCGGGGCCGCGCTTGGTACCGCGTGTATCGTTGTGCTCGTTGGCACATGGTCTGGCGTCATCTCCGCGGTCGTGGTGGCTACCGGTCTCGTCTTCGGCCTGACCAGCGTGTTCGGCAAGGGCACCTGGGTGCCGCTCGTCGAGCCGCTGCTCGCGGTGACGCTCGCCGCGTTCAGCGGGGTCACCTATCAGTACGTCTTCGAAGGCCGCGAGAAGCGCCGCGTGAAGCGGCTGTTTTCCAGGTACGTCTCGAAAGACGTATACCAGCAGCTGCTGTCGAGCCCCGATGACGCGAAGCTCGGCGGCGTGCGGCGGCACATGTCGGTGTTGTTCAGCGATATCCGCGGCTTCACGGCAGTCTCGGAGCGTGGAGCGCCCGAGGCCATCGTCACGCAGCTGAACCAGTACTTCTCGGCCATGGTGCCGATCGTGTTCGCGAATCAGGGTACTGTGGACAAGTTCGTCGGCGACATGATCATGGCGCTCTACGGCGCGCCTCTGGACGATCCCGACCACGCGGACCACGCGGTGCAGACGGGGCTCGCCATGGCTGAAGAGCTGGCGCGTCTGAATGGCCGGTGGGCCGCCGAAGGAATGCCGGCGCTCGACATCGGCATCGGGATCAACACGGGCGACATGGTGGCCGGTAACCTCGGGTCGGAATCGATCATGAGCTACACGGTGATCGGCGACAGCGTGAACCTCGGTGCGCGGCTGGAGTCGCTGACGCGCAACTTCCAGACGCGGATCATCATCAGCGACGCCACCAGGGCGGCGCTCAAGGGGCAGTATGAAATCCATCTCCTCGGCGAGGTGACGGTGAAGGGCAAGTCCGTGCCCGTCAAGGTGTTCGAGGTGGCGCTCGCCGACCCGGTTTCCCGCGTGCTGAACACCTACAGCCCGCTGGCCCCAGCGGCCGATAAGGAAAAGACGGTCGAAGGCCCGGGGAAAGGGCAGGAGTCATAGATATGCGCAGGATGGGTTTCGCAGGGTTGGGGTGGGTTGCGCGGGGTTGCGAGGGGTCGGCGCGGGGTTACGAGGCGGTTGCCGTCGTCGCGAGCCTGGTTTCGATACTGTGCGTCGGGTCTCCCAGCCGTCTCTGTGCGGCCCCCGGGTCGGCTGGTCAGATCGGCTCCGTGCTGAAGAAAGCGCAGCAGTTCCACGATCTGGAGATCACCGACGAGGACGAGCAGAAGATCGGCGCAGCCGTCAGCGAGAAGATCCGGCAGCGCTACGGCGTCGTCCAGGATCCGGCGATCCACAAGTACGTGACGCTCGTCGGCAACGTGCTGGCGCAGCACAGCGAGCGGCCGCAGCTTGCCTGGAAGTTCATCGTGCTCGACACCGACGGCGTCAACGCGCTGGCCGCGCCTGGCGGCTACGTGCACATCACGCGCGGCGCGCTCTCGCTGATGAGCAACGAGGCGGAGCTTGCAGGCGTCCTCGGTCACGAGATCATTCACGTCACCGAGAAGCACACGATCCGCGCCATCCAGAAGGGCAAGGCCATCCAGATGGGCGCCGACGAGACGATGGCCAACAACCCGGCGATCTTCAACAAGATCGTCGACAAGGCGACCGATGCCGTCATGGCCGGCTTCGGCCGTGGTGAAGAGCTCGAGGCCGACGAGAAGGGCATCGTCGTCGCAGCGAAAGCCGCCTACGACCCGAAAGGCCTCGGCGCGTTCCTGACCACGCTCGCTGATCGCAACAAGAACTCCACCGGCAAGCAGGGTCTCTTCGCCTCGCATCCCGAGATGGACGAACGGCTGAAGAAACTGGATAAGACCATTGCCGATCAGAAGCTGACCGGATCCGCCGTGCTCGACGCGCGTTTCCACCAGAACATGACCTACAAGCCGGTGCCGCTTGCGTCGGTCACGACGGTTGAAAAGGGGGCCGCGGGGCTCGCCGGCGATTCGGGCAAGCCGGCCGAGGGGGCCAAGGGGGGCGACCAGGCCAAGGAGGGCGAGCAGGGCAAGAGCGCTGACGCCGAC
>Ga0068864_100005548_pt1 | contig 10347 bp, 10 predicted proteins | sample KBSSwiS72_FD_66586 | JGI IMG/M metagenome (GOLD analysis project Ga0068864, IMG submission 66586) | Switchgrass rhizosphere microbial communities from Kellogg Biological Station, Michigan, USA - KBS Switchgrass S7-2 | ecosystem: Host-associated > Plants > Roots > Rhizosphere > Soil ...
AACCCCGATTCCAGAAGTAAACTAACATCGATGGCCTATCAAGTAATCGCTCGCAAGTGGCGTCCCCAGACCTTTGACGAAGTAACAGGCCAGGAACCAATCACTCGCACACTCCGCAACGCGATCGAGCATCAGCGTTTGCATCACGCTTACCTGTTTTCGGGCGCTCGTGGCGTCGGCAAAACCACGAGCGCCCGGTTGCTTGCGAAAGCGCTGAACTGTCACAAGGCGAAGCAGCCAACGCCGGCGCCGTGTCGCTCGGACGATCCGGATCAGTGTCCGTCGTGTCGTGAGATCACCGAGAGCCGGTCGATCGACGTGCAGGAGATCGACGCTGCGTCAAACACCGGTGTGGACAACGTGCGTGAAGCGATCATCGCGAGCGTCGGCATCGCGCCGGCACGCGACCGCTACAAGGTCTTTATCATCGACGAAGTCCACATGCTTTCCGGCGCTGCTTTTAATGCTTTGTTGAAGACTTTGGAAGAACCGCCACCGCGCGTGGTCTTCATCATGGCCACGACCGAGCGTCACAAAGTTCCGGAAACGATCCTGTCTCGCTGCCAGCAGTTTGAGTTTCGCACGATCGCGACTGCAAAGATTCTCGAGCGTCTCAAGCTAATCGCAAAGGCCGAGAAGATTTCAATTCCTGACGACGCGCTGCGCGAGATCGCGCGCACGGGCGAGGGCTCGATGCGCGACGCGCAGTCGGCACTGGATCAGGTGATCAGTTTCGCGGGCGACAAGATCAAGAAAGAAGACGTGGAAATGGCGCTCGGCGTCGCCGGCGCAGACATTCTCAAACGCATCATCGACAGTATTGCCGACAACAAACCCGCTGAAGCAATTGCCGCGGTGGACGACATCGTGATGCGTGGACACGATCTGCGAAACTTCTGTCGCGATCTGCTCGCGCACTTCCGCGATCTGCTGGTCACGAAAGTTTCCGGTAACGAAGAGCTGCTCGAATCAGCCGTCTGTGAACCGCAGGAACTGAAGCGGCAAGCGGAGTTGTTTTCCGAGTCAGACCTGGTGCGCTTCTTTCACTCGCTCGCTGAAACTGAGACGAAACTGCGCGCCGCGACTCAGCCTCGTTACCAGTTGGAAATCGGGATCGTAAAACTGATGGAGCTGCGTGGCGTCGAGAGTATCAGTGAGATTATTCAACGACTCGCGGCACTCGAAGCAGGTGCTGAACCTTCATCAACCAGAACGACGTCGGGTTCGGGCGGGAGCTCAAGCACGTCCGGCAAAATCAATCCCGAGCGATCGACCGCGAGCTCTCGACCAGCCGGGTCTTCCTTTACCGCCGCGACCGCAGTCTCGCCGGCACTTGAGCGACCAATAGAACCCGAAGCGCCAATGCCGCCGCCGGCGGAGCTTTCGACGATCGATCGAGTCAAAGCTGTTTTAGAGACGCAGCGAAAGATGTTGCTGGTGACCGCGCTCGAATCAGCGCTGGCTACGGTGTTTGAAGAGAGCGAGCTGTGTATCGAGTTTGCGCCCGACGCGCGGCACTTCCGCGACACGCTTTCGAAGCCCGAGAACGTCAAATTTGTTCGTGAAGCATGCCGCGAGGTTACCGGCAATGAGATCGGGATACGGATCGTCGTCAAAGATCCGCAGGCCGAAGGTCAACCGCTCAGCCGCGAGGATGAAGCACGACTCGAAAAGCAGCGCTTGCGTGAATTGGCTGAGAACAGTCCGATCGTGCAACAGATGCTGAAGACGTTTCGGGGCGAGATAGTCGACGTGCGGCGCGAACAAAACTGAAGTTGTCGTCGTATGACCTTCCACTGTGGAGGTAGCTTGAGACGATGCGCGATCCAGTTTTAGCGGGGATTTTGAGTTTGATTGTTCCGGGAGTCGGCCAACTCTATAACGGCCGAATCCTTGCTGGGATTTTGTGGCTAATCATTACGCCAGGCTTCTGGATCGGGACGGGCGGCACCCTCGGCTGGATCTGCCACCTCGTCTCCGCTTACTGCGCTTATTCCTACGCGAAAGAACACCGCGTAAGAATTTAATCCGTGTAATCTGTGGTTAAGGTCTTACTGGCTTCTTCGGCGGAACGGCTTTCGGGATATCGTTAGGATCGATCGGCTCATCCTCTAATTTCGCTGAGCCTTTCAATAGAGGCGGCAACTTCGTTACCGGAAGGCTCACCGTCGCGATCGGATCGACGCGTCGCAGGATCGCGCCGCCACGCCCCGCAACCCACACATTCGTCCCGCCACGATAAGCAATCGAGAACAACGACGAATTCGTAATCGACGGCTGAAGCTCCCACGTCTGCCCGCCATCGTCGCTGTGAATGATGCTTCCCTGTTCCCCAACTATCAGCACATCGTTACGACTCGCCAGCGCGACACCAAACAAATTTCCATTGACGCCACTCTCGAGATCCTTCCACGATTCGCCGCCGTCGTCAGTGCGCAGCACGACTCCGCGCGCGCCCACGATGTAACCGCGTTGCGCGTCCGCAAAAGCCACCGCGTACAACCACTCCTTCAGGTTGCGATCGACGCGCCGCCAGTTTTCACCACCATCTTCGGTGCGCAGGATCGTGCCGCCCGAACCAACCGCAACGCCATGCAACTGATCGACAAACTTCACGTCCTCGAGCCAGTTCAGCGAGTTCGTCTGCTGAAACTGCCAGCTCACGCCTTCATCTTTCGTATGCCAGATGGCGCCGCGCGCGCCCACGACCCATCCTTCTTCAGGTGAAACAAACGAGACGCCAAACAGATCCTCCGTCACCGGGCCCGTGATCGTGCTCCACGTTACGCCACCGTTTACAGAGTGAAGAATGGTGCCCTTATCTCCGACGACCCAACCCGATTTTTCCCCCGTGAAACTGATAGCGTTTAGTTGCGACGCAGTACCGGAAGGACGGACGGTCCAACTTTTACCGCCGGTGTTGGTGAAGAGAATCCTGCCGCGCGCGCCGACAGCCCAACCGTGAGAGTTGTCGATAAAGAAAATGTTGGCCAGATCGTCGCGCCCGCCATCGGTGAGCCGCTGCCACGACAAACCGCCGTCATCGGTGCGCACGACGAGCCCATCGGCGCCCGCAGCCCAACCAAGCGATTCATCGGAAAAATAGAGCGTGGCGAGACGTGGCTCGGTGCGGACGTTTACCGGCAACCAGATGTTGCCGCCGTCGCCAGTGGTTAACACGACGCCGCTGTCGCCCGCGGCCCAGCCGTGCATCTCGTCGATAAAGAAAACGCTGTAGAGATCGGTTGTGACAAGCGCCGGTTTGGCGGTCCATGACTCGCCGCTGTCTTCAGTTTGAAGGATCGTGCCACGGTAGCCGACCGCGGTAGCTTTCTTGTCGGCTGTAAACGTGACTCCGGTGAGTGGAAAGTCCGTCAGTTTCTTTAACAGCTTCCAGTCCGCGCCACCGTTTGATGTGATGAGGATCGCTCCATGTGAGCCTACCGCGATGCCATTCTTTGCATCGGCAAACGCGATCGAAAAAAGGTGCGAGTTGGTTTGGCTGGTTTGAGATTTCCAGGTCTTGCCGCCGTCAGTGGTGGCGATGATCGAGCCGAACGTACCGACCGCCCAGCCCAGCAATGGATTCTTAGGCGCGAAGGTCACCGCGAAGAGATGATCGCGCACGCCGCTCGGCCGCAGTACCCATTTCTCGCCGCCATTGTTGGTGGTCAGCACGACGCCGCGCGCCCCTGTGATCACGATCCGCGAACGATCCTTGATGTAGAGGCCGTAAAGGGTCGTATTGGCCGGAGTTTCCTGTTCTTCCCACTCAAAACCGCCGTTGTTCGTCGTCAGCACCACTCCGTTCGAGCCGACCGCCCAACCGTGTTTTTTGTCCGGCGAAAATCGGATGGCACTGATGGAATTGCCCTGTGGCAAAGGGTTTTGCCACTGCCAGCCACGGTTAGGATCCTGGGCCTGCGCCACGGTAGGCGCAAACAGGAGACACAGCAGGAGCAGGGCGGCTTTAGTTCTGAGCATTTCGACTTGGGGAGAGAGGATTATTAACCACAAAGGCACCAAGACACAAATTAAGAAAAACGAAAATTAGTGACTTTGTGCCTTTGTGGTTAAGGCTCGATGGTGCCGACTTTGTCTTCGGCGTCGCGTAAAATCGACTCATCGGCGTGCCCGGCGGCGGCAATGCGGCGAGCGGCGTTGTCGGCCGCTTCCTGCAGCAGATGACCTGCGTGTCCGCGTGTCCATTCCCAACGAATTTTGTGCGTTGCCGCGGCGCGATCGAGGCGTTCCCACCACGGTAAATTGGCTTTGCGTCGAAAGCGACCATTCATCGTTTCCACGACGTAGCGGGAGTCGGTAAAAATACTAACCGCACACGGTTGTCGCAACGATTCGAGACCGACCGCGGCCGCCGCGATTTCGGCCTGTTGATTTGTCGCTTTGCCCAGGTATTCTCCGACGGCGCGCCAGTAACCCTTGTACCCCAACAACGCCACTGCCGCTGCGCGACTCGCCTCCTGACCGTTGCCCAGGCTCGAGCCGTCGCAGAAAATTGCTACCTGCTTGAGTGTAGAAGATTGTTTGTTATCGTCTCGCACAGTTGAGATTTGAATTGGTGAGACGTAGCCTATCACGCAATCGTCGGAAATTGTAGAATCAGGAAACCGGAGGATTAAAAACGATGACGCCAATGGAACAACGATCCATCACGGAAGTGGATCGCATCGCGGATCAGTTTCGTCGCGCTTTTGAGGGTGAAGCATGGCACGGGCCGGCAGTGCTCGCTTTGCTTGAAGGAGTGACCGCACAGCAAGCCGCAGCGCATCCGATTCCCGGCGCACACTCGATCTGGGATTTGACGTTGCACATCGCGGCATGGGAGCGTGCTTGCCTGCGACGTCTTCAGGGCGATCCGGCGCAACTCAGCGATGAAGAAGACTGGCGACCCGTCTACGACACGAGTGAAACAGCGTGGGAGAATACGAAGAAGTATTTGGTCGACACTCATCGCGAGCTGTTGGACGCGATTGCGAACCTTGATGAGTCGCGGTTGAATGAACCGATCATCGTTGATTCGAGCACGCCGTTTTCAACTGTTTATGTGACGCTTCATGGTGGCGTGCAGCACGATCTGTATCATGCGGGACAAATTGCAATTTTGAAAAAGGCGTTGGTGAATTTATGAGCGGACTATCATTAAAAGAATGTGTGCCGTGTCGTGGCGGCGTGCCGCCGCTGACGGGAGAAGAGATCGCGAAGTTGCTCCCGGAGCTGGATGGATGGGAAGTTGTGAGTGAGCACCATCTGAAGAAGAGTTTTCGATTCTCAAACTTTCGCGAAGCGCAGACATTTGTGAATCGCGTCGGAGATCTTGCGGAAGAGCAGGGGCATCATCCGGACATTTGTTTTGGGTGGGGACAAGCAGAGATTTCGATCTGGACTCACAAGATCAATGGGTTGACCGAGAGCGATTTCATCCTCGCTGCGAAGATCGACAGACTCTAATTCGCGTCTGTACTAAAGCCAAACAGCAAAAACCACAGATTACACAGATTACTTGAGATCTGTGCTGGCACACGTGTTGCCATTTCCCTTCTCAACAGAACTGCTTGTTGGGGGAGGATTGTATGGCCAAGTCAAAGGCGACATTAGTAACAGCACTCTTTAAGAGCAAGGTATCAGCTGAGGCTGCTGTTGACGCGCTCCTGAAGCACGGCTTCACACGAGACGACATCAGCGTCCTCATGTCAGACGCGACGCGCTCGAAAGAATTTGCGATTCAAACACGCTCCCATGCAGCTGATGGTTTAGGCATCGGCAGCGCGGTTGGTGGAACGATAGGCGCGGTGCTCGCGGCGATTGCGGCGGTAGGTACGACTCTGTTCTTGCCCGGAATCAATTTGGTGATTGCAGGTCCGATTGCTGCTGCACTCGCAGGCGCGGGCGCAGGCGGAGCCGCGGGCGGATTAATCGGCGCCCTGGTTGGAGCCGGCATTCCGGAATATCGCGCGAAAGTTTATGAGGCCGGAATCAAGGGCGGCGGAATTCTGATCGGCGTTGAAGCACGATCCGAGGAAGAGGTAGATCGGCTTGAAGATCTGCTTGGTGATCTTGGTGGTGAGCACGTTCGCAGTGAATAACAACACATAGGGAGGTTAACAATGAGTTTACCGAATAAAGACGAAGTAGAAGGAAAATGGGATCAGGCTAAAGGCAAAGTTAAGGAGTCGGTTGGCAGAGCTATCGACGACGATGAACTCGAGGCTGAGGGCCGCGCAGACCATGCAGGCGGCAAAGTTGAGGAAGGCTTCGGGAAGGCCCGAAGGAAAGTCGGAGACGCGATCGAGGACATCGGCGACGCGATAGGCCGTTAACAAAAAACCTAACTACAAAGGCACGAAGGCACAAGTTTTTATAACTTTGTGCCTTTGTGTCTTTGTGGTTATGACTTTCTCTCGATTAAACTAGCAATTGATGGCTCAACTGTCCCCTGAACAATCCGCTAAAACCAGAATAGAAACCGACTCGATGGGGCCCATCGAGGTACTCGCAGATCGCTACTGGGGCGCGCAAACCCAACGCTCGCTGCACCACTTCAACATCGGCTACGACCGCATGCCGCGCGAGATGATCCGCGCCCTCGGCATACTCAAAAAGGCGGCCGCCCTCGTTAACGAAGAGCTCGGCAAGCTTTCGCACGACAAAGCTGAACTGATCGTGCGCGCCTGTGACGAAGTAATCGATGGAAAACTGGATGATCACTTCCCTTTACGAGTCTGGCAGACCGGCAGCGGTACGCAAACCAACATGAACGCCAACGAAGTGATCTCAAACCGCGCGATCGAGCTCGCCGGCGGCGTCATGGGCAGCAAGCAGCCGATTCATCCAAATGACGACGTCAACATGTCGCAGTCGTCAAACGACACGTTTCCGACGGCGATGTATATCGCTGCAGCCGAGCAGTTGAATGTTCTGATACCGCGAGTTCAGGGGCTGCACGACGCTATCATGGCTAAGGCACGGGAGTTCGCGGGCGTGGTGAAGATTGGCAGAACGCATCTTCAGGACGCCACGCCGTTGACTGTCGATCAGGAGATGGGCGGTTGGGCCAGTCTCGTCGAGCGCGACATTGAACGACTAAAGTCAGCGATGCCCGGCCTGCTCGATCTCGCGATCGGCGGCACCGCAGTCGGCACCGGACTCAACTCACATCCCGAATTCGGCGAACGCGCCGCGAAGAAAATTGCCGAACTGACTGGTTTGCCATTCAGATCGCACCCAAACAAGTTTGCCGCACTATCAGGACACGATGAGCTCGTGTTCGCGAGCGGCGCTCTAAAAACACTCGCCGCCTCGTGCATGAAGATCGCCAACGACGTGCGCTGGCTCGCTTCAGGACCGCGTTGCGGCCTCGGCGAATTGATCCTGCCGGAAAACGAGCCCGGCTCATCGATCATGCCCGGCAAAGTGAACCCGACGCAGAGCGAAGCACTGACTATGGTCGCCGTTCAGGTCTTCGGCAACGATCTGGCGACCAGTTTCGGCGGATCGCAGGGCAATTTCGAGTTGAACGTTTACAAGCCGGTAATGATTCACAACTTTCTGCACTCGGTGACGTTGCTGCGTGATGCGATTCAGAGTTTTGTAGAGTTTTGCATCTCCGGAATCGAGATCAACCGGGATCAGATCGAAGACCATTTGAAACACTCCCTGATGCTCGTGACCGCTTTGAATCCTCACATCGGTTACGACAAAGCTGCCCAGGTTGCAAAGAACGCTCACAAGAAGAAGATCAGCTTGCGTCAATCGGCCGTAGAACTCGGTTTTCTGACTGGGGAACAGTTCGATGAGTTGGTGATCCCCGAAGAGATGACGCATCCCTGACGCGAATCTGGCGTGCCTGATAAGAACGACAAAGTAAAAGAGAACGTCGGCGGAGCGTATTACGTGGATTCGTCGTGCATCGATTGCGATGTCTGTCGCGACACGGCGCCGGACAATTTCATGCGCTGCGATGAAAAAAACTATTCGTTTGTTTACAAACAGCCGCAGAGTGACGAAGAAAAAGCGCTCTGTGACGAGGCGATGAGTTGTTGCCCGGTCGAGGCGATCGGGAACGACGGGTAACACGGATAATACGGATTTTTAAAACAGATTTTCACGGATCGGTTCAATATCCGTGAAAATCTGTTTTTTTAAATCGGCGTTATCCGCGGCACGGGATTCGCAGTCTGGTTATCGAATGACCGCATTGATGGACGGTAACAAAACACGGTTTCGTGTCGCGGGCAAGTTTTTGTCTTTGGGTCGGCTGTGAGATTCTAGGACCAAAGAGGAGAGACTATGAAGCGACTACTACTTATCACGAGCGTTCTGGCAGTTATTCTCAGTACTGCCACCATTCTGCACGCCAAAGAAATTACCGTCCGCGGAAAATTGCAAAAAACCGTCGAAGCAGGTGGATGGTTGATCGTCAAAGACGACACCAAATACCTGATTCTGAACCCGAAGAACTTCGAAAGTAACGACTGGTTCAAGGTAGGGACAAACGTCGAAGCCACCGGCGAAGTAAAGGAAGTGATGACCACGTTCATGGAAGGCACTCCTTTCGAAGTGAAGACGATGAAGCCGATCGACAAAGTCGAGCAGGCCCATGGTCAAAACCAAGCTACTCCCGGGCGAGTTACACGCGTGATGATCGTCGGCGATTCGATCGTTCAGGCCCAACCTGACACTGCAATCCTGATGATCGCGGTAGTCACTCAAAACCGCAGCGCTATCACTGCCCAACAGGAGAACGCAGCGAAGTCCGACGAAGTCGTGCGTGTATTGAAAACCGTTACCGGCACGGGCGCCGAAGTGAAAACCAGTGGCTACAGCCTGCAACCGCAGCGTGTTTACAAAGAAGGCCAGCCACCGACGATCTCCGGTTACGAAGCGCGTAACACCGTCACCGTCACGATGAGTGATTTGACCAAGGTAGGGAGCGTGATCGATGCCGCGGCGCAAGCTGGTTCAAACGACGTATCGGGTATCTCGTTCACGTTGCGACAGGATCGGCCGGCGCGCGACCGAGCGTTAGCTGAAGCAACGCGCGAGGCGATAAGCAAGGCGCAGGTGATCGCGCAGGCGTTGGGCGGGCGAGTGGCGCGGATCGTGGAAGTTCAGGAGGAAGGATTTCAGCAACGGCCGCCAGTGCCCGTTTATCAAGTGGAAACGTTCATCGGGGCGAAAAGTGCTGCAGCGACGCCGATCGAAGTCGGCTCGCTCGAAATAAGTTCGAGAGTACAAGTGATTGCGGAGGTGGAAACTAATTTATAAGCCGCAGATCCTTCGGAGATCTGTGGTCAAACCGAAGGAGGGGAAGCAATGACCAGATACAGAAACGACCAGGAAGACGAGAGGGACTATTACCGGCGCGAAGATCGCATGAGACGCGAAAACCTTGGCGCTTACGACGAACCATACCGAGGTGGTCGTCAATTCGACGCTGAACGGCGATCCGAATACAACCGCGGCAGATTTGGTGAGCGCGCGGAATACGACTACGACGAACCACGTTACGCGGAATATCGTGGCGACCGTTTTCGCGACGATACCAGGCGCAGTACCCTTGACGACGTGCGCGGAGACATTTCCGGTGGCAGATGGCGAGATCGAGAGCACTACGCTTCAGATCGCTCGCGGTTGCGTTGCCGCGACATCATGACTCGCGACCTTATCGTCGCAACACGCGACACGACGCTTGTTGAAGTCGCGCGCATGATGAAACAGGAAGACGTGGGCGTGATTCCGGTGGTCGAGTATGACGTTCCCGCGGGTAACGGCAGAACTGAGAACCCCGATCGCAATTATGAAGGCCGTAATTACGCGCGTGGCAAATTAATCGGCTTAATCACTGACAGGGACATCGTCATCCGTGCTGTTGCCGATAACAAGGACTGCGCGAGTGTTCGTTCGGAAGACATCATGTCGGTCGATATTTACACCGCGAAACCGAACGATCGCGTGGTTGACGTGATCCGGAAGATGGGCAACAAACAGGTGCGGCGTATTCCAGTGACTAACGACAATGGTTACCTTGTCGGGAATATCTCGATGGCCGACCTGGCGCTCGAAACGCAGCAGGATCGCGAATTGGCGGAGGCTCTCGAGGACATCTCGAAGGGCTCTTCATTCTGGAATCGGCTCTTTGGCTGATCCAGGCCGATTAATATAGGTCCTATAGGTCATATAGGACCTATGTTGATCGCGGGCTTCAATTTACCTTATTCTTTTGCCATGCGAGACATCGAACAAGAGTTCTCGCTGATCCGAACGGATCGGCGGGTGGTACCGTCTGGCCGCCTCTGGAATCCAGCCGCGGATGTTTATAAAACCGCG